>AZIJ01019272.1_pt1 | contig 37837 bp, 34 predicted proteins | sample 359151 | NCBI WGS metagenome assembly AZIJ01 (sample SAMN02429718, study PRJNA222666) | marine sediment metagenome | biome: Sediment sample; isolation source: enrichment culture of sample MGS-ElMAX(UA) from oil contaminated site at the... | place: Egypt: El Max | collected 2013-01-23 | depth 9.22 m m | reverse complement strand
CTGCTTCTCCGCGGCGATCTCGGGGCCGGCAAGACCGCGCTCGCCCGCGCGCTCGTTCAGTCGCATCTCGGCGCACACGGTCTTTCTGACGATGTGCCATCGCCAACCTTCACCCTCGTCCAGACCTATGAGAGCCCTGCGCTTCTCATCACGCATGTCGATCTCTATCGCGTGGAAGAGCCCTCCGAGCTTCGCGAACTCGGCCTCGGCGAAGCGGTGGATGAAGGCGTCGTCATCATCGAGTGGCCGGAACGCGCGGAAGAGGAGATGAAGCGCCTCTCGCGCGATCGTCTCGACATCTCCCTCTCTCTCATGCCAGAAGGCATCCGTCACGCGCGGCTTGAAGGCTCTGGCAGCTGGGCCGCGCGCCTCGAAGGATTGACGATTTGACGCCGCGCGAAGAAACGATCCGTGCCTTTCTGAAAGAGGCGGGCTGGGAAAAGGCCGAGCGCCGCCCCCTTGCGGGCGATGCTTCCTCGCGCCGCTACGAGCGTCTCTCGCTCGACGGCCGCCCCGCCGTGCTGATGGACTGGCCTGCAGGGCCCGACGCACCCGTCACCGAAACCCGTGCCGCCTATAGCCGCATCGCGCATCTTGCCGAAGACGTGCGCCCCTTCGTTGCCGTGGGCGAACATCTGCGCTCTCTCGGCCTTGCCGCGCCGGAAATTTTCGCGCGCGATCTCACGCATGGCCTGCTGCTCCTCGAAGATCTCGGCGACAATGTTTACGGCGCGCTGATCGAAAAGGGCAGGGGCCCCTCCGGCGAAGCGCTGGACGAACTTTACCGCGCCGCCGTCGAAACGCTGCTGCGTCTGCAATCCGTGCCCGCGCCGCTTTCGCTTCCCGTTGGCGACGGCACCGTGCATGAGGTGCCGCGTTTCGACGAAAGTGTCTTCCGCGCGGAGCTCGATGTGCCTCTCGACTGGTATTTCCCGGTGGTACGGGGCGCGGACGCGACGCCGTCGATGCGCGAGAGCTACCATGAAATCTGGACGGGCCTGCGTCCTCACATCGATGCGGGCGTCGAAACCCTGTTTCTGCGCGACTATCACTCGCCCAACATGATCTGGCTGGGCGCGCGCTCCGGTGCCGCGCGTGTCGGTCTCATCGATTATCAGGACGCGCTGATCGGAAGCCGCGCCTATGATGTTGTCTCCTTCCTTCAGGATGCGCGTCGCGACGTACCGGTGGAGCGCGAACAGGCCATGCTCGCGCTTTATGTCGAGCGCGCGAAGGGCGAGCTTCAGGGCTTCGACGAAGAAGAGTTCCGCGCTTCCTATGCGGTCCTCGGCGCGGAGCGGGCGCTGCGTCTCATCGGTCTGTGGCCGCGCCTCCTGAAGCGCGATGGAAAGCCGCAATACATGGCGCATATGCCGCGCACCATGGACTACCTCAATCGAAATCTCGCTCATCCTGTCCTCGCGCCGCTGCGCGCCTGGCTCGATGTGCATCTGCCGGACCGGACCTGACGTTATGAAGATAAAACGCGCAATGGTCATGGCGGCGGGCAAGGGGACACGCATGCGTCCATTGACGGACACCATGCCGAAACCGCTCGTCCCCTTCGCCGGGCGCCCGCTCATCGACCATGTTCTCGACCGTCTCGAAGAAGCGGGCATCGAGGAAGCAGTCGTGAACGTCCATCACTTCGCGGACATGCTGGAAGAGCATCTGGCAAAGCGGAAGGGCGGTCTCCGCATCGTCATTTCAGACGAACGCGACGCCCTGCTCGATACGGGCGGCGGCACGAAAAAGGCGCTCGGTCTTCTCGGCGACGATCCCGTCATCACCTTCAATTCCGATTCCGTCTGGGTCGAGGGCTTCGGCTCCAATCTCCGCACGCTTGCCGAAAGCTTCGACCCGGAGCGCATGGACGCCCTCCTGATGATTGCCGACACCGTCCGCACCATCGGCTATGTCGGCCGGGGCGATTTCACCATGGACCCGCTTGGTGTCCTCGCACGTCGCGAAGGCTCCTCCACCGCGCCGCATGTTTTCGCGGGCGTGCAGGTCATCAAGCCCGCCCTCTTCGCGGACGGGCCGGACGGGGCCTTCTCGACCAATCTCGTCTGGGACCGTCTCATCGAAAAAGGCACACTTTTCGGCCAGCGCATGATGGGCATCTGGATGCATGTGGGCGCCCCGGACGATCTGACCGATGCGGAAGCCTTCCTGCGGGATTTGTGACGGCTTTCTGGTGAGAGGCGCGCTACCATGAGCCGCATGAAAGCCGATTCCCTGACGCTTTTCACCATGCCCCCCGGCGCGCCGTTCCTTGAACGGCTGGCGCAGACGCTCGTGTCCGATCCCTCGCTCGGTGGCCGCTTCGCCGCTTCCCCCGTGCTTGCCGATTTCACCATCCTGCTGCCCACCCGTCGCGCGGTTCGGGCATTGGGCGATGCCTTTCTGCGTGCCGGCGATGGCGCAGCGATGGTTCTCCCTGCAATCCGCGCGCTGGGCGATGTCGATGAAGAAGAGCTCGTGCTCGACCCCGCAGGCTTTGGTGCGGACGTGCTCGATCTTCCTCCCGCCATGCCCGCGCTTGAGCGTCAGCTTCGCCTCGCGCGCATGATTGCCGCCGATGGCGGTGAGGATGAAGTTCGCGCACTTGGTCTCGCCGCCGATCTCGGGCGATTCCTGGATATGGTGCTCACGGAGGGCGCGGACCTCGCGCAGCTCGCATCTCTGGTGCCGCAGGAATTTGCGGATCATTGGCAGATCACGCTCGATTTTCTCAAGGTGCTCACCGCCCGCTGGCCTGAAGAACTTGCGCGTCTCGGCTATATGGAACAGGCGGAACGGCGCAATCGTCTCCTGCGCGCTCAGGCCTCCGCGTGGCAGGCCGCACCCCCTCCAGGTCCCGTCATCGCGGCAGGCTCCACCGGGTCGATCCCCGCAACTGCCGGGCTGCTTCAGGTCGTGGCCAATCTTCCGCTCGGCGCCGTCGTGCTGCCGGGCCTCGATCTCGATCTCGACGAGGCGAGCTGGAATGCGATAGGCGATCCCGGCACCGCCTCCCATCCGCAATATGGCATGAGGAAATTGCTCGGCCATTTGCGCGCCACGCGTGAAGACGTCGAGCCCTGGCCGGGTTTGGAAAAATCTTCTGGTGCCGTCGCCCGTGCGCGGCTTTTGTCCGAGGCCTTGCGCCCTGCTGAAACCACAGAAAAATGGCTCTCCCGTCTCGCCGGGTTGAAAGACTGCGCGGCGGAAGGGTTCAAGGGTCTGTCGGTCATCGAGACGCCAAGCGAAAGGGATGAAGCGGGCGCTATAGCACTTCTGATGCGCGATGTGCTGGAAACGCCGGAGAAGACAGCCGCCCTCGTCACGCCCGACCGGAAGCTCGCGCGCCGTGTTGCAATGGAGCTTCGCCGGTGGAACGTGGAGGTAAACGATTCCGGCGGTGAGCCGCTCGGGAACACGGCACCCGCCGCCTTTCTCCGTCTTGTCGCGCAGATGGTGGCCGAAGATTTCGCGCCCGTGCCGCTTCTTGCATGTCTGAAACACCCATTGGCCGCCGCGGGCGGCGACCCGGCTTCCTTCCGCGCCGAACTGCGGGCTTTCGAGAAAATTCTGCTTCGCGGGCCGCGCCCCGCGCCCGGTATTGAAGGCCTCCATGCGGCCTGCAATGCGTTGAGAAACGAGGCGTTGCGTGAGGGCGAGGATGGCGAGAAAAGAGAAGCGCGTATCGCCCATCTTGAAAAACTGATCGCAAAAATCGAACGCTGCGTGGCGCCGCTTGCAGAAGCGATGAAGACGCGGGGTGAGGTCGCCGCGCTCGTTCTCGCTCATGCGGAGGCCGCAGAGTGCCTCGCGGCAACAGCGCAGGAGAAGGGCCCCGACCGGCTCTGGAAAGGCGAGGCGGGCGAAGCGGCATCGGAGTTCATTCGCGAACTGGTCGAGGCCGCGCCTTCCTTCGGCGAGATCGATCCCGGCGCCTATGTCTATTTCTTCGAGGAACTTCTTTCCGGTCGCGTTCTCCGTCCGCGCTGGGGTGTGCATCCGCGCCTTTTCATCTGGGGTCCGCTCGAAGCGCGCTTGCAGCATGCGGACCGGATGATCCTTGGTGGCCTCAACGAGGGCACCTGGCCTGCCGAGGCGAATATCGACCCCTGGCTCAATCGCCCCATGCGCGCGGCGATGGGGCTGGAGCCGCCGGAGCGGCGCATCGGCCTCTCCGCGCATGACTTTGCCGAAGGCGCCTCCGCGCCGGAAGCAATCCTCACGCGCGCGCTGAAAGTCGAAGGCGCACCCGCCGTCGCCTCGCGCTGGTGGCTCCGCCTCGAAAGTATTCGAAGCGGTGTCGGCTATGAGGAGAAGGACGATGTTTCGCGCTGGTGGAGATGGGCGCAGGATCTGGACAAGCCGTGCGCGTTGATTGACCCGTTGCTTTCGCGCCCGCATCCTGCGCCGCCGCTTGAGGCAAGGCCGGACCGCTTGTCGGTGACGGAAATCGAAACGCTCATCCGCGACCCCTATTCGATTTATGCGCGCAGAATCCTGCGGCTTCCGGTTCTCGATCCTCTGGATGCCGATATCGCGGCTGCCGAGCGCGGCAATATCATCCATGAAGCACTGGAACGCTTCGTCGACGAATATCCCGAAGCGATGCCGGACAACGCATTTGAAAAGCTGATCGCCATTGGCGAGGAAGTCTTTGCGGATGCGATTGACCGTCCCGGTGTGGCGGCTTTCTGGTGGCCGCGCTTCAAGCGCATTGCGCGCTGGATCGTCGAACATGAACGCGAGGAGCGCGAAGGTCTCCGCCGCTCATATGCCGAAGCGAAGGGCGAAATCTCCATCGGCGAACTCGCGCGCGTCGTAACGCTTGTCGGCAAGGCCGACCGCATCGACATGCGTGATGACGGCACCATCGACATCGTGGACTACAAGACCGGCACGTTGCCAAGCGCGAAGCAGGTCGAGATCGGCCTTGCGCCGCAATTGCCGCTTGAAGCGGCCATCGCCTCGCGCGGCGGTTTTCGCGAGAAGTCGAAGGACGGCGCGCCGATAAGCAGGGCAAGCACCAGCCGCATGATCTATCTCCGCCTGACGGGCGGTGAAACGGCGGGCGAAATGCGCGTCGTGCCGGATACGGGCGGTGAACTGGCTGAAAATACCTATGGCTGGCTGGTTGATCTGTTGCGCCAGTACGAAGACGAACGCACGCCCTATCTTTCGCGGCCGCGTCCGATGTTCTGGGGCCGTTATGGCGATTACGACCATCTCGCTCGCGTGAAGGAATGGTCTTCGGCGGGAGATGACGTCGAATGAGCACTGCGCCGAAAAAAGCGAGCGGCACGGACGACGCGCAGCGCCGGGCTTCCCATCCGCAGACTTCCGTCTGGGTTTCAGCCAATGCGGGTTCGGGCAAGACCCATGCGCTGACGACGCGCGTTGCCCGCCTGCTGCTCGCGGGCACGGACCCGCAGCGCATTCTCTGCCTCACCTTCACCAAGGCGGCAGCAGCCGAAATGGCGGGCCGTCTTTACAAGCGGCTGGGTGGCTGGGCGACCATGCCCGACGCGGAACTTGCGGTTGAACTTGAAAGCATCGAAGGCCGCGCGCCCGACAAGACCATGCTGGAGAATGCGCGGAAACTTTTTGCGCGCGCCATCGAAACGCCGGGCGGGCTGAAGATTCAGACCATCCACGCTTTTTGCGAGCGGCTTCTCGGCCGTTTTCCGCTTGAAGCGGGTGTGCCGCCGCAATTTGAAATTCTCGACGAACGCAGCGCCGGCGAACTGATGGACGAGGTGCGCGATACCGTCCTTATGCGCGCGGGCGCCGCGCCCGATACACCGCTCGGTCACGCATTGTCCCATATCGTTGCCCGCGTGGACGAACTCACCTTCGGAAAGCTGCTTCGCGAGATCACGGGCCAGCGCAGCAACTTTGCGCGCATGCTGGCGCGCTTCGGCGGTCTTGATGGCATCTGTCGGGCGGTACGTGCTGCCTTGTCGGTGGAACCTGGCGTGACGGCGGACGGCCTGCTCGCCGAAATCGCGAACCTCCCCGATGCGGCGATGCGAAACGCGGCGGATGTTCTCGCGGGCGGTACGAAGACGGATGCCGGGCGTGCGGAACTTCTGGCGGCATTTCTGGCCGATGAGGCGCGACGTACCGAACGCGTGGACGACTACCTCGCTGTCTTTCTCACCAAGGAAATGACACCGCGAAAATCCCTCATCACGAAGAAGCTGGGGGAACAACATCCCGCTATTGCCCGCGCACTGGAGGAAGAGCAGGCGCGTATCGTTGCGCTTGTCGGGCGTATGCGAGCGGTCCGCGTCGCGGAGGCGACGGAAGCGATCATGACGATTGCGATTGAAATTCTCGACGCCTTCGAGGAAGCCAAGCGCGCCCGTGCATTCCTCGACTATGACGATCTGATCGCGCAAACCCGCGCATTGCTCACCACCAGCAGCATGGCGCCCTGGGTGCTCTACAAGCTCGATGGCGGTATCGACCACATTCTCGTCGACGAAGCTCAGGATACGAGCCCGGAGCAATGGGATGTCGTGGCGCGTATCGCGGATGAGTTTCTCTCGGGAGAGGGGTCGCGCGATCTTGTGCGGACCATCTTCGCAGTCGGCGATGAGAAGCAGTCGATCTTCTCCTTTCAGGGAGCGGACCCTGCACGTTTCGATGAAATGAAACGCTATTTTGAAAAGCGCGTGAAGGCGGCTGACCTCCTCTGGGACTATGTACCGCTCACGCGTTCTTTCCGCTCCGTGCCGGAAGTGCTCCGTGCCGTCGACCGCGTCTTCGAGCTTGAAGCAGCGCGAAACGGTCTCACGGCTTCGGGCGATCTCGATCCTCATATTGCGCATCGCGAGCTCGATGCGGGCCTTGTCGAGTTGTGGGAACTGGAAGAGCCGGAAGAAGGCGAGGAAGCGAGCCCCTGGGATGCGCCGCTCGACTACATGACGGGCGAAGCGCCTATGTCCCGTCTTGCTGCGCGCATTGCGGACACCATTCAGGGATGGCTCGCGAACGAAGAGAAACTGCTCGCCAAGGGCCGCAAGATCAGGCCCGGCGATATTCTCATTCTCGTCCGCCGCCGCAACGCGTTTGTCGGCGAAATGGTCCGTCATCTGAAGGCGCGTGGTGTGCCCGTCGCCGGTGCGGACCGCATGATCCTCACCGAGCAGATGGCGGTGATGGACCTCATGGCGCTGGGCCGGTTCGTTCTCCTGCCCGAAGACGATCTGACGCTGGCAACGGTTCTGAAGGGGCCGCTTGTTGGTCTCGACGAGGACGATCTGTTTAATCTGGCGTACGGCCGCAAGGGCTCTCTCTGGAATGCCCTGCGCGACAAGGCCGGGAGCGATCCGCGATATGCCGAAACGGAAACCTTGCTGACGCGGCTTCTCGCCCGCGCCGACTTCGAGCCGCCTTATGAGTTCTTTGCCCATGTGCTGACCGGGGAGGAGGGGCGCCGCCGCCTGCTCGCGCGGCTCGGTCCCGATGCGGCGGACCCCGTCGACGAGTTCCTGTCGCTCGCCCTCGAGTTCGAGCGCAATCATCCGCCCTCGCTTGAGGCCTTCCTGCACTGGCTGGAGCGCGGTGCTGCCGAGATCAAGCGCGACATGGATCAGGGGCGCGACGAAGTGCGCGTGATGACGGTGCATGGCGCGAAGGGGCTCGAAGCCGAAATCGTCTTCATGCCGGATACCTGCGCCGCGCCGGGCGGGGCGCATGACCCGGCCCTCATTGCCATGCCGCCGCTCGAAAAGGATGGACCGGAGCTTCTGCTCTGGCCGGTGCGCAAGAAGGAAGAAGATGACGTGACCGCAGCGGCGCGCCAGTTCCGCCGCGATCTGCAGGCGGCGGAGTACAGGCGCCTTCTCTATGTTGCGATGACGCGTGCGCGCGACCGGCTCTACATTGCAGGCTATCGTGGTGTGAACCCGCCCCCCGAGGAATGCTGGTACGAGCTTGCCCGCAAGGCACTGCTGCCGGATGCGAAGGAAGTGAAAACATCCGACGGGCGGGTGGTTTGGCGGATCGAAGGCGAGCAGCGCCGCGAGGTCGAGGCGGAAGAAGTCTCTTCGGATGTGGCCCCGCCGGCACTGCCGGTCTGGGTGTCGAAGGATGCGCCAGAAGAGCCGGCCCTTGCGCGCCCGCTCGCGCCATCCCGCCTGCCGCCTGAAGACATCGCGGAGCCTGCTGTCCTTTCGCCGCTTGCGGAGGATGGCGCGCATCGTTTTCGCCGTGGCAGTCTCATCCACCGCCTGCTGCAAACCTTGCCCGATCTCGAAGAGAGCGCGCGTCACGCGGCGGCGGCGCGCTTCCTGGCGCTGCCTGCACACGGGCTCACCGGTGAAGAAAGGGAAGAAATCGAGAATGCCGTTTTCCGCGTGCTGGATGATCCGCGCTTTGCCTCCGTCTTCGCGAAGCCGAGCCGCGCCGAGATGCCGGTTGCTGGCACGATCGGGTTCCGCGGACGCACTCTTCTCGTAGGCGGCCAGATAGACCGTTTATGTATCTCGGATGACGAGGTGATCATCGTCGACTACAAGACGAATCGCCCACCCCCCACAGCACTCGATCAGGTTAGCGAAGCCTATCTCGTACAGATGGCGGCCTACCGCGCCGTACTCGCTCAAATCTATCCAACCCATGTGATTCGCTGCGGTCTCCTCTGGACGGATGGACCAAGCCTTATGGACCTGCCTGCGGAAATGTTGGAAATGGCGTTGAAGCAGGCGAAACCTGCGGCAATTGCGCGACCTTGACCTCGCGTGGTGCCGTTCCTAGATTCAAACGAACCGAACCAGTATCTGTTTATGCGCTAAGCTGCGCGCCGCAACCGGATTTCCGGGAAGACGGCCAGAAAGGACGAAAGACAATGGCGACTAACAAAGTGACCGACGCATCGTTCGAGACCGATGTCATCGATGCCAGTGGGCCCGTATTGGTCGACTTCTGGGCGGAGTGGTGCGGCCCCTGCAAGCAGATCGGCCCCGCGCTCGAGGAAATCGCGAAGGATTACGATGGCAAGATCACCGTTGCGAAGATCAATATCGACGAAAACCCGAACGTGCCGACCAAGTATGGTGTGCGCGGTATCCCGACCCTGATGATCTTCAAGGACGGTCAGGTTGCTGCGACGAAAGTCGGCGCATTGCCCAAGGGCAAGATCGTCGAGTGGATCGACAGCGCCCTCTGATTTCTTCACTGATATTTTTTGAAAGGCCGGTCACGAAGGACCGGCCTTTTTCATTTCAGCTGTTTTCAGCAAGAATGTGGCCTGCCAGATAGAGCGAGCCGCATATCAGAATGCGCGGCGTGGCGCGTCCGGCAGCGAGAGATGCGCGCTCAAGCGCTTCGTCGAGCGAAGCTGCGGGATGGGCATCGAGCCCGGCATTCGCCGCTGCGCTCGCCAGTGTCTCTGCTGAAACGCTGGCCGGCGCACCTGGAATGGCCAGCGTCTCGACATGCGAGGCGAGTCCGCGAAACGGTGCAAAGAAGCCTGTTGCATCTTTTGTATCGAGCATGCCGCTTATGAGAATGAGGGGGCGCGCCTCACCCTCCGGGTCATGCTGCGCGAAATCGGCCATGGTTTCCGATATCGCTCGCCCCGCTGCAGGATTGTGTCCGCCATCGAGCCAGAGTTCGGCTCCCTGCGGAAGCCGTGAGAGGAGAGGCCCTTTCGTCAGACGCTGCAGGCGCGCGGGCCATTCGATATTCGTCATGCCATGTGCAATGGCATCGCGCTCAAGCGGCAAGATGCCCGCCTTTCGCAATGCGCAAATGGCAGTGCCGGCATTGTCGATCTGATGACGGCCGGGCAGGCGTGGCAACGGAAGATCGAGAAGCCCGTCTTCATCCTGATAGATGAGAGATCCCGCCTCTTCGTGCGCAGAGAAATCCTGCCCGTGAATGAACAGGCGCGCGCCCACTTTCTCAGCCGCCATTTCGATGGCGATCCGCGCTTCATCTGTCTGCGGCCCGATCACAGCAGGCACACCACGCTTCAATATACCGGCCTTCTCGTTTGCTATGAGCTCGATTGTGTCCCCGAGAAATGCCTGATGGTCGAGGTCGATGGGTGTGATGATGCAGACAGCGGGCTTTTCGACGACATTCGTGGTGTCGAGCCGTCCGCCCATGCCGACTTCCAGAATGAGCGCATCGGCAGGCTCGCGCGAGAAGGCGAGGAGCGCTGCTGCTGTCGTAATCTCAAAAAAGGTTATGGGTGCAGCCGCATTTGCCTTTTCGCATTCATCGAGAAGAGCTGAAAGATGCTCCTCCGTTATGGGCGCGCTACCCTGCTTGCCCGCAAGCTTGATACGTTCGTGGAAGCGCACGAGATGCGGTGAGGTGTAGCTATGGACGGCATAGCCACCGGCCTCGAACGCGGTACGCATATAGGCGGAAACCGATCCCTTGCCGTTCGTGCCGGCGATGTGGAAGACGGGGGGCAGTGCCCGTTCGGGATTCCCGAGCGCGCCGAGCAGCCGCCATGTCCTGTCGAGCGACAAGTCGATCAGCTTCGGGTGGAGTTTCGTCAGTCGTTCGAGAATGACGTCGCTTGAAGGGGCGATGTCCTGACTCACGGTGCAGTTGGCGCTGCGGTCTTCGCCGGAGTGTTTGCGGTCTGCTGGCGCTGGCTGCGCGGACGATGTGTCATCAGCCGGATGATACGCGCAAGCGTCTCCTTCATCTTGTGACGATGCACGATCATGTCGATCATGCCGTGTTCGAACTGGAACTCGGCCGACTGGAAATCGTCCGGCAGTTTCTCGCGGATTGTCTGCTCGATGACGCGGCGGCCGGAAAAGCCGATAAGCGCCTTCGGCTCCGCAATCTGGATATCGCCCAGCATGGCATAGGAAGCGAGCACGCCGCCGGTTGTCGGGTCGGTCAGTACCACGATGAAAGGAAGCCCGGCCTCACGCAAAAGCTGAAGCGCGACGGTTGTGCGCGGCATCTGCATGAGAGAAAGAATGCCCTCCTGCATGCGAGCGCCGCCCGCGGCGGCAAAGAGAATATAGGGCGCCTTCTTCTCGAGCGCTGTTTCCGCACCGCGAATGATGGCTTCGCCCGCCGCGATACCAAGTGAGCCACCCATGAAGGTGAAATCCTCAATGGCGATCACGGTCTCGACGTCGTCGAGTGGTCCATGTGCCACGGTCACGGAATCGTTGCGGCCCGTTTTCGAGCGCGCTTCCTTCAGGCGGTCGGGATATTTTTTCTGGTCGCGAAACTTCAAGGGATCGACCACGACGGCATCGACCGGAACGATCTGGTACTCCGCATTGTCGAAGAGCGAAGCCAGACGTTCGTCCGTTCCCAGACGCATATGATGGTCGCAGTTCGGGCAAACGCGCATCGCCGCTTCGAGGTCGCGATGAAAAATCATCTCTCCGCAGGAAGGGCACTTGTGCCAGAGATTATCCGGCGTTTGCTGCTTCTTGTTGAAGACACGCTGGATTTTCGGCCGGACGACATTGTTGATCCAGTTCATCGGCTGAATTCCTTATTCTGCGGCAGCTGCGCGCGCGGCGTGAACACCATCGGCGAGCTTGCTTACAAATTCGAGAACGCGCGCGATGGCGCCTACTTTGATCTTGCCGTCTTCGCCGACTTCGCGCGCGATCGCATCGACGATGGCGGAGCCGACCACGGCTCCATCGGCTGCGCGGGCAATTTCCGCAGCCTGTTCCGGTGTCCGTATGCCGAAGCCGACGGCCACCGGCAGCGATGTGTGTCCCTTGATGCGCTTCACCGACGAGGCGACGTCCTGCGCTTGCGGGCTCGCTGCGCCGGTAATGCCGGTAATCGAGACGTAATAGACAAAACCGGATGTATTCGCGAGAACGGCGGGCAGCCGCTTGTCGTCTGTTGTCGGTGTCGCAAGGCGGATAAAGTTCAGACCGGCTTTCAGTGCAGGCAGACAGAGTTCATCGTCTTCTTCCGGAGGCAAATCGACGACGATAAGTCCATCGACGCCCGCCTCGATGGCGCGTCCCAGAAATGTCTCGACGCCCATGTGATAGATCGGATTGTAATATCCCATGAGAACGATCGGCGTTTCCGGGTCGTTTTCGCGAAAGCGGCGTACCAGCTCAAGCGTTCTTTTCATGCTCGCACCGTTGCGGAGCGCGCGCTGCGATGAAGCCTGGATGGAAGGTCCGTCGGCCATCGGGTCCGTAAAGGGCATGCCGAGTTCGATCACGTCGGCGCCTGCTTTCGGCAATCCATTCAGAATGCCGAGTGTCGTGTCGAAATCCGGATCGCCCGCCGTGATGAAGGTGACAAAGGCGGCACGGCCTTCTTGTTTCAGCGTCGCGAAACGCTTCTCCAGCCTCGTCGTCACAATGTCACCCCCAGATGGTCGGCAACAGCGAAGACATCCTTGTCGCCGCGTCCGCACATGTTCATCACCATTAGATGATCCTTGGGAAGCGTTGGTGCGATCTTCGTCACATAGGCTAGCGCATGCGCAGGCTCCAGCGCCGGAATAATGCCTTCAAGGCGCGAACAGAGCTGGAATGCCTCAAGCGCTTCCTTGTCCGTCGCCGAGACATACTCGGCACGGCCCGTCTCGTGCAGCCATGAATGTTCCGGTCCGATGCCCGGATAGTCGAGGCCGGCCGAAATCGAGTGGCCGTCCTTGATCTGTCCGTCCTCGTCCTGGAGCAGATAGGTGCGGTTACCGTGCAGCACGCCCGGTGCGCCGCCCTTGAGCGATGCGCAATGTTTGCCTGTCTCGATTCCCTTGCCCGCAGCTTCGACGCCGTAGATTTTCACAGAGGTGTCATCAAGGAAGGGATGAAAAAGTCCCATCGCGTTCGACCCGCCGCCGATGCAGGCGACAACACTGTCCGGCAGTCGCCCTTCCCGTTCCATCATCTGGCGTTTCGTCTCCTCGCCGATGACGGACTGGAAATCGCGCACCATGGCGGGATAGGGATGCGGTCCCGCAACTGTGCCGATCAGGTAATAGGTGCTGTCGACATTCGTCACCCAGTCGCGCAACGCTTCATTCATCGCGTCCTTGAGCGTACCCGTGCCCGAGGTTACCGGTACGACTTCCGCGCCCAGAAGCTTCATGCGGAAGACATTGGGCTTCTGCCGTTCGATGTCGGTCGTCCCCATATAGACGACACAGGGAAGACCGAAGCGGGCGCACACGGTCGCAGTCGCCACGCCGTGCTGGCCTGCGCCCGTCTCCGCGATGATGCGCGTCTTGCCCATGCGCTTTGCGAGCAGGATCTGACCGAGACAGTTGTTGATCTTGTGGCTACCGGTGTGGTTGAGCTCGTCACGCTTGAAATAGATTTTCGCGCCGCCGAGATGCTCTGTCAGACGTTCGGCAAAATAGAGCGGGCTTTCCCGGCCCACATAGTCGCGCTGCATGTAGTCGATTTCCGCCTGGAAGGCAGGGTCGGCTTTCGCGTCCTTGTAGGCGTGGTCGAGATCGAGGACGAGTGGCATCAGCGTCTCGGCGACAAAGCGCCCACCGAATATGCCGAAACGTCCGCGTTCGTCGGGGCCGCTGCGGAGTGAATTTGCTTTCGTCTGGCTCACGCTTGCCACTTTCTTCCCGTTCAGGTCCGCCCGTCAGGCGGCCTTTGCCGCCCTGATAAAGGCTTCGATCAGTTCCGGTGTTTTCCGGCCCGGCGCATCCTCGACACCGGATGAAACATCGACCGCCTGCGCCCCGGTAATCCGGATCGCTTCAGCGACGTTTCCTGCGTTCAGGCCGCCCGAAAGCATCCAGGGTATTTCCGGCCTGTGTCCGGCGATCAAGGACCAGTCGAAGACGAGGCCGTTACCGCCCGGCAATGCACCTGTCATAGATTTAGGTGGTTTGGCATCGAACAGCAACAAATCGGCGGAATCGCGGTAAACGGCAGCCTTGAGCGGGTCTTCAGGCTCCGCGATTCCAATGGCCTTCATGAGTGCAAGGCCGTATCGCGCTTTCAGTTCCATCAGCCGTTCCGGCGTTTCCGCACCGTGAAGCTGCAGAATATCGGGGTTGAGCGTTTCCACGATCTCATCGAGCGTCCGCTCGTCCGCATCGACGGTCAGCGCGACCTTCAACACGGATGAAGGCACGCCTTGCGCCAGTATGCGGGCCTGCTCGGTTGAGATATTTCGGGAACTTTTGGGAATGAAGACAAAGCCCAGATAGTCCGCACCGGCCTCGACTGCGGCTTCGACTGTTTCGGGCGTCGAAAGCCCGCAAATTTTGACCTGAATACTCATTGCGTGCTCACGCCGCAAGCGAGCGGCCGATTTCCTCGGCCGCCGCGCGCGGATCGTTCGCGCTGGTGATGGGACGCCCGATGACGAGTAAGTCCGCTCCGAGTGTCAGCGCTTCGACAGGCGTCATTATGCGCTTCTGGTCTCCGACGTCGCTGCCGGCCGGCCGAATGCCGGGTACGATCAGCTTGAAGTCCTTGCCGAGATCGCGTCTCAGCACCTCGATCTCATGGGCGGAACAAACCACGCCGTCGAGCCCCGAGGAAGCGGCGAGGCCTGCAAGGCGGCGCACATGGTCGCTTGGGCTGCCGCTGACTCCCGTGTCCCTGAGATCGCTGGCATCGAGGCTCGTCAGCATGGTGACACCGATGACAAGGGGACGGCTTTCGCCGGCCTCCTTCGCCACGTCGGCGGCGGCCCGCATCATCGCGCCGCCTCCTGCCGTGTGGACATTGACGATGGCCGGCCGCAGCGGCAGCACCGCGCGAATACCGCCTGCGACAGTGTTCGGAATGTCGTGAAGCTTCAGGTCGAGAAAGATAGGCAAGTCCGTCGCGGCGACCGCGCGATAGCCCGCAGGTCCATGTGCGTTAAAAAATTCCATGCCGATCTTTACCCCGCCGACGCTGCCCGCGAGGCTCCGCGCAAGCGTTTCCGCCCTGCCGAGATCGGTTGTGTCGAGGGCGCAGAAAACGGGGTTTTCGAGGCTCATTTTGCACCTGCTGTCCGGGTTTCGGGCCTTATAGCAGATCGTCCATGCGCGGGGCTCGGCTTTTCGGGCCTCAGTCGCGCAAGGCAGGCAGATTTTCTCCCGCCGGGGAGGACATGCGGGCCTTTGCGGCCTTTCTGCGGGCCTGTGCCCATGCCCCGGCACCGCCGATCAGAATGCCGATCAGCACCGAAACCAGAATCACGAGGAAAAGCGGTACTTCAAGGCCTATCGCCGGGGAAACAGGATCGAAGGGGTCGAGGCTGAAGGTCACGGGTGCCCGGTTCGCGACGGCGAGCGCCATGACGATAACCACGACCGGGGGAAGAATAATCCAGCGCAGGAGTTTCACGAGGCGGCACTTCCGGTTCGGAATGCGAACAAAGGGGCAGATGGCAAGGCGTCGGAGACGGATTTAATCGTCGCTGTCGTCGTCGCCATCATCGTTCATGAGCTTGTCGTCCGCGATATCGGCATTGTTCAGCCGTTCGCGCAATTCCTTGCCTGTCTTGAAGAAGGGTACAGACTTCTCCTCGACATGCACAGGCTCGCCGGTGCGGGGATTGCGTCCTGTTCGTGCGGGCCGGTTTTTGACGGAGAAGGCACCGAAGCCGCGAAGCTCCACCCGGTCCCCCCGTGCGAGCGCCGCGCTGATTTCATCGAAAATTGTGCTGACGATGCGTTCGACATCGCGCTGATAGAGATGCGGATTGCCTTGGGCGAGGCGGGCGACGAGCTCCGATTTGATCATGTTCTTCCGTCCCCCGGCTTCTTTCCATTCAGCTTCGCACGCCACCGGAAGCGGTTAAAGCTCTTCCCATATCAAAGGTCAGGTTGCCAAACGCTCGTAAGACCGTCAAGTGTAAGTCGTTTTGCCTGCTGTGTTTTTCCGCCCAGACCGCCGATTGCCGTGACGGCGGCTTCGCCCAGCACCCGGCCTGCAAAGCCGGCCATCCCGAGTTCAGGATAGGTGGGCGTCCAGTCCCGGACAGGCAACTCTTCGTGAATGCCGTGTTCGCTTGCGAGCCAGGCGATAGCCTGCTCCTCGCCGCCGAGTTCGTCGATGAGGCCGTTCTCGACCGCCTGCCAGCCGGTATAGACGCGCCCGTCGCCGAGTTCCTTCGCCTTCGTCGCGTCCATGTTGCGCCGTTCCGCGACAAGGCGCAGGAACCACTCATAGGATGTATCGAGCATCGCCTGCGTGACGCGGATGGCCTCGGGGCTCGTCTTGTGAAAAGGATTCGGCTCGGCCTTGAGCGGGGCCGATTTGATCTCCTTCATCTCGACACCGATATTGTCGAGAAGCTCCTCTATCTGCGTCCATTGGAACAGGACGCCGATGGAGCCCGTGATCGTGTTGCCACGGGCAACGATGTGATCGGCCGAGAGGGCGGCGATGTAGCCGCCCGATGCGGCCACCGTTCCCAGAACGGCCACGACGGGCTTCTTCTCCGAAACCTTGCGGATGGAGGTGAAAAGGGCCTCTGCGCCGGTCGTCGTGCCGCCGGGGCTGTCGATCGATAGAATGACTGCCTTCACATTGTCGTCTTCGGCGAGCTGTTCCAGCATTTCCTGCTGCGGCCGGTCGTCCACGATGATGCCGGTGATCGAGACCCGAGCGATTTGCGCGCCGGGCAGTACAACTCCGCCTTCGGCCAGCAGGACGATGACAGCGGCCGCGACGGCGGCAATGGCGCCGGCCCGCCAAAAAAACAGGCGGCGTTTGAGGCGCCGCCTGTCCGCTAACGTATCTGCATCGAGAGACAAGAGACTCTCCTCCGAATGGTGCGAACAGGTGCCGGGAGCTTAGAGGGCGAACCTGCGAGCGTAAACGCCTAACGCCGCCCGATATGTCCCCGACGCACGAAAGAGAGGTCTCGAAAAGGTCCGGCGGGAAGGTTTGAGCCCTCCCGCCGGAATGCCTCACTTGTCGTCGGTGCTGGCCTTGTTGAGGGCCGCACCAAGGATGTCGCCGAGCGACGCGCCGGAGTCCGACGAGCCGTACTGCGCCACGGCTTCCTTTTCTTCCGCAATTTCCAGCGCCTTGACGGAAAGCTGGATCTTGCGCGATGCGCGGTCGAACTGCGTCACGCGGGCATCGAGCTTGTCGCCGACAGCGAAGCGTTCGGGACGCTGATCGCCACGGTCGCGGGCGAGTTCCGCACGGCGGATGAAAGCGGGCATGTTGTCTTCGCCCACCGTCACTTCGAGACCGTTATCGCTCACACCGGTCACCGTGCAGGTGACGACGGCGCCCTTGCGGACAGTGTCGCCAAGCGACTCCATCGGATCGCCGCCAAGCTGCTTGATGCCGAGCGAGATACGCTCCTTGTCGGTGTCGACGTCGAGCACCTGCGCCTTGACGACCTGGCCTTTGGTGTAGTCGGCCATGGCTTCTTCGCCGGAGCGGTTCCAGTCGAGATCCGACATGTGCACCATGCCGTCGACATCCGCATCGAGACCGATGAACAGACCGAACTCGGTGATGTTCTTGATCTCGCCCTCGACGATCGTGCCGGGCGGGAAGCGCTCGGCGAACGTGGTCCAGGGGTTGTCCATGCAGTGCTTCAGGCCGAGCGAGATGCGGCGCTTTACCGGATCGACTTCCAGCACCATCACTTCCACTTCCTGCGAAGTGGAAACGATCTTGCCCGGATGCACGTTCTTCTTCGTCCAGCTCATTTCGGAGACGTGAACGAGGCCTTCGACGCCCGGTTCAAGTTCGACGAATGCGCCGTAGTCGGTGATGTTCGTCACGCGGCCCTTGAAGCGCGCATTGAGCGGGTATTTGGCTTCGACGCCTTCCCACGGATCGGCTTCGAGCTGCTTCATGCCGAGCGAGATACGCTGCGTCTCGTGGTTCACCTTGATGACCTGGACCTTGACGGTCTGGCCGATCGAGAGAACTTCGGTCGGATGGTTCACGCGGCGCCATGCAATGTCGGTAACGTGGAGCAGGCCGTCCACACCGCCGAGATCGACGAACGCGCCGTAATCGGTGATGTTCTTGACGACGCCCTCGAGCACCTGACCTTCCTTGAGGTTCTCGACGAGTTCCTGGCGCTGTTCGGCGCGGGTCTCTTCGAGCACGGCACGGCGCGACACGACGATGTTGCCGCGGCGCTTGTCCATCTTCAGGATCTGGAAGGGCTGCGGAATGTTCATGAGCGGGGTGACGTCGCGCACGGGGCGGATGTCGACCTGGCTGCCCGGAAGGAACGCAACGGCGCCGTCGAGGTCGACGGTGAAGCCGCCCTTCACACGGCCGAAGATCTGACCTTCGACACGCTCCTGCTTTTCGAATGCGACTTCGAGGCGGATCCAGCTTTCTTCGCGCTTCGCCTTTTCACGGCTCAGTACGGCTTCGCCCATCGCGTTCTCGATGCGCTCGAGATAAACCTCGACGGTGTCGCCCACGCCGAGCTCAGCCGGCTTGCCCGGTGCGCCGAATTCCTTGAGCGGCACACGGCCTTCGGTCTTGAGGCCGACATCGATGATGGCGAGATCGTTTTCGACGCCGACAACGGTTCCCTTGATCACGGAACCTTCCTGCATGTTGCTGTCCATGAAGGATTGCTCAAGCAGGGCGGCAAAATCTTCGCGGCTCGGATTGAGCGCGCTATCTGTGTTAGCCAATGCAGAAGTCTCCTGACGGTGCTTTTATTCCGGCCGACGGTTGGGTCCGGCGGTCTTCCCCCGAAATCGTGGTTTGTCCGGGAGCATGTGGATTTGGGCAGTGTCGGTTAAGGGTTGCACATATGTCCGCACAACCTGTTCACGATCATCTTTCGCCAATGCCAAAAAGCGCGCTCGCCGACGGGCGAAAACGCACTTAACTCATTGCTTTGTCTATGATCGCGACGGCCATGTCGAACGCCGCCTCTATACTCAAATTGGACGTATCGAGCAAGTGCGCATCGGATGCGGGCCTCATGGGGCTCACCGCTCGTTCGGCGTCCCGGCGGTCCCTCTCGCGCACATCTTCCAGAATTTGTGCCTCGCTGACCTCCACCCCCGATTTGTTGAGTTCAAGCCAGCGCCTGTGCGCCCGGATTTCGGGGCTTGCGGTCACGAAAAGCTTCACCGTCGCGTCCGGGCAGACGACGGTTCCGATGTCCCGCCCATCCAGAACGGCCCCTTTTTTGCCACCGGGCGGGGAAGCGGCGAAATCTCGCTGAAAATCGAGGATCGCGGCCCTGACGGCAGGTTTTACCGCCACGATGGAAGCCGCGTCTCCGGCTTCTCGCGTCCTGATCGCGCCTTCGTCTATATGGGCGGCGTCGAGGGCCTGTGCGGCGGCAAGGGCCGCCTCGTCGTCGTTCGGGTCGCCGCCCGCCGCCAATACGGCCAGACCGGTCGCGCGGTAAAGCGAGCCCGTGTCCAGATAGGCATAATCATAATGCCGGGCAATCTGGCGGGCGAGCGTACCCTTGCCTGAAGCGGCCGGGCCGTCGATGGCGATAACGGTGACGGCGCTTTTGGTCACGACGCCACTCTCCTCAAGGCCGCGTTCATTGCGCCTGTCCGGTAAAACTCGCGCCCAGCCCTCGCATGAGCCCGATGAAATCCGGGAAGCTCGTCGCGATCATCGATGCATCGTCCACCGTCACGGGTTTCTGCGCCGCAAACCCCATCACCAGAAAGGACATCGCGATACGATGATCCATGTGGGTCATTACATGGCCCCCGCCCGAAACCTCGCCGGCGCGTCCCTCGACCACCATGCCGTCTTCGCTCTCATGGACCTTTATGCCATTCGCCCGAAGGCCGGAGGCGGTTGCGGCGATGCGGTCGCTCTCCTTCACGCGAAGCTCGTGAATGCCGCTCATACGTGTCGTGCCCTCGGCAAAGGAGGCGGCGACGGCGAGAACCGGATATTCGTCGATCATCGATGCGGCGCGATCCGGCGGTACATCAATGCCCTTCAGCCGGCTTGAGCGCACCCGCAGATCAGCAACCGGCTCGCCTCCCTCGTCGCGCTGGTTCATGACCTCTATATCGCCGCCCATCTCGATCAGCGTTGCGTAGAGCCCGGCGCGATGGGGATTGAGTGTGATGCCTTCGACCACGATTTCTGAGCCTGGTGTGAGCAGGGCGGCAACTACCGGGAAGGCGGCGGAAGAAGGGTCGCCCGGCACTACGATAGGGCAGGGCCGGAGTTCGGGTTCCCCCGTCAGGCTGATGGCGAGAGCGCCATCCTTGCCGGTCTCGGTTGTGATTTCGGCGCCGAAGGCCTTGAGCATGCGCTCTGTATGGTCCCGCGTTGGCGTTGCCTCGATAACGGTCGTGATACCCGGCGTATTGAGGGCAGCGAGCAGAATGGCCGACTTCACTTGCGCTGAAGCGACAGGCAAACGGTAGCTGATGGGCAGGGCCCGCCGGGCACCTGTCAGCGTGAGCGGCATCCGGCCACCCTCCCGCGCATGGAAATGCGCACCCATATGCGTGAGCGGCGAGATCACGCGGCCCATGGGCCGCCTGGACAGCGAGGCATCGCCAATAAAGGTGGCGGTTATCGGGTGGCCGGCGACGAGACCCATGACAAGGCGCGCGCCCGTCCCCGAATTGCCAAAATCGAGAGGCTCTTCGGGTTCGCGAAGTCCGCCCGTGCCCACGCCATGGACCGACCAGGCGCCCTCGCCGAGCCTTGTCACGTCGGCACCGAGCCTGCGCATGGTCTCCGCGGTCGCGAGAACGTCTTCTCCCTCAAGAAGTCCGCTGATTCTCGTTTCACCGACAGCGAGCGCACCAAAAATGAGCGCCCGGTGCGAGATCGACTTGTCGCCGGGCACCTGGACCCGCCCGCCAAGGCCGTGCGAGGGCTCAGCCGTAAGGCTGGCGGAGGCGGAATGAGAAGCGGAATGAGAAGGCGTGGCCAATTGAGATCCGTCCAGCGGTGCATGGGATGAAGGGGCCGGGCATTTCCCGGCCGCTGCGGGAAGGTATGGTTCCCCGCTCTGAAGCGCGAATAGGTTTTGACAGGAGCAATTTAACGTGGCAATGGGAAAATCCTTCTTGACTGATGCCACGCGCCCATCGGCGCAAGGCCTTGATGCAAACTGGTGCGGGGAGAGTAAAGCTTGTCGAAACCGGAGTTGGGAACGAAACGCGATTGCCCGAGCTGCGGCGCAAAGTTTTACGACCTGAACAAGAACCCGGTCGTGTGCCCCAAGTGCGAGCATGAATATGTCCCGGATACGGGGACGAAGGCGAAGCGCGCCAAGCCGGCGGAGAAGCCCAAGGAGAAAGCCTCCAAACGGGTGGTCGCCGCCGACGATGAGGGAAATGTCTCGCTCGATGCGATGAGGGATGACGAACTCGCAGCCAATACCGATGACGATATCGATCTCGATGATGTCGGTGTGGATGTCGATGATGACGATGACGCCAATGACGCCTTCCTCGAGGATGATGAAGACGGTGACGATGTGACCGATATCGTGCGCGGTGGTAAGGGCGGCGACGACGATTGATCGCCGCTCCCTTCGGCGTCGTGGACACAGGAAGATGGCGGCAGTGCCAAGTTTCTCTTGATCGTGAGAAGGAGCGGCACTAAGTTCCGCCACCGTCGGTGGGCTGAAGCCGCACCGCGCACAGGATGGGGCCATAGCTCAGTTGGGAGAGCGCTTGCATGGCATGCAAGAGGTCGTCGGTTCGATTCCGTCTGGCTCCACCAATCCTCCCCAAGCTAATCGACGACCGGTACGGGGTCGCATAGATCCCCTGAACTCCACCAGCAGCTTGCCGCAGGGGCAGGTGTAGTGGTCCTGCTTGGCATCGAAGATGAGTGTGTGCGGGTCTATCTGGCGTTCCTTGACCAGCCAGGCAAGGTTTGACGCCGATTCATAGGCGCTGTCGGCAACCAGACGCCGAGGCTTGAGGCCGAAGCGCTCATTGGTCCCATCGGTCATCGTCCAGTGTCGCCAGATATTCGTGGCGCGCGCGCCCGGCATCCGGGCCGAACTCATCAAACCGCACAGTGCGATCGACGAAGTACCGATCAGGCTTCATCTTCCGGCGGGCAAACCGGTCAGCCTGCCGTCAGATGAAACCGGAATTTATCAGCCCAGCCGGTCCAATGTTGGGGCGAGCTCAAAATCATGCGGACATTCAGCGTCAAACGCTCGCGTCCCCACAGGTTCGCGCCCACACCAGCAGCTAGGCCGCTGCGGTTCCGTCAACCCAAGACGAACCCCTCATACCCCTTGGACGCGGCTGCATTGCATTGGTCCATATAAATGGGCACGCCGGGAAAATTCAAAAGCTGCCGCGGCTTACCTGGAATGTTGGCGCCCATGTACCAGGAATCGGCACGGGGAAAGAGCGTCATGTCGGCTATGGTGTTCATGAGCTGTGTCCATTCTTCCTCGGCCTGGCCGGTCGCCTCTATACGCCGTTTGTTGTTCTCGCGCATATATGTGAGGCAATCGACGACCCATTCACCCTGCAGCTCGGCGCATGTCGGGCCGTTGCAGAATCCCGAAGGACTCTGTGGACCGTAGAGAAAAAGCATGTTCGGGAATCCCGACGTCGCAAAACCGAGATAAGTGCGTGCGCCTTCAGTCCACTTTTCCTTAAGCGTCAAGCCGCTCGTTCCACGTATATCGATCTGGTTCAATCCGCCGGTCACGGCGTCGAACCCTGTCGCCAGGACAAGCATATCGAGCTCAATCAGCCCATCCGCCGTGCGTACGCCTTCAGGAACCACTTCCTCGATTGGCGTCTCACGCACATCGACCAGGCTGACATTCTCCTGATTGAATACTTCGTAATACCACTGCTCTAGCGAGGGGCGTTTGACGCCGAACGGGTGGGGCGGCTCTTTCGGAGCAAGTTTGTCGGCCAATGCCGGATCCTTGATGCGGGCGCGAGTCTTCTCGCACCAGAAATCGTACATGGTACGGTTTGCATCCTCATCCGTCAGGACATCGGCAAATCCTCCGACCCAATAATGGAAGCCGCCTTTTTGCCAGAGCTTTTCATAAAGTGCGCGGCGCTCTTCTGGCGACACTTCCAGCGCAGACCTTTCGTCCCTGAGAATGTCGAATCCGCCGAACGTTTCGCGCCGCATACGGAATATCTCCGGATAATCGGCCTTCATCTGCTTCTGCGTCTCGGCGTCGAGCTTGCGCTGCTGCATCGGTAAGGCGAGGATCGGCGTACGCTGGAACACCGTCAGGTGCGCCGCGTCCTTGCTGGCTTCCTGCACCACCTGAACGCCACTCGCTCCGGTTCCCACGACGCCAACCCGTTTGCCCGCAAAACTGGAACCTTCCTGGGGCCACAATGCTGTGTGCCAGGATTCTCCAGCGAAACTTTCAAGTCCCTTGTAGTTCGGAATATGGGGTTTGGATGCAAAGCCCGTGCAGAGAATGAAAAACCGGGCGCGCACGGTAACGCCGTCGGTCGTGCTGATAACCCATTGATCGTGCGCTTCGTCGAATTCAGCCGCGCTGACTCGCGTTTCGAATACTATGTCGCGGCTGAGGTCGAGTTTTTTATCGACGTATTTGAAGTAGCGGCGCAGTTCATCCCAGGCAGGAAATCTCTCGGTCCAGTTCCAGTCGCGCCACAACTCCTCGATCGAAAATTCGTAGACCGGCACATGAGAATCGACCCGCGCGCCGGGATAACAATTCCAGTACCAGATGCCGCCCAGATCGGCACCAGCCTCGAACAAGCGGACCTTGAAGCCTTCCTGGCGTAAGCGGTGAAGCTGATAGATGCCGTTGAAGCCCGCTCCAACAATGAGTGCATCCAATACTTCAGCGTCGTCATTTTCTTGCGTCTGGCCGGATTGTACCCCATTCATCGAGAACGCTTCCTTTCATAACCACCGCATACCGCCTTGACCGGCTACCGTCCTCGGCACCGATGAGGGAAAAGTCGCTCCGGAATTCGGTCCCCGAGTGATCTTCCTCACACAGTGCCTGAACGAGAGCTGCGTTTGCCTATGCGGGCCTTGGGTCGCGAATGAGAACAGTTCCCTGTGCCGCACAACAGGCGCGGCCCTCATTCGTCACATCAATGCGAACCACCGCGGTCGATTTTGTCATTGCGATCAGCTCGGCCACAGCTGTGACCTTGCCTGAGGATACCGGGGCCAGCAGATTGAGCTTGAATTCCGTCGTCGCCGCCCACTGTCCTTTCCGCATATGCGGATAGCAAACGCAGCCGAGAACATGGTCGCACATCGCAGCCAGCACCCCGCCATGCATGTTTCCGATCGGCGTCAACAGCCGATCTGAGACTTCCATCTCGGCGGTAAGCTTGCCCGGCTCAATATCTACGATGCGAACTCCAAGAAACTCGGGCAGCCCTTTCATTGAATTGCTGGCGCTTATGAAACCCTGTGCGATTTCCTGGTTAAACTCCGGCAGCTTTGCAACAATTGTCATCTCGTTTTCTCCGAAACCTTCAATAGCACCCAAGGCGCGCGCAGACGGGCCTTACAGATAGATATTTGCTTTGCCCAGCGAGCTTTCGGCACCTTTCACGAGATCGGCCATGACTTCCGCAGCCGGCCTCACCTTGTGAATGAGACCCATGCCCTGCCCCGCGAAACCGGGAGCTATATCTTTCCGCTTTACCGCCGCCGCCGCCGCCAGCACCGGCATCGCAACCATGGGCTGGAAGGGCATGGGCAGCGGCTCCAGACCTGCCTCGACAAAAGCCTCGGACCATTTGTTACGAATGACGCGGGCCGGCTTTCCAGTGACGGTCCGGGAAACAAGCGTATCGCCGTCCCCCGACTCGACAATCGCGTCCTTCTGGAAATCCTCAATGCCGGCCTCATCGGTCGCAAGAAACGCCGTACCGATCCAGGCGCCTTCGGCGCCGAGCATCATTGCTGCCGCGATGCCGCGCCCGTCGGAAATGCCGCCCGCGCCGAGTACGGGAATACGACCCGCAATCGCATCGACAACCTGCGGGATGAGCGCCATCGTTCCGATGGGTGAATTGTGCCCGCCCCCGTCATGGCCCTGCGCGACGATGAGATCGATACCGGAATTGACCACCTGCAGGGCATGCTTCACTGCGCCGACAACCGCCATCACCTTGGTGCCGTTGGCGTGGAGCCGATCGAGCCAAGGTCCCGGATTGCCGAGACCCGCCGCATAGACAGGAACCCGCTCATCAACCACAACTTCCATTTGCGCTTCAAAGAATTCTTTCGAAAACAGTGGTGCGTTCGATTTGGACGAACGGTGAGCTTCCTCGGATTCCCGCGCCTTGGATTTCAGCGGTGGTATGTTTTCCTTCTTCAGGAAGTCTTGCGCGAATTTCTGGTACTCAGGCAGCAAGTCCATCGGAGACGGACCAGCCTTGCCCTTATAGGCTTCCCTGCGCACGGAGGCTGGCAGCAGGGTGTCCACACCAAACGGCTTGTCCGTAAGCGCGCGTGTTTCCCTGATCCATTCACGCAGTTGATCGGGAGAGCAAGCAGCCGCGCCGAGCACACCAAGGCCACCCGCGTTCGATACAGCCGCTGCAAGCCGTGGGCCGCTCGCCCCGCCCATACCGGCCAGCAAGATCGGGTATTTGATGTTCAGAATATCGCATACACGGCTATGCAGTGTCACAGCTACCCTCCCATCCAGCGGCTTTAATTGACCGCGCTATTTATGATCATAGATTATCGATGGCCGGGGGGCGGCGCAAGTGTCGCAAAAATGCCGTTGGCGTCACGAACACTCGTCTAGCATTTCCGTCGGGGAACCCGCGGCATGCTCAGGTCATCAGCATCCTGCCAACGCACGATTTTGGACATGATCTCGGGATGACGAGCCTCCAGATACTTGTCCGACCGGCTTACGAACCGGGACATCTCAGTGAAAGCGAGGTCTGGATTGCGATCTTCAATTGCTTTGAGAAGTCGCCCGTACGCCTTGATCTGATAGTCGCGCTCGCCTTTCGTATAAGTTATGCCAACTTCCGACGCATTCGTGATGTTGTGAAGCGAGCTGATCAAGAATCCGATCAAGGGATTGCCCGACGCCCACGCAAGAAGGTCGTGGAAGCGCCTGTTTTCCTCCGCATAGGAATCACAAGAAACAGACAACGTCTTCAGCGTGGCCAGTGACCGATTCAGCTTGTCAATATCTTCATCGGACGCACGCTCTGCCGCAAGCGCCGCCATGGTCGGGCCTACCGCTTGCCTTACTTCAATCAGTGAACGGAACGTGGTTCCGAGAAACTGAAGCAATAACGCCATCGTGCTGGCAAAATCTTTTGGCTGCGGCTCCTGAACGATCGGCCCGCCACCGGGACCGGGTCGCAGGAAAATGATGCCCTGCAATTCGAGAAACCTGAGCGCCTCCCGTAAGGTTGCGCGGGCCACTCCATATCGCACGAGCATTTCCTGTTCGGGCGGTAAGCGATCTCCGATCTCGGCGCCTTGCTGCTCGATGTCTTCGACAATCCGCCGCGCAACTGTGAGGGCACGCTTGCCGGACCCATTCGGAAACCGTCCGGTTCGCGAAGCAGACAAGGGCGTTTTCATTTTCAGATACTCACAATCTTCACATTCAAGGCCGATCGCCTCCGATCGAGAAGCGACCGAGAGAACCCCCTACAATACCATCGTCCGTGTTTGCAACACGCCACCAATTCATCATAATGGATTCCAGCATTTACTACACGTACCAACCATTGGAATAAAGCATATGACGTCCGCAAACCGGACCTTGTTCACCCTTGTTCAGAATCTCAAAATCGCAGGGGAGGCATTTGGTCCCAGTCAGGGGCGTCCGGTTCTGCTCGCCCATGGTGGCGGGCAGACACGCCATGCATGGCGAGCCTGTGGTAAAACGCTGGGAGAAAACGGTTATTACGCTCTCGCCGTCGATTTGCGCGGGCACGGCGAAAGCGACTGGTCTCCGGATGGAGACTACAGAATGGAGCGTTTCGCGGAAGATATCCTCGACATCGCCGACGGCTTCCGTGTGCCTCCTATCTTGGTTGGCGCGTCTCTCGGCGGCATCGCGGGCATGATCGCGCAGGGAGAGTATGCGAAGGCCGGACGCCGCGGGTTTGCGGCGCTGGTTCTCGTAGACATCACTCCTCAGATGAACATGGAAGGGGTTCAAAAAATTCTCGGGTTCATGTCGGAGAATCTGGAAGAAGGCTTTGCCTCTCTTGAGGAAGCAGCCGATACAATTTCGCGCTATATGCCCGGCCGGGCTCGCCCTAAAGATCTGAGCGGGTTGGCGAAGAACCTTCGCCTCAGGGAAAATGGCCGCTACTATTGGCATTGGGACCCACGCTTCATCACCGGCCCGCAAAAGCCACAAGGCAGCCGCGAACCCGAACGCCTGGAAATAGCGGCGCGTTCCCTAAAAATACCTACGCTCCTCGTTCGTGGCCGCAACAGCGATCTCGTGACGGTCGAAGCGGCGCGGCAATTCGCCGAAATTGTTCCTCATTCCGAGTTTGTCGATGTCGCCAATGCGGGCCATATGGTAGCGGGCGACAAGAACGACATCTTTACAACCGCCGTTCTGGATTTTCTGAAGCGAATGGCCCCTGCCGCGAGCGCGTCGTAGCCAGCCAGGCGGGTTCGTTCACATGTGTGCATCCTCTACAGATGAAAAGACGCCATAAAAAACAACGATAAGAGGAAGGGAGAAAGCCATGTCCAATCTGGTTCTTCGCGAGGATAGCGAGCGCATTTGTACGCTGACACTCAACCGTCCGGAAACCTTGAACGCACTCAATGTCCCTCTGTTCGAAGAATTGCGCGGACATGTCGACACGCTTCGCGGACAGGTTCACGAGGTGGCCTGTGTCATCATCACGGGCGCGGGCAAGGCTTTTTCAGCTGGCCACGATCTGAAGGACATCCAGAAAGGCGAGCGCCCTCCGGAGCCGCATTTCCAGGCGAAGACTATTCAGGCGCTGGCTGAGCTGCCACAACCGGTCATCGCTTGCGTCCGCGGGCATTGCTACACTGGTGGACTCGAGCTTGCACTCGCGGCCGACATTATCATCGCGGCATGCTCCGCCAAGTTTGGCGACACGCATAGCAAGTGGGGGCTGAGTCCGCTCTGGGGCATGACGCAAAGACTGCCGCGTCGCGTCGGGCTGTCGAAGGCCAAGCAGATGATGTTTACTTCCGATATTTTAGCGGCGGAGACGGCAGAGCGCATGGGACTGGTCGACATTTGTGTCGACGATGCCGAACTGGAACAGGCGACAAACGACCTTGCTCAGCGTATCGCCGCCAATTCGACATACAGCAATCAGGTCAACAAAGGCTTGCTGGGCGCGACCGACGGCATGACCTGCCAGGCAGGGTTGGCCTACGAACTCGCGCACAGCCCCGGGGCTTGTTTCGACGCACGCGAACGGGTCGCCTCATTCGGAAAAAAATGACGATGGGCCACTCGCCGCGCCGACGAGGACCTTGTCGACGGGCGGCGGTTGCCCATCCGTCTCCAGGTTCAACGGGGATGCTTACCGGTCATCGAGATGGAGGTCCAAACTCACCAACTATCTGGACCGTTGTATCGCTGAAGTGCCCTCGCAGAGCTCACCGTGAAAATCTGCCGAAACGGGTGGAAACGCTCGGCGAGCGCAAAGGCCGGTAACATTCGTGTGACCGACTGTTCGGGAGGTTCCTGCCGACCCGGATTGCCGCCCGAAGAATGCAACCTGACAAGCTGCGGAAATATGCTTATAATGAATTGACAGGAGCAGGGTCGGCCCACCGGCATCCCTTATGTCACGCATTCGCAGGCTTCTGGAAACGCAATGGAGACGCCCTCATGAGTGAAACTCTGGTTGCCGCTCGAGATAAGTCGATTGCGGATGCCTACGCGATCCCGCTTGAAAAGATCGATGTCAGCAATCCCGAACTCTTCAGAACGAATACGATCTGGCCGTATTTCGAGCGGCTGCGCCGCGAAGATCCGGTCCACTACTGCAAGGACAGTGAATACGGCTCGTTCTGGTCGGTGACAAAATACAAAGACATCATGCATGTCGATACCAACCACGGCATCTATTCGTCCGAAGCGACTCTAGGTGGCGTCGCTCTCCGGAATCAGGAAGAAGGCTTCTTCCTGCCCATGTTTATCATGATGGACCCACCAAAGCACGACGCACAGCGCAAGGTCGTAAGCCCCATCGTCGCACCCGGCAATCTGGCAAAACTTGAAAACACGATCCGCGAGCGCGCCGGGAGGATTCTCGATTCCCTGCCGATCAATGAAACGTTTAACTGGGTGGATCGCGTGTCGATCGAACTGACGACGCAGATGCTCGCTACTCTTTTCGATTTCCCTTGGGAAGAGCGCTCCAAGCTCACCCGCTGGTCGGATGTAGCCACCGCCGGTACGGCCTTCGGCGACGAGGAGGCCGAGAGGGCCCGCAGGAATGAATTACGCGATTGCGCCGCCTACTTCACGGAATTGTGGAATCAGCGCATCAACGCGACCGAGCCTGGCAACGATCTCATCACCATGCTGGCCCAAGGCGAAGCGACAAAAAATATGGGGCCGATGGAGTATCTGGGGAATATTCTTCTCCTGATTGTGGGTGGCAACGACACCACCCGCAACTCTATCACTGGCGGCTTGCTGGCGCTGAACCGGAACCCGGATCAATACAAGAAACTGCGGGACAACCCGGAGCTCGTCGAATCCATGGTTCCCGAAATCATCCGTTGGCAGACACCCTTGTCGCATATGCGTCGTACCGCGCTTCAGGATACAGAGCTTGGCGGCAAGCAGATCAAGAAGGGCGACAAAGTCGTCATGTGGTACGTCTCTGGCAACCGGGACGAAGAGGCAATTGAAAACGCCAACAGCTTCATCATCGACCGCAAGCGTCCCCGCCAGCACCTGTCCTTCGGCTTCGGCATCCACCGCTGCGTCGGCAACCGGCTGGCAGAGATGCAACTCCGCGTCGTCTGGGAAGAAATCCTGAAACGTTGGCCCGACAAGCCGATTGAAGTAATCGGCGAACCCGAGAGGGTTTTTTCAAATCTGATCAACGGCTACTCGAGCATGTCGGTCCGAATTCCAGGCTGAAGCAAAGCGTCGGAACGCATTCTCCGGCATCAGTCACAGAATTTTGCGGATGGGGCCCGTGTTAGCGCTGCTACCTGCAAGGAGAGGAGGGCATGCGAAAGTTAGGCCTCGGCATGTGCTGGAACGACCTCACGGTCGGCGAGGAATTCCGCACCATTGGGCGGACGATCACCGAAACCGACTTGGTCAATTTCATCAACACGACGGGCATGGTGGAAGTGCTCTTCACCGATGTCGAATATCTCAAGGCCCACGGCCCCATGAGCGGTCGTGTGGTGCCCGGCGCACTGGTCTATTGCATGGCCGAGGGTTTACTCGTCCAGTCGATGATGCAGGAAACGGGTCTCGCCTTTCTGCACATGGAGTTCAACGTCAAGGGACCTACCTTTGTCGGCGACACTATTCATGTAGAATGCGAAGTGCTTCAAGCGCGAGCGACATCCAAGGGGCGCGGTCTGGTGCGCACTAGCAACCGGATCGTGACCCAACGGAACGAAACGGTGATCGAATATACGCCCTTGCGAATGATGGCTGGCCGGTCCGAGTCCACCCGATCATAAAATCCAGCGACCGACCCGTCAGCGTTCCTCGCCCCCCTCGACCTTTAATAATTCAGTCTCCATCGCGCCGCTATGCATCACACGGTCGTGTAGCCGCCGTCGACAACGACCTCGGAGCCGGTCATGTAGGACGACTCGTCAGATGCCAAAAACAGGACCGCATAGGAAACCTCAACGGGTTCGGCAGGCCGACCAATAAGTGTGGCGCTCAAGACCTGTTTGGCGACATCCGCATCGCCAAGAAGATCCTTTGTCATATTCGTGCGAATGATTCCGGGGTGCACGGAATTAACGCGAATCTTGAAAGGCGCATAGTCCACTGCCGTCGATTTTGTCAGCAAGCGAACAGCGCCCTTCGATGCCTGATACGCCGCCGTGGCGGACGCACCGATCAGTCCGTAGATCGAGGAAATATTGATGATCGAGCCGCCACCGGCCGCCTTCATCGCGGGCAATATGTATTTTGTGCCATAGAATACACTTTTCACATTGACGTCGAGAACGCGTGCGAAGTCTTCATTCGAGGTGTCCTGAACAGCAGAAAAAACAAGAATGCCTGCATTGTTCACGAGGATGTCGACGCGCCCGAAAGTGGACATCGCCTGCTGTGAAATCCGCTCCCAATCCGACACGCTCGACACGTCGTGCCTGAAGAATCGTGCCTGCCCACCTTGATCGTTGATCTCCTCGACCAAGGCGTTGCCGCCCTCCTCATCCGTGTCGGTCACGATCAGCGTTGCGCCTTCGCGCGCAAGCAGCAAGGCGTGGGAACGCCCCATGCCATTGGCGCCGCCCGTCACAAAGGCGATTTTACCGTCTACCCGTCCCACCTAGTCCTCCCATAGCGGATGCCGCACGCCGTCTACGGCACCACACTCAAATTATCGTCTAGGCAATCCCAAGCTCGCGTTTCGCAAAATCGGTAACACCCTTGTAGTCGGCCTTGCCGTTCGGTGCGCGAAGAGGCGAGACGCTCACCAGAATGCGCTTGGGCGTTTTATAGCCGGCGAGGTGCGCGCGGACGTGCTTACGCAGATCCTCTTCGTCGAACTTTGCGTCGGTCGCCAGGATGACGATACCGGTGACAGCCTGACCCCACTTCTGATCGGGCACGCCGATGACAAGCGCATCCTCAACGGCGGGATGTGTCTTCAGAACTTCCTCGACTTCCTCCGGGTAGACCTTCTCACCTGCCGTGTTAATGCAGACGCTGCCGCGTCCCAGCAATGTCAGACTGCCGTCCTTTTCCACAACGCACCAATCGCCGGGAATGGAATAGCGGGTCCCGGCGATGGTCTTGAAGGTCTCGGCGGTCTTTTTCGGATCCTTGTAGTAGCCAACGGGAATCGGCCCCCCCATGGCGATGATGCCCGGCTTGCCGCTGCCGGGTTCGACTGGCTGATCGTTTTCATCGAACACACGGCACCGGCCGCCGATCTGGAACTTGGCGGTCTTGATCTCGCCGGCACTCGTCATAATTGAACTGCCGAAACCCAGACCCTCAGAGGCTCCGAAGGAATCCATCAGAATGACATCAGGTAAATGTCTGAGCAGGCCACGCTTCACTTCCGTGCTCCACATAACGCCGGAAGAAACGATCGAGACGACGCTGGCCAAGTTGTATTTGCCGGGCGCCTCGTCGAGGGCCACGAGCATCGGTCGGGCGAACGCATCGCCGACGATCGCCAGCGAATTGACACCATGACGCGAAACCGCGGACCAGAGTTCATGCGCGTCAAAAGCGGGGCTCTCGAGCGTGACGATGCAGCCGCCACTCATCATATTACCGATAGCCGTAATGAGGCCGGTGCCGTGCATCAGCGGGCAGGCCGGCATCAACTTGGGGCCTGGACCGGAAGTCTTGATAAATTCGACGAGTTCGGGAAGCGTCTCCGGGATCGGACCCAATGCGCGAAGCGTGGTGAGCTGAGCCTCCCGCATATCATCGTGACGCCACATCACGCCTTTGGGCATACCCGTCGTGCCGCCCGTATAGATGAACAGCAGATCGTCCGGCGAACGTTCAATGTCGAGTGGTGCGCCATCTCCGTCGGTGACGACCTTTTCGTAATTTTCAGCGAAGGGGGCAGAGGATCCGTCTTCGTTCACCTCGATGAAAGTGGCTACTTTCGTCAGCCGGTCTTTCAGTTCGACGATGATGTCCCGGAACTCGGAACCGTACACGACCGTTTGCGCGTCGGAGTCATTGAAGATGTAAAAAACTTCGTCCGCATTGTAGCGGTAGTTGACGTTGACATGGACAAGACGGCTCTTGAAGCAGGCCGCCATGGTCTCGATATATTCGGGCCGGTTTCGCATATAGAACGCGACCTTGTCGCCGGGCTGGGCACCGCGCGCGATCAGAGCGCGCCCGAGATTGTTGGATCTCCGAGTTGTTTCTCCCCATGTAATCACCCGATCGCCATGAATAAGAGCGGGCGCATCCTGCGGCAAAACCGACGAGATACTGTCGAGAATATCACCGAAATTCCACGTCATATAATCCTCCCTGAAAAATCCACTCCTCGCGGGCCGGCCTTCTTGCGTTTGAGCCGTTCCGTTCTTCCCGTTCTTCGTCATCCTTGTCTCGGTCGGCCCGTTGCCGAACATTCCGGCGAGGGATCGAGCCCGTTGCCGAACATTCCGGCGAGGGATTAAGCCCGCCGGAATGCCGGTCAACGAAAGCTCCGCATTATGCGGACGTGAATACCGGTAGTGCGTATCCGTCACCGGCCTCGGAGAATTTAACCCTGACTTTCTGTCCGATATGAATTTTGTCGATTTCGCAGTCGACGATATTCGTGAGCATCGTGACTCCTTCGTCGAGCGTAACATAGGCGATGACATAAGGCGGCTTGGCTTGCCGCGTGACCGAATAGCTGTAGATCACGCCATTTCCCGAAGCCTCCACAAACGCCGTGTCATCCGAGAAACAATGCGGGCAAATAGTCCGCGGATAGTGGTGCACCTTGCCGCAGGTGTTGCAGGTGCGGATCAGGAGCTGACCCTTGGCAGCACCTTCCCAGTAGGGCTTGCTCTCGGAATTAACGACAAGGTTGATCTTGCTTTCCTGATCGGTGCTCATGCGTCTTCACTCCCGAGAATGACGGTTGCGCTGCCCATACGCGATCCGAGAAGGCCGCCCGTCCCATGCGCCAATGCAATATCGCAATTGCGAACCTGAACCTTCGGATGAGCCTCACCGCGAACCTGGCGGACTGCTTCAAGAACCTTGGTCATACCGCCGCGATTGCCCGGGTGATTGTTACACAATCCCCCGCCATCCGTGTTGAAGGGCAGCTTGCCGACGCCGGAAATCAGGTTGCCGTCCGAGACGAAGCTTCCGCCCTCACCTTTCTTACAAAACCCCAGATCTTCGAGCGTTTCCAGCACCGTGATGGTGAAGGAATCGTAGATAGAGGCGTACTTAATATCGGCGGGTGTGACACCGGCTTCAGCGAAAGCTTTCGGACCGCTCCAACATGCGCCGGAATAGGTCAGATCGACCTGACCCGCCGCGAGATGCTTGGGCGCCTCACCGGCGCCGAGAACCTTGACGCGGGTACGCTTCAGTGACTTCGCCACTTCCGGGCTTACCATCACAATGCCGCCGCCTCCGTCGGTGATGACGCAGCAGTCGAGCCTGTGCAATGGGTCGGCAATCATCGGCGAATTGATAACATCCTCCACGGTCACAACGTTGCGTAGCCGGGCGTGTTCATTGTACTGAGCGTGGTGGGATGCGGCGACCTTGATCCATGCGAGCTGCTCGCTGGTGGTGCCGTATTCGTACATATGCCGCATTGCGCACATCGCGTACATATTTGTGACATTGGGGCCATAAGGCGTTTCGAACGGAAAGTCCGGCGCTTGCTGGTTGTAGTAACGGGTGGGCTTGCCTTCTTTCGCATCGGCAACCGGCCGGCCTGCCAGCGTGATCAGCGCTACATTGCAATGCCCCGCGGCGATGGCCTGCGCGGCGTGATTGACATGGACGATGTAGGAAGACCCGCCGGTCTCCGTGCTGTCCATATGACGCACATTATTGAGACCCATGTATTCGATCATGTTGATCGGGCCCAACCCGGGCGCGTCGCCGGCGCAGAAATATGCGTCAACATCGTCTTTTGAAAGACCCGCATCCGCCAGTGCGCCTTTCGCGATCTCGGCGTGAAGTTGCGGCAGCGTCTTGTCCAGCGCCGCGCGGCACGGATGCTCGTAGATGCCGACTATGTAGGATTTTCCGTTGATACTCATCCTATTCCCTTATCATGTTTTCTTATTGCTTAGCGCATTCATGGGGGAAACGTCCAGTTCGTCCATATGCGCGAGCGCGGTATGCTGCAATGGATCGACCACTACAGTCCGGGACGCATCGTGGTACCGAAGAGCCCCTTGCAGTATCACGGCATGTCGCAGATGACGGGCGTCCCCAACGCGAGGCTCGTTGAACACAAGCGCGAAACTTACGGCGGCGTACTGGGGCTCAGCAACAGCGAAATGCTCTGATGGCCGACGGTATCATCTGACGTCGAGGCAAGCTGATCTTTTGCATCACCGCGCCGGAGATTTCGCGCCTGCTTTCAGACCATCGACAGCATCCCGCAAAACATTATAATAGTTTAAAAGCCAACCGGATGATTGAACCATCCGAAGCTGGCCTCTCGTGCCGGCAACAGAAATGAGCGCTTCAGGGAGGAGCCATGACAGCTACGTCAAGCCTATCGTTCGAGAATGCCGCATCGAAGGGAATGATTGTCGCGTGGCACGCAGCTCAGGCGCCGGACCGGCTCGCGATTTCATCCGAAAAAGGCAATCGCAGTTTTTCAGAGTTGAATGCACAGGCCAATCGGCTGGTCAGGGTGTTGCGGGGCGCCGGTCTCCAACCGGGCGACGGCGTGGCCCTTCTTTGCTTCAACCGTCCCGAATTCGTCGAGACTGTCATGGCCTGTCAACGTGCCGGCTTCCGGATGACCCCCGTCAACTGGCATCTCACGCCCGCGGAAGTCGCCTATATCGTGGACAATTGCGAGGCGAAGGCCTTTATCGCGGATATCCGGTTTGCATCCTCGGCGACGCAGGCCGCTACCGCGGCGTCCGATCTGCGCATCAAACTCGCCGTGGGCGGACCGATCGAGGGTTTTGCCCCTTACGACACGCTGGTCGCGCGCGAGTCCGGCGCGAATATCGACGATCCCATCATCGGCAGCCAGATGCTCTATACGTCGGGCACAACCGGTCATCCGAAGGGCGTCTACCGGGGCAGCGCACCGGCGGTCTCGTCGCTTTTCAACAAGATGGTCGAGACAGCGCAGTTCAACAATGCCACAGACCTGGCGGTGGTGACGGGGCCGCTCTATCACGCTGCGCCGCTGTCCCTCAATCTTCTGCTTCCGCTCTCGGCCGGCGTCGGCGCAATGCTGATGGACAAGTGGGATGCGGAGGAAATGCTGCGGCTGGTCGACAGGCATCGCATCACGCATACGCATGTAGTACCGACCATGCTTCACCGCATTCTCCTTCTTCCGCCGGAGGTGCGGGCCAAATACGACCTCTCTACGCTGAGGTGGATTCTCCACGGGGCGGCGCCCTGTCCTGTGCATGTGAAGCGGGAGATGATTGAGTGGCTCGGTCCGGTCGTCTTTGAATATTACGGTGCTACGGAAGGCGGGGGCGTCTTTGCCCATCCGGAGGAATGGCTGGAAAAGCCAGGTTCGGTGGGCAGGCCGACCGAGGGTGTCGTTCTGCAGATTCAGAACGAGGACGGCCAGGAATTGCCGCGGGGCGAGATTGGCACCGTCTACTTCAAGGCGCCGGAAACCGGCCGGTTTGAGTATTTCAAGGCACCGGAAAAAACTGCGAGCGTCTATCGAGGCGATTTCTTCACCATGGGCGATATGGGCTATGTCGATGAGGACGGCTTCCTATTCCTGACCGGCCGCAGCGCCGAGGTCATTATTTCCGGCGGCGTCAACATCTATCCCGCCGAGGTCGACCAGGAGATCCTTCAGCACCCCTCGGTCAAGGACGTGGCTACTGTCGGCGTGCCCAACAAGGACTGGGGCGAAGAAGTGAAGGCGGTCGTTCAACTCAATGAAGGTTACGAGCCGAACGAGGCGCTGGCCAAGGACATACTCGATTTCGTGGCCACGCGGCTGGCGGCCTATAAACGCCCCCGGTCCGTCGATTTCGCAGATGACCTGCCGCGGCTGACGACGGGCAAGATCGTGCGGCGAACAGTTCGCGACAGATACTGGCAAGGCGAAAAGAAAATATAACAAAACTGGGAGAAAGCTGATGGCTGGGTTGTGCAAGGACCGTGTCGTCATCGTGACGGGCGGTGCCAGGGGTATCGGGCGGGAACATTGCCTGGAATTCGCGCGTCAAGGCGCCAAGGTGGTGGTGAATGATCTCGGGAGCGAGCGGACAGGCGAGGGCCGCTCGAGCGAACCCGCCGAGGCGTTGGCGAAGGAAATCAGGGCCATGGGGGGCGAGGCGGTCGCCAATGGCGATGATGTGTCCGACTGGGATGGCGCCAAACGGATGATCGATCAGGCGATCTCGACCTTTGGCGGCCTAGACGTGCTCGTCAGCAATGCCGGTATTTTGCGCGACCGCATGCTGACCAACATGACGATCGACGAATGGGATGCGGTCATCAAGGTTCATCTGAGAGGCACGTTTTGCCCGGCCCATCATGCCGCGAACTACTGGCGGGCACAGGTAAAGGCAGGCAAGACGGTCGATGCCCGCATCATCAACACAACGTCCGTTTCGGGCCTGCTGGGCAACCAGGGGCAATGTAATTATGGCGCGGCCAAAGCGGGCATTGCCGCTTTCACGATCACGTCAGCGATGGAGCTTGCGCGCTACGGCATCACTGTGAATGCGATCTCGCCGGGTGCGTTGACGCGGATGACGGAAGACCTCGGCTATGCGGTGGAGGTGCCCGAGGGTGAGTGGAACCCTCGCGATCCGGCCAACATTGCGCCTATCGTCGTCTGGCTCGGAAGCAGTGAGTCGAAAGACGTGACCGGCCAGGTGTTCGAATCCACGGGCGGGCGGCTGACTGTCTTTGAGCGCTGGCATCGCGGGCCGGCCATTGACCCGAAGCGCCGTTTCGATCCGGCCGAGCTTGGTCCGATCGTCAAGGACCTCCTCAGCAAGACGAGACCGCCGGATGTGATCGGCGGCTGACGGGGGTTATCCGGCAACCATATCGAACGGGGCTGTCAGGCCAAAGACAAACACCAGACAAGGATGAATACCGACAATGGATTTTTCGTTCACCGAAGAGCAGACGCTGCTCCGCAATA
>AZIJ01011866.1_pt1 | contig 38134 bp, 32 predicted proteins | sample 359151 | NCBI WGS metagenome assembly AZIJ01 (sample SAMN02429718, study PRJNA222666) | marine sediment metagenome | biome: Sediment sample; isolation source: enrichment culture of sample MGS-ElMAX(UA) from oil contaminated site at the... | place: Egypt: El Max | collected 2013-01-23 | depth 9.22 m m | reverse complement strand
AGAATTCACACCGTTTTGATCGAAGCCAGCTTCCCGCCGCACCATCTCAATCCCTTCAGAAACACCCTCGTTTGCGAAGTAGGCAACTTGAAGATGAGCCGCCATAGCTTCTTCAAACATGTTTACAAAATTGGACATTTCAACATATGGTTTTACATTGTAGTATGCCTTAAGACGCTGGAATGTATATTCATCATTGGTTAGATATGCACCTGTTTTGCAATGCATTGCTTCATGAAAAATAGTATCCATCGTCACTTTATCAGAGCTTCCGAAAACAATACCACAAACACTAGCCTTCTCTTCATTGCCTGGAATATCCCCAGAAGACGTAGCATAAGCGTTCATTCTAGTGTTGTTATCAGAAAACATTCTTAGTGCACCATTAGCAAGATACGAAAGGGTTTCTGATCCTAATCCTGCTTCCGCGTAAGCGGCTTCATCCACTTGCCGAACATAGTGGAGATAATCATCAGCGCGCAGGAACAGCACTGTCATGTCGGTTTCCAGGAAGCGACCAACAAACTCGGCCATCTCATGTCCTTGGGTACCAGGCTTGTACACATTTGCGGCGAACGCCGAGGGTGAAACTGCCAGCAAAGTGAAAGCCACCAGTTTAATAAGCGCCGTCAATTTCATTGTAATCACCTCTCCTGTCCACATCTTCCATTATATTGGATCTTGACTACGTGTCAATATTTTAGAAATATATTGTGGGTGAGATGCGCCACAGTTCGGCGTATGTCGCGGCTAAAAAAAAAGACCCGCAGAGGTTCTATATAGTGCTTAAAAGTGTGTAATTCAGACAAAAAGTCGTTTGATTGCGGCTTTTTGCGACTGTCTGAATGGGACGGTTTATAGTGTATTGTGTGTAACTGCTACAGGCTTATCTGGCCTCTGGCAGTCAACAACAGCCGAGAGCTGCGGTACGGCAATTGCTGCATCCTGTTTAACCTAAAAGAGTCTGCAAGAAGCACTAAATTACACAGTTAGTTACACGGTGTGTAATTCGCCACAGAACGTAAAAGGCCCTATATAATAGGGCCTTTCACTCACTCACGCACTAGAATACACAGTTTTTGCTATATACTCGCTTGCCGGGTCTTTTCTTTTTTCTAGACTTAACTCATCTCAAATCGACCTGCTTTCTCGTGCTTAGAAACGAAGGCAGGACTTTTAGCATCAGAATCAGCAATGGACTCCGGAGTAGGAGCAACTGGAGGGCAACTAAATTGATCTACAGTGGCCTCAGGCACAAGGACAGACGCGTTAAGGTTTGGAATATCCAAAACCCATCCCGGATGAATCAAATGAGGATTGTCTCCTACTAATTCTGCATTCATCTGGATAATTAGAATCTCCATCTCTTTAATTTGAGCAGCTGATGGATTCTCAATACCAGACTCTATGAGTAACTTCGTGCCAATATCCGAAATATTGTCATCCTTCTCGACTTCATAAGACAACGTTGTTGCTTCTACGGGAGCGCCTTCATTCTCCGCTGCTGTATCAATGCCTGCTTGAACATCAGAACTTAAACTATTTGTCTCAACGCTATCAGAAACAGATGACGCCAAGCTTGAATCATCAGGACTACCCATATCATCGACAGACAGGCTTGCAGGGCTATTTGAACTTGACTGCATTTTATTAGCATCCGCAGTTAGCTCTGTTTCTGAAGGACTCTGGACGGCGCTACCCTGAGCAATAGACCCACGTGTCCTGGTTGGCTCTTGCTCAGCCACCCCTTCTGCTGGAACCGTGTCTGGCCCCGCATTCGCATTAGCAATAGATCCGCGTGTTCGAGTAGGCTCCTGCTCACCAGCGACATCGGAAGGTGCAGGGGTGCTCGAAGGCGCCGTAGCATCCATATTAATACTTCCATCCACCCCTCTGTTCAGATTCTCACTGAATTCAACGTCAGCAAAGAGATCTGCTGTATTTTCTTTGACCTTATCAACAAAGGCTTCAACATCGTTATAGTCAACAGAGCCTGCAACAATAGCCACACCCAGCACACCAACAATTGCAACCGTACTCATTACTTTGAAGCTCTTAGACTCAAAAAACTTTTTGGCTTTTTTATCAAGATCTTCTTTTGTCATCCCGGTCGCTTTGGAGACGAAATCTTTGGTTTTGTCAGCGACCTTTTCATTGAAAGCACGGACACTTGGATTTTCACCCAATTTACCCAACAGGAAGCCAATCCCCTTCATGCCTGCTTTGAAAACGATGCCGCCAGTAGCGCAGCTAACAGCAAGCCCAAGATGGTTTAGCGCTTTCCCACTCTTAATGTAGGAAATAATCTGCGGCTTAGCAGACGTTAGGCGCTCTGCAAGCGAAGGGCCTTCGACGGGGAAGGATTTTTCATGGAGATAAGACGTCCCCATGTAGCTAACAAAATCAGATGGTAGTGCGTTGATCTCGTCCTGGCTAAAGCCCGCTGAGCGGAATACTTCGAAGCCAGCGCTTTTTGCTTCAGCCTCAATATTTTTGAAAAGCTCGGGTTTAGCTTCACACATGCTGTCGAAGTATGCGCCGGGCTTTCCAATTGAATCGACAAAATCGATTTTGTCGTTATCAAACTTTTTGCGCATTTTTTCAAGAACAGAGAGCATAATCTCCTGCTCTTCGTTCTCTTCCAGGATGCGCTTCAGGAACACTTGCTCAAGACGAATCTTACGAGCATCATCCAATGCAATCTGCTCGCCAAGAGCCAATCCATCCAAATATTCGTAAGGGCTCTTAGCCGAAGACGGGCTCGAAACAGCAGCCTGGATTGCGTCTGAATTGATACCGTATTGATTGTCGCTCATAAGAAAACCTCTTGTTTTTCTTTTTATTGATTATTTCTTATTATTTCAGAGGCAACAACCTGCAAGCAATAAAAAAGGCGCCATAAAGGCGCCATTTTAAAATTATCTTGAATTATTTCGTGATGGATAATTTATCAAACACTTGATTCCTATAATAATCTAACAAAGACTTTTCTATTGAAAACAAACCAATGCAGTGAAAATCCTTTGTCACGATCCCGTTCGAGCCAATATGCATTATTTTGACAGAAGGGTCGTCGATAAATCCTCTGAAAATGGGCAGGATCAGTCCTGACAGGAAGATACTGGACGGGCCACCCTTCACGAGAGTCAGTCGTCTGACCCCTGCGGCAAGACCTTTATCTTCTGCCGAAGCAACCAAGCGCTCGACCTCCCCCTCTTCTAGCGCCTGAGGAACCCCATCAACTACGCGCACCAAGTAGTACGGAAACAGCTCAGATGACGCAATACTATTGAGGTCATCCAGGCGGCGCAGGTATTCGCGGAACTCACCTTTCGGGTGTTTTACGTTTGCCGTGCCAAGCAGAAGATCAGCCAAATGCACGAAGATTTCAAAGGCTTGCTTGCGGTCGCTCATCAGATAGTCCTGTCGTCCAGCAAGGGAAACGCTTTGATCAGGCTGTAAATTTGCTCTGCGTCCTCTTTGGCGTCGTGCGTAAAGTGGCAAAGCTGGGATTTCTCGAACAGAGCTTCACGATCATCCTTCGACAGAATGTTCTTCACATGCCCTACCTTGAAGCTAGGCGTGACACCGACGTCCTCAAAAAGCCGATTGATCCAAAATGCATCCCAATCGCTGTCAGCGTAAACGACAGTGCCATTGAGAATGCTATTTAGCTCGCGAGCTACCAACCAAGGATCACGCCCGGCCTCGATCAGTGTTTCTCTTGGGATCTTGTGGATCGCCTCAGCGTTATCGCACCACGTGTCCCAATGCTCCAGTGGCTCAATAAGCCAAGAATGCGCTAACCCGTCTGCCCCTGCTATACCAATCGAGATTGGGTAAGAGTCTGCATAAATCCCACTGGATTCACAGTCCAAAATGATCAGGTTTTTGATGTCCATGGTTTTCCGCCGAAAAATATTGATATCAAAATAGGGGCAACCTGGCAGGAATTCAAGGCCTTCAGGTGATTTTTTAGAAAATCACGTTAGGCAAAGTCATATTCACAATGTCAATTTAGTGATAATCTTCGATTCAAAAAAGGGAACAAAAATGCTTAGTCGACCAATGCACCCTATTCATTATCTTGTCGGTTCTACGATTTACAGCAAAACTATTTTCGCTGCCTGGCGAAATGAGCCTTACACCTATAAAGCATCCCTATTCTTTGTCCAGGCCCTGTTCTTCGAGCTTACTGGATACTATGCCGGTCTTGGCATTGGCCTGTCGTTTGTGGCCTTTATTGGCGTATTGCTGATGAGCGTTGGCTCGTTAATGGTCGTTGAAAAAGGAGCGAGCCTCAGGCAAAAGATATCGATAGTGTTTCTAGATGCGGTTTTGCCTTTCCAAGCATTACTGCTCATGTCCTGGCTGGTAAACTGCGCGACCTTCGCTATCATCTTCACAGCAGGCCTGTATAGCGAGAACCTGCCTCAAATGTTCACTACCCTGACTATATTCCTGATCATGTATTACTCGATCTGGATGGCATCAGTTACCAAGAAGGATGGGGATGGCAACGCCGTTTTCTACATCCCAGTCAGTATTGCGCTGCTCTATTTCTTTCTGACTTGAGCTTTTACAGGCCGCTGAAAAGCGGCCTTTAAATCAAAAAGTCCATTTCAATACTCTTCCCTTTACCCTCAGCGGTTTCCAGCTTCTTTGTGAGTTCATGCCTTCCCAGCTTCATAGCCATGATCCTCAGCTGATCCGTATCCGCTTCCTTCGATAGATCATCGAAGGGCATTAGCATGACCTGCTCGATAACCGTGATAGCGGCATTTCTGTGACGCTCGATCAGGATTTCTGTCTCAATCGAATCCGTATCATTCCCTGTAAAATGAAACATCTGATTCATCAACGATACCCAAGAACCCGACTGGGCCGGTTTGGCGCCAAAGGCTGACCCGACACTACGCATCACACTGGCTTTCAAGTCTTCACGCTCACCTGCGAGTAAGAGGGCCCTAGAGAACGACTTTTCAAAGCAAAGGTTGTCGACCAGGTTGGCCGCAACGCTTTCCCATACGTAGCGCGCACTGACCAGCTTATCGGTATCCACAGTGCTGATAGCAGCAGCCGTACTGACAATGCCGTAGGTGGTAGTAGACAGATCCATCAAGTCGGATGCCAGCGAAAACCGGTTGTTCTGAAAGGCGTTAACCAAGCCTGAGTGTACGGCTGATACGTCGAACATCGCCTCGTCGTTAATCCAGTGCTGCAAATAGGTGCGAGCCTCAAGCTCAGGAAGATAGAACATCGTAAACTCGAAGATACCCTTCCCAAGCCCAGCTGAAGAATAGGAGGCTGAAATAAGCTGAGACAGGTACGTGGAGGCAATTTCTGATGAAAACGAAGGGCCGTTCTTTAGCAGACAGCAGCTTACGTCAATACCGACGCGCTTACTTGATCTGGCAGACTGAAGGAGTTCTTCAAATTTAGCTCGTTTGCTTTCAGATATAGTTCCAGGATGTTCTCCTTGCATTGTTTTGATGACATCCATGGCAGTACCGGTCATATCGAAAAGTCCTCACTCATACGATTTTTCTTTGATTTATTGTCCATCATAGCAGCGAAGCATTTGTTGTTTCCAACGTCAGTAACCAACAATGCCAGCCCTTGCGCGAGCGACTTTTCTTTAAAAGAGTCTTCTGGGCTTATCTCTCTGAGGTACTCTTTTATCTTCCCGCTATCACCATAAGTTTCAACAAAGTTCAATGAATCAACCATTGAATTCTTGTTGCGAAACTCAGCACAAACAAGCAGTAGATTACGTCTATCCAACTCTATGCTTACATCGCTCCCGTCAAGCTTCAACACATTCTTTTCGTTAATAATGTGAGATGCAATAGCAGCTGCTTTATATTGGTACAGAGGCCCAATACTGCCTGTCGAACTATCTCCGAAAACGTTATGGAAAACGGCGGACAGCCTGTTTATCAGCGCAGCTTCACCGATAATATTTCCCGACCCAAAAATGATCTCAGATAGAGAAATCAGTGATTGCTTCAAAACACTGATAGCCTCATTTGAAGCAACCTTTGGAACCTTTCCATTTTTGTCTAGCTTGGTAGATTTTTCGATTACATCACTTACAATAAAATCAAACACATCAAAATAACCCAATACCGCTTCATTCATCCCGTATCGATTTATTACACTGCCAATAGAATATGAAAGCTCTCTTTCATCTAGGCATTTTGCAACATGTTCGGCTGAAATAAGACCTTTCCTAGCAACGCAGTTCAAATAGTTGAAGTTGGCTATTAAGATCAAACTTTTAACGTCAATAAAGATATCGTCATTTGAGTCCAATATCGGCTTGCAGTAGCGGAAAATTTCGGGACAGAGAGAGGTCACAACGTTATTGCTAGATGCGCACGTAAGCAAAGAGCTATAAACATCAATAGCTTTCTTCATTCTTTCCATATTCGGCCTAAAGGAAGCCTCGTCATGCAGATCATGAATAAACATGTGGAAAACACCTGCAAGGATCTGTCCTTTGACATTATCCTTGATTTCTTCACTTCCAAGAAAGGCGTACATATCCTCAAGACTGCAAGAAGTTACACCCTCTTTCCTACAAGATTCAAAAATATTGAATGATCTTGCTTTTGGTAAATTTATCATAATAGCTGCCTTACAACATGAAGTCGTCTAAGATTCTATTCTGCTTAGACTGATTAGTTAACAATGACTCAAACTTAGGTGAGCGACACACGCTTATATACGCCAAGATACATGCTTGATAATCAGACTTTATCTTGTCTATCTGGCTTTCGTCCAAGGCTTCAAAAAAGGCAGATACTACTTCTTTGTTTTCTGCTAGAGATGATTCTATTATCGATTTATCCTGGAAATACACTGAAGATATAAACTCAATCGCCGGGAAGCAACTTAGTCTCAAAGATTCGCATGGTGAATCTGATCTGACAAGATGATAGTTTTTCATGATGGTAGTTGCCGCAGATATGCCAGCCTCTGAAAAATCAAAACCAAAAACATCTATGTCAGCTCTCAAGAAAAGCTCTGAAAATTTTGTCAAAACAAACAGCTTGTCATGACCATCAAAAGCGACAGATGGGCAGTTTAAAGCCATGCACATATTCTTAAGAAATGCGTGACTACCTAAGCCGCTCTTAATATTGTTACTACCAGCCACTGAATTCTCTGATACTTCCAAAACCCTTTCAAAGAAAGTTTTTATATCTTTGTTATTGTCGGAATAAATAGAAAAAAGGTATTTTATTGAATCTTCTGAGCTAAGAATGCTGTCATTGACTTTTGATTTAAATAAAAGAGCGTTGTTTTCCTCGATATGAAGCAGCACCTTCAGCAGCCGTGATACCAGCCTCTCACGAACTTCAGGATCTAGCGACTTCCCCTCTCTGGCTGCACGTAGCGTCAAACCACCAACGAACATTCCGATCACAGGAGGGACTGATTTGCTGTCCATCGAACATGCGTACTCGCAAGCCTCAGTTAGTGCGATAGAAACAGCATCATCCAACCTAACGTTTGCGGCATAGCTGATGGAGCTAACTACATCCGCTTTCTTTTTCGGTGTCTGCTCCGTGTCTGAGAAAAAGGCAGAGAAGCCCTGGCCCAAGCTTTCAAGAATGTTCGCCTCATCAAATACTGAAATACCAATGGAATCAAAGTACTCCAGCAGATCCAGGTCATTCAGCAGCTTAAGATGGCTCATAGCTTACGCTCTCCAGGGCTTTTACCGGGGCCTTGTCGGCTACAGGCGATACAACCGAAGGGTTATTACGCCACCCCTTTCTTGCCTCGTCAAACAGCTTCTCCAGTTGCCGATACCCGATCTCATTACGAACCATTCGTCTTAGCTGTGCATCCCTATTGACGAAAGACTCATCATGGTAGTGCTCAGTGATATGAGTCAGTTCGTGCACAGCGATCTCAACGACATCGACTACAGTAAGTTTGCCTTCTCTGACTTTAATCGGATTAATCAGGATGTTAGTAAATTGTTTCTCCCCTGACGATTCGTTCAACCCCTCTACCTGGCCAAACACAAACCCCGTATTGATTGGGCCAGTCCAGCGATGAGAAAACTGACCGTCACCATCTTTACTTACGTTTAGAAGAGCTTGAATAGACTCCACATCCAGTATTCGACGCACGATGGCATCCCAACCATGAGCTAGCTCCACGGTTTTCTTAAGGTTCATGCTCTTAATCAAGTCTTTTCGACTATGGCTCCCACTTGCATCGCTAAACTCATTGATCCTGAAGTTATTTGGATACAAATGATGCGGGATTTTCTTCATCTCGTTTTTTAGGGAATTCCTCTGGTTTATCGCCTCCTGCACGAGCGGCGCGAATGCAGAGTTTTCCCTGATAAGATCCTGAACTTCTTTTTCGCTGATCTCATCATTGTTCAGTTTATCCAAAAGGTCGGAGAAACCGATTTTTTCACCGGACGCATCAAATGCAGCGACCGCCTCGGAATTAAAGTCTTCAACAGAAAGATTTACTTTATTTAGCGTAGTCTTTAGTTTTGATCCAAGCTTTAGTTTTTCCCGGTCATTGGAAAGCTGGTTAAAGATCCTATTCAAAGCCCGCGATTTATCTCGACTCAGAGAATCTCTGTTGGACGTAAGCATTTCCAATGAATTGCCGTTCAAGTCGAGAGTGCCGACGAAAGCGGGAGAGTCCCCTCCTTTCCAGATCTCCATCGCAAACATGGCAAGACCATTCATTCTTACCCAAACAGTTGAATATCCGCCTTTTGATGCGCTGTCATCAAATCGAACCAGCCCAAGTTCTGTTTCATAGCTATAGGGATGCTCAACATCTTTTGAAGAAAGCTGATTGCCGTTAAGCGTGACTACGACGCCAGAGCGTAATGCCGACTCAGTGACAATTTGATTGAGATAAAACTCCATTTCATCCTTTTTCACCTCATGCCCAAAATCAACCTCAAGCAGAACACCATCTCTGTTCTGAATGTCGTTGACCGTGTAGCTCCCACCTGAGCCATCAATCATCGTGTCTTTGGTATAGACTCGATAGCTCTTATGAGCGAAGGCAAGAATCATCTTGGCATAGCCAAACCCGCCCGTATTACCCTCATCCTTTTGAGAACCCCCAAGCGAGAGGAACACGTTTGTCAGCGTTTCCCTGGACATACCTTTTCCGTTGTCCTGGCAACGGACAACAACTCCACCTTCAGTCTCTTCAATTTCAAAATCAATGTTGGAGGCGCCCGCATCTACCGAGTTTTGAAGCGCCTCGCGAAACCAGGCTTGCTTCCAGTTGTTGTACTCGGTTTTTGACTTAGCGAAGTATTCTTGAGGGAGTGATATGTTATGAACTTGGGTGTTATCCATGATGACCTCTTAACCTTTTCATCATCATCTCATTTGAGAACAAAGAGATTCAATTCGCTATCAGCAATTTATGGCAAATCAAGGGCTTGCTGCTACAATAAGAATATGAAAAATATTGATGCCTTAGTTCCAAAGATGGGCCCTAAAGATGCTGCCGAGCTGATCGGAGACGATCAGAGATGGCGTCTATTTGCGCGCTACATCCAACACAGCCCTTTTATTAAAAGCCGCCTAAGGTCAGCTCAAAACGGTCTTTGCCCGGTATGTAGAACCGGAGTCGACATATCAAAGTCATCAACGATACATCACGTGTCCTATCTCAATAAGTGCATACACGACGTTACCAGCGAAGAGACAATAAAAAAGCGACCTAAAAAGGCCGCTTTCTATCCGCCATGTGAAACCTGTGACCAGGTATCACGGTGCATAAAGCACCTTAGCTTGGTTCACAACAGGTGCCATCTCGTGATTCACGAACGTGAAGCTGAATTGAAGGCAAAGCCTTCTCAACAGCCTTGAGCACTTGCTCAAAGACTTCTTCGACTGAGCGCGTAGCGTCAACCACCGCGTAGCCTGGATCTTGCGCCAGCAGATCAAATCCCTCTTTGACCTTTTCAAAATACTCCACAGATCTGGACTCAATACGATCCAGTCGGCCTCGCGCAGCAGCGCGAGACAAATCCGCAGGCATTTGCAGGTAAATTGTCAGATCTGGCTTTATGGCCAGCGGCTTCACACACAGAGTCTCAAATTCGTCCATCGGCATCTTCCCTGGATGAGCCTGATACGCGTACGTCGTGCCATAAAACCGATCTGAAATAACAACATCACCTTGGGCAAGACGAGGAACAACCACTTCAGTCAGGTTTTGCAGGCGGGCACTGGTCATCAGCAGCATTTCTGCCATTGGGCAGATAACGCTTTCGCCCGAGGTGAAAATGGCCCGAACCCTTTCACCAAACGCCGTACCCATCAGGTCGCTTGTTCTTGCGACTCGATGCCCGCATTTGATGAGATGACTCTCAAGACGGGTAGACATGGTTGTTTTCCCGCAACCATCGATACCTTCAAAGACGATGAACATTCTGCCCTCCCGCAAATGGTCTTAGTGGGCCAGCTCTTCAGTTTGAGTCAGTTGCATCAGAAGTACGCCTTCAGACTCTTCCTCTTCGCCGGTTTCAGCTGCTACTTCGGCAGTATCAGCCTCCTCAGCTTTTGCCGCAGGCTTTGCCGCTACTTTGGTCTTGGCAGGCGCTTTCGCTTCCGGGGCTTTTTCCTCGGTGACTACAGGCGCATCTGCCGCTACCTGTTCCGGCAGATCCCCGCCCATGTTGATGTCACTCTCAACGTCCATGCCCTCATTTTCTGCCTGGTCGGCGTCCAGTTCGAGGTCTGAGCCCAGCTCAACAGTTTCAGTTTGAGTTTTAAGCTCAACATCAAGTGCTTCGATCTTGGCGGCGGCGGAACGCAGTGCAGAAGCAATGGCAATGTTGTCGTGACCATAGGCTTCAGGCTTGGCGACGTTGATAGCCAGAAGAATGCCTTCAGAGCGAACTCGGGCTACAACATTGGCCTGGCCGTCAACACTCGCGCGCAGATAGTCACGGGAGCAATCAGTAACGAGCATTTCGAATTTCTCGTTTACCTTGACGATTTTGACCTGGTACTTGCCTTTCACCATCTCGACGAAGCTGGCGATATGTGGCGCCATCGAGTTGTTCAGGGTCTCTTCGCAGGAAACAACACCAGACAGCGCTGCAAAGATGTCCTTCAGGTGGCCCAGCTTCATTTCTTGCTGCTTATTCATGCTCATTCAAACACTCCAAGGTGGATTACTTTATAAATTGACGCGCGGTACGCATTCTTACAAAACGATACGGCCATGCAGGCCAGTAATTTTACATTATATTGACAGACAACGCAGCATTTTCAAGTGCATGGAAAGACGCTTTTCGCAAGCTCCACTCACTCATTGGAATAGCGCTATCGTTGCAGATCCCATCTGGGCTTGACGCAATGGTGTCACCCATTTTCCAAAACATAGCGTCAGCCACAGAAACCGCGCCTTGGCTTAACATCAGTGACGACAGGATCTCATTTTCCAGGTTGCTTCCAACCAGGCCATTTGAGTCCAGCCAAACCGCCTTGTGATACTCGCTGAACAGCGCCTGGCCTTTTTGCAATGCACCAGGCGCCGCCTTCAAAAACAACACACTTGAAGGCGCCCACGCCTGGCCTTCCTCTTTCACGGTGAATTGCCATGCCTGTACGCCAGATTCAACCTGATAAAGCCTGAGGGTCTCATCGGTACCAAATTTCAGTGACGCGCGCTTAATCCTCATCTCAGTCACAGAAACCGGCATATTGGGAGGAAACTCTTCGACAAAGACGACGCAGAGCCCGCCTTCATTTGAAGGAATGAAGCCGCCATAGCCCTTCGCCAAGCGGTGCGTCATAAGTGCCTCATGGCTTACCGCAGAAAAGCTTGATCCTGATGCTGTATAAATACCGGGCATGTTCATCCACTCATTCTCCATCAGGCGCTGTAATTGTTATCGACTGTCGTCTGTTGTTTCTTCAACGTCCCCAGTCGACCCAAGAGCACATCACCCAGATGCCAACCACCCTCTATTTCACCGGTTATGGCCTTGGATACCTCGCTTGGATCAGCCCTCAGTACACGGCCATTGGACGTTAGCTGGGCTTCCATATTCATTAAGCTGACGAGACGACTGGTAGCAAACCGTAGATACTTATCGGCAAAGCCGCTCGTCACAGCAATTGAGCTAAGAGAGCCCGCGAAATGAAGGCGAATTCGCTCTGGCCGTGACAAATGAAAGTCTGCGGTGTTTACGCTGCCTGTGCTAATCACGCCGACATTGTCCATCTCATCAATGCTAGGCATCGTTGAGTTATACGTGCTCATGATGTTGACGATTCTCTGGTTCAAAAAACGCGATACTCGGTCACCAATGAATCGCCAGGTTTCAGAAAGAGGATGGCGCAGGAACGTGGTTACCCCTTTCCATTTTTGAGCAGGATCTTTGGAAATCTTGATTGACAGGTACTCCCTTTGGGAATTGATCATGTCATCAAGGGCTTTCATCTCTATGTCATTTTCAATGGCCGAAAGCATGAATCCTATGGTTTTGCGCTTTGCCTCTGCCTTGTTTGCGAAACGGTCATAGAACATGCGATGCGGGAAGTTGTTGGTCATGCCTCCATCAAACAGTCGGGTACCCAGATGGCGTATCGCCCTGAAGACGATAGGGAGGTTCATGCTCGCCCGGACAGCCTTTTTAATGGGCATGTCCATGTAGCGACCTGAACCATCATCGGCTCTCACAAAGATAGGCCTAAAAAGACGGTTTTTGTCATAGGTACCGACACCATCATCGGGCTCGATATCCCCAGTGATTTTTTGATACTCGGTTTTTACCAGTCTAGTAATACCCCTGACCGCATTTTGGAGCGTCAAGGGCACATAGCTATCGGTTACAGCAACGCCAAATTCCTTGAATCCGCCATTGGGATACATCTCAGAGATCTGCTTCAGCTGCGAAAAATTGACAGAGCGCATCTGATCTACAGTGGTGATGGCTGGCACGATTTCTTCAAGAATGGCCCTTGGAACCTGCTCAAGCTTTATCTGAATAATGTCAGCAATGAACTCCTCAATGGTCTCGCGCTTTTGCGATGAGGGCGAAACAAGGCGGACGCAGTTCAGCGCGCTTTGCATCGCTTCAGACCGGCCTGGCAACCCGGAAAACTTCAGGATGCCGATTTCATTTTCACGGCCTTTTAGCTTCAAATCGTATTCAAATTCTGCCATCGCATGGCGATACGCGACGTCAAGAGAGCCGTCCGCCTCAAGTGCTTTCAAGTTGTACTGAAGTTCCCCTTCACTCAGGTTCTTCCAATATTTTGCATCTTTATTCGAAACTTCTAACAAAGCAGGAATTAGATTTTTCCTGGCAAAAGTACCAAGCAGCCCGGCCTCTGAAAACGGAATTTCTTTCGGCTCTTTCTTGCCAAAGATGGTAGCTATTTTAGCCAGGAATTTAAACTTCAAAGTTGATTCTGCGAAGAACTGCGCGAAACGCCCCTCGTGAACGATTTTATTAATCTCTTCTGCACTATACCCTAGTGCCACAGGAAGCCCCATAAGTGAGCCCGCAGATGTTCCTGCAACCATCTTGATGCCCTTTAAAATACCTTTGTCCTCAAGATGCTCCACAACCCCTGAATAGGCCATCCCTTTCGCCCCGCCGCCTTGAAGAACAAGGACTTCAGGCTGGTCTATCCCGTTACCCTCTTCCTCCATGAACGTGTCGTACATTTGAATACCGCGCTCAACTGCGTTTGTGTACATACCCTCAAGGTGCGCAGCAACAGCCTTGCGACGAGCCAGAGACACACTGTCGGCGCCAGAAATATTGGCGCTTACGACATTCTCTGCTTTGTTGAAATGATCCTGAAGATCCAGGAATGACTTTAATAACCTTTCTCCGTGATAACTCTTAATACTTTCTACAATCTCTTTTGATGTCGTAGAGTTCGGGTCTGAGAAAGTATCCTTAATCAGCAAGGACATTTGATTATTCAAATCGCTTATCGACTCAGATGCCGGAATACCGAGCTTACGCTTAATAGCGTTTTCAAAAGTATGAAAGCCCTCCATAACAAGCATTGAAAGCTGGAATGAGATACTTTCCTTAAGAAACTCATGAGTTGCCCTCTCCTTCGCAACCCGAACTCTTTCTAATAAATTGTCAGACATGGATAACTCGCAACAATGGATATTGCATTAATTGCACGAAAGTCGACCCCATCTCAACAATTTATTGATTATTGACAGCGCGACGGTATTTGACACCTGCCCATAAGACCCCTATATTCACCGCCTATTTTTATTCCATTAGTCGGTGATTGGCATGTTAAAGGACACCTCCTCAATTCAGGAACTGATTGCTCAAAGAGATGAGCTGGATCGAAAGATCCGCGAAGCGACAGAACTGCTTGATAAGCATAAAGAGTTCGCCAGCCAGGTAATCGAAATGGCGGTAAGCGAGGGCATCCTTCTAGACCAGCTTGCCCTAATGATCTCACCTAACGTCATCCTTAAGAGCGACACGCAGGCAGAGACCAAATCCGACCGCAAGCGTCGGAAGATGAAGCTCTATAGGAACCCGCATACAAACGAGGTCATTGAGACTCGGGGTGGTAATCACAAGACCCTGAAAGCCTGGAAAAAGGAATACGGTAACGACGTCGTTGAGAGCTGGCTCTCAGATAACGAGGACTCGCAGGCAGAGAACACAGAGTCTGAAGCAGAAGCAGCAACAACTCTGGATGGGCAATCTGACTCCGGGCCTCAAAGCTGAGTTTAGAGAGGCCCTGAAAAGAGAGCGCATGGCGCTCTCTTTTTTTTGCGTGTACATTTGTCTTGAACGGAATTTATTGAGGCCGGTATACGATGAAATGCCCTGCACCACTATTGGACGATATTGATCAACTCAGAGAACTGAGCGGATCTCGCCTTGTGAATGCCAGGCCGCATCCTAGCGCAATGCCAAAACATCTCGACGAGGATCTGGTTCTAAAGGATTACCGTGTCATTGTTGATTTTATGCTGAGCTATAGCGCCAGCCCAGACACTTTTAAATCCTATCGCCGAGAGATCGACCGATTTGCTCTGTGGTTATTTTTTGTTCGCAAAGAAACGCTGCCCTCTGTCAAACGCATGGACATTGAGAGTTATCTCGACTTTCTAAAGAACCCTCCTCTTGAATGGCGCAGCACGGAGGTTAGGAAGCGTTTTATCGACTCCATGGGGCAACGCATCCCCAATCCGGAATGGCGCCCCTTCGTATCGACCGTCAGTAAAGCGGCCAAGCGAAACGGTGCAGTGGCAACCGAGAAAAGCTGGACACAATCACAATCAGCTCTGAAATCAACTATTGCGATTTTGCGTACTTTCTTTGAGTTTTTGCTCAACGAAGAGCATATCAATCGCAACCCGGTTGCCCAGCTAAAATCAAAAGCGCGTAAAGCAGCCAGCGTCCAACGTGCTGGTGACGTTAAGCGTTTGACTAAAGTTCAGGTGCGGGCCCTCTTTTCAGCCCTGGAGGCTGAGCGAATTGCGCTTGGGCCCGACCAATATGAGCGCTTGCGCTTTATGCTCTGCTGCCTGATTTCGATGTACCTGCGCATTTCTGATATCGCTGCAACCGGGGACAGACAGCCGGTACAAGGCGACTTTCATTACAAAACCCACAACCGTCCAGAAGGTCAGGTAAAAACCTGGTGGTTTAAAGTCCTTGGCAAAGGCAACAAGCTTCGACAGATCCCCGTTAGCGACGACTTACTAGAAGCGCTGAAGCGATACCGTAGCTCATTAGGCCTCAGCCCCCTTCCCTCCATCGGAGAAAGCCTGCCTCTCTTTTTGAAGGTGAAAGGTAAAGGGGGTCTAACATCATCCAGGCACGTCAGAGCAATGCTGCAAAACCTCTTCGACAAAGCTTACCTTCAGCTGAAAAATGAAGACTTACCAGAAGAAGCTGACGGTCTAACCGCTTGCACTGTCCACTGGCTACGGCACACCGGTATTTCCGAGGATGTACAGAACAGGCCTTTGATCCACGTCCGTGATGGTGCAGGGCACTCATCTTTGGCAACCACAGGGATCTATATCGAAAACGACGATTACGAAACCTATCAAAGTGCCAATGAATCAAGCTTGCTTGATCGACTCTCTGAGCAAAAAGCCTGAGATAATCTCAGGCAACGTACTCGTGCACTCGAATACTTGCCGCTAAAGGATCTTCTTTGATCTTTTGATCATTTCGAGCCTTTCTTGGTTTGCGATCCATACTCGGCAACCCTTCTTGCCGAATAACGTCAGTATCGCCATCAGGGTAGAAAAAAGGCATGAATGTAGGCCGCGTAGACTTTTCTCCTCCTGGCAAAACAATATTGGCTTTGTAGTACCCGGCCAGAGGCTGTACCTGAGCAAGTTCAAGGTTTTCCGGGAGGCGTGAGAGTGTTTTCCGCTCAATCATGCTTGAGACGCTGTCGTATCCCTTTTCATCCAGCAGCTGAAGGCACTCAGATACTGTGATTTTGCTGATGCTCTTCCCGCCGCTGGAGTATGAGAAGCGGATGCTTACAGGCCGCTGCTCAAGCAGCGGAACATGTCGATAGCATTTACGCAGAGAAAGCCTGCTGTAGCCTATCTCATTCAGAATCTTGCGCGTGGCTTTAGCCGAACCGGCTTTAGAGAGAGAGGCCTTTCCCAGCCCATCGATCATCGATTTTGCTTTTGCCCGCAGGTTGTCTTTTGCTAAGTTCAGAGCAAGGACGGCAGCGATTAGACCTGAAGAGGAAGAAACCCCGCCAAGGCAAACTGTGGTGTATCGACCATCGACTGCATCATCGTTGTAATACAGGTCGTATAGGCTTTCGACGATCAAGGAAATTGCATCGTGACCCGTGATAAAGGGGCCTGGAGCAACTGCGGCGAAACCAGCGGGTTCAGCTGAGTTAAGAGCGACCTCAACATCCGCAATGCTTTGCTCTAATTCTAAAATAGCCTGCTTAAAATCAGATACGAGCATAAAACCATATCCCTACTGTTTTCCTAAGGATATGGCTAGATGGTAAATATGTAAATGCGGAAAGCTTTATTTGCCCTTGCGGGATACCAGCTCTTCACGCAGAATTTTGAGTGAGTGAGGAGCCTTGAAGCGAAGAATCACTTTCGGATTTTTCATGCCTCCCGTTACCTCGGCCACTGTAACCAGGATGCCTTGGCGGACGGCAGATGCCAGCTCAGCGTCGGTGGCCTCACTGTCAGCAAAAATCAAGGTGCTTTCATCCAGTCGCCTGGACAGAGAGAGACTCCCCTTTTTTCCTTCGTGCATGATCTAGCAGCCTCTATCCATTGATCTAATTAACGATATATTGACAGATAAAGCGCCCTTTGGAAACCTTTTTCTTCCCTAGTCCTGCTCACCGGCTTTCCCGTCACCTTCAGTATCAGCAGCTCTTTTTTCCTCACCGTGACGGCGTGATTTGGCGCCAGGTATAGAGCGCACACCCTGCTTCAATCGAGGAGCAACAGAGCGCTGCCAGGGCTTCAGCTTAGAGGCTTCCGCTTCAATTTCCTGCTTTTGAATTACCCCTTCCGCTTTAGCTGCAATGTCAGAGAAAGCGCTCTTTAACTCATCGTTCGATTCGAGCAGCGCCATTTGACGAGCCCCTCCAGAGCAGACCTTGAATTGATCCTGAAACCACAGGATGCGTGAGACATAGGCAACCATCTCTTCGCTCACCAGCTTATCATTACGATGAAAGACACTCAGGACTTCAGCGGTTTCTTTGATCTTCTGTAGGTTCTTTGTGCTGATCTTTGGGCCAATGTGCGACCAAAAGCTCTCAGGAATGGGCTGGAGGATGCTAGCAGAACGGATCATAGACACAAATTGCTTCCCATTGATCAGGTTGCTGGCTAGGCGTCTGGCTATGAATTTTAACGCGGCAGTATGAAGCTCGGACTGCGTCTTGGCATAGCCGCCATTCAGGGTGGCCATGGCCATCGTGCTCAATTGTTCTATGGCATGCAGCCGAACACGAGCGCACATTTTCAAGTGGAGCTGATCTTCTGGGACGTTGATCTCTTCACAGCGCGCATCAGCATCAATTTCGAATTGTTTTCTAATGGGCTTTGACCACGGATAACAGTAAAGCGCTGTTTTCTCGCCCCATTTCAATGAAATAGACAAATCGTCATTCGAATAACTGATCAGATCCCACTTGTTACTCATCTATCTCCTCGCCAAATGTCGAAGTTAATCCATCATTTTCAAGAAAGTTTCATTGTCAATATAGCACATTAAAACTCAGACAATGAAATCCATTTAACTGATTGAAGTTAAATAAAAAAATTTTGCTTGCTATTTCTTTGAAACTCAGATCGCACAATGAATAAACTGGTGATTCATCCACCTTTTGAGCTTCCTAAGTCTTGTAAATCTGTCAAGATCTAGTTATCCTTTTTAAAAAATAGCCCAAAAGGAAGCGGTATGGAAAGCCAGGTTCTAGCAACTGCTGTATCGGATGTATTTGCTAGCAAAAGCGGCTTGGTTCTTGCAGCTACTGAACAGGACGCTCGCATATTGAGCGAGGAGCTTCCGTTTTATGGGCGCATAGAACCCTCTCGTGTAGTTTACATACCCGACAGCGAAACCCTTCCTTTTGACTTACAGTCTGCGCCTACGTCTATTTCGAGCGAAAGAGCAATTGCTCTAAAACGGCTTGTCGACTCGAAACCTACTGACAATCTGATTGTTATCACTTCTGCCAGCAATGCGCTGCGCAAAGTCTCTGCTCCTGATTTCTGGCGTAAAAATACAATCACGCTCAAGGCAGGTGACAATCTTAATGATGCTTTTAAGTCCGTTGATCCTGGGACATTCCTTTGCAGCCTTGGTTATCAGTACGCCGACTCGGTGAAGGCGCCGGGCCAGTGGGCTGCGCGAGGGGCGGTGCTCGACATGTACCCCGTAGGCATGATGTCCTTCGGTGGGAAGCAAGCCCACGGCGCCTTTCGAGTCACAGCCGATAAAGCAGGCCTTATCAAATCGATTCGCAGACTTGATACGCTTACGCAGGAATCGGTCACTGCTGTTGACAGCGTTATCCTCTTCCCTAGTCGTGACTATCTTCTCGACAAAGAGCTAGTCACGGCTTTTCGAAAACAAGCGAGAGAGGTACATGAGGATTTTCGGGAGGTTGAGAGTTACAAGACTGTCAGTCTTCATGAGGATCATCCTGAGTTGCTTTCCTGGATCGGGGCGATTGAGGGCAGATCCACAAGCATTCTCGAAATGTTTGAGTACGACACCCTCCTTGTCGACGAAGGTGTCCAGCAGGCCCTTGAAAAGCAATGGCAGCTGATTAGCAAACGTCACGAAGCGGTATTACAGGACAGCCTGCGAATAGCAGCACCTATCTCCTTCTCATGGATGTCGCTCGAAGATCTTAAGATTCTGACCGAGCACAAGGCAGTGGTTAACTGCCATCGTTTATCCGCCCCCAGCGGGATGCAGAGAAAACCCTCGCTGTCTTTAACAATCAAGGCGCTAAAACAGCTCCTTGCGGACGGTGTTCCGACGCTTTTCGTAATGCGCAGCGAGGTGCGCTTGAAGCACATGAGCACCATCTGCATGATGGCGCGTGTGAAGCCTCGTCTGCTCAAAGATCCTTTGTCGTTTTTTGCTGATGCTCAGGGTGTGGCTATTACCTCTGGCGCCATTGTTGTTGGCCACACGTCATCGGATAAGGCCTATCGGATTATTTCGGAGCAAGAGGTTTTCGGGGTTTCTATCGAAAGCAGCCTTGAAGAGGAGATTGGCGAATACCATCGCAAGGCAATCCTGCAAGGCCTTAGCAACATTCAAGTTGGCGACCCCATCGTGCATGCGCACATTGGGGTGGGTCGTTTTGACGGCTTTGACTCCATTTCATATACCGGGGTATCTGAGGATGTTATCCGGATCGCGTTTGCTGACGATGCCCTGGCATATGTCAAAGTCAGTGAACTTGACCTGATATCCCGGTATTCAGGTAGCAGTCCTGAAAAAGCCCCGCTATCAAAGATGCTCAACGAAAGCTGGATAAAAGGACTTAAAGAGGCACAGGACTCTGCATACCTGGCAGCGCAAGAATTAGTGAAGATTAACACTCTACGCAACCAGGCGAGCCCTCTCTCCATCCATGCACCTGGGCAGGATTACTCGGATTTCTGCGACATCTTTCCGTACGATGAAACCCCGGATCAGGAACGCGCCATTAGCGCCATTGTCCACGATATGGTTGATGGCAGGCCTATGGATAGGCTGATCTGTGGTGACGTAGGATTTGGGAAGACAGAAGTCGCGATGCGCGCGGCCTATTTGATGGCCAGCAATGGCTATCAGGTCGCTTTTCTTGCGCCTACCACGCTGCTTGCCGAGCAGCATTTTCACAGCGTTGTTAAACGCTTTGAAGAGACCTCTATCAAGACGCTCCTGGCCAGCAAAAGCTCTCTCTCTGCCAAAGACATGGCCGAGATTCGATCCGGAGAAGCCTTAATTATCGTCGGTACTCACCGTCTTTTGCAGGCCGACATGAAATTCAAGAACCTGGGCCTGCTGATCGTAGATGAAGAACATCGATTCGGCGTTAAGCAAAAGCAAAAGCTCCAGTCGCTGCGTGAAAACAAGCACATGCTCTCTATGGCCGCGACCCCTATTCCGCGCACTCTGGGAATGGCGATAGCCGGGATACGAGACATCTCTATTATCGCAACTCCGCCTGCAAGGCGGCTAGCGGTCAGAACACTGGTCGGGGTTCAGTCTGATGCCTTGATTCAAGAGGCAATCAGCCGAGAAATGGCCCGTTCTGGCCAGGTGTTCTATCTGCACAACCGAATTGAAAGTATTCCTGATTGTGTAGCTCGTATTGAAGCCTTGATGCCTGAAGCACGAGTAAGAGGCCTGCATGGGAAAATGTCGGAATCACAGCTGGCGGAGATCATGCTGTCATTTCGTAACCATGAATTTGACGTTCTCGTGTGCACCACCGTGATTGAGGTCGGTATCGATGTGCCTAATGCCAATTCGATCTTGATTGAAAACGCAGAGAATCTAGGTATAGCTCAGCTCCATCAGCTCAGGGGCCGGACTGGTCGCTCATCTCGGCAAGCGTATTGTTATCTCATGGTTGGAAACACCAAAAACGAGACGGCGCGGCGACGCATGGAAGCGATGGTTAAGTCGTCGAATCTGGGTGAAGGGGTAATGCTCGCTCGCCAGGACATGGAGATTCGAGGCATCGGTGAGATACTCGGTGAAGAGCAAAGCGGCCACGTTCACCGAGTTGGCTTCATCCTTTACATGAAACTGCTTTCACGTGCGATCAACACCATCAATGAAAAAGGCAGTGCAGCCGACCTTGATAGCGAAAGCATTTTTTCTCATGTGGAGATGCCCTTGTTAGGGCGCATTCCTGACACCTTCATTGATGCTGCCAGCGAGCGCCTATGCTGGTATCAGCGACTGATCAGCTCTGAGAGCGTTGAAGAGCTAAATCTGCATGTAAGGGCCCTGGAGGATGCTTATGGCTACATCCCTGACGAGGTGGTTCGCCTGAAGGCCTCGGTAGAAGACCATATTGCAGCCAAAACCCTGAGAATCAGGAGCATCAAGGAACGAAACGGAGAAGTCACAGTGCGCTTCTTTGCTGGAAAGGAGTCTGTGCACCTTAAAACCGCCTTGATGCTCGCGGCGAAAGAGGCACGTTTAAAGCCCCTTCATCATGATGATCTGTTCGTCTTTAAGAACGCCGACATGCAGCAGGTGTGTGACGTCATCCGCCTGGCAGCTAACTGATTTGATCGCGAGGGAAAGTCAGCCTGAGAATGCGGGCTGACTACCTAAAGCTCTTTTTCGCAAGCGAAGACAGTCGCCAGAACGGGTGAATTCGATCAAGAGAGATCAGTCTTACTAAAACATATCCTGCATCTAATTGAAGTGCAGCATAACGCTGTAGGCGCTCACGCATCTTCAAGATGCCCGTGAAATAGTCCTGCCCTACATAGTAAGCCAAAGATTGTGATGAGTAATGATGGTCAATCTTAAGGCTTGATACACCTGTTTCGATGACAACTTTTCTTACTATTTTCCCCTTCCATAAAAAAGCGGCGGTAAGTGTTATTCGATTATCCCCAATCGGAATGCGCTCGCCGGTTATGACCAGATCCAGGTTTCCATCGCCTACCTTGACCCCCGAGGGGAAATTGTGGGGATTTCGAAGCTTGGTGGCCCAGTCTCCTAGCGCCAGCCAAGGGCAGGATGTGTAAAGCGAGCACATGCACTCCTCGCTTTTATTGAACTCTTTAACGGTATAGAAAATTTCCATGATGTTAGCAATCCACCCGGTTGACATCTGGTCAATCTATTGTTACCTTCACAATCCAGTTGATGTTTCGCAGGCAAGTTATGGATTGCTTTACACATTTTAGCCAAACCGCAGATCTCAATTCTTCGGTGTTAGTTGGCAATAAAATGATAAAGATCGAGGTTTCAGATCTCGATCCTGTTATTTTCCCTGTTAATAATACCAAAACATTGTTCACAGCACACCACTGTGCAGACTCTGTTTCACGGTATCTCGGGTTCCATAATACCCGTGAATGGCGTATTTCTGCGGATTCACGACAATGCCTGTCTTCAATGGTTGATTATCTAAAAAACCACGGCGGCACTCTTTTCGCCAAGTACCTTGCCCATCGCGGGACTGTTGGCATCAAACAACATGGTTGCATCCATAAAGCCTGGGCTCAAAGTTTGCACGATGAAATGCTGAGCGTAGTTCAATCCAACAAAGATCAAATCAGATTGGATATCGACCCCTTCAGCCTGATCAAGCGATCTAGCCCAAAGGCCCACAAAGATTGCACTCATCCCAGCGCAAGATTTTTCATTGAAGACGCCTGGCCGTCAATTTACGAACAAATTAAAAGCCATTTTCATTAGAGTAATCATTCTACAATAAAGTCAGAAGTTGCTTCCGCGCAGACGACACTGGCGTATAAGTTCTATCATACCGGCTTCAGTGCACTAATAGAGGGCAAAAGCTCTCTTTCGCCTGTTCTTCTCGGAAATCCGTCTATCTTGCGCCTTGCGTTTGCAAATAGACTGCTATGTTAACGCCCACCGAACCCTGTCAATATAAACAATATACAAACAAAGCAATTTGATAGATATTGCAGCAGCTCTTCTGCATTGCGATAATAAAGCAAAAAAGGGCGTCCCATGGCTTTTCTCTCTCGCATCAAATCAATCTCTCGCTGTTCAGTAATTCGCACACTGTCTCTGCTCAGTGTTCTATTGCTCACACCCAGCCTCGCTAGCGCCAATATGGCTTGCTACAACGTTTCTGATCATGGCCCAGACGGCGCGCAAACAGAAAACACCATCAAAGGGCAATACCAAGCCGCACAAGACCCTGCTACAGACCTGTTTGGTTGCTTTATGGGTGTTACGGCAGGTGGTCTTAGCGCAGGATCAGTCAAAGGCGGCTGTGGCTGCAAGCAGGCTATTCAGCAGCTCTGCTCATTCGATATCGATGACCGTGAAGTGAAAGCTTCCGGAGGCGCAAAAAAAGCGTGGTGTGCAGTATTTGCCCCATGGGCCCTTTAACCCAAAATTGAGACAACAAAAAGGGCGCCATTGGCGCCCTTCTCATGCCTACTGATTACTCCCCCAGGGCGAAAGACTCGTAGCACTCTTCCAGCTTGGCATAGAGCGCGTCCATACCCTGCTCAACTGTCCAATCCTGCATCAGCTCATCTAGGAAGACATTGTCTTCGCGTCCCGACCACACCTTGATGTAGGTTCCCTGCTTATCGCCATTACGTTGGCGGAAGAGGTTCAAAACATTCTTGCCAGCGTATACGCGGTACGCATCAGCAAAGGTAAAGCCAAGATCCTTGATTATGTCGCGAATAAGCTCGAAATTGATCCGGTGTGAGACGCTCAAGCCAACAAGCAGATCCAGCTTGCGCATCAGATCAATCGAATCCAGGTTGTAGTTTTTGTCGTCAAACAAAATGTCTCGGGACTGATCATCCCATAGCGCGAACAGACGCTCGGTAGACCCGTTGCCATTATCCAGACGAGAGATCTCGCTCAAAACAAAATGCAACACATCGACAACCTCAAGGAATGCCTGGCCGATATCGACTTCAACGTGTTTTTTCCACCACTTGTAATTGAAGTGGGCAACTGCCTCTCCGCCCTCAACCATGATCGCACGGAAATACTCCCGATGATGCTTTGACTCCCAGCCCGGATCGAACACGTCGTTCAGCTCGTTCTGGTATTTCAGCATCGTTGCCAGCAGTTGTTTGTTACTTTCAGTCATCAGTTAACGCTCACTTCTTTGGTTGGTAGGCATCATACAAAGCCGTCATCTGGGCAGACAACGCATCATCTGGCTCCAGGCTCGGTTCAATAAGGATCAAAGCCTGATAGACGTGCCAATTAGTCAGCATCGCGGCGTGAGCCGGAAGATAGCCATTGGCGACATAGGTTCGGTACAGATCCAGGGCACCAGGTACCTTTGCCACTGTTTTGGCCATCATCTCCGGATCACTGAAAGAGGCGGCATCGATCTGCTTGATGTCCATCTCAGAAACACTGACGTCAGGAGCCCCTTGAGCAACAACAAGCCCAGAGGTTGTCAGGATGGAAAAGGCGCTGATGGCGAGAAGATTTTTCAGTCTCATTGAGGGGTTCCTTGGTCGGATTTCAACTCTGTCAATATACCGCTAATGATGCAGCAAAGGACGGACAATGGCAATTTATCTGTTATTATTTGCCTGAACTGGCGAAGAGCAGACCATGAACAAAAAATACCTTGCGCAAATCTCCCGTGAAGCCGACATCGTTCTCGATCTGCTCGGACGCCTTCAACGTACCAAGCATCATCCAAACGTCTACGATTCCTTTGGCATAAAGCCTCAGATCAATACAAAAGAAGCCAATCGATTTGCGCTTCTGAACTCCTATGCGGTTTTTGCGCTCAGTATCCAGCAAGTGCTCGGGATAACCCCATACAAAAGCCAAATCATGGGGGCGCTTGCGCTAGCTGATGGCTACATCACTGAAATGGCCACAGGCGAAGGGAAAACCATCACGGCTGCGTTTGCGCTCGCCTGGAACGCTATCTCTGGGCAATCGATGATCATGACCAGCAATAGTTATCTTGCTCAACGAGATGCAGAGCAGCTAACGCCGGTTTATGAGAAGGTTGGCCTTACCTGCGGATATCTAACAGACACAATGGGCCACAGCCTTAGATGTCTTATGTACCAACGCTCCATTGTGTACGGAACCCCCTCCCTCTTTGTATTTGACTACCTGAGGGATAACACGGCGCTTTCCGCCTCTGACGTTGGCCAGGGGACACCTTCGTACCTGCTGATTGATGAAGCCGACGCCATCCTGATTGATGAGGCAAAGACGCCGTACATCCTATCTGGTGAGGCTGACGTTAATGTCTGTGTCGCACTCAAAGCAGATGAACTAATTCGAAAAATGAGTCGCCATCAGCTTAAAGCAGGTGATCTCACACAGGTAGGTGACTGCTCGATCAATGAGCTGGCTGACATTGTCGTCGACAAGGTTGGGCACACGTGCGCATTCTCGGAAAAAGCGCTTGAGACAATTGAGCAGTATTTTCTTGATGAAGGCTACATAAGCCACCCAAAAGAGTTTTGGCAACCTAGCCGAGGCTGGATCTTTAGGGCCGTCATGGCGGCGGCAAAAGCCAATTGCCTCTATACCCGTGACGTTGATTATCTTGTCATCGGTGACGAGGTAATGATCATTGATCCGGACACCGGAAGAACAGTCGCAGGTAAGCGTTGGTCTGAAGGTGTGCACCAGGCCATAGAGGCCAAAGAGGGTGTCGAAATTCGTGCCGAATCAACCCAGGTAGGCCGATCCTCAATTGCCGATTTCGTTCGCCGATTCCCTTTCAAAGCTGGAATGACGGGAACCGCCAAAGAGTGTGCGGATGAACTCTGGAACCTCTATCGATTGCCCGTCTGTGAAATTGCGCCGAATCGGCCATGTATACGCATACAGCACGAAGACTCTCTATTTTTTAACCGGCACGCCAAATGGGCTCATATCACTGCCCAGGTCAGTCTGTTGCATGAGCGCAAGCAGCCGGTGTTGATCGGTACGGGCAGTGTTGCAGAATCAGAGCATCTCTCTGCCCTCTTCACTAAAGAAGGGATACCGCACTCTGTTTTGAATGCAAAGCAGGATGCCCAGGAGTCGGAGATCATCGCCCAGGCTGGACGTATAGGCGCGGTAACCATAGCCACCAGCATGGCTGGCAGAGGTACCGATATTCTGCTTGGTGGCGCCGGGTGCAGCGCGGAGGAGAAAGCCCAGGTCGTCGCGCTTGGCGGGCTCTTTGTTATTGGCGCCGAGCGCCTTGAATCTCGTCGTCTTGATCGCCAGCTTGAAGGCAGATGCGCCAGGCAAGGCGATCCTGGCGAAGTTCAGTTCTACTCAAGCCTTGAAGACGAACTGTTCACTCACACGGGAAGAAAACAGTTCAGTCGCACCCTGCGGATGTTCGCCATGTCTGAAAACGATGGCGTTTCCCATAAAACGATCTCCAAAACAATTCAGAACTGCCAGCAGACTCTCCAAGGCATTCATGCCGAGTCACGGAAAGCTGTTCTTCAGTACGACGCACTGATAAGCAAACCCCGCGATGTTTTTTATCAGCTACGCTCCTGGGTTCTGAATACGGATGATAAGTCCATCAATGCTCTAATCGAGCATATCGTTCACTGCGCAGGACAGCGGCTGCTTGAGGTCTACCTCCAGGAAACACGCGCCGGACATGACAGCGACCTTCTCAAAAGTAAGTTCTGGCAATGGCGCCTGGACTACGAGCCGATGGAAGCCGCGCTCCAGTCATCCCCCCGAAATATCGTGAAAATAGAAGAGACCCTCGCCAATTCCCTGGCTACGATTTCTATCGATAAGCACTTATTTTTGGAGCAGGCTCTTGGCGCTATGGACTTGCTATGGCAGGGCTTTCTTGCAGATATGGAGACAGCCAAATCCGCAATCCATCTTCGAGCCTACGCTCAGATCAGACCGAATCTTGCCCTGGAGCAGGAAGGTTTCCGTTTTTTCAAAGCACTGCTGGAGGAGATGCCTGTCGTCATCATTGATGCTGCGGCAAAATGACGACCCGATAATATCAGCACTTTTGCTGATATTTTCTGGAACGAGGATGGCAATCCAAACAAAAAAGCCGACCCTAAGGTCGGCTTTCTTTTAAGATCGATTACCGACCTTATTAGCGGCGGAGAAACGCCGGGATATCCAGGAACTCAGTTCCATCTTGATGCGTTTCAGCGGGGAGATCGCCGGACGCATATGAATGGGCGCCACCGTGCTGTTCGCCTTGAAAGGCGGCCATCTCAAGATGGCTTCCCTCCATAGAGGGCATGCCACGATGTACTTGCTCACCATGACCCTGGTGCATGCGACCATTTGGAGAATCTGCGTAAATAGGCTGCGCAGAAGCCCGGTGGCCTTGGTGACCTTGGTGACCTTGGTGACCTTGGTGACGCTGGTGACCGTGGCCTTGGTGGCCCTGATGGGTGCGTTCAGGCGCCACCTGACGGGTCATCTGGTGGCCTTGTTGCTGAGTATGCATCTGAGGACGCTGGATAGTGTCGTACTCTGGCTCAGCCTGCTGAACCTGCTGAACCTGCTGAACCTGCTGAACCGGCTGGCGCACTTGCGCCTGCGGAACATGACGAGTCGCTTGTGCAGCATGAGAATGACGCATTTCAGAACCAACAGTGCTGTCCATGTCCAAGCCAGTCGCAACGACAGTCACTTGCAGCATATCGCCCATGTCTTCGTTGATCACGGTGCCGATCTTGATGATCGCATCTTCAGAAGAATAATCCTCAATGATACCGCTAACCTCAGAGTACTCACCCAGGGTCAGGTTTTGACCGGAGGTGATGTTCACCAGGATGCCGCGAGCGCCGCGCAGCTTATCGCTGTCGAGCAGCGGGTTGCTGATGGCTTTTTCAGCCGCTTCAGCTGCGCGCTTAGCACCGCTAGCCGAGCCGGTACCCATCAGCGCCATGCCCATTTGCGCCATGACAGAGCGAATGTCCGCAAAATCGACGTTGATCTTACCTGGAATGCTGATAATGTCAGAGATACCACGCACAGCATCACACAGTACGTTATCCACGGCACCGAGTGCCTCTTCCATCGGCGTCTCTTTGCCGAGAATCAGCATCAGCTTGTCGTTCGGGATTGTGATCAGAGAGTCGACATGTTGACTCAGCTCACGGATGCCCTCTTCAGCCAGCTTAGTACGACGCTTGCCTTCAAACGCAAACGGACGGGTCACAACACCGACAGTCAGGATGCCCAGCTCTTTGGCGATTTCCGCAACCAGAGGAGTAGCGCCAGTGCCAGTACCGCCGCCCATGCCAGTGGTAATGAACAGCATGTCAGCACCTTGAATGGCATTGACAATTTCGTCACGACTTTCGCTGGCAGCGCTGCGACCGATTTCAGGCTTGGTGCCTGCACCAAGCCCCTTGGTGACGCTCTGGCCAAGAATAAGTGAATTCGGGATATCCAGAGACTTGAGCGCCTGTGAATCGGTATTTGCACAGATGAACTCAACGCCAGGAACACCCGCGTCCATCATGTAGCGGACAGCGTTACCACCGCCCCCACCGATACCAATTACTTTGATAACCGCACCCTGATGCATATCGTCCGGGCTGTACATAAGTGTAACTCCTTCCCAATCGGCAGGTTTCCAATATTTTTTGGGAGCCCAACGTTTTAGTTAGCTCGTGTTGGCATTCTTGCAATATTCGCTATATTTTGCAACCGCTTTATGAATAAATTGACAAACGCCTCGTTTGAGGCGTTTGAGCGGTGCAAAATTTATTATAAAACAGTGCGTTAGCTAGCTGGCTCAGGGGTTCTCGTCCTGGCTTTTCCAAGCACAGGGGCGGGTTTTTGGCTCATTTTGTAGCTGCGCTTGAGATCCTTATCCAGCTCCAGGACGTTACCGAATGGTTTGCCAAAGGCATGAATTGTGCTCAAAAGCAGATTCTCGCCATAGCTTTTCCCGGTTTTTGCAAGACGAACCGCGACCGGAGATGCCAAATACGCGTTACGCATGGCAAAGGTCGCATAAGGCGCATGATAAAAAGCCTCATCAACGTATGCCTTAAGGCGCTTGAACTCCCCTTTTTCGAAGTCTTTCCTGAACGTGGCGTTGGACACTGAACCACAATTGATACGACGAACAGGGATGATGTCAACGGCATAGCCACCACTTGCCATAGCCTTAAACCAACCCGTGCCCCGACCCTCTTTCATGAAGTTGTCCCAAACCGTACCTGGATCAGGAATCTTCTTGTTGACATAATCGTACTGATGGTTCAGCTGACGGACACTGCTCATGTCAACGACCTTTTCCCCGTCAACAACGCGATAAGGACGAAGGATCACACCGCCATACATCCCATTGACACTATTGCTTTGAATCATCTCGACCAGCTGACGTCTAGCTGCGACCTCGTTGGAGACCTCAAGCGGCTCCATTCGACGATACTGAACCTCTACGCCGACGAACCACATCTTGTTGGCCATATTGAACAGCTCTTGAGACAGGGTCGCCTGAAGCTCTAGAAGATCAACACCTTCGTATTCTCGCCACTTCGCCACCCCATCAGCGCTCGCCTTTGCCTTGGCAATGGCTTGATTGATTTCAGACAATTCAACCTTATTGCGCTCAACTTCTGGGTTAATCGGTAGCGTTAGATTGGTTTCAAGATAGCCAACCGACACAACCGGGTCAGCACAATCATCCCAATCCTTTAGCACTGATGCCCAATTCGCTGTGTAGTAGCCCTTCTCTGCATCAATGACAGTCACCTGTTCAGCAACCAAGACACCGCCTGTACGGGTACCAGGGCCATTGTCTTCACTGGCAACACACGGGTTACGGGCACGACGCCCCGTATCAGCAAGGTTTTCAATCGAAGGTACGCTGAGATCTTTCGACTTTTTTGCCGCTTCAACAAAATGCGCAGGCGGCATGATTTTTATCGAAACGGCGGCGCCTTCTTGATCAACACCATGGATGATCGACTTGGCATCCGATTCACCAACAATATAACGGCGCGGATAAACAATCAGACCAGTACATTTCCCTTCCGCAAGTGCTGCACGGCTACCAACAATAGACATATCAAAACCCCTTTCTTGTCAATATATCAATTATTGCATGCTATCCAATCCAGCCTCAACTGCAATCTCGATGAACCGGCGACTCCCTTCGCCATTAGCATTAATCAGATATCTTTCGTTTGCTGATCGTCGCCATCATCTCGCTGACCGTCCGGGACAGCCGGTCTTCAGGGATCTTCTGCGCCTGAGGCTCGGATGGGTACTGAATCCGCTCATCAATGATGTCCATCCCTCTCTTCGCTTCAGCCATCGCCTCTTCCTCTGTGGCGCCATGAGCACGCTCCAGTGCAGCGAGCTGATTTAAGGGTAGTGCCTCTTCTCTCTGCTTCTGAGTAAGCCGACCCTGATCACCAGTATCTCTGGCAATAATTACCGAAATCATGGATGAAAGTGATACCTCAAGAGCTTCTGCCTCAAGCTTCATCTCTGGATCAGCTTCAGGATCAACCGCGAGGTACGGAACATCAGTGCTGATCGCCTCCTCAAGCTCCTCATCGAAGCTACCAGGCACATTGGGTTCGCTATGACCCTCATGCTCTGATGAATCGATAACCGGCTCTTGTTTCTTATCGTCCATCTCAGCAGGCGACATCGACCGCTCTGCCTTCGGCTCAGGGTTAGGCGCCACTTCTCCTCTGAGCTTACTAACAAAGTCTTCATCCAGAAGGCGCTCTTGGTGTTCCATATAGCCCAATGCAATCTTCGCCGACAGATCGACGCTTTGCTTTCGATCACGCGCGATCTGGAAGCCGTTGATCAATGCCCTGAGGCTCTGATCCATATCGAGGTTGGTCAGGCGCGCTGGTTCTGCTGCTTGCGTCTCTAACAGGGATTGCACGGCTTTTTGAGCAGCATGAATGCTTTTGACCTTATCGCGGTTTGGTCTTTTAACCATGAGCATGCGATTGAGGCGATATTCCGGAGAGTTTTTAGGTTGAGTAAAATACAGCGAACAGCGGAAAAGCTTGTCACCGAACATCACATGCGCTTGCCCTGCCTTTTGTGAAACCAGATCTCGAATCACAATACGTTTGCGACGCTCTGTTCGAGGCTGCAAGGAGTCCTTGTATCCGGACATCAGTCCTTCGCCCATCTGGAATCCTGTAGATAGCGCGACGTCAGCCTCGCCACCACGCTCTACCGCCAGTTGGAGCGTTTCGCCCTGGTCTTCCAGCTTCATGATGACCTTAACGTTCGTGTTCGCAACAACCGACTTGGCCTCATCCTCCCCACCCTTTTTAAAGGATGGGAAATCCTGGCCAGCGAAAACCACGCTCATACCCAGGCTTCGGGCCTGGGCAGCAACGACGCTGAAGCCCTTTACTGAGTAGTAGCCGTACTCGTCCATGATTAACAGGAACGGGACTTTAGAGTTCGTAGGCTTAGCCTCCATGACCTCCTCATGGGAGCCTTCTACCTTCTCACCCAGAGCGGGAGCCAGTGCACTTCGAACCCCGGCAACAACGAGTTTACCAAGGCCGGAAAGCGCATCGGGGTCTTTTTCGAGCGCGGGAAGCATTACGAACAGGATGCGTCTGTTGTACACCAAGTCCTTGTAATCCACCTCGCCCAGTGGCGCGTCAAAGATGTGCTTGTATGTACTGGAAAGCTCCGACATAACCTCGGTTAGCTGCATGGTCAGGAAGCCATGCTGCTCGTAACATTTTGGAGAAATGTCCCCCTGGATGGCATCAGCCAGCTGGAAGCCAGGAAGGTCAAGCAGATACTTCTTGAGAAGCCCGTTAGCGACTTCCGGCAGATCAGTTCTTTGCGTTAATTCAACTACCTTATCCAAGGGTAGGTATTCACGAATTTTACCAATATCGAGATCGATCTCTCCGGTGTCGCGCAAATACACCAGTGTTTGCAGAACAGCCGCGAGCAACGCACTGGCACGACCTTTCCACATGTCGTCGCCACCGCTGTCACGCATCAAAGACACAATCAGCGATCTCAGGGTTTCCGCTGGGCCGTATGCAAAGGGGTTGGTTGTATTTGACAGTCTGGTGTAATCAGACTCCTTGCCTGGGGTTTTTGATCCCGTTAGATAGTTGATGACCATAAGGTCGTCTTCGCGGCCTAAGCGTCGAACCATCGAAAAGACCATACCGAAAACGGTGGTATCACCCTTACCGTCGACATACATGACCCCAGAACCCATGAGCAAAGCCTGATAAAACAGACTGAGCAAGAATCGGGTTTTTCCACTACCAGTCGATCCGAACACCAACATATGGGTACGGGCATCATCATTGTTGACGTAGATACCCTCATTGTTGTCAAAGGAGTTACCGATAAAGAAGAGACCATCCCCCTCCTTTTCCTTGCGCCCCTCTGGATCGTAATAACGAGCACCAATAGGCGCCCGGAGCGCATATTGAGGTCGAGTTTTTCGCGATATCAGAAATAGAATAAATGCCGCAACCAAACCGATGTCGGCAAGGGAGGCGTACCCCATAAAGCTTGCGATGACCGCAAATCCTGCAATCATTGCCGAGCCAGCAGAACCTGCAAATCGGATAGTGTCCCGAATTCGATAACGGAACGGCCTGACCTCTCTGCTTAACAGAGAGGGATCTAGATCCGCATTATTAGCAACACCAAATGTCATGAAAGGCCTCTTGTTATTTTTATTAGCCTATTTCTATTAATTCAAATTCCTGTTCTGCTTGAAAATAAAGCATTGCGTCAGATGTTAGTCAGACAAATCTATCTATCAACTCCACTCACTAGAATCGGAGTCTTCATTTATCCCAAGCGCATGCTTTAAAGCATCAATCGCTTCTGTTACTTCTGGGTTTGGAATAGGAAGCCCTACTTCTTTTTCCAGGAGCCAATGAGCGAATGTTCCAGAAGATTCAGTAAAAGCTACTTTCTTGCCTGGGCAGTTCAATGCATACCATAAGGTTCGAGTAGACTCGTTCTTAAGCCAGCGAAGAACCAGTGGCGCAAAGGTTTCACTCTCCCTTGCCTGCTCAATCATTGTCATCAAACCAGTGTAAACAAAGGCATGCTTCTCAAATACTTCTTCAGCGTAAATGTCTTTCAGAATGGATTTAAAGAAATCATCCCGAATAAGCGCACGTAACCAAGCGTCCCTTAAAACCCAGTCTTTCGGAGACTTGATTATTTCCGCTTCAATTTTCTCCCATAGCGCATCAACTACCGCCCGATGAGAAAGCAGCTCTTTTTTAAGTTTGAGCTTTTTCCTCTTAACTCTAAACTTTTTATTTTTTATATAGCTTTCTCGGTGGTTTGCTATTTCCCGAAATATTGGTTTTGCATAGTCCAAAAGGATCGGCATCATGTCAGCTTGCTTAACCAGAAACCTATCCTTAAATGACTGATATAAACGCTTCTCATCATGAGACATGGCATTAAAGCTTTGGTAAACATTACCTAGCTGAGACTCAAACGACTTGCGCGCCAGAAATTCGCTGAAATATTTTGCTTTTGGGTCATAAATCGGCTTTCTGCATTGAGGGTCAGATTTAGCCTGCTCCATTAATCCTAAAGGCGGAACACAACTTGCAAAAGCAGTTTCGCTCATCGCAAGACTGAATTGATAGCTTTCAGGGTCTTCAGGATAAAAGTCAATTGAGGTTGTTTCTGGATGGATTCCAATAAACTGATTCAAGTGAGGAAAATTAGGCGCCATCTGGATAAGCAAGGTTTCCATATCATGCTTAACAGAGACCGAAGAGTCTTTTAAGTACAACTTAATTCCAAAATAGGCGATAATCAGCGCCGGAATGGTATTGAAGTACCTCACAAAATGATTGTCGAACTCAGAAATAATGGTCGTCATCTGACTTCGATCAATATAATGCTGAATTTCGTCAGGCTTAAGTTCGCGAAGAAATTCATAACCATTCAAAAAACTTACGTCCATGCGTTGTTGTATAAAATCAGGAACCAAATAGGCAAATGGGAAGATCTCAACCATTCTGAAGATCCTCCAGCCCTCTGTGTAAAACTTAAGAATGTAGGGGAAAACAAAAAAAAGGCCAACAAGCACAACAATGAATATGAGCGCCCATGCTTCCATGTTGTCTTCTTTAGCACCACCACTCATTCGCCTTTCTCCACGCTAGATAAGAATGCCAATGGGTCATAGTACCCATAGTCGTCGCTATCCTCTTCGGACACTAAAACCGCTTCTGTCTCTAACGGCTTGTCTAAGGAGGGTTCTTTAGGTTTTGTTTTTACCGCAATGCCTTTTGGTTCTTCTGTTTGGCCAGGCTGGCCAGACGTCACAGGCAATGGCTTCGGCTCGGGAGTCACCTTTCGAGGCTCCCTGATGACCTTTCCTCGTGAGCCACCCTTACGCTCAAGATATGCAGCTGCATCAGGGTTACGGGCGGAATAAAATGCCACCTCCCCGCTCTCCTGCCGAGTCATCACCCTGAAGCCAATCAAAGCCATCTGTAAAAGCGCTTGCTGCTGCCTGGTACGACCTTCTATTTCTTCCAGATACAGCAGCAGCTCATCATGCGCAGGATCGCTATCGTAAAAGTTGATCACCTTGCGATGGCGCATCAGACTTAGCCTTTCTTTCGATTCGATTCGACGAACTCGGCGTATTTGCACATGCCCGATGAGTTCGCATAACCAGGGTTTTCCACCATGATTTGGTTAGGGAACCAGCCCTCTAGCTCGTCTGCCAGATATTTACTGGTACCACCCACGAAGAACACTTGATCGATATCATGAGTTTTCCGCAACCGGCGCATTACGGTTGCTTTAATAGAGTTGACGACTTCCAGCCTCGCGCTGCGGACAATGTCCGCCACATCAACCCAATCACCCCACATTTTGACCCGGTTATGCATAATCGCATTGTCGAGCTGCTCGTCTGTCGGCTCGACTCCATCAAAGCGATCAAATAAGGCCTCCTTAAGCCCTTCGACCACGTTGATCATGCCTATCTCATCAGTCGTAGAGCGAGACAGATCGAGATCCCAGGATTTGATGACCGCGATATCCAAAGTACGACCGCCAATGTCGACAACCGCACTGCGCTGAGCAACACGATCATGGTTGATGACCAACTGACCATCATCATTACGCGTCAAAATGAAGTTAACCCAGGCTGCAACGGCTTCTGACATCACATCATGAGAAAGCAAAACAGGAGGAACATAACCACAGGTGCCCAGAACATCACGCATCATCAGGTTGCTACGCTTTTTCCTGATGAGGTCAATATTTGGTTTGCCGTTTACGTAGAACCGCTTCAAAGGGAGGCCACTTACCGCATGTATATCCCAGTTGCCATCAAGACCAGACATGCGTAAAGCATGCGCGACAATGGCTCTATTCTGCGCGCTAGTGGGATACCCGTCGTACGCCGTGTCTTCTGAAACCTCAATATCACCGACAGTGAAGACTCCAGACTCTGTTTCGTAGGAAAAAGCTTTTGCAGTCGATCCGTTAAGCGAGATTTTTCCGCTGGAACCACTCATTGCACGAGAATGGATAGAGATATCAATACCATTCGAGAGTGTGATCTTTGTTTCTCTATTACCGTCGTCTATTCCTGCAAATATAACGTTTCTTGTTGTCATTATCTTCACTCAACTTGCAACTTAGCAAAGATAATAACTTATTAAGTAATAGATAACAATAAATAGTAAATGCAAACACGCATGCAATAACAGGGAAGTTAGTTATACTTTTATATTGCCAAAGAATAACTTTCAGAGGATCTGCTTAATGATCTTTTTTTCTGATCTATTTTCATTGCCATGTAGATGCGTTTCATCTGGGCTCGTGCCTCATCCGACACCGAAAGCTGATCAACCACGTCCTTCAGCGTGTCCAGACTATCTCCACGCATGGAGCCCAAGTGCAACAACATCGCATAATCAGTTACTAGCATGTCAGCGAGGTCGTCCATTAACCACTGCTCATTGCTGAGCGCAAGATCATTGAACGCAGAAATGACTCGCTTATGATCAATACCGATTAACATGTTGCAAATGTCATGTTGACACTTCTCCCGGCCATGCTCCATCTTCAGCAGCAAGAAAAAGTGTTCGGGGTATATAGAGATGTTTACTGTTACGCCATCAACAAAACGAACACAACGATCTTTCGCTCTATCATATGCTTCAGGATCATCCAAAGAGCCTAGTTTGAGATCAAACCCAATCTCAATATCCATTCCGTTTTCTTTTAAAAGCGTGGATGGAATCGCTTTTGAGATGGCCAGCTCTTTCACAATCACATCAACGTCAGAGAAGGTTTCTCTAAACCCGGTCAGGTGTAATGCTGCGCCGCCCAAAACAAGGATATTGATTTCAGACAGCCCAGCTTTTTTGGCATGTTTAGCCAAGTAGTTACCGACTCTAAGCAGGCATCTCGCAATTTCAGGATATTGCGATTGCTCGTCGGGTGCCCCTCTCTCCGTCAATATCCCCATTAACTGCTCCTTTAGCCAAATTTATAGCCTGCCTCGTGCACCTTCACCGTGCGCGATGGCTTCTGAACTACCGTCAGGTAATCTCGACTCAGCTGCAAAAGCTCCTCGCCGAAGGCATTCATCATCTGAGGCTGATTCAGCTGGCCTTCCAGCATCCTGGAGAGGCTTTCCAGGGGAATCTCCCCTACCAGCTCAGGAATGGCTAACCGCGTATCAGGGCGCTTTGTGGCTCGCAGTAGACCCTGCTCATGCGCTGAGACAAAACGAGATACTGCGGCCCCTGCACGATTCGCCGTATGATCCAAAACCACGTTCCACTCAAGGCTGTTATGCCAATACAGTTCCTTCTGAAGAATTGCCTGCATGCGCTTGGCTTCGGCGTCGAAGTTAACCTCATCACCCACGTCTCTGACCTGGGCCATACGGTTAAAGAAGCGATAGAGCAACAGCTCAAACGGCACATTCAGAAATACCGCTTGATGAGGCAACTCCTTGGCATGGCTGTACTCCATCACGGATTTAGCGCCAGCAGGATCAAGCACCATTACGACCGACTTCCCGCTCGCCAAGATGCGATCCACCTCTGAGCTGGCCACCCCATACTGTGCATTGTGGGTTTTCACGTGCTCCAGCATCAGGCCGTCCTGAACATGCTGATCAAACTGTTCTGCGGTAACAAAGTGGTAGTCCACGCCATTGCGCTCACCGAGCCTCGGCGGTCGCGTAGTCAAGCTGACGACCTCCTCAAAGTGCCCGGTGTCTGTCAGCTGCTTTGCCAACGTCGATTTTCCGCTAGTACTCATCCCGCTTAACGTCAGAATAAACGCCATGTCCCCACCCTCACATCTCATTGGAAGGAGATGAGTTATTCCGAGCGATACGCTTGGCCCTCAACCCCTCCACCATTAAATTCAGTTCACCCCTAAGACTGCTCGCCCCACCTCGATCAACCTGCTTTGCTGCACCCAGCGTCTTGTCGCCAGAGAACTCCGCCCCATCGACAGCCTTAAGCTCTTCAATGCTCTTTTTCACCGTCTCTGGATTCGCTACCGGAGGGACGGTCTCAGGCTTCTTCGCAGGCCTTGAGGACGATTTTGCAGCCACAGGCTTATCAGAGCCTTCTGGGTTGCTACTAGCGCCAGCAGAAGCTTTCTTTTCAACCTTCTCTGGCACAACTGGAAGCTCATCCACTGGCAAACCCTTGTGCATACGCATCTGGCGAATCAGATCAGGGTCTTGCATAAACCGAATCATCAGCTGAAGATTTTCTTTGCCAGGGGGATATTCGTTAATGTCCACGATGAAGGCAGCTTCAAAGCTGTCGCCTACCGGCAACTCCCCGTGCTCAACACAGTTGAAGGCAATAGCGTCAAATTTCGCTGTCGGATCATCTTCAAAGCACAGCGTCATTTTCAGGTGCTTCTCTTTAAGCACCCTGGAGCTGAGCTTGGTAAACCGACCATGAAAAATTGGCT
>AZIJ01017571.1_pt1 | contig 38829 bp, 30 predicted proteins | sample 359151 | NCBI WGS metagenome assembly AZIJ01 (sample SAMN02429718, study PRJNA222666) | marine sediment metagenome | biome: Sediment sample; isolation source: enrichment culture of sample MGS-ElMAX(UA) from oil contaminated site at the... | place: Egypt: El Max | collected 2013-01-23 | depth 9.22 m m | reverse complement strand
GTGGATTGGCCAACACGATTTCCATAACATCCTCTCTCATGATCTGAATATTTACACCAAACTATTTCGTTTAATGGTGCGCTACACTACAATAGCCAAGATATTTTATCATATCAGGAAAAATATCATGTCGGGTCTATTGTTTGTCGTTTCTGCTGCCTCAGGAACAGGCAAAACATCTTTGGTTAAAGCCCTACTCGATCGAGTCAGCAATTTACACGTTTCTGTCTCACATACAACACGCGATCAACGTCCTGGTGAACTCGATGGCGTACATTATCATTTTACCAACAAAGAAACATTTTTAGCTCAAGTTGAACAAGGTGGTTTTATCGAATACGCAGAAGTATTTGGAAATTACTACGGTACATCACAAGCTAAAGTTAAAGAACAGCTGCAACAAGGTCATGACGTTTTATTAGAGATTGACTGGCAAGGTGCTGAACAGGTTCGCAGACTTTTTCCTGAATCAAAACAAATCTTTATCCTCCCACCAACACAATATGATTTAAGACAACGTCTGTCTAATCGTGGTACAGATTCAGTGGATGTAATTGAACACCGTCTTAGTTGTGCAGTGGAAGATATGCGTCATTTTTCAAATTTTGATTATGTCATCATCAATGATGATTTCAACAAAGCAGTACATGATCTAGAAGCAATCATCACCGCAAACCGTTTAGTTACATTGCAACAAAGCACTCGCCATCAACAGTTGATCGAAAACTTAATTACCCTCAATCGCGAATAACTTGAGTCTTGGATAAAAGCCTTTTATACTATTTAGTCTTTCAAATGTGATGTTCAAACGAGACAACTTATGGCACGTGTAACCGTTGAAGATTGTTTAGACCATGTAGATAACCGCTTCGAGTTAGTACTGGTAGCGAGTAAACGTGCACGTCAATTAGCACGTCAAGGTATGGAACCAACTGTTGAGTGGGATAATGACAAACCAACCGTGGTTGCATTACGTGAAATCGCAGTGGGTCATGTCACTAAAGACATTTTGAAACAACGTGATCAAGACTACCAAACTTCAAATCTTGATATGGTATTGTCTACAAACTCATTAAATTTAGAAGGCTTTACTTTTTAAGTAAAACAACCTTTACTTAGAAGCCCATTGTGAAGACACTGGGCTTTTTTGTTTATTGAAAAATTCGTACTTATATTGGTAAAAACAATATACTTCATTGAAAAAATTTACGATTTTTCATAACGAACAAATTGACAAGTTTATCAATATGCTTTTCATTAGAAGTTAAGCTACTCATTACTGAATTCATGTTATAAAAGGTGTTTTTTATGCCAGGCGAAGAGGTCAGCCAAGCCAAGCAACAACTTAAAGTTATCGTTGATGCCTATCTACAAGATAGCGACGTTCAACAAGTGCTTGCTGCCTGCGATTTCGCTGATTTGGCACATAGTGGCATTACCCGTAAGAGTGGTGAACCCTATGTATTACATCCTATTGCCGTCAGTTGTATCTTGGCCCATATGCGTCTCGATGCTGACACACTTATGGCGGCTTTATTACATGATGTGATCGAAGATACTGAATTTACCAAAGATGAAATCGGTGAAAAATTTGGAATTGTTGTTGCCGAACTTGTTGATGGTGTAACTAAACTTAGCCATTCAAGTGATAAGGAATATAACAAAGCGGCATCTTTTCGAAAAATCCTTCAAGCGACCCTACAAGATCCGCGTGTCATTATTATTAAATTAGCAGATCGCTATCACAATATGACGACGCTTGATGCATTGCGCCCAGATAAACGTGCGCGCATCGCCCAAGAAACCTTTGATATTTTTGTGCCAATGGCTCGTCTCGTTGGTATGAATGAGATGGCCGATAATTTAGAACATCTTTGCTATCAGAATCTTGATTTAGATATGTTTAATGATGTTCAGTCAGCATTGTTAGAAACTAAACCTAAACGCTGTGAGTACCAAGCTGTTTGGGAGCAGAAACTCTCAGACTTACTCGATACTTACGACATTAAAGGCCGCATTAAAAAGAAAAATAACAATATTGAATTGCTGCGCCACTTTGTGAAAAATGAAATTGATTTAAACGAACTCAGTCATAGTCATGCTTTCGAAATTATTCTGCAAAGCATTGCTGACTGTGACCGTTTAGTTGAGGCACTTAAAGTTAATTTTCAAGTATTACAATATAAAGATTATATTCGTCGTCCCCTGCCAGGTGGCAATCAATCCTTAATGATCAAATTAAAAGGTGAGAAAACCACACTTTCTCTCACTATCCAAACAGAACTAATGCGAAAAGCCGCTCGTTTTGGCGTGGTACTTGGTGAAAATGCACCTCAAGCTTGTCGATCAGCGATTCAAGCCTCAATGCAGAATTTAAACACTTTAATTGATAGTGATTGTGCAAAAACCACCTTTAGTGATCTATTAGATTATTTACACCAAGAGAAGATTTGGGTGTATACGCCACACGGTCAACTTCATGAGTTACCCCAAGGTGCAACCGTTGTAGATTTCGCATATTCGGCAAGCTTATTTTTAGGCAACCACGCTGTCGGTGCTAAAATTGATGGTGAAATTCGCCCTCTTTCAACGCCATTGCATAGTGGACAAGTAGTTGAGATTATTACAGATGTTCTGGCTACACCAAATCCAGACTGGCTGAGCTTTATCAATACGCAAAAAGCACGACGCGCATTACAAAATATGCTGCGGGATCAAGACATTGAAGAGCAACGTTTAGTCGGCCAACAAGCATTGAATCGAGCTTTAAAATTATTTAATCGCTCCATTAATGATCTCTCACCAAATGACTGGATCAATGTCCTTGAATGGCGTCATTTAAGTAGTAAAGATACCTTATTCGAGCAAATTGCAGTGGGTGATTTATTGCCTCAACTTGTTGCTAACCATCTGTTTGCACAAGATTATCATTCAAATCATCACGAGACATCTGAGCGTTTGATTTTAGGTACAGATGGTGTAGATGTAAAATATGCACATTGTTGTAATCCAGTCTTAGGTGATCCAATCCAAGGGCATCTTTCTCGTCGTGGATTAATTGTACATCGCTCACGTTGCCGCAACTTATTGCATGAACAACATCTTCACCCTGAAAATATAATGCCACTACACTGGCAAGCAGAAGAAATAGATGATGTCCGTTTCAGCGCTTATCTCTGTATCCATATGGCAATGAATGATGAACAAATATCAGATTTGATTTATCAGTGTCGTAAAGCAAAAACTGGGGTCGAAATGGTCGAATCCCAAGATCAAAAAACCTATGTCAACATCGTTGTAAGTAATCGAAATCAAATCGCCCAAATCATTCGTGATTTACGTATGCATTTTGGTTTTCCACGAATCGAACGCCTCAATATGCCCATTGTGCAAGCAGATGTCGCTAAAGTCTAATCACACTTTCCTTAGTTAACATATTTATCACTTTTATATCAAAAGTATAATTTTTCAAACTGGACCTGAATCAAGAGCGACTAAACAGTATTCAACAGTTTCGTGATGGCACTTTTGTGTTAAAGTCTCTTTGTTTCGAGATAAAAAGGACATAGGAGAGCTTAATGTCACGTCAAGTCATTCATACTGAACACGCCCCTGCTGCTATTGGAACTTATTCACAAGCAATTTTAGTTGGCAACACGCTCTACCTTTCTGGCCAAATCGGCTTAGATCCTTATAGTATGGAACTTGTAGATGGGATTGAAGCACAGATTCGTCGCGTATTTGACAACCTCAAAGCCGTATGTACTGCCGCAGGTGGAAGCCTAGCGGACATTGCTAAGCTCAATATTTTTCTTACAGACTTATCTCATTTCCAACTTGTTAACCAAATTATGGGCGAATATTTTGCGCAGCCTTACCCTGCTCGAGCTGCTCTTGGTGTTGCAAGCTTGCCTAAAGGCGCTTTGGTAGAAATGGATGGTATCGTCATCATTCCATAATTTATCATTTAAAACCAAATATATAAATTAAAAACCCATTTATAAAAGACTAGTGCCTCCTGAACAAAAATCCAACGATAACTCGGATTTCCACTCAAGAGGTATTTTTTTATCCAAATTCTCAATAAGAATAAGTCAGCTATTGGAATGAAATTCATTGACAAACGATAACAATTATCAATAATATCAATTATCGCATTTATATTTGTAGATCACTCCCATGTACGTGTGTTTATGCCGTGGAATTACAGATCAAGATATCAAAGACGCTGTTGCAAATGGCTCTGAGAGCTATCGTGAAATTCGCGACTTACTCGACTTAGGAACATGCTGTGGTCGTTGTGCTCCAGAAGCACGCGCAATTATTAGCGATGAATTAGCTGAAATTGCTGCTCGCATATCAATCGCAGCTTAACCGAATATTTCTCTACACTGTTACGACTCCACCGCTTTCAATAGATCTTAGGTTCTACAGTGAAGCGGTTTTTTTATGATCATTAAAACCACTCCATCAATTACTGTCCAGTCTTCATCTTTCTGATTGTGATTTTCATTTGCCGTTCTATAAATTACTCGCAAGATTATAATTTGTTGATTAAGATAATATAAATTGTCTTAGTGAATAAGGCATCATTTGGTGGATATGGAGTAAGTGTAATGAAAGGCAATCGTGAAGTTATTAATCAACTGAATCAGGTGCTTTATCACCATTTAACTGCAATTAACCAATACTTCTTACACTCACGCATGTTTAATGACTGGGGAATTGAACAATTAGGTTCTGCGGAATACAAAGAGTCTATTCGCCAAATGAAACACGCGGATAAAATTATTGAACGTATTCTCTTCTTAGAAGGACTACCAAACCTACAGCATTTAGGTAAGCTCTATATCGGACAACACACTGAAGAAGTTTTAAATTGTGATATTCGCAAAGTAAAAGAGAATATCGAGGCATTAAAGCAAGCTGTTGAACTATCAGAAACACAACAAGACTATGTAACTCGCGATTTAGTTCAAGAAATTCTAGAGAAAGAAGAAGAATACTGGGATTGGTTAGACACTCAATTAGATCTTATTGAGAATGTTGGTATTGAAAACTACATCCAAAGCCAAATCTAATAAAAAGCCCTTTTTTTAAAGGGCTTTTTTATTTCTAGCGATTATTTAATTCAACAATTTCCGCTAAACTAATTTTCTGCTTATATAACCGCTGCAAGACCAATAAATATCGCTCAGCCTCTTTAGATTTTTGATTATATACAAGGAGTTGAGTATACTTTTTCAAATTGTATGGAGTCGCTTTATTTTTTACCATTTCACCCAATAGACTCAAGTCATGTTCCGACATTTTGGTTTTAGGATTTAAAGCAATCCAATCTAATCGTTTTTGAAACTGTGTCAGAATCAAGATTTTTGAACTACCTAAAATTTCTTCTGTTGGTTGCTTACCTTTAAAAACCAGTCGACTGTTGTCTTGGAAAAGCTTGTAGTCTCTCCAAATCAAAAGAAAAACAATCAGCGCCATCAACCCAATACAACGGATCACATTTTTATTCAGCACAATACTTTTTAGATCTGATGTTTGAGCTTGCACCAAACCTAATAGAAAACCTAAAGGTAATAAAAAATAAGCATAACGCTGAGGAAATTCCAGTAGAGCATGGATTAAAATTGCACTTACCATGAGTAATGCAATGATAGACGTTATATCTTTTGCATTTTTACTCAGCCAAAACAACCACAATGCCATATATGTAATGATCAAAAGACCTAGCGGCACCCCATTCCAAACCAGTAGATCTAATAAAACATTGTGCGCACTATTGAACCAAACTTGAACGGTATTAAATTGAATACTTTCAACTACTGCTATACTTGTTTGGTTCCAACCATAGCCCAATAAAGGCCTCTCAGCAATCGCGTGCAGAATTTGCATCCACATCCCTAAACGTTCATGCCCAGAACCAGCGCGTTGAGCAATTGACGCTGTTTGTGTAACACCTGTATCAATACTTGAAGTCAAAATCTGTGTAAATAAAGGCAACACATATGCAGCCAGCACAAAGTAAAAAGCTGTCCATAGCAATAATTTAGGAAAATTAAATCTTGGTGAATTTCGACATTGTTTATAAATCCAATAGAAGAAGAAGAAGATACATACGATCCAAGATGTTCTAGATTGAGTGAGAACCGTTGCAAAAAGAATGATGCTACTTATTGGGATGAGCAGCCATAATGTCAGTTTTCTCTTTTCATATAAGTATAAGGCCCCCATTAATCCGATAATTAAAAAAGTAGCTAAATTATTAGGCTGGCCAAAATTTGCATAAGGGCGACTTCCTCTCAACCCCATTACTACATCGAAATGGTTTTCAAGGTTTAGCCATTGCAAGATTGCCATAATGGAACTTATAAAAGATATACTGAACAATAAATAGCTTGCACCGAGCATGATTCTTTCACGCTGTTCTGATTGCAAAGATAAGTTATATCCAATAACGATCATCAGCCAAAACATAATGAGATATGAAAAGCTTAAAAATGCAACACTAAAATCAGTAATTAACCCGAAGCCACATTGAACTAAAGGGATAAAAGTAAGCACCAGCATCAAAACCTGAGGGCGAGCAATTTTTATATTTTTATTAAGAAAAATAGCAATCAGTATCAAACTAGCACCGAAACTCGCTAACTCACTAGAGAATGTCACCCAAGGATAAGTGTGGAATGGCGAGAGCCAAGCAAAACTAAGCAGCAGCGCTGCGAGTAATAGACACAAAATTTGCATAACTAAACATAAAAAAGAGCTTCGCTGCATTATACATTGAAGCTCAATAAAACTGGTTTTATAGCTTGGTGTTTCTGTTAATTCCAAGGACGCAAGTCTACAATTTTAACGACTTCCCCTTTTTCTTTATTGATGAGGACGGTCATATCTACTGCATTAGCTTTGAGTGGGACAAAGGCAGTTGCTTGGGGATAATTGGATAAGGTCTTTTCTACCAAAGCTTTATCGTTAAACTGGTTTAATACATTCAAATTTTGAGCATGTTGTTGAATCTGTTTTTGTACTTTATCAACCGGTACATAACGTTCTGGTTTTTGGGCAATCGAAATTCCTCCAAGAATTTCTGCAAACATTTCATCGCCACGAATATTTTTATCTTTGGCAAATTCAACACCAACAAATTGAGGTTTCAACCATGAAGGCTGTTGATATTGAGGACTTGCTTGAGCTATCTGTTCGGTAAGAATCTCGTTATTACGCACAAGCTCAAAGCGGTCCACATTATAAGCCAGCCATACTGGTCGCCCTTGAGCAATACTATAAACACCATAACTTAAAGCAATTAACTGAATTAATATAATGACAGTTAAGTCCATTTTTAAAGTCTTTTTTCCTTCCTTGTAGACCAATAGCCCTAATAATGGACCAATAATGACATCAATGGCCAACATCATTAAGAAAATATGTGTTACCCCTACCGCTTTTGCCAATGGTGATGGATACCAAGTAAAAAAAACAACCCCGACTACAATTAAAGCAACAAAGAAAGAAATAGCTAAATGACTTAGGAAAAACTGAAGGCGTTTTGACACTAATATTACCTATACATTTTCAATAATTAATTTTACCTACATTCCGCAGGTGCATACATTGCAGGCAGGGTTCCCAAATCAGCAGCTAACCCTTTTGCGGTGGCATTGGTCGCTGTTATGGTCGCACAAGCCCAATCTATCGTTCCATTCGATGTTGCTGTGAGTTTCGCTCCACCAATATTAGGCGTTAAAACAATAGTTTCACCCAACACACCACTCGGTAAACCCACAGTTGTATTGCTAGTAAGTGTTATCGTAATCACACCATCATTAGCAACTTTTATATCATCTACATAACGCGTTCGTTTTTCAGTGGCAGTCCTTGCACTATAATCAGCGGCAGTACTGGCCATTACAGCAGTTCCACCCACAAGAAAGGATTCACTTATCATTGTTTTTGCAGCGCTTGCAATAACCAAAGCTTCACTGATTTTTGCGCGTGCAGTATGGTATTGATATGCTGGAATAGCAACTGCTGCCAAGATTCCTATAATTGCTACCACAATCATCAGTTCAATAAGGGTAAAACCTTGTGACGATTTATGCATGGCCGAATATCCTAAATATAATTTATTTATTTAATTCAAGAACCATGCCATAAAATTAATACATAAAAATCAATACCTTAATTAAAGTATCTTAATTTTTTATCTACAATAAAGTCATAATATGACAATTTTTAAATCTATAGATAGAAAAAAGAGTGCCTCGGCACTCCTCATTCTTTTTTTAAATCAAAAATTAACGGCATTCTGATGGAGCATATTTAGCTGGTAAAGTGCCAGTTACAGTTGCAGCAAAAGTAGCATTTACACGATCAGTTGCTTGAGTCACTGTAGTTGTACCACAAGCCCATTGCACAGAACCTTCTTGACCTGCTGCTAAAGCAGTAGGTGTACCAGCAACATTCACATAAGGACCCATTAAAATTGTCATTTGTTGAGCATCTGTTGGTAAACTTGCATCTGTAGTTGTAGTTAATGTAATAATACCTGTAGCATTATCCACAGCAATTGATTCTAAATATTTACTAATAGGCGCAGTAGCAGAACCTTTAGTCGCTGAAGTAGCAGCAGAATCTACACCTACCATTCCATTAGTTTGGTAACCTTCAGAAATTGCAGACTTAACAGATGCACCAGCAACAACCACTTCAGAGACCTTCGCACGTACCGTATAATCTTGATAAGCAGGAATCGCGACTGCTGCCAAGATACCGATAATCGCAACAACGATCATTAACTCAATTAAGGTAAAACCTTTTTGCATTGTGTTCATAACATTTCTCCAATGTATAAATTTTTATAAGCTTTTATTAGCTACTTGTATTCAGCACGTTTCATGCCAGTCCTTAGCTTAGCCAATTTTAACTCAAAAAAACAGGGACTTAAAAAAAATTCATCTTGAGTAAAATGAGAGCATTTTAGACGTTTTATGAAAAAATATGACAATTAACGTCATATTTATCAGTTTATTATTCAAAATCTATAACTATGAACTTGATGATGCTCTAATAGTATTAAATTTGAGCGACATAAATCACAGAAAATATTTTTTAATTTTTTTTTGCCACTCATCGGAAGATAAATAAATGCAATACAGACTTTTCTACACATTAAGTTTTCTTTTTAATTAAAGCAAGTATTTAATCTATGCTCTCTAACACTCAATTCAGAATAATAGGTGCATTTGGTAATTCATTCTGATCAGCAGAATCATTCTTGACGTAATATTGGTCTAGAACTTTTCCGATTTCTTCGACCCCACTTCTTACTGCGAACAAGTACTGCTTTTGAGCCAACTGGCCCACAATGCTTTGACAGATCTCGCACCATGTCTCTGGTTGAGTTGCATTTTTGAGACCTCGATCAATCACAATTTCAACCTTACGCTCGCACAGATTTAAGTAGAGTAAAACACCACTATTCAGCTCAGTATCCCATACACCCAGCTCAGCAAATAGCTGTTGCGCACGTAGACGCGTATTTTGATAGTATGCTTGTGAACAAGGGATATGACCTTCTATCACTACCTGAATTTCCCCAACATGACCTTTTTCAGCTTGCTGTACAGCATTTGCAATTTCTATTTGGTCTTGTTTATTGAAATATCGATGAGCAGAAGAGACATAGAGAAAATGCTTAAACCAGCGTTTTAAGCTGTGTTGTACCTGATCATCCAATTTAGGTTGAGTAATGATTTGAGTTGTATCTGTCTTTGTTACCATGAGCCTGATGCTCCTCCACCACCAAAACTGCCACCGCCGCCACTATAACCACCGCCGCTGCCTCCACCAAAACCACCTCCACTGCCGCCACGCCCACCACCAGATAGAAATGCTTGAAAAATCAATTGTGCGATAGAAGTAATTAATAAAAAGAAAATACCAACACCAAGCAGCAAACTCATCACTAAGCCTGCACCATTGACCAGCCCAGCAACGGTTGCAGCGGCTGCAGCAGTAGAAGCGCTCAGCCGCTTACCCACAATAAACGACCCAACAACGCCTGCAATTAAGATAAACAATGCCATCGTTATAGTATTATCTTTTGCTTGCTGTGCTTGTAATGCTTGATCGTGACGTTCTTTGAGTTCTTGAGCTGCCTGCTGAGCAATCTCAGGATCTAAATTCACAATGCGACTAATCTCATCCAAGCCAGCTGAAATACCCTGTGCATATTGTCCTTGTTTGAAATACGGCGTAATTTGATTTCTGATAATACGACTTAAAACCACATCAGGCAGTACACCCTCTAAGCCATAGCCAGTGAGTATTTGGATTTTCCGATCATTGATCGCAACTGCCATCAATAAGCCATTATCTCGCTTCGCTGAACCTAACTGCCATTTTTCGCCTGTACGCAAAGCAAAATCAAAAATAGCTTCTTGTCCTGTGGTTGGGACAATAATCACACCAATCTGAGCTTTACCTTGTTGATATAGATCAAGTATTTTCTGATCTAACTGCTGAATTTCAGCATCACTTAATACTTTAGCTTGATCAATGACAGGTTGGTTTAATGTCGGTAATCCACGTATGGATTCACCGTCTGCCATATCATCGGCAACTTTCGGTAATATGGGTGTTTCAGTATCGGATGTACTCGATGATGCTGCTTTATTTTTATGTTGTTCCTGAATAATTTTGCCCGCAACCACCAAATCACTTTGATCAGTTGCTGTGGCAACCTCAGCCAAAGCTGTATGTTGAAAGCAAAGCATCATAAAAATGATAATTAAAATAGATTTCCATTTTTGCTTTAACACATTCAACATCAGCTTTCTCCTCCGCATTTAACTCAACAATCAGTAATTAGTTAAATGACACAGTTGGAGCTTGCTGAGCAGATTGTTCAGCCTTAAAGTTTTCCTTAGTTTTCATGCCAATCACTTTTGCAGTCATTGCTTGCGGGAATTGACGTACATAAGAATTGTAGTCTTGTACTGTCGTAATATAACGATTACGTGCAACAGCAATTCTATTTTCTGTGCCTTCGAGCTGTGCTTGAAGATCACGGAATTGTTCATTGGCTTTTAGATCTGGATAGTTTTCAGAGACGGCAATTAAGCGCGATAATGCTCCTGTGAGCTGACTTTGCGCTTGCTGGTATTTTTCGAATAGTGCTGGATCTTCTAATACTTCTTTATCCACTTTCAAGCCAGCTACATTTGAGCGTGCTTGTGTCACCTCCGTAAGTACCTGCTCCTCATGTTTTGCATAACCTTTTACGACATTGACTAAATTCGGAACGAGGTCTGCTCGACGCTGATATTGGTTTTGTACTTCTGACCAAGATGCATTGACTGCTTCATCTTTTACTTGCAAAGTGTTATAGCCACACCCTGTAAATAAGAGTGTACTCGCCAATACTGTCGCAATTGCGGTTTGTTTAATTACTTTCATCAAAATTTATCCTCAGGTTTTTCTTTATATTTTTGCGATAATTCATTGTAATGTGATTTTTTGCTTGCTGTGTAACATTTATTAAAGTTGATTTATGTCTGTTTAAATAAAAATGACATTACTCGAAATCTCAAAGTAATGCCACGCTAAGTAAATATTTAATGTTTTAATAATTGTTAACTATAAATTTTTGATGCTGTTTCTTCTTGAAAGCTAATCATTCCATATTCATCGGCCATTCTTGCTTTCCAATATTCAACCAATTTGCTGTAATCATGTTTAGCTGGATGAAAGTCTGCATGATAATAAGAAAGATATTCTGGAATGAGTTGAATTAGCATTTTTCCAAGTAAATACATTCCAAATACGTTACCACCGACTTTGGGTAAGCTTTTCCATTTGTCTTGCCAAATTAAACGCGTCGTTGCATAGAACGTGAGGCTTGCAAAGCCTGTTGTCACACTTCGCATCAATAAACGACGAATTCGATCATCACCATAAACCTCTTGATACACATCAAAAGCGACCGATCGATGCTCGATTTCCTCAATTGCATGCCAAACCCAAAGTTTCATCGCATCATCATCTAATGTGCTTAAAATTTCTGGATGCTTCAAAATATAACCACCTAACATCGCAGTAAAATGCTCAAAAGCACAGGTCAATGCAAGTTGTAATTTAGGGTGAATTTTACGAAGGACATCATCTCGCTTTGCTAACCAAGCTTGAAAGCGGTCAAGATTATAATCATCACTACGCCAAGCATCGTTAAACTCAGTATGTGCTTTAGAATGCATCGCCTCCTGACCGATAAAAGCTGCAATCTGGGCTTGTAATTGTGGGTCTTGCACTTTTTCACGGACGTTTCGGACACTATTTACAAAATATTGCTCGCCTATCGGAAAGGTTGAGGAGAGTGCGGTCAGTAAATGCGACATTAATGGAGAATTAGCAAAATAATGCCGTTTAATTTTTTCAGGATTAAATTGCAAACGTCGTACAGTAATGCCAAGTGCTTTAGGGCGATTTAAATAGTTTTTCTCTGCATTCGCATGTGCAAGCGCCATCTTGATTGCCTTTACAATTTCCCAACTGGTCTTCGAGTATTGCGCTAGCAAATAAGCAAGGACAGGGCAAAAAAGCTTATAAAATTTGCTAAAACTACCAAACTGACAAGATGAAAATCATAAAGCCTGCATGGTGCAGGCTTTATTTCAATGTGATTTACAGCATTGGGAGATTAAACACCAAGATAATCTAAAATACCTTCAGCAGCTTGACGACCTTCCCAAATTGCAGTCACAACAAGATCAGAACCACGCACCATATCTCCGCCAGCGAAGATTTTTGGATTCGAGGTTTGGAATTTAAATTCTTGTTGTTCAGCAGCAATCACTCGACCTGAACCATCTAAACCTACTTTAGCATTGGCAAACCAATCAGCAGGGCTTGGACGGAAACCAAAAGCTAGCAACACGGCATCAGCTGCTAAGACTTCTTCAGAACCCGGAATTGGCTCAGGGCTACGACGACCACGACTATCTGGCTCACCCATTTGCGTTGTCACAACTTTAACACCTGTGACTTTGCCATTCTCGCCCACGATTTCAATTGGCTGACGGTTGAATAGGAATTTTACACCCTCTTCATACGCATTCTTCACTTCACGTGCAGAACCCGGCATGTTGCTTTCGTCACGACGATAAGCACAAGTTACTTCGTGCGCGCCTTGACGCAATGAAGTACGGTTACAGTCCATTGCAGTGTCGCCACCACCTAGAACAATCACTTTCTTGCCATCTACACTGATGTATTCGCTAGGATCTTTTTCCCAACCTTGGCAACGATTGACATTGGCAATGAGGAAATCTAAGGCGTCATAAACACCATTCAGATCTTCACCCGGGAAACCACCTTTCATGTAGGTATAAGTTCCCATTCCCATAAACACAGCATCATATTCAGCAAGCAATTGCTCAATGGTAACATCAACACCAATTTCGGTATTTAAACGGAATTCAATACCCATGCCTGTGAAGATTTCACGGCGACGTTTCATCACATCTTTTTCCATCTTGAATTCTGGAATACCGAATGTGAGCAATCCACCAATTTCAGGACGTTTATCAAATACAACTGGTTTGACACCACCACGCGCTAGAATATCTGCACAGCCTAAACCTGCTGGGCCAGCACCAATAATAGCAACTTTTTTGTTGGTCCACTTAACACCAGACATATCTGGACGCCAACCTAAAGCAAAGGCCGTATCGTTGATATATTTCTCAGCATTACCGATAGTTACAGCACCAAAGCCATCATTGAGTGTACATGCACCTTCACACAAGCGGTCTTGCGGACATACACGACCACAGACTTCTGGCAAAGTATTGGTTTGATGACAAAGTTCCGCTGCTTGGAAAATTTGACCTTCAGCAATCAACTTTAACCAGTTTGGAATGTAGTTATGTACTGGACATTTCCATTCACAATAAGGGTTACCACAACCTAAACAACGATGGGTCTGATTTGCAGCCACATCCGCAGTAAAAGGTTTATAAATTTCCACAAACTCTGCCTTGCGGACAGTAATATCTTTTTTCTCTGGATCTTGGCGTGCTACATCCAGAAATTGAAAGTCATTATTAAGGCGTTCTGCCATGTCTCTCTCCGTGGGTAGGCGCAAGGATGTCTCTCATCTTTGCACCTGCCTATGTCTTTGCAGTCGTGGAATTATTGTGGGTCAGCTTGAGTTGTTTTCAAAAGCGTTTGCAAATTAGCAGCTTTTGGTTTTACAAGCCAGAACTTACGACTATAGAAGTCGAACTCATTACGGATTTTGTATGCCCAAGCACTTCCTGTCTCTTGGATGTGCTCATCTAAAATTCGTAGTAAGTATTCTTTGTGATCTTCCATAGACTCAGTTGAGATACGGTTAAGATCAATTAGTTCATGGTTGTAGTAATCAACAAAGTCATTATCAAGGTCAAGTACATAAGCAAAGCCACCTGTCATACCCGCACCGAAATTATGACCGACTTTACCCAATACGGTTACCACACCACCTGTCATGTATTCACAGCAGTGATCACCAGCGCCTTCAATAACCGCAAATGCGCCTGAGTTACGAACCGCAAAACGCTCGCCCGCAGTACCTGCAGCAAAAACCTTACCGCCTGTTGCACCATATAAACAAGTGTTACCAATAATTGCGGTATTTTGTGTTTGGAATGGTGAACCTTTTGGTGGGAAAATAGATACGCGACCACCCGCCATACCTTTACCGACATAGTCGTTAGCATCACCTTCCAGTTTGATATGCAAACCGCCTGCATTCCAAACACCAAGCGATTGACCAGCAGTACCCTCAAGATTCATAACAACTGGGCTGCTTTCCATACCCAAGTTACCATAGCGACGCGCGATTTCACCTGAGATACGAGCACCAATCGAACGGTCACAGTTACCTACTGTGAAGTTGAATGAACCGCCTTCACCTGATTCAATTGCTGGTAGCATTTCAGCAACCATTTTCTCAGCCAATACACCTTTATCAAACGGCGCATTACCTTGAACTTGGCAATACTGAGCTTTACCTTCAGCTGATGGATGTGAAGTCAATAAAGCACTAAGATCTAGATGAGCATGTTTTTCAGTTTCACCTGGTAAAACTTCAAGTAAATCTACGCGACCAATCAAATCTTTCAATGACGCAACACCAAGTGCTGCTAACCATTCACGTGTTTCTTCAGCAATAAACTTGAAGAAATTAATGAGCATTTGTGGCTCACCAATATAATGTTCTTGGCGTAAATGATCTTGTTGAGTTGCAACACCCGTCGCACAGTTATTTAAATGGCAAATACGGAGATATTTACAACCTAACGCGATCATCGGTGTAGAACCGAAGCCAAAACTTTCCGCACCCAAGATTGCTGCTTTAATCACATCTAAACCAGTTTTCAAACCACCATCTGTTTGAACACGCACTTTGCCACGTAAGTCATTTACACGTAATGCTTGATGCGCTTCACTCAAACCGAGTTCCCATGGAGAACCTGCGTGGTGAATTGAAGAAAGTGGAGATGCAGCCGTACCACCGTCATAACCAGAAATCGTAATAAAGTCAGCATATGCCTTAGCAACACCTGCCGCGATCGTACCCACACCCGGCTCAGATACCAATTTTACTGAAACCATCGCTTGTGGGTTGACTTGTTTCAAGTCAAAAATCAACTGCGATAAATCTTCAATCGAATAAATATCGTGATGCGGTGGTGGAGAAATGAGTGTGACACCCGGTACTGAATAACGTAAACGCGCAATTAAGCCATTCACTTTACCACCCGGTAACTGACCACCCTCACCTGGTTTCGCACCTTGCGCTACTTTAATCTGTAATACTTCAGCAGAAGTTAAATATGCAGGCGTAACACCGAAACGACCTGATGCAATTTGCTTGATTTTCGAGTTACGAATCGTGCCATAACGCGCTGGATCTTCACCGCCCTCACCTGAGTTTGAACGACCACCAATCGTGTTCATCGCAATTGCAATTGCTTCATGTGCTTCTGGTGATAATGCACCTAGAGACATACCCGCAGAGTCAAAGCGTGGCAGAATCTCTTCAATACTTTCAACTTGATCAATGGCAATTGAATCTGTTGTTTTTAACTTAAATAAGTCACGGATTGTTGCGATTGGACGGTTATTTACAAGCTCAGCATACTCTTTAAAGTCTTGATATTGACCAGAGCGTACTGACTTATGCAAAGCATTGATCACATCAGGATTGAACGCATGGTACTCTTTGCCAAATACGAATTTGAGCAAACCACCTTGATCAATCGGCTTACGATTTTGCCAAGCAGTTGTTGCCAATTTTTTCTGATCATTTTCCAAATCAGCAAACGTTGCACCTTGGATACGACTCGGTACACCAAGGAAACATTGATCAACGACCTCAGAAGATAAACCAACCGCTTCAAACAGCTGACCGCCACGATAAGATGCAACGGTAGAGATACCCATTTTAGAAAGAACTTTTAATAGACCTTTCTCAATCCCTTTGCGGAAGTTTGCTTGAGCATGAATTGGATCACCCAATAACTCGCCTTTAGCAACCAAATCATTGATCACATCATAAGCCAAGTATGGATAAATCGCTGTTGCACCGAAACCAAGTAACACTGCAAATTGATGTGGATCACGTGCAAAGCCCGTTTCCACTAAAATGTTTGCATCGGTACGTAAACCCGTTTTAATCAAGTGATGATGTACAGCACCGGTTGCCAAAACAGCATTTGCAGGTAAGAAGCCTTCACGGAAGTTTTTATCCGTGAGTACGATCAACGTTTTTCCATCACGAACCGCTTGAGCAGCTTCTTCACAGATACGTGTAATTGCAGCCTGTAAACCTTCTGTTTCAGCGTAGTTCAATTCAATATCAGCTACGCCATAGCCTTGGCGATCTTTTTCAACATCACGAAGCTGCTGCATTTTCGAATTCGACAATACAGGGCTGGCAATAATGATACGATCCGCATGTTCTGGGCCTTGCTCAAATACGTTTTGTTCACGTCCAATACACGTTTCGAGTGACATCACGATTGATTCACGTAATGGATCAATTGGTGGGTTTGTCACTTGCGCAAACTGTTGGCGGAAATAATCTGAGATGTGACGTACTTGACGAGACAATACAGCCATTGGCGTATCATCACCCATCGAGCCAACAGCTTCCTGACCACTTTCTGCAATAGGACGAAGAATCTGATCACGCTCTTCAAATGTCACCATAAACATTTTTTGAGCTGATTTAAGTGCATCGCCGGTTAGACCTTGATCAACAAGCTGCTCTTCAAGTTGCGGATTTGCTTTTAAACGGATCGCATGGTCACGTAACCACTCACGGTATGGACGCATGTTTTTAAGGTGGTTACTGACGTCTTTGGTATCCAACACTTTACCAGTCAAAGTATCTACAACTAAGATTTGACCTGGACCAACACGGCCTTTAGACACAACATCTTCAGGCTCATAACCCCACACACCAATTTCAGAAGCAAGTGTGATGTAATCATTTTTAGTAATTACCCAACGCGCTGGACGCAAGCCATTACGGTCAAGCATACAAATCGCGTGACGACCATCTTGAATAACTAGACCTGCTGGGCCATCCCAAGCTTCCATATGTTTAGAGTTAAACTCGTAGAAGGCACGCAAGTCGGCATCTAAAGTTTCAACGTTTTGCCATGCTGGTGGAACAAGCATACGCAAGGCACGGAATAAATCCATACCACCACCCACAAGAATCTCAAGCATATTATCTAAACTTGAAGAGTCCGAGCCAGTACGGTTTACGATCGGATTTAACTCAGTTAATCCTGGTAGTAATGGGTTTGCAAATTTTGGTGTACGTGCCAATGCCCAGTTACGGTTCGCTGTAATGGTATTAATTTCACCATTATGTGCAAGATAACGGAACGGCTGAGCCAATGGCCAACGCGGTAAAGTATTTGTAGAAAAACGCTGATGGAATACAACGATGTGAGATTTTAAACGCTCATCAGCTAAGTCCGTATAGAAGTCAGCAATTGCTGCTGGCATCATCAAACCTTTATAACTAATCACAGTCGTTGCTAATGTCGTTACATAAAACAATGAATCATTGTGTAACGATTGTTCAGCACGACGACGCGCTAAGAATAACTTACGATTAAACTCAACTTCAGTTAAGCCCATCGGACAGTTCACAAGAATTTGTTCAAACACAGGTAAAGATTGTAGTGCAATTTCACCCAATGCATCATTATTTGTTGGTACAACACGCCATGCTGCAACCGTTAAACCTTCAGCTTCAATTTCTTTGTTCAGAATATTTTTTGCATTATGCGCTAAAGCAGGATCTGTATTTAAAAATACAGTACCAGCCGCGAAGATTTCAGTTAAATTTGCACCAAGTTTTTGAGCTTCATCACGGAAAAATTGCTTAGGCATAGCCAATAACAATCCGCATCCATCTCCAGTTTTACCATCTGCGGCAATACCACCACGGTGCGTCATGCAACTTAGACTGTGAATCGCTGTTTCGACCAGATGATGACTTGATTCACCCTTCATATGGGCAATCAAACCGAAACCACAGTTATCCTTAAACTCATCAGGCTGATATAAACCTTGAGCGGGAGCTACAGTATTTGGCGATGGCATGTGCATAGCGTACCCTTCTTTCAACATGGCTCTTTCGAGCAACAAACAATCAATTTATTTTCTGCGATATTGCCGATCAACTCATATAAAGTTCAATGCTTCGCGAAAACATTTTTACTGGCGAATTTGCAAATATACGCCTTTCTTGTTTCAGAAACAGCGCATTTCACCATATAAAGTGTTTTTAGTTATTACACCTTAACTAGCCTTTGTAAAGCACAAAAACTTTCCATTTCACCAAAATAATGAATCATTTAGCACTAAAAAGAGCAATGAGCAGATAAATTAGCACCACAAGAAAGCAAAAAATATGCCATATAGTTATAAATTTACTAAATCATTAAAAAAGTTAAAATAACGTATAGTTATAATTATAGAGGAATTATAATTTACGACTAAAATTGCACCAAAATACACCTAAACGCCACATAATAGCCCATAAAAGCACCATTAAGGTGCATTTTAATTAAATGGATCAGTTACTTCTTTTCGAGAAGAATCTGAATTTTCCTTTAATTTTTCTGTATTTGTTGTTTGCTTAGGTGCTGATTGAGTTTGCTTAACATTAACCACATTTCCATCTGCATCACGTTGAGTCACGACAGTCTTCACAGTCGTCGATGTCTCTACAGACTTTTTAACATTTACAGAACTCGCCCCACTTTGTGAAGAATTACTATTCATTAATAGCGTCTCATCAACACGTGGAAGCGCAGCTGGCCTTAAATTAATTGCATACAACTGACTCGTTGATAACTTAAGCTCATCAGAACCTAAATCATTTACATATGTCGCATAGCTTGATATGGACTGAGGTTGAGGCTGAATAGATTGAGGTAGAGCCAAATTTAGTTGCGCAAATTTCTGCTTAGCTTCTTCAGCATTTGCAAATACCCCATATGCCAAAACATATTGCTCAACTTGGTCATCACTATTCAAACGAAAATAAACGAAGTTTTTTCTGTCTGGCCGATTTAATAAAAAGTTTTTAATAATCGTTTCATCTGAACTACGGAAAATCTCCATCACCCATTGACGTTGATTTTCTTTAATGTACTTAGTCCCTCTAAATTCAGGTGCATGCTCATTAGATACAACCACGCGAGTCGTTAAATCCAGTGGCCTCACCTCATCGGACAAAGCCCCTAAATGAGATGTGGCTGCAACTTTTTCCGGTTGAATCTGAACTTGGACTTCATCTTTTGCTTGATGTTCAACAGCAACTACCTCTTGCTTATCACCTGTGATTCCCCAAAAAATCAATGCAGCAATTAAACAAGCCAATGCGAGCACAAGCCAACTATATTGTTGTATGTTTTGCCAAATTGATCGGGACACAGTCATGTTTTCCTAGAATTAACTACATAGATTGATTTGCAAGAATAGATTGCTTCATAAGCTCAATATCAAAGTCTTTGGTAATTACAGCCTGACCTAATTTTTTCAATAACACCAAGCGCAGTTGACCATTTAATACTTTTTTATCATGTGACATATAAGCTAAAAATTCATCTAAAGGAATTTTTGGACATGATATCGGTAAATTTGCACGTTGAATGATTTTTTTTGTACGCTGTACATCATCCTCAGAAATCCACCCTAACCGATGAGATAAATCAGCAGCCATGACCATGCCTGTTGCAACCGCCTCACCGTGTAACCAAACGCCATATCCTAAATAAGATTCAATTGCATGACCAAAGGTATGACCAAGATTCAGTAATGCTCGCTCGCCCTGCTCTTTCTCATCATTTGCCACAATACGCGCTTTGTGTGCACATGAACGATATACTGCTTCTGCGAGTAAATTAGCATCCCGCGCAACTAAAGCATCTATGTTTTGTTCCAACCAGACCAAAAAATCAACATCACCAAGTAAAGCGTATTTAATCACTTCCGCCAAACCTGCTGATAACTCTCGATCTGGCAAGGTATCTAATTGAGCCATATCAGCCAATACAACTTGCGGTTGCTGAAAAGCACCCAACATATTCTTGCCTAAAGGATGATTAATACCCGTCTTTCCACCTACACTCGAATCAACTTGCGACAATAATGTTGTAGGAACTTGTACGAAATTAACTCCACGCTGAAAACATGCCGATGCAAACCCAGCCATATCTCCAATTACACCACCACCTAAAGCTAAAACCGTACAATCGCGATTAAATCCTGATTCTAAAAGTGCATCAAAGATCAAGTTCAAATGTTGTATGTCTTTAAATTTCTCGCCATCAGGTAATATACATTGAGCGACTTGTTTATCTAATTCAGTTAAAGCTTGAACATAATGTTGTAAATATAGTGGTGCTACAGTGGTGTTTGAAACCACCATGACTTGCCGACCATGTAAATATGAATCTAGTAATTCTTTTGGATTTAAACGACTCCCAATAAAAATTGGGTAACGACGATCACCTAACTCAACATGTAACGTTTGCATAACATTAAAACCAAAAATGAATTACTTAACTTGTTTCGATAATATTAACTGAAGAATACGTTGTGCTAAATCCCTAGCTGCCCCTTGATTTGTTTCAATAACATGGTGTGCTATCTCCCGATATAAGGGATCTCTTATTGCCAATAAATCTCGTAGCTTTTGTTCTGGGTTTTCAACTTGTAAGAGAGGGCGATTTTTATCGCGATAGGTTCGCTGTAATTGAAGCTCTACAGGAGTATAAAGATAGACAACAATACCGCGCTGTTTTAAGAATTCTCGATTTGCTAATTGTGTTACTGCACCACCACCAGTGGCCAAAACAAGAGAAGTTCGATGCGTTAGATCATTTAATACATTGGTCTCACGCAAACGAAAACCAACTTCTCCCTCTTTTTCAAAGATCCATGGGATTGTAGCGCCAGTCTTACGTTCGATTTCATGATCGCTATCAATAAAATCTCGACCTAACAATTCCGCTAGATGTCGCCCAACTGTTGTTTTTCCTGCCCCCATTGGCCCTACCAAATATATATTTGGTAGGGTTTCAAACGCTTTGCTTGGCAACGCGCCACCTATATTCATTGCAATTATTGAAAATATATTAATGATTTCTTGTCAAAGTGTCATTAACAATTCTCGGGGTCACAAAAATAAGTAGTTCGCGTTTATTTTCAGTTTTTGAATCACGACGGAATAATTTTCCAAGATACGGGATATCACCCAAGAATGGTACTTTGGTTTGTTTGTTTAGATTTTCTTGTTCAAAAATACCACCCAATACCACCGTTTCACCATTATTAACCAAGACATTAGTATTCACCATGTTTTTATTAAAATAGAATTGTCCTTGAGGGGTTACACCAGCAATACTATCTTTCTTAATATCAAGATTCATTTGAACCTTCCCATCTGGTGTAATACTCGGCGTTACATCTAAACTTAATACCACATCTTTAAATTCGATTTTCGGCGTAGCATTTGCCCCAGTACCCGTTGAGGATGAAAAAGGAACTTGAGAACCTGACTCAATTTTTGCAGTTTGTTTATCCGCAGTCATAACTTTAGGCGTTGAAATCACTTCGCCATAACCATCCGCCTGAACCGCAGACAGTTCTAAATCCAGCATAAAATCAGACAGACTAATTAAACCAAAAGCAATACGACTCGCACCTACTGCTGTTGCACCCAAATCAACATTCAGGTTATCAGGGCGTTCAATCGTATATTTATAACCACCTGTTTCAGAATCCCTTTCTGGCTCACGTAAATTCCATAAGGTTGTATCACTACCACCCACCAACAAATTACTATTATTGGTAATACCCTGAGAAAGCACGCCCCACTTCACCCCCATCTCTTTGGTAAAGTCGGTACTTGCACTAACAATACGTGCCTCAATCATTACCTGCTTAACAGAAACATCAAGTAAATCAATCATTTTACGTATTTTATCAATATTAACAGCCGTATCATTGACAATTAAAGTATTCGTTCTTGTATCAGCTACTGCACTTCCTCTAGAACTCAATAAACTTTCCAAAGCAAGTGAGTCTGAACCAGCAGTCCGGTTAGAAGCTGCCCCCTTACTATCACGAGACTCTTCAATTAACTTTAAAATATCAGCTGCTTTCGCATAACTTAATTTAATATATTCTGACTGAATAGGCGCTAATTTAATGCTTTGAGCAATCGCTTTCGCCTCATCCTCTTCAGACTTAATCAATTCAGGAATAGGCGCAATCCAAATTACATTACCATTGCGACGTTTATCTAAATTTTTAGTTTTTAATACAATGTCTAATGCCTGATCCCAAGGAACATCCTTTAAACGTAAAGTAATGTTCCCTTGCACTGTATCCGCAGCAACCATATTGATTCCAGTAAAGTCTGCTAACAGCTGTAATACTCGGCGAACCTCAATATCTTGGAAATCTAAAGAGATTTTATTACCCGTATAGGTCTGAGTTTTAGCTTTTTGCGGTGTGTTCTCTTGAGGCCGCTTAAGACTAATGGTCAGCTTATTTTCTGCTTGATATGCCATATACTCATAGCTACCCGCAGACTGGATATTAATAATTCCATTACCTTTATCATTATATGCATCAATACTGGCAACTGGTGTTGCAAAATCATTGGTATTTAAGCGACGCGCTAAATGAGTCGGAATTTTACTCCCCATGGTTCGAACAACAATCTTACTTCCTTGTTGTTGAACATCAACTGGCGTATTACTTCCCAGCAAATCAATAACAACTAAACCTTCACCATCTTTACCGCGCTGAAAACCAATATTTGATACACCTTGCTGTACCTGATTCACCGAAGATTTCATTACAGCACTAGTCTGAGGTTGTACAGAATTAATTTTCAGTACAAAAGTATTACCTTCAACACGAGTCGTAAATGCACCAGCATCTTTTAGATTTACAATTACACGAGAACGCTGATCATCAGAAGCCACATCAATTGAATTTGCTTCATTCGTAGACACTGGAATAGACGTTCTTTTCAATGTTTGTTGAGCTTTATCGAAATCTAGAATTAATCGACCTGGCTGCTCAAGTTGATATGCTTGTGGTTGAGGTGGTAAACCATTAAACATGATTCGAATCTCTGTACCTTGATCAGCCAAACTCATCGGTACAATATTCGTCATAGCTACTTGAGCTGAAGCAGCCTGCATTACCGCTATAGTAATAGCAGCCATAGAAAATTGTCGGAATGCACGATTCATGGTCTTCGCTTCCCCAAATAAAGAATCTTTAAACTGTTTTTTCATTTTTATTCCCTTAATCTTACGGTGCTAGCCCAATTAAAACGAGAGTTCTAGGTCTTTCAACATACCCTTCTCGCCCATCAGGTACAATTTCCACCAAATCAATCTGTGTCGGGCTGATTTTAACAATTCGTCCTTGATTTACACCCAAGTAACTTCCAACTTGCACACGCTCTACCTGCCCATCTGGTGTTTGAATCAAAGCAATCGTCTCATTACTTTTCCCACGCATACTACCTTTCATATTCAGAGACTCTAGTGCATAGCTCTCTAAAGGTTGTGGTTGACGATTAAAGTTTGGATAAACACGTTTACCCGCCATGATTCTTAATTCCGCAGCCAAAGAACTTGGCATAAATGGACTTTTTAATTGATGCGCTGAATAATTAAATAAAGGTACTGGTGTAAAAATAGGTGCTGGTTCAATCGGTAGTGGAGCTTCATTACGAATAGCAGCCATCTGTTGATTTACAGCATCAATACGAGAATCACAACCAGACAAACCAAGCAGCGATAATACGCCGAGTAATAATGTTGTTTTATTCATTATTACTTCCCTCCTTGAGCATTAGCAGCTGGTTGAGTTGCTGGAGAAACCGTGTCCGTACCAGCTTGATCATCTGCCCCAATATAACGATATGTTTTTGCTTTAACTGAGTAATTAATCACAGGAATATCTGATTTCTTTTGTGTATCAGGTTTAGCTTCTACAACAAAATCATGTAGCGTTACGATTCGAGGTAATGCAGCAATCCCCGTAACGAACGCACCAAATGCATGATAATCACCCGTTGCCTCAATGCTTATTGGTTGCTCAATAAAGAATTCTTGCTTAACTTCACTCTCTAAACGGATATTCTTAAATTTCAGACCAGAATTCACACCTGTTAAGTTAATATCCTCAACCAAACTTGGAATCTCTGTTTCTTTCGGAAGCTGTTCAAGCTGTTGATTAAAGTTTGCTTCCATTTCTTGTAATTGTGCTTGATATTGCTGCAAATTTCTTAACTTAGAGTCTTTCTCTCTAAACTCATTTAATAAGCTTTGCTCTTTAGCTTGTGCATTTGCAATTGATTCAAGCTGTGATTTAATGACGACAAAATAACCAAGCGCCACCACCGCCAAGAAAACAAAAATCCAGCATGTAATTTTAACTGACAGAGGCCAACTACCGTAGTTATTCATATCCAACGTATTAAATTGCTGGAAGAACTGCTCTACTGTCATTTTCTTTTTCTTGACTACAACATCTTGATTGAGGTCATTTAGTTCTTCTTGACTCATTGTGCACCTCCAGCCGTTGCAGAAGCAGCTGTTTCCGCTGATGGGTCAACTTCAGCCACCGCCCCAATCTCCCCTAAATCAACTGTTACAACAAAGCTTCCATAGTTTTCCTCGACTCGAGGAACTAAAGAGCTAGCCGTTTTATCTTTTTTCTCTTCGGCCGCCAAGAATGAATTCATAAATGCATTGCGATACCAAGGAGATGCTTCCAAATTACGCAACAATTCAGCAACTGTATTTGGGCTTTCCGCTTTTCCTTCAATCGTGAATTTATCGCCCGTTCTTGTGAACTTGGTTAAATACATCGTAGGTGGTGTAACCCGAACCAGTTCATCTACCAATCTTACAGTTACAGGGCGTTGACCTTGCAGTCCTTGAATGAGCTTCATACGTTCAATAATTGCATTACGGCGTTCTTGCAAACCCTCTAATGATTTTAACTGAGTATCTAGATTCTGATTGGTACTTACAATTAATTGATTCGCTTGCTCTTGATCATCCAATTTCTGATCAAAATAAACCCAACCTGAAAATATTGATGCCACACCTAAAGCAGCAACACCGACACACAAAGCGACAAACTGTTTCTTTCTTTGTTCTCTTAGCTCATCACGCCAAGGGAGTAAGTTAATCTTTGCCATTAATCAAAACTCCTCAATGCTAGACCACATGCCACCATCAAAGAGGAAGCATCATTTTCTATTTTTTTAATGTCAATTTGGGGAGAAAAGCCCATTTGTAGGAATGGGTTAGCAATCGTAACGCGATAACCTAGTTTTTGTTGCAATAGCTTCGCTAAGCCAGGAATATTGGCATTACCGCCAGCTAATAAAATATGATCAATTTCATTAAATTGAGATGATGAGAAGAAAAATTGCAGTGAACGTGCAGCTTGCTGCACAACCGCATCAAGGAAAGGTTCCAAAACCTCAGTGTCATAATCATCTGGGAGCGATCTTTCTTTTTTTGCCCGACCCGCTTCTTCAAATGACAAACCGTAGCGGTTTTGCACATCCTGAGTAAGCTGGCGACCACCAAATACTTGCTCACGCGTATAAATGATTTTACCTTTTTGCATCACAGATAAAGTTGTCATGGTATGACCAATATCTAGAATACCGACAGTATTCGCGCCCATTGGAAGCGTATCAGAAAACACACTAAAAGCTCGTTCCATTGCATAACTTTCAACTTCAGCAATTTTTGCTGTTAAGTTCGCAAGTTCAAGAACTTCGACACGCGTGTCAACATTTTCTGTTCGGGTAGCAACTAATAGGACGTTAACGCGATTGGGATTTGGCAATTTATCAGGCAGAACCTCAAAATCAAGGCTCACCTCATCTAATGGAAACGGAATGTACTGTTCAGCATCCATACGAATTTGCACTTCACGCTCTTCATCTGACATATCAGCATCCATCTCAATGATCTTATTAATCACCATTGATGTTGGAACTGCGATTGCCACATTGGTAGTGTGAGGGTTCGCTAAATTGACAACACGCTCAAGGGCATCACCAACTGCTTCAGGATTAAGAATGCTTTTTTCGACGACACTGTTTTCTGGCAGCGGCATCAACGCATAACTTTCAACCCAATATCTACCGTTCTTTACAGAGAGCTCCAATAACTTAACAGTTGTCGAACTAATATCGACCCCTACTAACCCCTTATTTGGTTTACGATATAACCTGAGCACAGTACTTTCCTATTTATTTTTTTATCCCCAAAAATACAACATACTAATTTGTTTTGGTCTTTAATTTATACGGATACAATAACTCATCTAACAATCCGCATGTCTAAAGGATATACTGACCACAATTAGTTTGCCATTCGCTCTTATTAAAACTTACTTATTATGAAAAAGCTATCCAGTTCTGGCATTGTTCGCCCATTTTTTTTGATGCTTATTATTATCTTAGTCTCACTTCCGATGGGATTTTATGGCATGTATCTCTATCTTGCACCATCTTTGCCAGATATGAGTTCTCTAAAAAAAGCGCCTTTACTAAAACCATTGCAGGTATATACAGCTGATAATAAGTTAATCGCGGAATATGGTGGCAAACTATCAATACCAGTAAAGTATGAGCAAATTCCCCCAACATTTATCCATGCATTTCTAGCAGCGGAAGACTCTTCTTTTTTTGAGCACAATGGCATTAGCTTCAAAGGTCTTGGTCGCGCAGTCACTGAATCAATTACGGGATCCGATGTCCAAACTGGTGGCTCAACGATCACCATGCAAGTTGCGAAGAACTATTATTTAAGCCCAGACCGCACATTAAGACGCAAACTAACAGAGGTTTTCCTTGCACGAAAAATTGAACAAAACCTAACAAAACAAGAAATTCTCACTGCTTATGTCAATAAAATTTTCTTAGGTAAAAATGCTTACGGTATCGCAGCAGCTGCTCGAATCTACTACAACAAAAATATAAATGAACTAACAACAGCACAAATGGCAATGATCGCTGGATTGCCTAAAGCACCATCAAAGTATAATCCTGTTGTAAATCCTGAACGAGCCCTTGAACGTCGCAATTGGATTTTAGGCCGTATGTTGCAACTTGGTTATATCAATCAAACCCAATATCAAAAAGCAGTTGCTGAACCAATTAGTTTAAACATGGTGGATCGTTCGGTTAGCAATGTATTTCCCTATGTAGGTGAAATGGTTCGTGCTGAGCTTGTTGAACATTTTGGCGCTCAAGCAATCGACTCTGGCTATAAGGTTTATACTACCATTGATAGCAAACGTCAGCGCTATGCTGAACAATCGATTCAAGATGGCCTTGAAGCTTATGATCGTCGTCATGGTTGGCGTGGCCCTGAAGCTCACGATAAGCCACTTAATCAGTTCATGGCATATGCCAACACCTACCCCGCACAAGTTGTAAAAGTAAACAGCAACTCTTTTGATGCTTTGATGCAAGATGGTTCAACAGTCACTGTAAATTGGTCAGGCATGTCATGGGTACGTCCTTATCGTAATGCCAATAGCGTTGGCGGCGCTCCATCCAATGCTTCTCAAATTGTTAAAGTTAAAGACATTATTCGTTTACGACCAAATGAAAATAAAACCGTGTGGTCTTTAGTTCAAGTTCCAAAAGTCCAAGGACAATTGATTGCATTAAATCCAAATGATGGTTCAATTGAAGCAATCGTTGGTGGATATAATTTCTATCAAACAAAATTCAACCGCGCTTTACAAGGCTGGAGACAGCCTGGTTCAACCATTAAACCATTTGTCTACGCATTAGCCTTAGAGCGCGGTATGACACCATTTAGCATGGTAAATGACAGCCCCATTACGATTGGCAAATGGTCTCCTCGAAACTCTGATGGTCGCTATCTCGGCATGATTCCACTACGCCGTGCATTGTATTTATCTCGAAATACAGTCTCTGTGCGCTTATTACAGAATGTAGGAATCGAAAGAGCTCGCCAATTATTTATGGATTTTGGTTTACAAGATGATCAAATTCCGCGTAACTACACGATTGCACTCGGCACACCCCAAGTTCTGCCAGTACAAATGGCAACAGGTTATGCAACCTTTGCAAATGGCGGTTATCGTATTCAGCCTCATTTTATCAAAAGAATTGAGGACAATAATGGCAATATCATTTATGAAGCTAAACCTGAATATGCATGTATTCCATGCATCAGCGACTCAAATGCTTATAACCAAGCACAAGACACCAACCAAGATGATGAAACACAAGAGATCACTAATGAAAGCTTAGAGAACGCTCTAGCATCATCAGAAACTCAAACGACAGATGTAAATCCTGATCAATCACTCAAGACCAATAGCAATTACAAACAAGCTCAACGAATTTTAAAATCCAGTTCAGCATATGACATGGCAAATATCCTGCATGACGTAATTCAACGTGGTACAGGCCGCGCTGCACTCAAAATTGGACGAGATGATTTAGGTGGTAAAACAGGAACAACCAATGATGCGAAAGATGCTTGGTTCGCAGGCTTTAATGGCAAACTTGTCGCGATTGCTTGGGTTGGATTTGACCAACCACGCACATTAGGCCGTCGTGAATATGGTGGCGTTGCTGCACTACCAATTTGGTCCAACTTTATGGCGAAGTCACTTGCAGGCACACCGTCTACATGGGTTCGTTTTGATAAAGATGCGAGTGCACCAATCTCTCGTGATGAATTACAAGTTCAACAAAGCGAGGATCAAAAAGTTTATCGCGCATCTCCACCTTTAGCGCGTCCGCTCTATCGCCCTGCACCAGTCGTTCCAACACGTTCGATAGATAATGATTTCTCAGACTTACCTGGTACAGTACCTACAGCTGATGAACAAATTATTGTTCCCTCAAAAAAACAACCACCAGCTCTAGGTTCGGAACCTCAAAGTCCAGCACCGAAAAAAGAAAGAGATAATATAGAAAACCTCATCAACCAAATCCAATAAGCTAAAAAGCCATCAAATTGATGGCTTTTTTCTTTTTTGAAATAGATAAATCTGAAAAGCAGCACTTACCGTGAATACTGGATTCTGCTCTAACAACATCCGTCGTTCGGGATTGGCTTTATAAGCATAAGGCGTCATTGCGATTAAGTTCTTTAAGGCCATTTGATCTAAACTTAACGGCGCGTCAATCACTTGCTCTTGTATTAACTCAAACTCAGCTTCAAGTTGCTCAACAAACTTATGAGGCTCATGTAAATTTACCTGTTCAAATAAAGCAGCTCTTAAATCATATAAATGCTTAGGTGCAGGCGTTACAACAATTAAATGTCCACCATGATTTAAAACTCGAGCAATTTCTGCTTGAGGAATTGGACTAAATAAACTCGTACAAACATCTACACAATGATCTTGAACGGGCAATGTTGCACCTGTTCCAACAATCCATGTTACTTTGGAATTTAGTTTTGCTGCACGTTGTACCGCTGTTTTAGCAATATCCACACCAATACAATGGTTAGTAACCGTTTGCATCGCATCGGTGTAATAACCTTCTCCGCAGCCAATATCTAAAATTACTTTTGGTTTAAGCTGCTGAAGTATTTCAACAACAGCTTGCTGTAATGGCTGGTAATAACCTGCTTGTAAAAATTCACGGCGCGCCAATACAGATTCAGCAGTATCACCTGGTGTTTTACTATGTTTGTGTTGAACCACATGAAGATTTACATAACCTTGTTTGGCCACATCATAGCTATGTCCTTGTTCACATCGCCATGTATTCTCTGCCAGATTTAACGATTGGCGACAAACAGGACACATCAACAAACTCATCTATTTTCTCCAGACATAAAAAAAAGCTGGTTATCACCAGCTCTTTTCTCGAATCTTGGCTTAACGTAATTTTAACGTCATCAACCCTAACACAACGAGGAAAATGGTAATAATCCAAAAGCGGATTACGACTTGTGTTTCTTTCCAACCTTGCTTTTCATAATGGTGATGTAACGGTGCCATTAAGAATACACGTTTATTTCGCATACGTAATGAACCAATTTGCAAGAATACCGAAACAGCTTCCATCACAAATACACCACCCATAATTGCAAAGACGATTTCCTGACGAACCATCACCGCAATCGTACCAAGCATCGCACCGAGCGCTAAAGCTCCGACATCACCCATAAAGACTTGTGCAGGATGCGCATTGTACCAAAGGAAAGCAAGACCTGCTCCAATCATTGCAGAGCAAATCACGACAAGTTCAGAAGTATATTTGACATATGGAATATGCAAATAATTCGCAAAACGAATATCACCAGATAAATAAGCAAATACGCCCAAGCCTGCTGCAACCATAACGATTGGCATAATCGCCAAACCATCTAAGCCATCTGTCAGGTTAACTGCATTCGATGCACCATTAATCACAAGATAAGTGAAAACAATAAATGCTAAACCCAACGGCACAACCGATAGAGGAATCGACAAATTCTTAAAGAAAGGAATCAGCAAATCCAGCATATTCGCCGTATGTACAGCACTATCCTGCTGTTTCGCAATCACATATAAGGCAATACCCGCTCCTAGAGACGCCACCGAAGTCCAAAAGAACTTCTTACGCGCAGGTAAGCCAGCATTGTCTTTATAACGGACTTTAATCCAGTCATCGGCCCAACCCACCGCACCAAACACCACCATCACACCAAGCACGATCCAAACATATGGATTGGATAAATCAGCCCATAATAGAGTACTGATCCCGATAGAGAGCAAAATAAGGATTCCGCCCATCGTTGGGGTTCCCATTTTTTTGGCATGGTTTTCTGGCGCAAAAGAGCTCACAGCCTGACCATATTTTAATGCCTGTAATTTACGAATCATGACTGGGCCTAAAACCAGTCCGATCGTCAGAGCAGTCAGCAAGCTCAACAAAGAGCGCAACGTTAAATAACGAACAACCTGAAACGAACTGTTATAGTCCGCCAATTGCTCAAATAACCATAACAACATTTAAATTTTCTCCATCAAATCAGCCATCAACGTTTCCATATGGGTATAACGAGACCCTTTAAACAGGAAACTCATGGACTGGGGTTGATGTGTTTGGACTAAATTAATTAAGAACGGTAACGCATCTGCCTGAGATGCAAAGGCGTGCAGTTTTTCAGAATCAGTCGCACCTTGTTGTGCAGCTGTAGCAAACTCACCAACAACAACCAAATGATCTAATGGCTGACCCACTAAATCTCGACCAAGATCGTGATGTTCTTGCCAGCTACTCTCACCGAGTTCACCGATATCCCCCATCACCATAACTTTTAAGCCTTGTTGTTGTAGCAAAACCTGTGCTGCTGCACGCATTGATGTTGGGTTCGCATTATAAGTATCATCAATGAAAAGATGATTTTGATATTGGATAAAGTTTAAACGACCTTTAGCACCCTGCGCTTGCTCTAAGCCTTCTACAATCTGATCAAGCTCAACACCAATCGCGAGTGCAAATGCTGCGGCAGCAGCTGCATTCTGCACATTATGCGCTCCCGCAAAGGGTAGGTTTATAGCGCGAAAACCTTGTGGTGTATGTAAATTAAATTGAGCTGATTGAGGGTGTAATACGACATCCGTAGCAAAGACATCGCCCCCTTCACCAAAACTCAGAATCGGATGTGCCTGTGCATTTTCACGAATAGTAGCTGCATAATCATCTTGTGCTGGAACAATCGCAGTCCCATGATCCAAAATATGTGTGTAAATTTCAGACTTAGCACGACAGATTCCCTCTCGACCACCAAACTCACCCAGATGTGCTGTACCAATATTTAAAATACCAGCCACATGTGGTTGAACCAGATTTGAGGTGTAATCAATTTCACCTTGATGACTAGCACCTAACTCCATCACAGCAAATTGATGATCTTGACGTAACTCAAGTAACATCATGGGCACACCTAAATCATTATTTAGATTTCCGCGCGTGATCAGTGTCGGTGCCAAACGAGATAAAATACTACCCAACATTTCTTTGGTCGTGGTTTTACCACTACTACCTGTGAGTGCAATCACTTTCAACTGCTGATTCTGTTGACGACGATATGCACCCAAATGTCCAAGCGCTAATCGTGTATCGTTAACGATGAGCTGTGCAATTTCTGCATCGACTGGACGCTCTACAATGGCAATTTGACAACCTTGTGCAACCACTTGATCGACAAAATTATGTGCATCAAATCGCTCACCTTTTAAAGCAAGAAAGACATCTCCAGCTTCGGCATGACGTGAATCTGTCAGAATACGCTTAACTTCACCTTGTGGGATTCTGGCGTTATGCCATTTACCTTGAGTTGCTTGTTGTAATTGTTCAGCTGTCCATGGTTCTAATGGAACGGTACTCGTCGTTGATGTATGCATACTTGTTATTACCTTTTAATCCTATTGTGCAGGATAAGCTGAATCTACTGCATGTGACTGTGCTGCAATTGCTGATTGCACCTCAACCACATCATCAAACCAATGACGAACCCCATCAATTTCCTGATAGTTTTCATGTCCCTTCCCAGCGATCACTACAATGTCACCAGCCTGTGCTTGATCAACAACAAACTTAATCGCCTCTCGACGATCATGAATTTCATGTATGGTATGTTGTGCAAAATGAATGCCTTGTTTCATATCCGCAAAAATTTGCTCTGGATTTTCCGTGCGCGGATTATCCGAGGTCAAAATCACAGGATTAGCATGATCTAAAGCAGCTTGAGTCATCAACGGACGTTTACCGCGATCTCGATCTCCACCACAGCCAAAGATCGCCCAAAGTTGCCCATTTACATGACGTTTTAATGTGGTTAATACTTGAATCAAGGCATCTGGTGTATGGGCATAATCAACAACAAACAATCGTTCTGCATCTTGGATGACTTGCATACGTCCTGGCGCGCCTTGCAATTGCGGAACAAATTGAACCAACTTATCCAAGGCAAAACCAGCACACTCCGCTGCAATCAAACTCGCCAATAAGTTTTCGACATTAAAATGTCCCAATAATGGACTTTGTACGGCATAACAACCTGTTGGCGCAATCAAACTAAAACTCGCCCCACTCAAACGATATTGCAAATCAGCAATATGATAATCTGCAGATGCCTGCGTTAAAGAATAGGTGAGGATTTTCGGTTGTGACGGATTGTTTTGAGCTGCATCCAACATCACATTTGCATGTGCATCATCCAAGTTGATCACAACAGCTTTGAGTGTTTTAAATTTGAATAAGAGTGCTTTAGCTTCCGCATAAGCCTCTAAAGTACCGTGATAATCCAAATGATCGCGGCTTAAATTACTATACACCGCAATTTCAAGATCACAGCCATTTAAGCGACCTTGCTCCAGTCCATGTGAACTGGCTTCTAACGCAACGAAACTCGCGCCTTGTTTTGCATAATCATGTAGTGCACTTTGCAGTTGTAATGCATCAAGTGTCGTATGGGTTGAGGGTGTTAAATTCGGTAAAATACCATTACCAGTCGTTCCCATCACAGCACAACCGTGATGTTGTGACGTAATTAACTCAGCAATTAAACGAGAAATTGTTGTTTTGCCATTGGTTCCTGTGACCGCAATACCACGTAAGGGCTGCGTAGGATCAGTCAACTGCAAATACTGCTTCTGCCATCCACCTATTAGATCACGAACTTCCGAACAAACCCATTCTTTCTCGATCCCTAGAGCTGCCTCACTAATGACAATTAACGCACCAGCATCCAAGGCATTTTGCGCAAATTGAAGTGTTTTCTCAGGCTGACTAAAACTATTTAATGCGATAAAAATGTGCCCTGCTTCAACCTTACGGCTATCAAGACAGAAACCTTTGAAAGGCTGTGTATACCAAGCCGCATCTATGCTGATCGGATGTATCTGTTGAAAACTAATCGACATAATTTACCTACGGATTGGGTTTAATAGAAGTATCTAGTGGTTTATCTAAAGGCACATTTAACAATCGCAACGACTCTTGCATAATTCTTGCAAATACAGGCGCTGCAACAAGACCACCATAGTAGCGACCTTGTGGATTTTCAACGACGACAATCATCGCTAAACGAGGGTCACTGACAGGTGCTACCCCAGCAAAAAGTGCACGATATTCAGTATTTGAATAGCCTTTTCGGTCTGCACGCAACTTATGTGCCGTACCTGTTTTACCGCCCACTCGATAGCCTGGAATCACGGCTTGCTTGGCCGTACCGCCTGGCATCGTCACCTGTTCAAGCATCAACAATACTTCATCAGCGATTTTAGGTGATACAACTTGTGTTCCTTCAGGTGGTTTATCTAGCTTACGTAGACTCAGTGGCATCTCAACTCCATGATTGGCCAACATCGCATAACCTTGTGCTAACTGAAGGATTGTCGCATTCAAACCATAACCATACGCCATGGTACCAAGCTGAGAAGGATTGATTTTATCCGCTGGATAAAGCAAGCCAGCACTCTCACCTGGGAATTTCACATCCGAACGATGACCAAAACCAACACGCCTAAAGAAAGAAGGAACGGTATCTTTTGGCAAAGATAGTGCAATCTTCGCTGAACCAACGTTTGAAGATTTAACAATGACACCTGTCACAGTTAAAGCGCCATAGTTATGCGTATCACGAATCGTATGCCAACCCAGTTTCATTGACCCCGGTGACGTATTGACGATTGTGTTTGGCGTATATTTTCCACTTTCCAATGCAGCAGCAATGGTAAATGGCTTCATCGTCGAGCCCGGCTCAAACATATCAATTGCGCCACGGTTACGCATCGCGTCTTTATTGCTCAGGCCATTTTTATCATTTGGATTGTAAGACGGCCAACTGGTCATTGCCAGAATTTCACCCGTCTTTACATCCACGGCAATTGCAGTTGCAGAACGAGCATTATTCGCCACGCCTGCAGCTGTGAGTTCACGATACATGATGTATTGCAAACGCGAGTCGATACTCAGGGTAATATTTTCCCCAGATTCAACTTCCTTAATCACTTCAGAAACTTTTAAACGATTGCCTTTCTTATCACGAATGATTTTTTGCTCGCCATCCACACCAGACAATTGTTTATTCAACTGCATTTCCAAACCTTCAATTCCGCGTCCTTCACTGTTGGTTAGACCAATGATCTGAGCGTTTGGTTGAGGTTGTGGGTAATAACGCTTATAACTTTTCTCTGCGTATACACCTTGGAAATTACGCTTAGTAATTAAATCAGCTTGCTGCGGCGGCACTTCTTTTTGCAGTACTAAATAGCGCGAGCGTTGACGATCATTCATTTGTTTACGAAGTGACTGACGATCTACACCGACTGCATCTGCTAACTCATCTAGATTTAAATTTTTATCAGGCAACTGACGTTTCAATTTACGATTGGTTGGATCTTTTTTTAGCTCTTCAGTGATCTCATCAAATTGCTTTTTCGCTTCCCAATAATCTCTTGGGTCAATCACAATCTTCATGATCGGTGTGCTGATTGCCAAAGGCACACCATGACGGTCACTAATCACGCCACGCATTGCCTCTAAGCGTTCTGTACGAAGAATATTAGCATTCGCTTTATTCTGTAAAAAATCCTTATTCACAACTTGCACATAAAAGGCACGTGCAACCAACACCACAAAGCAAAGGAGCACAGCACCCCAGAGCAAATAAAATCGCCACATATCAAGAGCAAGGGTTGGTTTTTCCGAAATGGATTGCTGTTTTTTTCGTATTGGTTTGCTTCGCTTATCTGCCATACAGCATGCCTTATTTATCTTGCTCTGAAGTCATAGGTAAAGAAATCACTACAGTTTGCGTAGCTGGTGGTGAAAACATTCGTAATTGTGTTACCGCACGCGAACCAATTTGGGCAGTCGCACCAAAAGTCTGTTGTTCAATCAGCAAACGTCCCCATTCTGCGTTTAAATCATCTCTCTCACGCATATAGGAACTCAAATCTCGATAATCATGACGATACTCAAACACCTGAAATACCACCATCATCGCACTGATAAACACCGATGCAACGAGTACAGCATAAACAATAACTTTTTTCAGTCCCTTTTTGCTGTTGGATACGACTTCGTCATCATTCTTGTTGTTCATTATTTGCCTTTTTGCTCTAAGCGCTCTGCAACACGAAGCCATGCACTACGCGAGCGAGGATTTGCCTTTACTTCTGCTTCACTCGCACGAATACGAGAAACTTTTTTCAATCGTCGAGTATCAACCTGCGCTTGAGGCATTCCCCAACCTGCGTCTTCAGCCAAGCTCGATTCTTTTTGAATAAATTGTTTGATTAAACGATCTTCCAAAGAATGAAAGCTAATCACGGCCAATTGCCCTTTTGGTTTTAATAATTCTACAGCTTGCGGTAAAAATACCTCAATATCATCTAGTTCTTTGTTAATCGCAATACGGATCGCTTGGAATGTACGTGTCGCAGGATGTTTATGCTTTTCCCATTTAGGGTGAGCAACTTTAACAATCTCAGCGAGCTGTGCTGTTGTTGTAATTTCACCAGCTTGTTTTATGGCTCTAGCAATACGGCGACTATAACGCTCTTCACCATACTGATAGATAATGTTTGCTAATTTTTCTTCTTCTATTTCGAGCAACCATTCGGCCGCTGTCAAACCTTGTGAGTTATCCATGCGCATATCCAACGGTCCGTCATGCATAAAGCTAAAACCGCGCTCCGCTTGATCTAACTGCGGAGATGACACTCCCAAGTCAGCCATGATGCCATCAACTTCAGTAATACCAATGTTGCTGAGTTCAGATTGAATATCTGCAAAACTTGCATGAATAATTTTAAAACGTGAATCTTCTTGTTCTAATTGTGCTGCAACTTCAAGTGCTTGTGGATCTTTATCAAAAGCATAAACACGCGCATTGGCATCTAATTTTGAAAGCAATAATTGAGTATGACCACCACGACCAAAGGTCGCATCAATAAAAATACCTGTGTCACGGCCTGCCAGTACGCCATCAACGGTTTCATGAAGTAAGACAGAAATATGCGACATAACAATGCAATCAACAGCTAAAAATGTAACTGCACATTATCACCTTGTTTTATGCCATCACCAAACGACTTTTTGTAGAGAATTCTTAACTTTTCATAGATAAAACCGTTTTCTTTCGATTTTTCACTCAATAAAAAAGCAAATACACGCTGTATTTGCTTTTTTAATCATTTCCCTTAAAGGCACACACTCAACATTTATGGTTTTTCGGCATAGATTTGATCAAAGATCGCACCATTTACAAAATGTGTTTTTTGCGCTTTTGCCCAGCCACCAAACACATCATTAATATTAAAGAGTTTGATCTTTGGAAATTGCTTAGCGTACTTTGCAGCAACTTGAGGATTACGCGGACGGAAATAATGTTTAGCTGCTAACTCTTGACCCAAAGGTGAATATAAAAAGTTTAAATATCCACGAGCCAAATTACGATGACCATTTTTATCTACCGTCTTATCAACGATAGCAACAGAAGGTTCAGCCAAGATCGAAATAGATGGATAAACAATCTCAAACTTATCCTGACCTAAACCTTTGGTGGCTAGTAGTGCTTCATTTTCCCAAGACAACAATACATCACCGATACCGCGCTCAGCAAAGGTAGTCAACGAACCTCGCGCACCTGAATCTAGAACTTTGACATTTTGATAAAGTTTTTTGACCAATTCACGTGCTTTTGCATCATTACCATTTGGTTGTTTAAGCGCATATCCCCAAGCAGATAAATAAATCCATCGCGGTGCACCACCTGTTTTTGGATTGGGTGTAATAATTTCCACACCCGCTTTGGTTAAATCGTTCCAGTCTCGAATATTTTTAGGATTGCCTTTCCGAACAAGGAAAACAACAGTTGAGGTATATGGGGCTGAATTATCTTTAAACTGTTTTTGCCAGTCTTTGCGAATTAAACCCGCATTTACGATTTCATCAATATCGTTTGCCAAAGCTAAAGTCACTACATCAGCTTGTAGACCATCAATAACAGATCGCGCTTGCTTTCCTGAACCGCCATGTGATTGCTTAAAATCAACCTCTTGGCCTGTTCTAGATTTCCAATATTGTCCAAAAACTTGATTGTATTCTTGGTAAAATTCACGTGTTGGATCATAAGATACATTCAAAAAAGTGGTTGCCGCCTGCGCTACACCATTTAAACCAAA
>AZIJ01013088.1_pt1 | contig 38834 bp, 39 predicted proteins | sample 359151 | NCBI WGS metagenome assembly AZIJ01 (sample SAMN02429718, study PRJNA222666) | marine sediment metagenome | biome: Sediment sample; isolation source: enrichment culture of sample MGS-ElMAX(UA) from oil contaminated site at the... | place: Egypt: El Max | collected 2013-01-23 | depth 9.22 m m | reverse complement strand
AAATAGTGATGAGTCTCGATAATATGGAGCAAGGTTGCAACAATCTGCAATCACTTTCTCTTCAATCTTTCTTGTGTCGTGAAGGTCAAATATTTTTGACAACGTTTTTGAGGCACGTTTTTTAGACTCATCACTGATTGTTAGGTTGTATTCTTCCAGGGTATGCAGAATCGAGTTTATACCTTGAATAAGCCTAGATCCTTCGCCACCTTTTTTAATAATCATTTCATTCAGTTTCACTACATCTACGAGAGGCGAAATCAATGCAGAGTATGCGGTGACGAATGATCTTGCATAATTATCTGTTGTGAATTCAGATGCTATTTGTTTTATATGCTCAGGGTACATCTCTTCATTAAAAGCGATGGTCGCAGGGATCGCTATCCTCTTGTACTCATCAGGCTTCATTCTTTCTGTAGCCGCTAAAAAAATGCGCTTCGACTTAAGGTATATGGCGCACTTTGCAACATTCATCCTGACAATTTTATCTCTCGAAAGGCTCGAAATAATATCGAAAGAGTTTCGATGGAAATATTCTTCAGCCAGTGGAATCATGCTCTCGTTCTTTGCCATCATTACTTTTGAAAGACAGAATTCAAGTGCATTTCCATGCCCATCTGATGACAATATATTTTCCATTAAATATAGACCAGCCTCCCGGCTTAGCGACGACATCGCATCGAACAACAACAATCTGTCTACGCCAACTCTAATGTCATGACGGTACGCACAGCTTTTTGCCGCCTCTTCTAGTATAGACAGCAGCTCTTTCTTTTGAACTGGGCTGTAAGGGTCTTTCCGATATGACTCGAAGATATTCAGAAAGCCAGCTACACCCAATGGAATCTTCGAAACTATCATCTTGGAAAATAAGATATAGCTATCCAGTTTTTTGCTAATATCAGGTTCCGACGAAAGCGATTCAACACTTAGCGCGGCATTCTCCAATAAATCCACAAGAGGCAGATTCGAGTTATATGCCTGAATAATGTCCCTTGGAGTCATTTCACACGCATCTGGTGAAACCGTCTGGAGAGCTTTTTCAAGCGCGTACGTTTTCTCCAAAATAGTGCTGCTTTCACTGAGAAAGATGGACTTAAACTCTCTTTCCCCCATTTTTTTTTCGATACTCATATTGAAAAATCCGTCGTTATTTGAATTTTTGTAAACTCTTTGGAGTGTTGGTACAGATGAGGAAAATCACTGCCATAATCATGAAAAACTGTTTTAACAGCATTGCGAATGCACTCTATTAGTCGATCTTTTTCTTGAAAAGATATCTCTCCTGCACTCAAGCATTTATCAGTAAAGTTGCAAAGCATTGAGAAAGACCTGACATTCAATGGTATCGCGTCTCTAAATCTACACGCTTGCTCATAGCAATGTTGCCCGACCCCAATTTTCTTTCATACCGGAAAACCAGCTTCGAAAGCTCCCCATGCCATCCCGAATTACCTCAAGGTGTAGTAACTGTGAATTTTTTCATTTCTGGCACGAATAAGTCGCGCCCTGATGGTCTTCCCCTCGACAATCTGTGTTTGAAGAGGCTTTTCACCATTGTCAATGAAGTCGCCAAGGAGTTTGTCCACAAAGTCATGGGTGAGGCCGGGGGTGTCCACAACGATGTCTAAGCGAACCCCGTAGTCACTCTCCAGGTCGACATGAAAGCGTTCCTGGGTAGACACAGCAGCCTTGTTAAGCAGTGCGTCGGTTAGAGCGACCTGATCCCCTGGAATCTGCCCAAGCGCGTATGCGGCCTCTCTGACGGCTTTAAGCTGTACCGTCATAAGCGAGATGACATACAGGGATGTGTCGCCTGCGGTCAGGATGATGTTCATTTCCTGAGTGTTCTCGCCGTCTTGGTCAGATGAAAGCCAAAAGCGATCAGGGGACTCTTGTTCAAGTCGATCCAGGGCTCTTTCTACGTCTTGCTTACGCTCTGCGTACGGTTTTTCAATCCAGTTCATTTTGCCGCCAAAATAGTGATGGTTTCATAGTTGATGGCCTCGAATACTCACATCTCAGGCTCAGGGTCGCTCTTGCGATTTTCCAGCACGGTCGTCATTGACTTTATCTCAATTTGCTCAGGAAAGAGAGCAACAAATACGGTGTCATACTCGGTTTTTGAGATGACCATGTCATAGCCAAGGATTTTCTTGACCGCATGAGAGAAGGCCAGGGGCTCGTCCCGGTAAAAATCGTTGTTTATCGTGTTGAGGTAATCAAGCAAAGGTACTTCAGGGTGGACTGAGTCAGCATAGGAGCGAACCACTTTGTCCAGGGCCGCTAGAACCCCTATGGCCTGTACGTCGTAATGGTCATTGAGCGCGTCGACCATATCGGGAGCTGCTCGAATGAATTTCTCTATTTGATGCCGAGTTAATTGCTGGCAGCTATCGGCCTGGAGCGCTTTTTGATAGCTCAACTCGGCTTCATAGATGGTAGGCTTGTACTCAACACCTGATAGGTGTCTGGATTTTTCCGTGGGCAACTCGGAGTAACCACGGGCAATGGTCGGGCTAGAAGTAAAATAGAAACCTGAGCCTAGCTGGCTAACGCCATGATCCATATATTTTGGGTCAAATGCTGTAAACAGGTAGGGACTACCATGCCAAACCGTGATTTTTTTCTCTTTAGCCATAAAACGTCCTCGTCACAAGCTCAGTTTACAGCATGAGCAAACGAGCAAAATAGCCATAGTAATGAGAATGGACAGATGAGGACGGGAAAGCAGAAAAGAGGAGAAGCAGGTAGCGGGGCCCGAGGGCCCCAATAAAGCGACTGTAGGGTTATTCGCTCAGGCGGGATTCGACCTGCGCCAGCAAATCGCAGTAATTGTTGCGTGTAGCAGGTTCTGCATGAATGACCACAGCTTTGCTGTCTTGCAGGCTGTTTTTCACCTCTTTGCTGCTGACGACAATTAAGCCCCCGGTTTCAGCGAGTTCGAGGGGAGTGGCGTTCATAATGCGCACAGATCCCAGGCGGTGCATGATGGCATTGATGCGTTGAGGTACCGAAGGTATCTTTTCCAGGTATACCGTCACCTGTACTCGATTTCGCTCAAGCAAGGTGACCGCAGACGCGGCGCCGTCAAGCATTGCTGCCTCTCCATCCGCATTTACCTCGGTCAGTAGCGAAATAGGCAAAAAGGCGACAGCCGGTAGTGTGTGTTTCATTGATTCTCCTAACCCTGCGAAGGCATCACGTCAGCAGGGGAAATGTTGACTATTTTTGTTATCAGCGTCGGCGACATCCGACGCAGCATTGAATATGGGTCGGTGTGACCTGCCAGCAGTGAGATATGCGGGTTCCACAGCAACATTGATACCGTTTGACTGACAAGGCTATCCGGCATGACCTGATGGTTGTTCTGACGAATCCACCATCCGCTATCAGGAATCATGGCAATAACGCACAATGCGCGCCAGACGAGCAGGGCAGTGGGGTCGTCCTGCTTCCAAATATCCCGGAAAAACGCATCGATACTGCCGAGCAGGCGCATACGTACCTGGCTAGCCCAATCTTTTTGTTTCGGTGACCCACTAAGCGGCGGTAGCTTGAGCGCCAGCTGGTCTTCGGTCAGATTTTGCAGCTTAACGCCGGTCTGAATCCAGGTACGGATCTTCTCCATGCACCCGCAACAAACGTGCGAATGCAACTCCGCCAGCAGCTGATTGCGCTGGTAGGAAGAGCTATAGCGAAGCTCATGATCTTCTAAGTGGCCACAGACCATGCGTACTTGTGTCAGTACGTTAGCGGTGGAAAGCATTAGGGTGCCTCAATGGTTATGTTGTCAATTTATCACAAAATATTGTCAGGCTACACTCAACATTTGCACCTTGTTGTGCACCTGATTTTCGATCTGCCTTACGCGCTCTGCCGAGATGCCGTATCGCTTCCCCAAGTCTGCAAGGCCGCGAGTCTTTTCACTCGCCCGGCGTTCGCGGTAGATATCCGCATCTCGCTGAGGGAAGCGCGAGAGACATTCGTCTAAACGCTCATGAGCGAAAGACACTGCCTGCGAATGCTCTACAGCGAGAGCGGGATCTTGGTATTCATCTTCACTACTGATCATATCGCCAAAGGTGATTGCGTCTGCATCAGTGCTGGATACCTTCTGATCCATCGAAATAGTGCTTGAGTGATACAGAGAGTAGGCTGCGAAGACATCTCGAACATTGATGCTCAGCTCGTTCGCCAGGGCCTCAGCATCCGCCTGCGAGAGCGTCCGCTGGTGCGAGTAGCGACTCATACGACGGTATGCTTTTAAAATCTCCTTTGAGTCGGGCACATGAATGACAGACCACATCTGCTTGACTTTGCGATTAACCTCTCGCCGCACGGCGACCGAGGCATAGGCGGTAAATGCACTGGAGCGAGTGGCGTCAAAGGTCGAGATTGCCCCGATCAACGCGACATAAGCCTCCTGGATGGCATCGTCGTACCAGTCGGTATTAGCGTAGGCCCTTGCAATTCCGATACACATGCGGGAGTAGCCGACCAACAGCTTCTGAAGGGTGCGGTCGCACTTGGTGTTCTGATAGCAAGCAATCATCTCAAGGGTCTGCTCATGAGTAAGCATGATCGGTATTCCATGTCCATGTCAGTATAGGAATAGTATACCGATCCACTGACCGCTCGTCAATTTATCTGGAAGTGTTTTATTGATTTATTGTCAATATATAGATAAAGTCGCGATCTTTCTGCTACGAGGCACTGTGATGAACAAGGTAGTATTTGTACTGGATCAGCCGATGCTTGAAGCAATAGGCCACGGGCACCTGGCTGAGTCCTTAAGCGCATTGGGGTATGAGGTACACACACCGGTACTCGGAAACCTGCTGGAGCCGGGTTCTGGCAGTGTGCCAGAGCTTGATAGCAGCAGCCCGGTGGTCGCGTATGGCAGCATTCGCTTTGTCCGCATCGCGGCTATGCTGTTGCCCCATGCGGTGCCTGGCGCCTACTACTCGGAAGATGCCTTCCGTTGCAGTCGCTATATGCATAAATTGCCGCCAGATCTGTTGGGTAATCAGGAGCGGATTTACCTGCCTTTTGGTGACTTTCGTCGAGACCCGATCCCACTGAGGCTTTTTGGGGTCAATTCTCTTTTTATTCGCCCGGATGCAGGCTCCAAGGTATTTACAGGCACTGTTGTTGATCGAGATGACTGGGATCGTCAGATCAGTACCTTGATGCATTTGACGTCAGTGACCGACGACTCATTGGTGGTGTGCTCTCCAGAGGCAAAGGTTATCGATGAGCACCGTTTTTACATTGTGAACAGACAGGTTGTAGCAGGCAGTCGATACGGATTCACAGATGACCCAGACAATCGGCCTATTTGCCCAGAGCTTCAGGCGATAGCCGAGCGCGTGGCAGAACATGCCTGGCAGATCGATGTGGCATATACCTGCGACGTTGGGTTATTTGATGGCGTTCCCGGCATTGTGGAGCTGAATGCGATGTCGACATCAGGGCTCTATCAGTGCGATTCGGTAACCCTGTTCAAACACATCGCACAAGCTGCCATTTTAGAATTTGAGGGAGAGATTTCCCGTGGAGAGTAAGCGGGTGTCTGACGTGCTGATCAGACGTATTTTGGATCAGTCGATGCGAGACCTCGCCGCAAGATCAGATGTGTCGCCGGGTCGATTTAGGCCGTACCACGATGTAAAGCACGATCTTGAGTCTCTGTTCAGCATGGCGGTTGAAATGGATCATCCTGGGGCAAGGCCGCTTTCATTGTCGAAGCGGCTGTTCTTCAATCAGATTCATGGGGCCTGTTCTATTGCGTATTTTGCCTATGCTGTAATCAGTTTGTGCATGCTCGGAGGGTGGTTCAAGAGTAACGGAGCGATGACAGGATGGGATCTGTTTGGCCTGATCGCGCAAGTCCTGGGTATTTTTATCGCCTGCTATATTGGGATCTCCTTTTTTAAAATGAATTTGTCCAGCGCAGACTACTTTCGCTTTAAGACCTACAAAAATACGCCTATTGGACACTCCTTCTTTTTGGGTGTTCTGTCCCGTTTTGATGCGGTGCTTTCCGATACTGACAAACGACTTCTCTCTGAGCAACACACAGGCGGGGAAGGGATACCGTTATCGATGGTAGTTAAGACCCTGATCAAGCGGCCAGATCATCCGTACGACACAGACATCATTCCTTTTCATTGAGGCCAATATGCGTCATATCATCGATTTCTCGGGCGTCATTTCCAAAATTCACTTTCAGCAAGCCGAATCCACTCTGGATTATGAAGACCCCTTTAACAAAAGCTACTCAGAAGCGAAAAGGGATGTCAGAGAAGTGTATCGGGCGATTTTTTGCTTAAAAGGAAGAGAGCTTGTTAGCGCAGCATTGTCTGCTCTTTTTCAGCGATATATGGGCCAGATCTACTGTGTAGGGTTCTGCCTGATGCTGCTTATGATAGTGTTTCACTTTTTCTGCGGCTCGCTGGTAGGAATTGCTGAAAATCAGGGTGTGGTAACAGAGCGGGAATTTATTAATGTGATGGTGCTGGGCGTTTTCTCGATAGGGCTCTTTTTTGGGGCCCTGTTTGGATGCGCTATGCTTACCGGTCTGTTTTATTGGGCTCTTTGGTGCACAGTGTGCGAGTTAAAGCTCGATATGGATCAGTTCAATGCGCTCAAGCAGACTGCGCAGGTCAAGCTATGCGACCTCGCCTCGATGATATTGACAGATCGGATAGGTAGAGATGGATCTGTACGATTCAGCACATTTTGTTTTTCTGCTTGCTTTGCTCCCTATCCGGGTAGAGAGCGAGCATCAGATTTGCTGGCTGTCCACTAGCGCAAACCCTGGTTCTGACTTAACACTGAATTGATCCCGGTAGCCGGAAACTTCGCATTTAATCGGCCTATTTGGCCAGCGAAAGTGAACTCATGGTTTTTGTGCGCGTATTCTTTTAGCGACCTTTGGTCGTTATGCGCTCGTTCATGATCTCGGGTTTCCCTTTGCCAGTCAATGGGTTGGCTTTGTTGACCAGGGCGCTTCCAACGTTTCTCTGGAGTAAAGCATCACGTCATACCGACGTATTTCCCGCAAATCTTTCTGTAATCGATCTATTGCGAGGCCTTTAGAACTGGCCACCATCAGCATTTGGCCATCGTACAGTCGATCAGTCATTGCCAGTTGTGCGGGGAGTCCACGCGCCAGCAGCATTGCCCTTGCCACTATGGCGTAATCCTCCAGATCCCCATGAATCTTGCCGTCAACCATCTTCATGTCCACGGGCGCGCGCCACACCCGATGCTGCCCGTAGTTCACAAGGTCGCTGACATACACGAAGTGGCTATCCAGGATCTTCTTCAGGCGCACCAGTTCAGAATCATTGCCAGGGCCTCGGTAGAACTCCAGCGGCTTGTATTTTAAAAGCCGCCCAATTTCCTTCGGCAGCAGGTCGAGGCGCTTAAAGTCTGTGTGATAGCTGGTTGGGTCAACCGGATCGATGGTACCCATGTAGGGCTTGCGACCCATTGCAGACGGCTGTCCTGCACAGCCAGCCAGCAACACGGAGGCAAGTGTCACCAGGACAAGTTTTCTGCCAGCAGGAGAGGGGAATAGACTCATCGTCCGCTCCATAGCCGGACATTTCCGGTATCCACGTGCACAAAGTTGCGGTTCACATAAATCCCAACGCCACCCACCCCGATAATGCGCCCCATAGCAGCGAGGAGATTGGTCTGTACGCCGGGAATGTAGATGTCGGTTGCCTTGCCGTCCAAGTGCATCGAATTCTTTGCGGCCCCGTTTAACGTGGCGTTGTGTTCTCGGGTTCTATAACCGGAGAGGATCTTAATGTGAGAAGGCCTGCCTTCCATGATCAGCCACTGCTGAATGAGGAAAAGCACGTCCAGTAGATTGGGGTCGATAGGGGAGACGGCTTTGTAGTTAGCGTCTCTCAGCATCCAATTGGCTTTCTCGTATCCGGCCTGGTCAATTCCTTGCAAATGGCGCCAGTAACAAAAGCGCGATTTTTCGCCGGTCGATGCGCGCTCAAGACTTAAGCAGCGGTCTTGTTGGAGCAGATCGTTACGCCAGTCTTGTCCAGCGGTACTGGCGGAAGAAAAGCAACAGAGGGCAAGAGAGGTCGTGGCAATAGCCATCAACCTAGAAAAGGTATATTTGCGCATTATTTTTATTGTTTTATTGGCAATTTTCATAATTCTCGCCGCAATCGGAATTAAATTCAAGTTGATTGTTTGAGGGCAAAGTATTACTTTCTTCCCATGCGAATGGAGAAAACACTTTGTCTGACTTTGACCAGAATATTGCCGCACGTGAAAAGCTCAATGAACTAGCCTCACGACTTGTCCCCATCACCAGAAAAATCAAGCGTCTTGCACAGAACGCCAGCTCGAAGGCTGATGCTCAGGGGGTGTCTGAGCTGAACAACAGGGCAGGGGCCTATGCTCAGGAAATGCTGATGATGAGCCTCAGAAAAGATGATCTCGACATTAAGGAAGCGATGACGCTGGTGGAATTGGTCGAGTACTTCATCGAAACGGTTGATGCGATTCCAGAGTGACGATCTCCAAACGAAAAAAAAGCCAGGCAATGCCTGGCTTTTTCGTGTCAGCCTGAGACTACAGCTAACTTAGGGCCTCTTTAGTTGGCGTACCTGCCATTTGCGGTGACAGTTACCAACGTATCCACACTCCCAGGAGCGTAAGACCCCACACCTGCCTTTTTTAAGTAGTGGCGTGTCTACTATCAGTGCAGCTACTCGATGTTCCAGCTACCGCCTGCCTTGCGAGCAGTACGGGGTTGCGGCCCCTACGTGCGCCTTTCCATCAAACAGGAATCACCTTGCGAGTTATCCTGCTCTGAGTTCACCGAAGTGCTCAGAATTAAGGTGCTTTCACTACACCGTGGTGACGGCTTTGCGTTATATGCTCAATATGCATTTGAGTTGTTTCCAAGACGTGCGTCACCGTAGCTTCATAGGCTTTTGGCCCACAAAATACTACACGCCTCATGTCGCTCGCAGCTGTTACTGCTTACAACCGTCAAGTCCCGACCTTGTGCCTATTGGCACTTGCCTATAACTCAACCGCCAACCGCCGTCTGGAGCAACCTTCAGACTAATTGGCACGGCCTTTGACCTTTTCACTCGACAGTTTGGACACCTATCCTGGCTCTAACCCCAGGAAGCTCGCCTACAGTGTTACCCTCGGTCTGCTTTCGGATCTGTCTTCGCAATATCTGACCACCAGAATGTTCAGTAGCAGGTCTCGCCTTACGTGCTTTACTCATCCACCGAAGCGAATAAGCGGGAATCCTGAAACAATCCTCCCTTCCCGTATGTCACCACACGGTCTGGGCGCACGGGCCCAAATGTTAAAGCAATCTCTTAAGCTGGTTGCTTAAGGCATTGCTCTACACGCAATACTGTAGCGGCCTGAGATTACAGCCACCTTGAAGCCCCTTTTGCTGGCGTACCTGCAAATTGCGGTATGCAGTTACCATCGTATCCACGCTCTCTTGAGCGTAGGGCCCCACACCTGCCTTTTTTAAGTAGTGGCGTGTCTACTGTCCAATGCAGCTACTCGATGTTCTAGCTACCGCCTGCCTTGCGAGCAGTACGGGGTTGCGGCCCCTACGTGCGCCTTTCCATCAAACAGGAATCACCTTGCGAGTTATCCTGCTCTGGATTCACCGAAGTGTCCAGAATTAAGGTGCTTTCACTACATTGCGAGAACGACTTTGCGTTTGTAATCAATTCCAGGAGTTGAACCTGGGACGGATCGCTTAAAAGGCGATTGCTCTACCAACTGAGCTAAATTGTTTCACCAAGACGTGCGTTCTCGTGGATTCATAAGCTTTTGGCCTACAAAATACCACACGCCTCATACCCTTTCTGGTTGCAGCCATACTCGGATCGTTGAACACGACCTTATGCCTTCCGACATTTGCCTTTATCCAACCGCTGTTCGCCTCTGGGAACAACCCATTGACTATGTTTCACAGCACGGCCTTTGGTCGTCATGCTCGACAATTTAGACATCTAGCCAGGCTTCCACACTTGGCTCAGCGAACACCAGAGTTTCCCATGCTCACTGCTTTCGAATTTGTCTTCACACTATGCTGAAACCGGAGTAACAGCAGCAGGTCTCCCCGCCAACCTCACCTTAGATGATTTGCTCTGCTTTAGGCCGAAACCTAAAACAAAGTGGGGTTATGCGAGCTTCACCCCTTCCTGCTTGTCGCCAAACAGTTCCAGTTCATTGACTGACTGACAAGGCATGCCGTGTCAGTGGGATCGTATTATATGGAATCAAAAAGTTGAGTCAATACTTTTATTGAAAAATACCAAAAAAGCATGAATTAACGACTAATTAACTTTGAGAGGTTAAATACAGCAAAAAGAAAGGCCAGCATTGCTGGCCTAATGAGGCTTTCACTCGTGAACTCGCCTACATGGCGAATTCTTGCTCCAATTGACGCTTTGCGTGTCGCTCGACCTGAATGCCTTTAATTGCCTGAAGGGCGGAGGTACCCATATCCACAAGGGCGCCTTGAACGCCCTCTACTGAGTAGCCTTTGTTTTCCAGGTATTTTTGCATCCCATCTGAAATCAGCCTGTCGGAATACGCGTCATTCTTGAAGGGGTTCAATGTGACAGGTTTACCGGCTTGCAGAGCAGACTCTCTGGCTTCCTTTACGCCTGAATGATAGGCCATGCACAAATCCAGCATTTGATCTGGACTGTTGGGGCTGAAGCCGTAGTCACGGAGGATGGCCTGGCTGTCAATATCTGTCTTAAGTCCTTCAAGCAGGAACGCTTTGGGGTCAAGATCAGCCTTATGGAACAGCACCTGGTTGGTATCCCTGATATTTTCAAAAATCTGCTCATAGCTCGCCATATCAACCTTGACTGCCTGGGGAGCGGATTTCTCCAGAGATTCGAGGAACCGGATACCTACAATAGAGGCAGCGATCCCGCCAATGGTCGCAGCCACAATTGTTTTGACCTCAGGGTGCTGGGTCAGAATGTTGCCAATAACAGTGGCGCCATGCTCGTACTGTTGGACAACCGCGTCCATATTAGACAAACCAGCGGCTGCGGCAGTTGCAACCATGCCAATAGTCATTCCAAGGCCGATCTTGTTTGCGGCGTGTTCTACGGGCGTCTCGGCCTGGATCTGTTTGTCTTTGGCGCGAAGCTTGGAAAGTGCGTCATGAATAGAATTGCTCATCTAGCAATATCTCCTAGTTATGCTTCCAGTGTATCGCCAGCGCTTTGAGCAAAACAAGTTTTCCCACCATCAAATACTGAAGTCATCGTGAATAGCATATTGTTTGTACTTTCCCGAGTGTCTCACCATCTCGTGAAGCAAAGGGATTTTTCTTAATCTTTTATACGCATCCTGATTGTCAGCGTTCTTGTATAAGGTGAGAACAAGTGGAGCCATCTTCTTGGCTGATTCATCATTAAACAGCCCTTGCGCCCGCTCAGTCGAAAGTTGGCGTGTCAGGCCATAGAGGATCTGATCTGCATCTTCTTTTGGGTAATCCTCCGGCACCTGGATATGCGACAAATGAGGATAGGGTGCGTCCATGAGGCTGAGGTAGATGACAGCGCTGGCGTATTGGGTGGCCAACGCTATTCTGCCTTGTGATTTAGCGGGAAATAGTGGGGCCTTTTCTGCCGCTGCAAATGTTGTAATGGCTGCACTGGTCTTATCTATTTTTGCGAACAATCCATTCAGAACGTGCGTATTAACCTCATCTGCGGAGAATGCACGATCCTTATTTTCCTGGATGGCGCTGAGCATTTCTGTAGGCGTCATTGCCGAGGCATACCGGGTGAGCATGGAGCGTAGCGCAGCTTCAGGCGCACGGATCTCAAAGAAAAGCTCGATGACCTTCTTTACCATCGCAGAGGGGCTATGAGACGCCTTTTCTTTCATCCGATCAGGGAGGGGCTCTAGGTAATTCAGGATCACTGCCTGAACGGCTTTATGAGCCTCTCCAAGCGCTTCCTCCTGGCTCTCATGAAGGAAGTAGATGTTTGCAATGAGAAGCTTTTTAAAGGAACCGGCTTCAATTTTTTCGTCTGTAAGACGAAAGATCCTGTCCATTAGATCCACGGCATCAGCTGGAGAGAAGAGGGTGTGTATGTCGTGTAATACCGTTCGAAGGCGACCAACTAGCCCATCGTCAGTGAAATCCACATCGGCGTCATGCAGAGCTAAACGATATGGCCCGTCAAAGATGTACTCGATAAAGGACTTCTTGAGCGCAGGCGTGGGAAGCTTTGGATAAAAATCACGAAGCAAGAAGTGAAAGATATAATTCGGTGAAATAGCTATTTCTGACAGTATTTCGATGAGAGCATCAGGGTAGAGCAGTGAGGGTGTGATAAAGGGATGCAGCGTAAACTCTATCTGACGGGACAATTGATGAAATTCTGGGCCCGGTACCGCGATGCGGCTTGAGAGAATGCGAGCTTTGCGCAGCAAGAAACATATCTGCCGGGTTACCTCTACACGCTCCTGGTCATGAAGCGAAGGTAGGCTTTCGCAAAGAAGAAATGCTTCTTCGGATAGGTTCCTTATTTCATCCGCCTGGTCAGGGAGGTTACTCATATCTCGAAGTCCGAACCGATGGTTAATATTTTATATCTTTTTGATGATTTAAATACTTCTTTAAACCAAAATTTATCGCGGTGACTTTTGAATACAGATTCTGCCGTAGCATCTAAGCCGCTTCATGAGCACTGTCCAGAAGACTTTTAATTTCGTTAGTGCAGTTAATTGTATTTTGCTCATTTTGTCTAAAGACATATGACGCAATGAACTTTGCCTCTGCATGGTTCTTTAAAATGGTGTTTCGGTCTTCAATTTTTTCAGCGACCATTATCTGTCTTCCTTCTCGAAGCTGTTATGTTGTACTTCCAGGTTTTGTTTTCTGATCTGATGGATGTCCATAGATTCACGCCTAGAGAGAGAATTCGTCGCCAAGGCGACAGGCCCTGGCTCTTCCGGAATGCGATAGGATAGCACTACCAAGCTTGCTGGCCATCAATCTAGGTATCCGCTCGAAGTGTTGCGTCGAGTCAGAGTGTTCTAATGCAGCAGAAACGAAGGGAGCGTATTTTCCTACGAGCCCATTATTTATGTTTCTGGCTGCAATAAACTTGTAGTTTATTAGCATATGACGTGCAATTCTCCCAGCAGCCTTATTGTCTTTCTCTAATATCGAGATAGGGAATGAAATTCCTTCGAATAGATCGTTAAGAGAAAAACTGAACAACAGAAAGCTCGGGAATTCCTTATGCCTAACTATTTTTTCCACATCGGCCAGGTCGTTAGACGTTTTAGCGCGGTTACATAGAGATAGGATGAGATTCTGGTTGGTCTCATTTAAGCTAAGACACTCGCCTGTTTTGCAGGCTATTTCAAATATGTCATCTTTCTGAAGGCGCCCGGCAAGAATTGACTTCATCTTCGACTTGGCTTCTTCGGGAAAGTCGTTTCCAAAAACGGTCATAGCAAGCTGCATGGTTTGAGAATGGTCAAGGCTCTCGACCAGGGGGCTGTAGTCGGAAATGAATCTGGAAAAGCTCCTAATCGCAGCGTTTTGCATCAGGCCCTTGTCCCCGATATTGGACGGTATCCTGATGTCATTAGAGATCGTGATCACGTCAGGCAGAAGTAGCCGTGCTGCGGGGTTCATTGAACCGTGGGTAGGCGCAAAGAGGATGTCCATGAACTGATCGACTTCTTCATCGTTGAGACAGTCGCAAGCGACACTAATGATGTACAGCATGTCAGATTTGTGTTCAAACGATAGAGTTTTAGGTTGCTCGTCATAAACGAACGAGGTTACTACACCGTGAAGGAGAAAAGACCGTAATTCGTCGTACCCAAGGGGATAGGCCTGAAGCACCGAAATCAGCTCATGAAGGTGATAGACGTGAATGACAAGGTGCTCTGAGACAGCAACAAATGGCTCAATACTGTCTATGTCGACACAAAGCCTTACGATAGAACTCGATATATTCTCGCGCAGCTGCGCAAGGTGAGAAGACAGAGCAGCATTTCCCTGGTCAAAGGCGGAAAAATCGGAGAGCATGCTTTTTAGACTATCGTCTGATAGAAACATATCCAGGCGGGATGCTTCATTGGATTGTGATAGGCGAATTTCTTTAATCCTGGAATTTATCGTATCGTATAGCGCGTGAGCCGCTTTAAGCTCCTCCAGCCTCGTCTTCATTTTTTTGTCCTTGCGTAAAGTTAAAGCGTGAAGTCAGATTCTATTATGTGTCGCTTTATCACTTCAGAGTGTTTAAGCAAGGCAGCGCCATTTATACTCTTTAGCATACGTGATACGTCTCTCGTTATTGCAGGATTAACAAGGTCAAAGACTTCGCCATAGAACCTTGAGTACTTTTGAATGGATTCGGGATTTCCCGCTTTTGAGCAGATAAAATCGCTTTCACTAAGAATGGCCCAAGTCAGTATATTAGACACCCGCTTAGCCGTGACATCGTCAACATCAGAAAGCGAAAAGCTCACGCCAGGAAATAGATCTTGAAACAGGATTGAATACGCAATCAAACTTGAGATTTCTACGGGCTCAAGTATATCGGCTCTTTTTTGTTCGTTATTGTCGTTCAGTATATTACGATACATGCTCGAAATATCATCCAGACCGAACTGATCCAAACTGAATATTCTTTTTGTTTTCAGAGATATAAAGGTCATCTGATCTGGTGACACAGACCGAGATATACAGTTTGCCAACGTGTCTTTGGTTGTTTCGGAGAAATTATTGCTAAACACACAGCAGGCAAGATCCTCAGCTATATTAGTATCCAGAGAAGCTATGTAGTCTGCCCCTGAGTTAATCCGACGATCTAGATAGTTAATACAAGCGCTCGTCAAAATATCTTGTTCTATCTGATTGGACACACACGTCGGACGATCTCCACCAGAAAGGGTTTGAATAGTATTCACGCAAAACCAGGGGCCTGTGTCATAGGGGTCTTTTTTCCTATAGCCTTGTAAAATGACGTCCATACAATAATTTGCATCCTCGTCATCAAGGTTTGAATACATCCCAATGATTAGATTGGAATAGGATTCCATCTGAAACTCATCAGGCTTGATGCCTCTGCTCGACTGGGAAAACGAATTGGATAGGAATCCCATAAAGAATCGTTCAACGTCAGCGGGTGTCTTTGCTGTGTCTTTAAAGGTCTGGTTCAATTCGCATATGTCAGATGGGCCGTATGAGATGTAGTCGCTCATCATCACCAGCGGCTCAATCGACTTGGTTTTTCGCGCCATATTCAAGAAGCCTTGGCTGAATTGACGCATGGACTCATGGACAAGGTTCGCAATAGCAGGATTCGCTGTAAAAAGCCCATAGAGCGCTGAAAGGTCGCTCGGAAGACCATCTGTCTCGGCAAGCTTGTTAACTCTGTCAGAGGGCGGCATTATTCTGTTGATGGAAGAGAGCGCCGCAGCGACTTGCCCGCGCAATCGAAAGAACTCCGCTTCCGCATCCCGTCGATTCATCCCCTGGTTAACCTGCATAGTCTTGTCGTTCACAGTGTGAATTCCTCTTCCATCTGTAGCCTTTTAACGCTTTCTGATTTGCTAATAATGTTTGAAAAAACTGGATATTCCAATGCTCATACTTAAATCTCAAAATCGTTTGTTATTTTATGTATTTTGAATTGAGCTAGATCTCTTCCAGCGTCAAAGAAAAACTGACGAATCTTCTCATCTGTTATTCGGTAGAATTCATATAGTATCAGTTTTGCAAAATCATCTGGCAGAAGCTCAATGGCCGGAACAATCACGTTAAATGTGTCTTGTATCGCAGGGTAGTTAATCTCTATGCGATTGAAATTTTCGGCATTTATCAGTTTTTCAATTTCCCTACGAGCTGCGGATAGGACTTTGTTAGCAATTTCGTGCGAGGCTATGTTGTTTTTTGTAAAAACATTTCCATATTTAAAGGAATAGGCTATCGCATCTACGATTTCTGTCGCTCGCTCCCGTGTCATTGGCGTATTAAACAGGAATCTGAGATCTTCTGGGTCGATAGCATCTCCGGTATGCTCAGCGTAGGATTCAATACATGTGAAATGAGGCCTACTCTTGATGGCCAATCGAGCAAGTTCTTTTGACCCGGTGTCGGCTGCAATAAGCAACAGGACTTCTGCAATTTTTGAATGAAGGGATAAAAATGAGCCTGGTGAGTCGCTCACTAGACGATGGATGTACGTGGATGCTGCTCGTCTAATCTCCCCATCCATAGCTGCCAGGCGTGATTTTTCATCTCCTGATCGATAGTACGCGTGATAGCTTGAACTTTCGCTCATGAGGGACGCTAAGACGCCATATCCTGCCCATGATGGACGTCCCACCTCATTGGTAAGAAGGCTATCAAGCACATATTCTAAAAAGTCGCTTGTTGATGCATTCACACCGATAGAGATTAGCCTGAAGATGGCCTCAATATGATGCTCAGGTGGGCTCAATTCATCTGGAGTGACGTTTTCATACTCGTCCAAGGAGAAGCCAGCCCCATCCAGGTAAACCCGGATGGAATCGGTTACGACGTGCCGAGAAACAACTCCTCGCTCAAGAGCGTCTTCCAGGTAGTTTATGAACTGATAAAGCCCAATGCCTGTTGCAGAGATTTTTGAAAAAACCAGAGGGAAAATGGCCAAGTTCATGACCTGCTCCCTTTGGATCTCATTGAAGATCGAGACAGACAGCTCCCGATGAATCCCGTTGAGATGATGAAGTTCCGCAGCAGAGGAGGGGACGATTTGGGAGACCTGGTCGGCGATGTCGAGCGTTAGGCTAGGGAGACAATCGTAAAGATCGCCGTAAGGCGGCTCAATCAGATCCAGGAATCGGTTGATATTGTCTAATACAGTGGTGTCCAAGCCAGTCTCCGGAGCCGGCCCTCTGGTCGGTGAATAGGGTATTTATTTTAATAGTACAGCGGGAGCATCAGGCCCTTCAAATGAAGGGCTCTTTCCTCAGATCTCGAAGTCGTTGTGCATTGTTCTGGCTTTTAGTGAGGCATTGTTTGGGAACATGGGTCTTAAAATATTGACGATCTCAGGACTACCCTTTGTCGCAACAAGCTCGCAAACCTCATTTGCTGCATCATGATCTTTGCTAAGGAAAGATTCTTTCATTACGGAAAAAATAAATGCGATATTTTCGTACTCTGACTTTTTGATTATCTCTTTATCTATACGTTGCTTTTCTATTTTAATTATATGGTTGGATACTCGGATGCAGCTTCTCAGGTCAAAAGGGTCTTTGGCTGAAACGAGTGGCTCACATACGATAGAATAAGTTATAAAGCCCAAAGATTCTTCGATATTTTGAGTAAATCTTTCTGGCGCGAAGAGATAGCTTGTGACACTCTTTTCAACTGGATGAGAAAACACTTTTCCGGCTCTAATTGAGATAGACAGGTTTTGATGTATGTATTTCTTTTTGTCCAATATCTCTTTTATTTTGTTGTAATTCTCTGTCAAGACCATTAGATCTAATACTAATGGGTGTACGCATGAATTTGATTGCATGTTTACATGGTCGTCAAAAATTCCTTCTTCTATAAGAGAACGTGCGCTGGATTTGATTGCAAACCAAACTTCACCAATCTGATCTTTTGAAAGACAGAAGGTTGTTTCCATTATGTTGAAAATCGTTTCATTTCTATTGATGATTTCTGCAAAGAAATTCATAGAGTTTTTACATATGTCAGAAGTGGGGCCTATAAGGAATGGGCGAATAAATTCATCAATCCCGTCATTTCCTTTAAGCTCTATTAGGTTTCTTATAATATCTACAATAGACCCAAGCCTTTCTTGATATACCTCGCTTTCCTTATCATGATCTATAAGGCCATGCTGCAAATAAATTATCCCCCCGTTATGCAAATAATTATGCATTACTTCACATTTAAACTGGTTGTCAGAATCACCCCAATTTTCAGACAGGCATCGCATTATATCGTACGTTTGTATTCTTTCTGACGACAGCTTTTTCATTGCATGCAGTAGGATGCGTTTTTTTCCTTCGGTACATAATGACTTTGATCCAAGAATATTGGTGAGAATTTTTTCCGAATACACAGAGAGTGCTATTTGGATCTTTGGTGAAAATGAAGATGGCGAAGAAATGAGATCAATTGTGTTTAGACATTCGGCGATCTCAGCGGGAGAATGTAATGGGGCACTCATTGCTTTTTGTATTTTGCAATAAGCATGTTTCAGGTCTTTAATGTACTCTTCGCTCATTTTTCATCCAAAGGTGTATGTATCGTTAATTCTAAATATTAAAATCATTTTTATTTTAGTGGTATGACTTTAAATAGAAAAGTCATTTGAGATTTCAGCTCCCTTTATTCTGGGCTCATCTGGGTAGAATGATTTGGTTATTCGAAGAAGTCCAGGGCAGTCGTTATTTGTTATCTCATCAATAAACTTTTTTTCCGTTAGCGGATTTTTGTCTAGATAGCTTTTCTTGATTATGGAGATCATGGTGCTGATGTTTTCGAAATCATCATCAATGCTCATTGAATTTTTCGCAAATTCTTTCTCGATCTTTATCATACTTTTGCAAAGCTTCATGACACTCTTATCGTCAAACGGATCTCTTTCAGAAATAAGCTGATGGTGAGTCATAGAATAGCCAGCAAACAGGTCTGTATCTTTGAGGTTAATATGAAATCTTTCAGGGGTGAATAGATAAGATATTTCATCCCAAGAAGGGGTTTGTTTCAGTTTTTCGTCGAAGTTAAATGCATATTTTGCAGACATGTCTCTCTTTAGTGAGAATGCCTTGTGAATTTTTTCCTCGAATCCCAGCTCGATTATTAGGTCAATAACGTACTCATTAATTCCGTTATAATTATCATCCTTGTACAGGTAGTTGTCAAATACGCCTTCACTTACAAGGGAATGTAGAACTCCTCTAAGTTTTTTTACGGTTTCTTCTATATCAAAATTCCAGTCTAATCCGGAATTATCAACGGCCACTGTCGCCGTGTGAGATTCAGTTAATAAATCAAGAGACATGCTGATAGCATTCAAGCAAGGTTCTCCAGCGGAATCTAACAAAATCTTAGAATGGATTTCTTTGCTATCCTTTTCGCTGAAACTGTCTTGGACTAGGCTCAAAAGTTCTATGAACTCCATTAGTTCATAAAAATCACCATCATCATTGGGGATATCAATTTCCCCATATTGGAATTTATAAGCTCCGCCGTTATCTATAAAACTTCTAATTAGCTCCTGCTTTGCTTTATCATCAAGACTGAATATGCCGACGTTGTATTTTATTTCGTATTTAAATAAATTTACATCTATACAATCCAATGGAAGTCTCTTGAATGCACTCAAAAGAATTGTCTGTTTTTCTTCGGACTCGTTAAGTGCATTAGACATCAGCAAGTTCTTAATTATTTTTTCTAAATAGGCCTTACAAGCCATCATTGCAGATGGCGTCGTGGGATTAAGGCTTGAAATCTGAGATACGGCATCAAGTCCGGCTTGAAGCTCTGAAGGTGATATCGTTGACTGATTCATTAACTTACTAATCGTTACTGCTGAAGACTTTAGTGTTTCTATAATTTCTCGGCCCATTATGCTCATTCCTTTTTTATTGTTTTTTAAGTAAATTTGTTGGCGTATATTTAATCTAATTATATAGAAAAGTCTGTATTAATATCAGCTCTTCTTAGTGAGGGATCTTCAGGGAAAAGCTCTTTTACGATTCTGATAAACCTGGTTCTTTCATAATCAGCCATACGTTCTGTAAGTTGATATTTTGCTGCATTTCGGAGCGTCTCATCGCAATTATTGTCTATACATGATGACTTAATGACCTTGAATATATTTAGCAAGTTTTTTTCTACTTTAGCTGAGTATTTTTCATCAACAGGGACATTCCAGTCAATTCTTAATAGACTGTCAATGATTCTTGAGATGTCTTTAGGATTAAAAGGCGAATCATCAAAAATAATCGTGTCGTAGTACATTAGGTACTCAGCAAATAGAGGTGACTCCGCATTTTTTGACAAATCAGCATGCGATACCAGGTGAATGATTTTGTCTTTTGACTTCAAATCTTCGAATGGATTTTCCGGATGGATAGCCACGTCAAGATCGAACTTTAATTTTCGATCAATTAGTCCTTCGTACTGATCTTTCAAATGAAGTCCTGTTAGTATTGAGGCCATTTTTGTTCTAGTGATCTCGTCATTATCAGGACTGAATATCGCGTCGTCGCATAGACCTGCTGATATTGTTTTTTGAAGAATGTCCTTGATCTCTGAAATACGTAAGGAGACATTTTCGTTGTCAAAAGCGAGAACCTCATCTAATTTCCAGTACATCTCCTCAGACTCTGCCATTAAGTAATGGATCAATCCCACAGACAAGTTGGATAGACCTGACACAGGGTTGGTCAGCAGTCTGGAAACGAGGTACTCTCCAGCGCCTTTATTTAGACAGCGCGCTGCGACATCAAAGCAATCAAACAGGAAAGTAAGTGTTTTGTATGAATCTTTCTCCAGATCATCGAGAGAGAAATTCCCATGCTGCAAACAAGACAATGCGCCGTTATCCGCAAAAGCGTAGGCTGCTTCGTTTCTTAAAGGCCCATCAATGTATTCAAGGTATAGCGCAGATGTATTTATAACATCCCCGTCAGAAAGGCCGTTAAGCGGAAGATTCTTCAGCCCATGAACAATCACAATTGAGTGATTTTCTGTTCTTGGCATAATCGATAAAAACGTCTTTAATAGGTTTTTTACAACTGATAAATGCTCAGACAACTGCCTTGGGTTGTGATTATTGAAGTTGGAGATGCGATCTATTGCATCCAAGGCGGTCGCAACGTCCTCCGGCAGCAGTTCTTCCTTGTTAAGGATATCGGATATCACCCTCCTGGTTGTCTGGTATAGATTTATGTCGGGCATCTTAAATTTCCTAAATAGTGAATTCGTTATTTATTGCAGCTTTTCTCACTGCCGAGTTTTGAGGCATTACTGTTTTGGCGATCTCTAGGATGCGCGGATGGTCTTCCAGCTGTAAGTGATCGAAAAATTCTTCCAACGTTTCGTCGTCCTTTGCCAGGAACACATCATTCACAATGGAGATAATCTTCTTGATGTTGGAGCGCTCACGTTTGCCATATGTAATAATTGAAGGCTGCATGTCATCATAGTCTGCCAGAAGCTCTGCGACCTTGAGTGCTGTGGCACGATCAATCGGATCTTCCCTTGAGATAAGCACAGAATAGTCGATACAGAACGCTATGAAGCTACTTGTATGGTTGATGTTGTGCTCAAATGTCGACGTGTTGAAGTGATCTGGAAACGACTCTCTTGAGACAAGGTATTTGAACCTGCTGTAGCTATTCAAGAGGGCCTCAGCTGGAATGGGAAGCCTGTCCTTAATGAGTTGTTTGAATGAATCTTTGCATTGAGTGACACCCACAATCTCCAGAATGTCCGTCGCCGATGAAGGGGAGCAGGTTAAGGGCTCACTGGATGATGAGTAGATACCATCAAGAATGGAGCGTGTTATGCACTCCAGGAGGTTGTCGTTGAAGGTGTATCGAGAGGACATACCTTCAAGCACACCATCTATTACGTCGACAGAGTTTCCGGTCTCCCTGACGATGCTGTGAAGCACCTTTGTGCCATATGTTGCGACTTCCCCATAGGGGGTGACCATCAACGATCCCATGAGGCCTTTGGCAAAGGCGTTGTCTCCATCATCTGCTTCAAATGCGATAGCCATGACTGATACGAAGTCTGCAATGGCCAGGTCGGCCTCTTTTGAGTCCGCCAAACCTTCGGCGTCTACGCTCTGAAATTTGTGCATACCCCCGTTCTCAAAAAAGGAGGTCAGAATATCCCTTTGCATCCCGCGATCAAAAGGCGAGATGGCTTTAGCAAGCATTTTAGGAGATGTCCCGTGCATGGGCAGGTGTTTTGTCGCATAGAAGATCGCCAGAGAGGTCTCTATGGCATCACGATCTGCAAGCTTGAGTAGGGACGTGATCACCCTAGCGGTGACCGTAGCCAGCTCCACACGCTCAGAGAGCGTGGTGGGGGCAAAGGAGGCGAGGGCATCAATAGCATAGATGACGGCGTCGAAATCATCTGGCGTGAAATCGGGCCTTGAGGAAACCGATGTGACTGTCTCCAGGATGCCAGAAAGGTTATCAGTTGTATTGATTTTCAAAGAGTGAAATCCTCTTCAATCATCAGCCCCTTTAGAATGGGCCTATTCGGGAATTTTTCGTTTAGTAATGCTTTAAGAGCTGACTTACTTCCGCTATATGCCGAAGATATAAACAGGTCTACTGAGCTTTCACCGTGCTTCTTAACCATGGAATATATCCCTGATATTGTTTCCCTGACATTTTCTGAGTGAGACTCAAGAATTTTTGGCCTTTTGCAATATTGTCCAAAATAATACGAAAAGTTCTCTATATAATCTAAACTTATAGATGTCTTTTCAGATAATACCGGTCTATTGGTTGTGCATAAATCTAATAAATCGCTGAGAGAAACCCCGCAACCTATATTTAGCTCAATTTCAAAAAGATAGTCCCATTTTTGAGCATAGCTACTTCCTGTTAAATCATATATTTTCTGAATGTTATGTAATGCGGTTGTTGCTGGAATTGGTACCTTTAACTCACATATTTTTTTTAAGAATTCTGAATGATTTGATTCCAAAGCAATTCTTGTTATGCAAGAAATATCGTTATGGCTATTTGATTTTCTTATTACGTTAAAGTAGTCGCCGCTATCAAAGAGTTTTCTTGCTAAATTCACAAAAACGAGAGAGATTTCTTCAGAATCCGAATACAATCCTAGTTCTTCAAAAATTCTATCATGTATTTCGCCGCCGATCATCGCGTCATAAATAATTTCATTAGAGACCAAACTTAAATTTCCATCTGGAATCAAGACGTTTCTGAAGCATTCTGCTGCAACATCTATTCCATGGTTATGGTTTATCTCATCAAGTAAACAATACATTTTTCTGGCGATGACCTCTTGTTCTGCTTGAGAGATCGTATTTGAATATTGAGCATCCTCCATGCCTCCATTTTTTATGTAGTTCATGTAGAGTTGCTTTTGTATTAGATTTTCTTGAGTATTTATAAATCTATATAGAGAAAGTTCGTCTACTTGCTTAATTCTGAGTGTCTCAAATGCTTTTCTTAATAGGCAGGAGCCTCCTTCCTTATCGCAAACTCCGTCATTGAACGCATTAAGCATCATGTTGAAGGCGTCACGCTTCAGGTACTCGCTTTTAATTTGCTCTCGGGGATCGAGCGGCATATGGGATTGCAATACCTTGATAGCGGACATCCCGAGCGCTACGTCGTCTTCGTCCATAAATGGTGTGTGGAATAGGTCTTTCAGTATCTGAAACGCATTGTTGATGGTTATCACTGCAAATCCTCTTAGACTGGAGCCATGGCGTTTCCAGGTACGCACACTGGCTACGAATCACTATTGCTGTCAGTTTACGTTGTGAGCGCAGTGACAAACAATCTGATTCATGGCCTATCCGTGTGCCCTGACTGCCCGGTTTCTTGCCGCTATGGAGTCGCTAATTTCCCAAAGAAGGATGGGGTTCTTGAATTTTCTTGGGGTTTTTATATCGAGAAGTCATCCTCGATATTTAGCTTTTTCATGTGTTTGTGATTCGGGAATACTTCCTCAAGCAATGGCCTGATCTTTGCCTTTCCTGCGTTGTAGGTAGACGAAAGGAATGTGTTTATCGCGTCTTCCCCAAGGGGCTCAATCATTGCTTTTGACGCGATGAGGGTGGCTTTCGCATTCTCCTTGTGTAAGCTATTTTTTGCCTCTTTCTCATACACAGACCCTAACCAGCCACCAAATTGTTCAATGTAGTCTGGGCTGATTCTGGTGTTTTTAAACACAAGGGGTTTGCTTTTTATGCAGTGAAGAACGAAGTCGTTGATTTTAGTTCCACAGTTATCGTTTAGCTCTAGGCCAAATAGATAGCTGCATATTTCCATGTTATTGAGCATCTCAGCTTTAAGTATGCGATCTATATTAGATAGTGAAACACGAACTGGTATAGAGACCCCGGTGTCAGGAAGGCTTTTTAGAAAACGCCAATTTTGGGTTTTCGCTGCTATAGTGATAATCCCATCATACTCTGTATAAGTATCAGCGTTTTTTAGCGCGACCATGAAGTAACCTGATTCAAATAGTTTTTTGGAAATATCAAAAAAGACACTCGACATTTGATCAATATCTCCATATAGACCACATTCCTGAAAAATTTCTTCGTGCTTTGCTCCATTTTCAATTGCCGCAAGTAGTATGTCTCCTGCAACACGGCTCAAGCGGTTATTAGGAAACAGAATATCCCCGAAGCAAAATGATGAGACATCAATACCGTGGTGATAATGTATCTCGTCAATAAGGCTGTACACCTCCTTTCCTGCGATCAAAAAACTTTCACTATCGACGTCGTGCATCCTGCTTCCGTACTGAGCTTCCTCCATGCCTCCATTTTTTATGTAGCTCATGTAGAGATGCTTTTGAACAAGATTCTCTTGAGTTCTGGCAAACTGGAAAAGATACAGCTGGTTGATGTCTTTTAGCCTTAGTGATTTGAAGGCTTCTATAAGAATGCTAGCGCCACCTTGCTTGTCGCACGTCCCCGAAAGGAAAGCATCAAGCATCATGTCGATAGCCTCACTCTTCAAGCAATCGCTTTGAATTTGCTCGCGTGGATCTATGGGCAGATGGGTTTGCAATGTCTTGATAGCGGACATCCCCAGTGCTACGTCGTCTTCGTCCATGACGGGGTTGTGGAAGAGATCCTTCAGCACCTGAAGCACATTGTTGATGGTTACCACTGCAAATCCTCTTAGGCTGGAGCCCCTGACGGTTCCGGGTACGCACACCGGCTACGAATCACTATTGCTGTCAGTTTACGGGGTGAGCGCAGATGCAAACAATCCGGGGCAGTGCCTAGCCCGAGCACAAAATCAGCTGATATGCTGGTGAAAACGGAGCCCTTCATGACCCATTCCATTGACCTTACACCCATAGAAGAGATGATCGCGCGCTACGAAGCCAAGTCCCTTGGTTTTCCTGTCAATCAAAACCTAGACCTTGGCGTAGTCTTCGGGTATTTCCGCATTGCGAGGCATATGGTCAACGGCAGCATGGTCAAAACCATCGATGTGGCCAGCATTGAAAGCCGTGAGGAGGGGAAGGGGATGTTCACCCGCTTCATCACTGCCCTGGAAAACCTTGCGGCGTCTCGCGGGTATCATGTTTATGTAGAGAGCATCGTGAATCTGAACCTGGAAAGAATGCTGAAGAAAAGAGGGTATTCGTTCATTGATCATAACAGCCGCGCATACTACGTTTCATGCGAAGCATGATGCGCTAGTCTAGCGGCTACCCGAGCTTGCGAGGGTCGTTTTGGTTTTCGATGTATTTAATCAACGTCTCAATATTGGCACGTCCGCCAACACTGATCAGTGCGTAAGCATTATTCCAAAAATAGGGTTTCCAGTAATACGGCGCCAACTCCTCAGCGAACTCCTTTCGGATCTTTCTAGCTGAAACTGATTTCAGATTCTTCACTAAATCCGACAGCTTTGTGGTCGGATTGGCCTCGAAGAGCAGGTGAACGTGGTCTTCCTCACCACCAAATTCGATCAGGCCGCAATCCCACTTCACCAGCAGGTCTCGCATCAGCTCTTCCAGGCGGCTCAGCATCGTCGAGTTGAGGCATTTATGGCGATACTTCATTACCAGCACTAAATGGAAATACATCCTGTAAGCACTGTGGTTACTGGTTCTGAGTGTTGAAATTTCCATTTAAATCATGTACCATACGACTTATGGGAAAGTCGATTATACGCACGGACAAGTGGCCGCTTCAAGCCTCGGAGCATCAGCAGAAGCTGATGCTCATGACCGTTGCTGAATATCGGGCTTTCTGCCGTGCGTTGTGCATCGTTATTCTGAATAATTGGCCAAAGCTGGCCAGCGATCCCGCATTTATGCCGTCTATTGAACGACTGATGCACCCAACCGCCAAAAACCCAAACCCCAAGCACCGCTACTTTTCCAGCCGGTTCTACAAATTTCCGTCTTATTTGCGCCGTGCTGCAATTAATTTCGCCTACGGACAGGTGTCGTCTTACGTCACCCGATACAATGCTTGGCTGGACGGAGAGCGTCGCTCTCCGACCAGCAAACCACCGGTCTTCAATACCACCTCTGGCTGCTATCCTGCGCTGTATAGGGGCCAGCTTCTGAAGCTGGATGAAGACTATACCGTCGCCTCGCTTAAGCTCTGGGACGGCAAGGAGTGGCTTTGGCACGATGTGTCGATCAAGCAGACCAGGCACCGGCATGAGTTAGGCAAAATGAAATCACCCGCACTTATTGTTGGCCGTGATTTTCATCTGTCCGTTCCGGTGGAACTAAAGCCAGAAAAACTTACCAACCGCGACCGCGTATGCGCGGTCGATGTGGGTATTAACACGCTGGCAACCGCCAGCGTGATTTCGTCATCCGGCACTGTCGCAGCGCGTGGATTCTTCCACCCCGCAGCGGACATAGACCGGCGTAATAAACGTGCCTCACTGATCCGTCAGAAAGCGCGAAAAACCAAGAAACTCAGCAAGGGTTTCTGTGCGAGCATGTACCGCAAAGCTAGGCATATCAACGAACAAATTGCACAAATCACCTCGAAACGAATTGTTCAATTTGCACTGAAAAACCAGGCCGACGTGATCGTGCTCGAAAACCTCAAGTCATGGCGCCCGCGTGGCGGGCGCAAGCGTTCCACGCTTAAACAGAAGTTTCATCTCTGGCTGCATCGTCGACTGGCCCTGCTGATCGAGCAAAAGTTCGAAGAGCATGGCGGGAAGGTCGTCTATGTCTACCCGCGAGGGACGTCTTCATGGGCGTATGACGGCTCCGGGCTTCTGAAAAGAAGCTCGAAACAGTACGAACTGGCAACTTTTCAAACAGGTAAGCAATACAATTGCGACCTGAATGCCAGTTACAATATCGGCGCCCGGTAATGGGCGATGAAATTAAAACTGACTGACCGAAAGGATCAGCAGTCGGCGAAAGGCAAAAGTTCCTGCGCCGAACCGAGAATGCCGGTCACGCTCTCGACGCTATGGCGTCGGGAGCATGATGCCCCTCTTCATAGCGAAGCTTGAAGAGCGGGAGTATTCACTATGGTGTCGGTACAGGGAACACCGCATGGTTGGCTCCAAATAAGCGCCACCATGAGAATGACTTAAGTCTATGATTTTACTTATTTAGGTTAAATTTTAGCGGCAATAAAAAAAATTCAAAAAAGATGTTGACAGGCAATGCCATCATCGATTTAATATGTGAATATCAACTCAACGAAATACTTTGGAAGACCAAAATGTACGCATGTAATTTTAAACAGATGAATAAGGCGCATGGCATTTATGCCGTGTGGCAATTCGTTCACGCGTAGGTTTTCCAGAACTGGAGCCTACGCCAAAAACGGCAAGGCTTCAGGATAGATCAAGAGATCTATAAAACCCCGAAGCCACAGGCCTCGGGGTTTTTTTCGTCATTGTTTTGGGGAAAGGTGGTAGAGAGGCTGAATACGCCGGACTGTAAATCCGGATCGAAAGACACGCTGGTTCGAATCCAGCCCTTTCCACCAAAGCAATGATTTTGAACAAATTGACAGAGTAGGGGAGAAATGTATGTCAGATGATGAATTTATGAGCCTGGTTGCAGACGCAAATAGCAGGCTGGATCGTATCAATAGCTTGCTGGAGGCTGCATTCCAGGCACACATGAAGCATGTGCATCGATAACTCAGTTGGTAGAGTGCCGGTTTGAAAAGCCGATGGTCGCAGGTTCGATTCCTGCTCGGTGCACCAAAAAGCAGTAAGGCAGTAAGGCAGTAAAAGTAGGTTTTGGGGGACGATGGCAGAGTGGTCGAATGCGCCGGACTGTAAATCCGGATCGAAAGACGCCTTGGTTCGAATCCAAGTCGGCCCACCAAAGCGTATTTAAAGTTTAATTCCGGGGTAGCTCAGCGGTAGAGCAGGTGACTGTTAATCACTTGGCCGCAGGTTCGATCCCTGCCCCCGGAGCCAAATTGTATGACCTGATCTCGAATCAGGATTAGGAATGATTCCTAAGTGATTGTAACTATGTTGTTTCTTGTCAGCTTTACAGTGTCGGTGCATGAAGCTAATGAGCCAGACGAGACTCGCAGCGATGAACAAATGCTGGTTGAGGCTGAGACAGAACAACAGGCTGAAGAGATGGTGATCGAGTACTACGCCATCCTGACAAGCCAAAGCAATGAACGGTTTGATTACGCAGTATTCGGCATCAAGGTCTCGAAGACCCTTACTGCGAAGGTTTTGCAAGACATGCAGGGGTAGCTCAGCGGTAGAGCGTTCGACTGATAATCGAAAGGTCGGTGGTTCGAAACCACCTTCCTGCACCAATTCCGAGAAGTTCGAAAGTGCTTCTCACGTTTTACGGGTTGTTAGCTCAGTTGGTAGAGCAACCGGCTTTTAACCGGTTGGCCGCAGGTTCGAGCCCTGCACGACCCACCAGATTTTAGGCGGCTAGCTCAGCTGGTCAGAGCAGTGGACTTTTAATCCATTGGTCGAGAGTTCGAATCTCTCGCCGCCTACCATATTGTGGCGCAAAAGAGTGGCGCCAGAGGTTTTAGCGGTATTGGTGTAGTGGTAACACCTCTGCCTTCCAAGCAGATTTCGGGGGTTCGAATCCCCCATACCGCTCCAATTTGATGTAGTAGATGTAGCAACAGTGTTTTGGGGCCTTAGCTCAGTTGGTAGAGCAGGTGCTTTGCAAGCATCAGGTCGAGAGTTCGAATCTCTCAGGCTCCACCAGGTTTTACGTTTTTGGGTTGTTCGTCCAGCGGCAGGACTCCGGCTTCCAAACCCGGCAACCGAGGTTCGAATCCTCGACAATCCGCCAAATTAGCGCAAAAGAGTGGCGCAATAGGTTCAATTCCAGGATAGCTCAGTTGGCAGAGCAAACGGCTGTTAACCGTAAGGTCGCTGGTTCGAGTCCAGCTCCTGGAGCCAGATTAAAAGGTACTGCCGGGTTTCCCGGCGATACAAGATACGTTTTGGGGCCTTAGCTCAGTTGGTAGAGCAGGTGCTTTGCAAGCATCAGGTCGAGAGTTCGAATCTCTCAGGCTCCACCAGGTTTAAACAGATGTGCCGTTGTAGCTCAGTTGGTAGAGCGCACCCTTGGTAAGGGTGAGGTCGCAGGTTCAATCCCTGCTTTCGGCCCCAAGCATATGGTGATGTGTCCGAGCGGCTAGGTGGATGATTGCAAACCATCCTACGCAGGTTCAAATCCTGTCGTCACCTCCATATAAGTGAGCAGGAATGTGTGGAAGCTGTTTCTTGATGATCTGAGGCAACCATCTTACGCGGGGATTACCCCGAGACAGATGCGGAGCGTAAAAATCGCTAGATCCTCGTCAGAGGCTATCGCCCTGATTGAGAGAAAAGGAGCACCTAAACACATCTATTTTGATCATGATCTTGGCGGGGACGATAACGCCATGATTCTGGTGAATTGGTTGATCGAGAAGGATCTCGATTGTGATTTTTTACCATCGGATTTTTCGTTTTCTGTTCACTCTGATAACCCTCCGGGGCGAGCGAACATTGAAGGAAAGCTTGGACAGTACTTGCGGTTCAAGGAAGGGTGAGGGTCTGCTGCTTTGGATAGCCAGACGTTCGTAAAATTATCGAATATCTGGAGTAACGATCATGAGTAAGCAACCAATCCTGCTTGCCAGGAAGGCCTTTGAAGAGGCCGTATTTGAACGCGATGGCCATACCTGTGTGTTCTGTGATGAACCGGCTCAAGATGCCCATCACATCCTGGAGCGCAGACTGTGGCCTGATGGGGGCTATTACATCGACAACGGTGCGTCGGTGTGCGGTAAGCACCACATGGACTGCGAGATGACCATCATCTCTGTGGAAGCTGTAAGAGAGGCGTGTGGCATTACGCGAGCGGTTATCCCGCCACACCTTTACGACGATCAAGCGTATGACAAATGGGGTAACCCGGTCATGCCAAGTGGTCAACGCCTTGTTGGAGAGCTGTTCTTCGATGAGAGTGTTCAGAAAGTACTGAAGGCGGGCGGGGTGTTGGGTGACTTTACCCACTATGTGAAATACCCCAGAACGCATCATGTGCCCTGGTCGCAAAGCGTGAACAAGGATGACCGAGTGCAAAGTTCGATGGCTGCTTTTGAAGATAAGCGGGTCATCGTTACTGAGAAGATGGACGGTGAGAATTCGTCGCTGTATCGGGATTATTTTCATGCCCGCAGTGTCGACGGTCGTAACCATCCAAGTCGTAGCTGGGCAAAAGGGTTCTGGGCCAGTATTAGCCAGGACATTCCTGAAAAGTGGCGAGTCTGTGCTGAGAATCTCTATGCACAACACTCGATTAGCTATGAAGGGTTGCCAAGCTTTTTGATGGGCTTCTCTATCTGGGATGAACGCAATGTTTGTCTGGATTGGGATCAAACCAGCGAATGGTTTGAGCTGCTTGGAATCACGCGGGTACCGGTGCTGTACGACGGTATCTACGATGAGGCGCTGATCAAGGGCCTCTGGGATGATTCGAAGTGGGGGACATCTGAGGGGTATGTGGTACGCCTGGCCGAGGAAATTGCCTACAAGGAATTTCGGCATAAGGTAGCCAAGTTTGTTCGTAAGGGGCATGTGCAAACAACCAAGCACTGGATGCACGGTCAGCGGATTATTCCGAACACCCTGGCGCAAGAGTAATCGCAGTATCCGGTGGTCTCTCGGGGCCACCAACAATGCAAATGTAGCTCAGTTGGTCAGAGTGCTCGGCTCATAACCGAGGGGTCGCAGGTTCGAAGCCTGCCATTTGCACCAATTCAGAAGATCTGATGGCGGTGTAATCAGATAGACGTAAAACGCGGCGTCAATACACGCCGACCTATGAGACGCACGACCTGGCGCGCAGGGTAATCAGCTCATAGGGGACTGATAAGGTACAAGGTATTTAACGGTTTTGCGGGCGTAGCTCAGTTGGTAGAGCGTCACCTTGCCAAGGTGAGGGTCGTGGGTTCGAATCCCACCGTCCGCTCCAGGTTTGTTGGCTTGTAGCTCAATTGGTAGAGCACCTGATTCTGAGTCAGGGGGTTGTAGGTTCGAGTCCTACCGGGCCCGCCATTTCAAAAGTGCGGTATAGCAGTTCGGCGCCTGTTTCGGGTACAGGCATACGGTGAGCAGCGGCGGGGCTTACTGTTTTTTTAGGGGTTTAGCTCAGCTGGTAGAGCGGCGTCCTTACAAGACGAAGGTCATAGGTTCGATCCCTGTAACCCCTACCATTTTTAGAGGTCTGTAGCTCAATTGGCAGAGCACCAGGTTTTGATCCTGGGTGTTGTAGGTTCGAGTCCTACCAGGCCCGCCAGTTTGTGGTGGTTGTAGCTCAGTTGGTTAGAGTGCCGGGTTGTGACCCCGGAGGTCGCGGGTTCGAGTCTCGTCAGCCACCCCAAAACACGATAGGCCCCTCTTTGAGGGGCTTTTTCATTTATTGATATATTGTCAATTTTCTTGCTTTAAGCCAAATTTGTGGCATAGTGAAATTGCTGCCAAATGGCTCGCGCTCTTCTCCTTTTGGCGCCTGCTTCCAGTCCAAAAAGGAAAAGAAAAAGAGTGAGTTGAGCGCGATTCTCCCGGCTCAATAGGGCGGGGAGAACCCTCTTGAAATGCGAGGCTTAAAGCTAAAATTTGCGTTCAATAATACGTTATGCAAATATTTTTCCAATATTGACATTCTCTTTGCATTTTCTCTTGATCTCATTCAAAAAATCGCCTATTTGTACCTTGAAAGACATCAAACTTGGCTTTTGGGAGCATCAAGATGATCGATAAAAACTGGCACATCGGCAAAAAATTCCACGCCCTGTCACTGTGGAAAAAATTGGGTATTGCAGCAAGCATCGTCGGTCTACAGGCCTTTTTGGCGTGGGGATCGTCTGGGCATATTCAAGAGCCAAAGAAGGTATTTGGCCAAGGATATCTCATGCTGGATGGGAAATATCAGGAATTTTGATGTTCGGCTGAAGGCGCAACCCAGGAATTTTGAGGTGACTGATGCAGTTCACTGACGAGCTTTTCACCGATCTCAAGCAAGAGGTCGATTATGCATTTGATATCGGTGTTCAGGGCCGCTCCATCGAGTACTCGGCAAAAATGGAGCGTCAGGTGACTATCCGCCGTGTCAGTGAGTTTGTTATCGGCTGCTTGATTGCTGGCACCGACTTCTTTCAGCGTGAAGATCTTGGTTTCACTTCAGAACAGGCGAACATTGTCGCCAGTAGTTTTATCCTCTATTGCGCTACGGAGGAAGGTCTACAACATCTGCGGATCTTGCTTGAAAGAGATACCATTCGATCCAAATTTGGAAAGCATTTTTTGAGGGAAGTTGGGCGTCTTGACGGCAAGCTAAGCGAGGAGTTCGGTACCGGCTGCATTTTCTTCAGCGTTTTGACTGACATCGGCATGGAGCTTAAAGCATTCTCGCTAAGAGACATACAGCTAGTATATGGCTCAAACACGGCCAAGAAAGTTATTTTCAAATCCTCACCAGAGGAAATTCTCTCCGGCGCTGGTCTATTCGACTTTGCGAGATCTCGCATCTTAAGAAACGCGATTTTGGCTGTAGCCGAGCCCTTCGGCATGAGAATAAAGGAGAAAAACTACTTTCTCATTGACGATGGCGGATCGCCTTCGTATGAGAGTGAGTTTGTCCAGCCAGTGTCAGCTATAGGCGATGATGAAGGCAGCAAGGACGTATTTTCCGCAGAGATCCATTTCCTCATCGAGTTGTATAGCCGGGTTCTCGGAGAGAAGGTCGCTGTTGATCATCTGATTGGGTGGCTAAGCACTACTACCAGCGGAATGCCTGTTGCTGAAACCAAGCTTTCTGTGGGGCTCAAGGTCTTGTGGGAGAAGGTGCTAACCCCGCTGATGGAGCGTAATCCATGCTTGCGCCTGGCCCTGAAAGCGCCCTTCGATGAAGGCGCGCTCGGCACTGTTCTCGCTAATGCGGGGGCTATTGTCGACAGCATACAGGCGCAAGACAAAGCGATATTTTTTGATCGTGATATTTCCGCCAGTGATCTTTTAAAGGTGCTCCGGCTTGGTATTTATCCGAGAGAGCAGGTCGCCTTTCTGGGGATGGACGCTGCGCTGAAAAAAGAAGAGATTCATGTGGACTTTTCCTTATGAGATTCGACGCCAGTTTTGTCCAGCAGCTTAAAAGTGACATCGAGCATGTCTTTGAGAATGAAGCCAGGAGGCATCCTGGCCAGGTTTTCCGAGTTGACCCCGAAAGGCTAGGCGGTATTCGGCGAGTAGGTCGCTTCATCATTGGCAACCTGATGTCGGGAGAATACTTCAAGGAATCCCACCCATTGGCGCCGAAGGGTACGTTGATCGACGTGCTTGCGAACGTTTTGATCGCGTATTCAACAACGAGGGAAGGTCGCATCGATCTCAGGCATCTGTTTGCCAGCGGAATCGAGTTGCCAGGCGACTCAAGATCATTTTTGAAATGGGTTGCCCAGATGGATAACCAGATATCGGATGACACTGGACACCTGCCACTGTTTCTAAGCGTTCTGATCAAGGACGCTGTCGCTTTGAAGGCATTTTCGCTTCGAATAATCCATAGGGTCTATGGTGACAGCGAGGTATCTCGGGTGATAGAAAAACACCCTAGAATTGAGGTGCTTGAGTCGATTAGTTTGAGTGATTTCTCTCAAGTTCCGGCTCTTCGCCAGGTCGTTGTTGGGGAGAATAATGGGTGGAATAGCAGTTTGTTCAGTAACAGCTCAGAGCTACCCAGCAAAGGATCAGATTATTATTATGCCGCTGGCGATGAATTGAGCCGGTTGTGTTTCTATCCAGCCATTTCTGATCAATACCCAGACTTCTTTTCGTCCAGCATTTACGCCGCTCTTACGAGCTATCGCGAGGCCCTTGGGAGGAAAAGAGCAGCCCTATTTTTGATCGAATCACTTACTCTGGAGACTTGGTTTGCGGGCAAACCTGAGACCGTTCTGACCTTCGGGCTAAAGAGCCTCTGGGAAGAAACCATCATGCCGCTGCTGCTTGTCTTTCCGCCTCTTAGGTTGGCCCTGAGCGCTAAGTTTGCGGTTAACTCTTTGGGCCATACCCTGGCTGTTGCTGGGGCCCTATGCGATAGCGTAAAGCGTCAGGACAAGACCATTTTCTTCGATCAAGAGATCTCAGCAAGCGATCTTCTACAGGTACTCCGGCTTGGTATTTATTCGCGAGAGCAGGTCGCTTTTCTTGGGCTGGAAGCTGAGCTAAAACGGCTGGAGATAGAGGAGGATTTTGCGTTCTGAATCCGGGTATCATAGGGTAGTACAGCCTGCAAAAGACAAAAGAGGCTTCTCGAATGACGGCCCTCGCGCTTGATTATCTTTTTTATCACTCGCTGAAGGGCGAGCTGTCGGCGTTTTCCGCGCTTGAGCACGGCAATGCCCAGGCGTTTATCGATCTTGTTAAGAAAAGCCATTGTATTCAGCGCTTCGGCCAGGCTCTCATCTCAGCTTTTGTTTGTGAATCGAGTGCACCCGTAACCTCTCATGACATCCTGATTGACCGAAGAGCGCTTCTCTACTACTTGATGTTAGAGGAGGGCAAACAAGGCCTGCGCGAGGCTTTGCAGGTGCCATATAGCCCTGAAAACCATATCCACAATATGATGATGTCGATGATGAGGGAAGACATGGAGGTGGCCCGTCTGGCGGGATTGAGGCGACCTTCCATCCTTGGTGTCCTGGCAGAACTCGGGATGCAGAGCAAAATGTTTACCTTGAACGATCTCCTCTCATTTTATGACGTGGATGTCGTAAAAGAGGTTTATGCAACCGACCAAGATCTCTTTAAAACGATCAGTCTTGTTGATTATCTAGACAGAGATCGTTATGCCGAGTTGTCTTTTGAAAAGGGCATTATCACGACAAAGGCTCCAACCTGGCCCAAGGCACTCAAGCTCCTTGATAACTACATAGCGGTTTCGACCTGCATCGCGCCGGAAGATCGTCTTCCCTTCCTTCAAGAGAAGCTTAATGAGCGCTGGCCAGGGGCGCCAGCAAACCCCAAGTTAAGCAAAGATTTCATTTCGCTCTATGCCGGGCACTTTGCAGAAGATTGCTCGTCTGGGTTCAGCTTGATGTTGCTTCTAGACCACGATTTCCAGCTCATTTCGGTGGGAAGGTATCTGAGTGATGTGCTTAATACACACAGGGCCATTCTGAGCCAGAACATGGGCTCTCTACGGCTTTCAGTTGAGGATAAGCAGCACATTGCCCAGCTGTGTTTGGATGGATGTTATACGCGATCAGCGCTTGCCTTTCTGGACATCGAGGCAACAATTAACCACCTACAGCTGAGCAACGATTTCGAGCTATAGCTCCAACTACTCTTCCCGGAGAATCTTGGGGTAGGCGGCATCCAGGCTCGCTATGTCCGATTTTGCAGCAGTGAGTTTTTCGCGGGTTTTTGTCAGCTCCTGCTCCCGTTCATTAATGTGCCGATCCAGGTTTCTTGCATAAAGAAACGCACTGCGTTTTGCCCACGCTACGACCTGATCCTTGTCTGTCGAGAACGTGTTCTGGTACATGATTTGACCATCATGGGTCACATTGGGGTAGCCAGGCTCCTCGCACAGCTTTTCAATGATCTCCGCACCCTCATAAGTGTACACCGGGATGCTTGATGTGAAGACATCCTCTGCGTTGATTAGCGCCAGCATCTCCTCTGGAGATGCTTTTTCCAATAGAGGGTACGTTTCTCGAAGGAAGCTCGGAAACGTCGATTTGACGACAACCTTCCCGGTCTCCTTATGGATAGAAACAAGGTCTGAAACATAACCAGATCCGATGATGATCTGGTTCCCATCAACAGCGACGCAATGCTTGATATCAAATGCATCTTTCAGCGCTTTCCAGCCCATGGCTAACCCTCAATATTGTGTGTAATGCCTATTTCGGCAATATAGCCGTAATTGTAAGCGGCAGGCCGTGCCCAAGACCACTCAAATTTGATGAGCTGATTTTCTGACACTCTTGCCTAGATGTGGCAACTGTATGCTTGGGTTTTGCGGGCATTTTGCGCATTTCTGGATATTAATCATATTCCATTTGGACGCATACTAAGTCTTTGATTAATATGGCTAATTTAAAATAAATCCTTCCAGATCTAGCGGGAGATCATGATCGTTTTGCGCATTTTTTTGCGCATCTGCAATCGTTCATCATGTGGTTCTGGAGTTTCATGCAACGTCTTGCCTCAAAGAGATGGGGCAAGCGATTAACCCGAGCCATCTTGGAGTCGTTCGCGGCACTGATTGAACTTTGAGGTGAGCGCTTCCGTGTGATCACCCGCGCGGAGCGCTCCATGCGCGCCTCTTCTGCGCACCTTTTTCTGATGACAATGTCACTACGCATCCGGCACTTTAAGGGAAACAGGAGCGTGACATGTTTATTCGAGAGTTGAATGCTGAAATTAACTTTCGCTTAGAACAAAGCTTCAACACCAGCCTTCAGGTAATTGGCGATGACGGCCAGATAGCAACCCTCGTTCATGTGCGCTCTAACCTGGCTAAAGAAACCCACGACAACAAAAAACTGGAACTTCTTTGGGCGCGCTTAAGCAACGCAGTACATGCAATGCTAGAGGCTACGCCAGTTAACATGGGTATTGCTGCGCAGGATCTTGCTCGGGCAAAAGATGACTATGAAGCTTTGCTTCAAGACATTAAGTTACAGGCCTGTGAGGCGCCAGCACTTGCACAGCAAGATACCAACTCAGAACAGGTAGCGAGTCCTGTTGATGAAGACACCTGTATCTCTTGTCCGGAAGTACTATGCCACTTGGACGAAGACCCCAACGGGGAGCAGAACATAATGTGTGCCCGGTGTCGTGCAGAGGAGGATCATGATTTTGACGCCGAGCCCGACGCAACGTTTAATCGGGACGGGACTCGCGCAGATTGATTCGCAGCGAAAGAAAGAGGGGAGAGCCGCTGGCTCAATCCCCTGATCTGAGCCGGTATCGCTGAACGATCTGAGAGGCCGTCATGCCGTCGAGATCGGCGATAGTGATGATGTCTTGCGCGAGCAGTTCGTCTTCATATATCTCGTGCTGAAGCATCGTTTGAGCAGTGATATCGCCACGAAGAATGAAGTAGGAGACAGCCCGGTCAAGCTGGGCAAACTCCGTTGCTGGCATGCTATACGACATCGCCAGGACAGAATCACGAATGGCTTGATCAGATGACGCATCCAGCGTCACTTCACGGGAACAGCCTGTGACAAGCAAGACAGAAAGCACAGCAGCAACCAACAGCCTCATACGCACGACTCCTTCCATATCCTATAGAAGCGGCACAGCAGGACAGCGCCAGAGCACCCATCGCAACACAAGCAGCGCGAGCAACTCTCATCCTGAAGAACCTCGGCAACGTCTTGATCCTATATCCATTTTTCGGTACTCCGCAAGTGTTTTTTATGCACTCATTTAGAGCATTTGACGGCACATTCGCGTAAACTAAGACAATTAATGGGTTTATTATTTGAGGGCAAAACATGATCTTTTGGTGTGACCTGGAAACTACCGGGTTTACGGAGTTGGACACAGACGGCGTAAAGCGTCACAAGATTTTAGAAATTGCAGTAGTGGTGACTAATGACAAATTCAATTTGCTGACTATCGGATCTTGGGTAATTCATCATGATAAGGAAGATCTTCTTGGCCTGATGGACGATGTCGTTTTGAAAATGCACACCGATAATGGCTTGCTCGACAAAGTTGAGGAGTCAACAGTTACGCTTGCCCAAGCTGAGCAAGAGATATTGGCTTTACTGAATCGACTGAAAGTCCAGCCAAAGACTGCGCCTTTGGCCGGTAACACCATCTTCCTCGACAGGGCGTTTATCGAGGCACAAATGCCTGAACTGAATGCTCACTTGCATTATCGCAACCTGGATGTGTCGGCAACCTACGAACTGGTTAAGCGGGTGTGCAAGGGGTTCGTGTTTCCAAAGAAAAAGAATCATCGCGGCACCGATGACATTTTGGAATCAATTGCCGAGGCGAAGTTCTACGCCGAAGTACTCCAGTCCAGCAGAGACGTGATTCGCCAGGGCCCTCAGCCGGATGAGTACGATTTCAGAAGCATGTAGCTGGCTGCGCCAAAGAAAGCGAGGGGCGTGGGGCGCTAGGCCCCTTTAAAGGCACTCTTAAGCTCAGGGGGCAGGTTTCCAGCACAACTGGTACCAGTATTCATTACCATAGTTGGCAACTAATGTTTTAATTCCGTAATAAATTTTCCCATTTAATTGAAAAAAGACTCTTGGATCGTTAGGTTGTACTGTTTGAGACAAGCCACTAACAAAAGGGTTATAATTAAATACTATGGTGCTATAACTATGGGTATTACCTCCTACTGTGAATCTATAGGTTGTTCTAGCTATGTATCCATATTCAGTGCCATAACGCATATATAAACGATTATTGTTAGTGTTTGTGACCTTAGTGCACACATCAGGATTAACCTGAGGCACACACTTTCGCCAACCGCTCCCTGACTCACAGTCGATTTTTGTCCATCCACTTGCGCAGGGTACTCCATCCAAGTGCGTAGCGCT
>AZIJ01001216.1_pt1 | contig 39407 bp, 27 predicted proteins | sample 359151 | NCBI WGS metagenome assembly AZIJ01 (sample SAMN02429718, study PRJNA222666) | marine sediment metagenome | biome: Sediment sample; isolation source: enrichment culture of sample MGS-ElMAX(UA) from oil contaminated site at the... | place: Egypt: El Max | collected 2013-01-23 | depth 9.22 m m | reverse complement strand
CCCGGGCCGCCTCAATGGCGGCGTTCAGGGCCAGCAGGTTGGTCTGATCCGAGATGCTGCGAATGACTTCCAGCACGTGCAGAATGTCGTCACTGTGGCGACGCAGTGCCTCCATGCGGCTTTTAGCATCCAGCATGTCCTGCTCCAGCCGGCCAATGGCGACATAACTCTGCTCCAGCTGCTGCTCGGCGGCCTTCAGCACGGCGCTGCCCTGTTCCGAGTAGCGCCCGGCCTGGCCGGCGTTGCCGGCCACCTCGGCCACCTGGGTGGTGATGTTGTGCATGGCCTGGGTAATCTGCTCCAGCGCCGTCTGTTGCTGATGAAAGGAATCGCTGGCCTCGCGGGCGCCGCCGTGCAGCTGGGTGACCACGGCTTCGGTTTCATCGCTGACATGGTGCACCTCGCTGAGGGTTTGCCGCAGCCGGGCGAGCAGCCGGTTCAGCTGCTCACACAGCTCGCCGATTTCGGCCCGATCCCGAGTCTGAAAGCGGGTTTTCAGATCGAGATGACCGGCAATGTCGCTGATCTGACTGCGCAGCACCAGCAGGGGAGCGATCAGGGCGCCGGCCATGGGATACAACAAGGCCAGGCCGGCCGCCAGCAGCACGGCGGCAATGCCCATGGTCACCAGCTGATTCCGGCGGATTTCACCGTAGATATCGGCCGTGGGTACTTCGGCCAGCAAAAAACGCTGCAGGGCGGGAATCCACAGGGCGCCGACGAACATGTCCTGGCCCTGCCGTTCAAGGCGAATGATGCGGCCCTGCTCGCTGGGAGTGGTCAGCAGGGTTTTCAGCGCCGGCTGACGGCTCAGATCCAGCTGCCCGGCCCGGCTCATGTCGGGATGAATGTCCACCAGGCCGGACGGACGCACCAGCATCACCAGCCCCTCGGCGCCGATTCGAAATTCCCGGATCAGGACCGCCAGCTGGGTCATGTTCATGGCGCCGCCGGCCACGTTCAGCGGCTGCCCCTGAGCATTTTCGGCCTTGCTGCGGTAGTTCACGAACATCAGCAACTGTTCGTCACTGAAGGCGTTGGTGTCCAGGTTCAGCTCAAAGGGCTGTCTGCTTTTCAGGTAATCAAAATACCAGTTGTCGTCGGCATTGCCCGCCGACATGGTGCGCCAGTGCAGCTTGCCGTCTTCATAATGATGATAACGAACCTCGCCGCCGCTGTTGGTTGCCATAAACACGGCACTGGCCTGCAAGGCGTCCAGCGTCTGGGCCATGGCCGCCTCCATTTGCGGCAGGCCGTCGGCCGGGGTGCCGGCGTTGATCCAGTCGAGAATAAAGGGGTTGTTGACCAGCGCCTGGGAGCCGGTGATGGCGATGTTGAGCCGGGACTGGATCTGGGCGGCAATGGCCGCCAGGGCGGTGGGCAGCTCGTCGCTTTGCAGGCGGGACAGGCGGTCGCGGCTGTTGAACGAGGATTGCAGTATGACCACCAGTAAAATCAGTACGGCCAGCAACAGGGCCGTGGCGGTAAACAGACGGGTGCGCATGCTGAGGCGGTGCCAGCGATTCATGTGGTTCTCCCTGAAATACACCGGCATGCCTTGCCGGCGGTGCTCGTTATGCTTGTTGTTGGCATGGCGCCGGTACAGACACAGGCGGATGGCATTGTGTGTACGCAGCTTAGTGCTAATTTGAGTCCTTTTTTGTGACAAGTACAGGCGGGGCCGTAAATAAAAATCACCATGGCCATGAGGGAATGGCGATGGGCCGGAATAACGGATCATCACAATTGTTGTATTTGTAATATTTGTTTTGTGTGATCCGGATCAAGGGATAAAACGGCTTAGTGTGCGGCAATGGGGCGTCACTCGATCCGGCCGGTGCGACCGGCCCGCCATGATAAGGAGCCGCCATGAGCTCAAAGCTGCATCAGTGGGATCCTGCCGGTGAGCAGGATTTAATTGAAGCCTGTGATCGGCTGCGTCCTCGTTGCCCGCTGGCGCACCACCATGTTCTGCACTGGTCCGTGCTGCGCCAGCAGGAAGCGAGGCAAGTGCTGAGCGATCACGCTACCTTCAGCAATGCGGTATCCCGCCATTTGTCGGTGCCCAACGGCATGGATCCGCCCGAGCACGGACCATATCGCCGGCTGATAGCGCCCTATTTCAGCCCTGAACGCATGGCCGAATTTGAACCTCGCTGCCGGGCCATTATCGCGGCATTAGCCACAGGGCTGCGGGGCGAGCTGGAGCTGGTGCAGGCCTTTGCCGAGCCCTTGTCGCTGCAGCTGCAATGCGCCTTTATGGGCTGGCCCGACAGGCTGCACAGGCCGCTGCGGGACTGGACCAGACAACAGCATCAGGCCACCCGCAACGGCGATCGTGCCGCCCTGCAGGCCCTGGCAAACACCTTTGATGGTTACATTCGCGAGCAGCTGGAAGGGCGCCGGGGCGCGCAGGCTCCGGACGATATCACCACCCGCCTGTTGACCGAGCGGGTGAACGGCCGGCCCCTGACCGACGAAGAGCTGATCAGCCTGATCCGCAACTGGACGGTGGGCGAGCTGGGCACCATTACCGCCTGTGTCGCCATTCTGGCCCACTATCTGGCGGCCCATCAGGAGGTGCAGGAACTGCTGCGGCAAACCCCGGAGGTGCGTGGCGCGGCCATTGACGAGATATTGCGCATTCATCCGCCCCTGCTCAGCAACCGGCGCATCACCACTCAGGACGTGACGCTGGGCGGGCAGAGTCTGCCGGCGGGCAGCCGTCTGTCGGTGCTCTGGGCCTCGCTGAACCGGGATGAAGCGGTATTCGGCAATCCGGACGAATTCCGGCTTGATCGCAACCCCGAGCACAACCTGCTTTACGGTGCCGGCATTCATCTGTGCCCGGGAGCGCCGCTGGCCCGTATGGAGCTTGAGTTGGCGCTCGACGCCATGCTGAGCGCCGGCCGGCTGAGCCTGGCGCCCGGCAGGCCCCCGGTCAAAGCCCGCTACCCCACCGGCGGCTTCAGCGAGCTGTGGCTGCGGCTGGAATAAGCCCAGGTCAGTCGTTGGCCGGCTTGTCTGCGGCCGGCGGATCCCGGCGCACCACGTCGACCTTGTGCTGCTCCTTGGTCCACTTGCCCTGAGGCTTGTCGATGTACTGAAAATACTCGTTGGTAAAGCTGCCCTGGCTGCAGGTGTGGCGATACCAGGTGGTGGGCACCTGCCGGTAATCCAGCACGCTGTTGAACACCCCCGGGCCGGTCAGGTTGTACACGCCCTGAATGGTGTTTTCCCGAATATTGGTGAGCACCTGCTCAATCAGTTTCTCCAGATTGGGGTTATCGGGCTTGCTGGCAATAAAGTAGTTGGTGAGCTCATTGCCTTTGCGAAGGATGTACAGCTCTTCATGCTTCGGGCCAATGGTGTAACCCAGCGGCCACACCGCGTGGGCATCGATGTCGAGATAGACACCGCCGTGTTTCTGCAGCACCAGCAGCCGCCAGAAATCCGCCTGGGCGGCGCCGATCTGCAGCCGGGAATAAGCCTCGAAAATCTCCGGCGAATAGTTGGCCTGAATAAACTCTGCCCGGGCTTCGGTGATCATGAAGCGGTACTCAAAGGTGGGCGACATGATGCGGTTGAACAGGTAGTTGAGGTACACCGGCAGGGTGGCCTTGTCGGTGTAGTTGGTCTGCCAGATGATGCGCGGAATGGGTCTGTCCGCCCCTTTGAGCAGGGCCCCGGAGCGGGCCGGCAGGGTAAAACGCTTGTTGGGCAGAACATAGTGAAAACCGTAGCTCAGCACCTTGGTAATGTTGGCAACAAGCTTGATTAACCGGCTGGCAAGAACGATGTGCGCCTTCACGGGGGCTCCTGGGATGATTTCTGGCATTAAAAGTGGTCGTATTCTAGCATGCTGATTTCGCGTGCCGACCCTCAATGCGGGTCAGGGCATGATTTTTCCGGACAGCCTGCCGTGCCGCTGCACGGCGCGCAGGCCGAGGGCAAAGGCAGACAAGGGACAATTCGGTATGAAAATTCTCATCGTGGGCATGGGCGCCGTGGGCGGCCTGTTTGGAGGCTTGTTGCACCGGCACGGCAGTGATATCCGTTTTCTGGTCCGGCCGGCGCGCCAGCGGCAGCTGGAGAACAGGGCGCTGACCCTGGCCCTGCCCTCCGGTGGTTTTCAGTTCCATCCCCGGCTGGTGACCGCCGGGGAGCTGGACAACGATTACGATCTGATTGTGCTGAGCAACAAGGCCTATGCCCTGGACGGCGTGATCAGCGACATTCGCCCCGCCGTGGAGGAGTCGACCATGATACTGCCGCTGCTCAACGGCATGCGGCACCTGGAACGGCTCGACCGGCAATTTGGCCAGCAGCGGGTGCTGGGAGGCATTGCCAAGACCATTGCCACCCTGGCCAACCCGACCACCATTGAGGTCAGCAATCCCTACAGCAGCCTGACCCTGGGTGCCCGGCTCTCCGCCCAGCAGGCGATGGCCCGGCAGGTGGCCGAACTGATGGCGGAGGCGGGCATTGCGGTGGAGCTCAGCGAGGATATTGCCGGCGCCATGTGGGATAAATTCTGCCGAATGGCCGCCCTGGGTGCCGCCAACTGCCTGCTGCAGGGCACCGTCGGGGAATATATGCAAAGCCGGGCGGGGGGAGAGATAGCGCTGCAGCTGTTTCACGAATGCACCGACACCGCCGCCGCCCATGGCCATCCGTTAACGGCGGAGGCCATCGGCGGGTTTCAGCGGGCCCTGACCAAGCCGGGGTCGACGTTTAACTCGTCCATGTACCGGGACATGCAGCAAGGACGGCCCATCGAGGGTGAACACCTGGTGGGTGACATGCTGGTACGGGCCGAGCAGGCCGGCGTGCCGGCGCCGATGCTGTCGGTCGCCAATGCGGTGCTGCAAACCTACAGTGCCCGGCAGGGGGCCGGCGGCTGATTGAAACGGCCGCTCACGCCGCAACGGCAAGCGGCGTTTCGTCGTGGCTTAACGCAGCAGTGCCAGCAGGCTATCGGCATCGGCGGGCAGTTGCTGGCTGCCGGTTTCGCTGAACAGGGCATCGGCCAGCGCCTGCTTTTGCTGCTGCATCTGCTGAATGCGTTCTTCCACCGTGTCGGCGGCCACCAGCCGGTAGACAAACACCGGTTTGTTCTGGCCGATGCGGTGGGCCCGGTCGGTGGCCTGGTTCTCCACCGCCGGGTTCCACCAGGGATCCACATGAATAACAACGTCGGCGGCGGTCAGGTTGAGGCCGCTGCCACCGGCCTTGAGACTGATTAAAAACACCCGTACTTCGCCTTGTTGAAAACCGTCTATGGCTTGCTGGCGATGGCGGGTCTGACCGGTGAGTTTGCCGTAACCGATGTCCTGCCGGGTCAGCTCCGCTTCGATCAAGCCCAGCACTTGAGTGAACTGGGAAAACACCAGAATATTACGGCCTTCTTCCAGCAGTCGGGGAATGCTCTCTCTCAGCCAGTCCAGCTTGGCATGCTCCTTCACCGAGGCCGCCTGCTTCAGTTTGACCAGGCGCGGATCAATACAGGCCTGGCGCAGCTTGAGCAGGGCATCGAGAAATTCAATGTGGCTGCGGGCCAGCCCCTGACGCTGAAACAGCTCGCGAATGCGCTGCTCCATGCTGACCCGTATGCTTTCATACAGGGCACGCTGTTTGCCCTGCAGCTCCACATACTGAACAATTTCGGTTTTTTCCGGCAGCTCGGTCACCACTTCCGCCTTGGTGCGGCGCAACATAAAGGGCGTCAGCTTGCGGCTGAGCAATTGATGCGCGCTATGATCACCCTGGTTTTCAATGGGCTGGCGGAACGCTTTGTTAAAGGTGCTGCGTCCGCCCAGCAGCCCGGGCAGAGCAAAGTCCATCAGTGCCCACAGCTCACCCAGATGATTTTCCAGCGGGGTACCGCTCAGGCACAATCGCAGGCCTGCCTTCAGCTCGCGCACTCGCTGGGCGGCCTTGGTCACGGGGTTTTTGATGGCCTGGGCTTCATCCAGCACCAGCACGTTGAAGTGTTGCTTTGCATAATGTTCATGATCCCGCAGCAGCAGCGGATAGGTGGTGAGCACCAGATCCGCCGAGCCGAGCTGCGCCAGCGCCGTTGCCCGTTGTGGCCCATGCACCGTCAGTACCTTCAGTGCGGGCGCAAAGCGGGTGGCCTCGTGCTGCCAGTTGCCCATCAGGCTGGTGGGCGCCACTATCATGGCGGGTTGCTGCAATCTGCCGGTTTCCTTGAGATGCAGCAGCAGTGCCAGGGTTTGCAGGGTTTTGCCCAGTCCCATGTCGTCGGCGAGAATGCCGCCAAAGCCGTAGCGATGCAGAAAACCCAGCCAGTTCAGGCCCTGCTGCTGATAGGGGCGCAGCTCGGCCTTCAAACCGGCAGGGGCGGGCACCGGTTGCAGACCATTAAAGTTCTGCAATTGCGCCATCAGCGCCGCGGTGGCCGGCGCCTGCCGAATATCAAGATCGGGGAGATCGCCGAGCAGGGCGGCCTCAAAGGGGGGCAAGGAGATGGCATCATCCAGCTGGTTATGGTTATACAACTCCAGCAGCAGGCTGCCGATGGTGGTGAGCGGCTGAGTATTCAGCCGCAGCCAGTTGCCATTTACCGGCAGCAGCAGTTCGTCCGGCATGCCCGCCTGCAGCCAGGCACCGACCAGCTCGGTGGTGTCGAGTCTGGTGTCGCCCAGCTGCACCCCCAAGGAAAAGTCGAACCAGCCGTTGTGGCCGTCCTTCAGTTCCATATGAAAGGCGGCATCCTCAATGTCGAGCCGATAATCAGGCTCCTGGCGAATGCGCCAGCCCTGTCGCTCCAGCTCGGGAAAGTCCTGGTCAATATGCTGCTGCCACTGGCTCAGCATCATCTCGTTGCTGTGAGTGTCCGGGATCCAGAAGTTATCCTGCTCAGGGCAGAGGTCGAGATTGAGGGCCTTTAACTGTTCGCAGGCGCGTTTTTCCGCTACCAGATCCCGCTTCACCAGATACTGGCGGCCCTGATGTTGGTGCATGGCAATCGGCTCGGTAACCGCAGAGACGTAGTCGGGCGGCAGATTCATGTCGCCATAGTCATAATGCAGCCGTGCGCCGGGCACAGGCTTGCTGGTGGCTGTAACCGCCAATACCAGATGGGGCACGGGAGTGTCCAGGGTGACAAAATCCGGCTCCTGCGCCAGTGGCAGTTGCTCCGGGGTGAAGGCCCGGCGTAGTTGCACCGCCGCCATCGCCATTTGCTCGGCCGGCACCGGCGGCATGGCGCAGAGGTGAACCAGCCGTTCTGCCCCGAGCGGCGTGATGATTTCGCCAATGGCGGCATGGTCAGCGTCAAAATAGCAAGGCGGCTCGGTGGCCAGCAGCTTCCAGCCGGACACCCCCTCCAGTCTGGCAACCAGTTGCTGACCTGCCCTGCGGTTCTTCCAGACCCAGCTCAGGGGGCGGGGTTCTGCCTTGCGCAATGGCTGGTTGCCAAAGGGAGGCAATAAACGCCGGCCGGGCAGCAAGCGGGTGAGCACTTGGTAACCATCCTCGCCCGCAAACGTCAGCATGGTCTGGTTCCAGGTAGGCAGTGTTGGCAGCCGTCTCAGGATCCTGGTGTCTTCCGGCAGGTAAAACTCCGGTGTGTCCCATGACAGGTTATAAGCATTGATATGATATGGCTTTTGCTGGCCCCAGCCGCCGTCCTTTTTCAGATAGGCCCTGTACAGCGCCAGCACAAACTGCTCCTGATAATACTCCAGCCGGTACAGCAGGTAGTGCCGGCCCGGCTGCAGCTCGCCGGTGCTGGCCCCAGGCACGGCTTCTGCAGGCAGGGCCGCCAGCCACTGCTCCAGCGGGGAAAGTGCCGGGGCCAGCCTTCTCTGATCCCTGGTTGGTGGTTTTTTTGTTTTCCCGGGTGTGTTGGCGTTGTTCAGCCATTGCAGGGCCGCCGCCACCCCGTGCTTGCAGTTGTACTCCACCGGGCAGCTACAGTCCGACACCAGCAGATCGTCTTCCCAGAACAGATAAACTTCATAAGGCTCCGTGCCCTGTACCTCAGCAATCAGCTGTTCATGCACCGCATCCAGTCTGACCGACATTACCCGGTGTTGCCTGAAATATTGCTCGCCTCGCTGAAAGGTCGCGGGGCCAGCCATCAGTTGAATATCGTAGAGAGTGAAGTGCATGAAGGAATACAGTGGGTTGTCGGCAAGGTGCGGCCACTTTAATACGGGTGTGCGGTCCAAACAAACGGGTCTGCCTGTGTCTGAACAGGCAGCCATACCGACTAGACGGCTGCCAGCAGACTTTTGACCATGGTTGTCACTCTGTGCCAATAAACACTGCCGGTGGCATCAAGGCCTGCGCATATTCTCTCAGGTGCTTGAAGATAAAGGGCATCACCGTCGGGTTTTTGTGCCGGACGTGATATACCTCCAGCGACGCCAGATACCAGTCGGGAATGCCGGCATACCCGTTTTCAAGATGATAGATATGGCCAAAATTACTCTGTATGGATTGGGCTGAGCCTTTGGCACCGGCGAAATACAGTTGTCTGTCGTGATCAACCCAGATACCGGTGGTGCCGGTCAGAACGCCACCGTCGGCGGCCAGCGGAGCTTTCAGCCGGCAGCCATGTTCGGCCAGATAATCGTACACGGCTCGCTCGGATTTTTTCTTGTAACTCAGGGCTGCAAGCAGGTGGCTTGCTGGCAGTGCCTCTTGCCGGGCTTCGTGGATCAGTTGCTGCAGGCGGGAGCGCAGTTCTTCCGGCATATCGCTGTTAACCGACAAACAGGTTTCCAGCAACTGAGCGGGCACCGGTTGCTGCAGGCTGTGCTCGATCTCGTGCAGGTAGCGGTGCAGAGTGGCATGATCGGGCAGGGTCACGGCCTGGGTATCGGTGATCAGCATGACCTCCTTGTTTTCAGGGTTAAAAACAAGCGAGGGGCGGTCATAGCCAGAAAACAGCGCCCGCTGTTGCTGAGCGTCGAGAGACAAACGAACGTCTTGCTGAAAAGTCTGATCGGCCCACCAGAATGTCATCCGGTTTTCTGCCAGGCTGGCGCAGGCCCAGGGCCAGTCAGCATCAGGCGCCAGGCCCTGTTCCGGCTCCTCGGGGCGGATTGGCAGAATAAACACCAGGCCGGCGGGCATATCCGGATAACCGAACCGCAGGCAGCCGTCTTTCACTTCCTGCTTGATCAGCAGCTCCTTGAGCAGAACCTCCACCACATGCGCGCGGGCGTGTCCTTGCAGGCGCTGGGGAGTGCACGACTGAATAACAGCGTGGGGATAACGCTGGCGCGCCAGCCGGTAAGGATCCCGGTGTTGCTGCTGTTCATACTTGGCCGCCTCATTCACGATGAGCAGGTTCAGGCCATCGGGCCTGATGTCGCCGGCATGAATGCCATTGAGATCCAGCTGCTTCAGCTCTGCAGACAAGGCTTCTGCTGCCAGAGGGTCATCACTGCGATTGACGAGGTAAATCCGTTGGCTGGCAAGCAGGCGATAAATCTCCCGATATGCCTGCTGTACGTCCTTGTCCTTGATTTTTATCTGTACGGCGTTGAGCTTTTGCAGCCCGATACTGGCGAGCTCGCCATAAGCCCGTTGAAAATCTTCCAGAAACTGGGTCAGTACGCCGACCTTGCTTTTATAAAACTGCTCCAGCTGCCCGGGGCGTGCATGCAGGGCCTGAGTGCGGTTTCGTCTGGCCGGAAAACGTGCCAGGCGGACATAATCGCCATCGCCGCACTTGCTTAACGACTGGCCGGCCACATTCAGCCGGTATCTGGGTTTTTTGATGGCCTTTTGGTAGGGCGTGCCGTCCGCATGCCGGTGCAGATCGAAGGGGGTAAAAGTGGCAGTTTTCAATGCCAGATACTGACCACGGGCACCTTTGGCCGGCTGTGGAGAGACCTCCGTGGTCACGACCTCCGCACCCTGATGGCCGGGAATGGGCTTGATGGCGGTGATGTAGAACAGGCCATCGCTTTCAAACCAGTCTCTGGTATTGGCTGTCAGGATGCGGGGCAGCGCCCTTACCAGTAAGGTGCGGATCAGCCAGCTTGCCGGAAAGCGGGCTCCTTCCATCGGGTAGCTGGCCAGAGAGCGGTCGGTCAGGGTCAGGCTGTCGCCCTTGCTGAGCATCAGCACATAGCGCTGGTGCTCTCTGGCATCTTTTGCCAATGACAACACTCTGCCCTGATTTTACCGGTAGAGTTCCTGGGCCAGTGTTTGCAGCCGGGTGGTGCGCGCCGGCTCGGGAATGTCTCCGTAATACACAGCCACAAAAGCAAATCGCTCCGCAAGGGCCTGAGCGCAGTAGTGGGGAGTGGTGAGCAGGGAGGTGTGCACTTCAATCATGGTTTGGCTCCAGTCCATTCTATGAGTCCGGTCAGGTGGTCATGCAGGAGTGCGCCGCTGTCTCGGTGCAGCAGACCGGGCACCATCAGGGTGCTGGCGGTCGCGGCAGGGGCGCGGATCAGCGAGTCATTTACCGTGTGCAGGGGCTCATGAGGGAGTCCGAACAGGTTGATAAACACAAAGCGGCTGACATTGAGATGCTCCCGCACCAGGGCGGCCTTATGGGCATGGTCGGGGGCTTCTCCGGGCTGCCGCCAGTGCTTGGCATCCACACATACCCGGCGGCCGTCGGCAGTAACGAGCATAAAGTCGTAGCGTTCATACAGCGCATCGGGCATGGGCTCGATCACAAAGCCATAATGCAGCAACAGCGCCCTGATGGCTTCTTCACCCAGCGCGCCCTTGTACAGGTTGTTGAAGGCGGCCGGTGTCATTACATAAGGCTGTGGTGACCACTGGGTGGCGTACCCCTGTTGCTCAAAGTAGCGGCGGACAATGGCGTTTTGCATCATCAGCGGCAGGCCGCTCTGCTGCTCACCCACCCAGGCAGGGTGAGTGGCCTGTTCGTAGAACCGCAGCGAGTTGCTGCCGGCTTCGTCAGCGTCGGTTTCCAGTGAACCCTGGTAGGCATAGGGAGTCCCGCCGGGTGGGCACAGATAAAGACGAGGGCAGCTGCCGGAGGGTTGCGCCAGGGTGGGCTGGCACAGCAATTGCCGGCGCAGCGCCTCCCAGTTGCGAATCTCACTTTCACTGCCTTTTTGAATTCCCTTTAACAGTTCTCTAATCAGCTGCAGCGTGTCTCTGGTGTGCAGTATGGCCAGGTTCAGCTGGCGCTGTTCGGCGGCCGGCAGTTCGCTGTCGGCACGCTCTGTTCGGAATTGCTCAACCAGCGCCCGGTATTCGAGGGACAGGGTGTGTCCGGGGCGCGGGTCACTGCCGATGACAGGGGGCAGCTCCCGGTCCACCAGAATGTGAATATCAGGGCGCTTGAAGGCGGTGCGTGCCATTCTGCCTACCGCCTGCTCGGTCACCTTGCGCAGCAGCCAGTGGTAGTCTTCGGTTCGGTAATAGCGGCCTAATTGCTCCGGGGTATTGCTGCCCTGCAGGGTACGAAAAACCCAGTTTGCCGTATTGTCGGGTGATATCCAGCCGGCGTCCTGCAGGCTGAGGATCTGGTGCAGCTTGATCAGTCTGTCCAGGGCCGGGCTTTGTTTATGTCCCAGTAACTGATGAGAGGGGCGTTCAAGATACAGGGTGTCGATGTCGGTACACACTTGTGCTTCAGGCTCGCCGCTGCCAACCCAGATCAGGCTGTCTTTATCGGCCTGCAGGGTCACCGGATAGTCCGGGTTTTTTCCTTCTCCGATGGAAGCATAAGTAGAAAAAACAAGGATCTTGTCATCCGTGGTCGACAGCAGGTGGCGGATTTCTTCAAACAGGCCTTCGCTCATGGCCCCGGCATCCAGCCCGGTAAATATTCGGCAGGCGGTCAGGCCGCAATGTGCCAGGTGATTTTCCAGCAGCGCAGTAAAGCTGCTCGACTCGCTGGGTTTCAGCGTTCGGTTCAGCAGCAACATCATGTACCGGTTGCCGGGCTGGGCAGCGAAGTGGGTCAGTGCCTGCAGCACCTTTGACACCCATTGCACCACATAATCCTTGTCTCCTGGAGTTGCAGGCTGGCCAAGATACTGGCCAAGCACGGTTCCCGGCAGGCGTACAGGGCAGCCGCCAAACCGTTCAAGCGCCCTGATGGCCAGCTGATGATCCGGCCCCAGGGCGTGGGCATGAATGCGCACGCCTTCTTCTGCATAGCGCCGGCGGCTGTGATAGTAATCGTCGATCAGTTGCTGCTGGGGTGGCGTAAGCGCAATGTATTTGTCTGCCAGCCGCTGCCGGAGATAACTTTGATCGAAATTCTTGATGACGGTCGGCGAGGTGGCGGTGGCGCTGATGCCCAGTATGCGGGCGCCGGACTCCACCATATTGGCCAGCAGGCCGGTCGGGGATACCGGCAGACCATGAAAGTGGCAGGATACGGTGTCGGGCACCCCTTCTTCCCGAGTAATGTCCACCACCTTCAGGCCGGTGTCGTGGTAGCTGCGCTGGGCCATGCGATAGCGTTTTTTCCGCCGGGACAGGCTCAGCTGCACATCCAGGCTGGTAAACACATCCTGGCGAAACCCGGACAGGTTGAAGTGTGACAGCACGGACAGCACCGCCTCCTGAAAGCGGCCGTTGGTATCGCCCTTGTCGTCATTGCCCATTACCCGCCAGATGGCCTTGCGCATGCTCTGCAGGAACTGGCGGTATATCCAGTCGGCCTCATTGACAAACTGGCTGAGCCGGTAGCCTTGAGGATGGATGCCGTCGCTGTCCTGCTTGTGAACGCCGAAAATCACGTTTTTCTGGCGCTCCCGATGGGTTTTCAGCAGCAGGCGCTGAGTGGCGCTGTGGCAGTGTGTGACGGTGCGATCGGAAAACAGCCGAATGGGTTTGTCATCCAGACCGGCCCCTTCATGGTTAAACGCATACTGAATTTGCCATTCGTCGGCGAATTGCCGCAACCGTTGCCGCAGCGGTTCAAACAGGGGATCCACTCCCTGATAGCGGAGTGAGGCTTCCAGCTGGTAATAATCAAGGTTGGCGTAAAGGGTGCGGGCCAGGGTGATCAAATCCCGAGATGGCTGCTCACTCAATGCGTGCAGGATGACTTCATTCTGCTTGTCGATTTCATCCACAATAAGCAGGCAGTGAGCCAGTGTGCGAATAGGATAGATGCGATGCCGGCTGCTCTGATAGCCCTGCAAAAACTTGTCGGTGGTCATGAACAGCACCTCCGCCTGACCGGTGCGCACCCTTTCTCCCGGCAGCAGGGCGTGCAGCGCATACCCTGTGCGGCCCTGCAGGCTGACCGGGTTTTTGCGCTGGCGAGCCTGAATGCCATCCACTATATGGCGGTAAAGCTCGCTCGCCCGCTCCTTCAGGGTGCCCTGCAACTGAGCCGCAATATGAGGGTGGTCCGCGGCTGCGCGCTTCAGGCCTTGAAGTGCCTGCCAGCCCTGGGCTATGTGCTGCACCGCACTCAGACCAAAAGCCTCAAGTACCTCGGTGACCAGTTCGGGGGGCGTTGCCAGCAACTGGGCAGATTGCGCCGGCAGATACAGTATGCGTTGCTTGAGTTGCTCTCGCTGCGCCGGTGTAAACCTGGGCTGACCGTTAATGACTTGAGTATCAATCAGTCTTTGCAGGGCGGCATAGGTCTGGCTGACGTTGTCGACCGAGTTGGTGACATAATAAATCAGCCCGGCAGGGGCTGCCTGGCCGGTCAGCTGCCGGCGAATGGAGGTCAGCAGCTGCTCAATGATAAGAGCGGTGGCGGTATAGGTTTTGCCGATGCCGGTCTGGGCGGTGACCGGAATAAAACAGCCTTCCGGCTCCGGGCTTTGCAGATAATCCCCCAGCTCTTGCTGAAACAGACGATCCAGTGCCGATAACTGCGGTTTTTTATCAAAATTGAAGCCGATGAACGCATCCATGCCGTGCCCTGTGATTTGACGTGATTTTTATATGAGAATCAGCATAGACCTCCATCGTGACTTGGGTGAGACACTGGCTGCTGCCGGCTAAATAAGTTGTCATAAACCCACGCGATGGTAGGGTATCGGCCATCGGTAACCACAAGGCAAACATACCGTCAGCCGGGCCGCCGCCAGCACGCCGACGGATGGACGAGCACTAAGGTGCACCCGCGTTAAGCCGGTGTCTTCGCCCTACCTGATGCGGGAATTTTTACAGGAAATCAAAAGCGAGCTGGCCACCGAGGTCCGCACCCTGGATGTGGAGGCCCTGGGGCGACGCATGAACGTGGTGGGCGGCCCGGCAGAAATGGCGTTTCCCAAAAATGTGGGGCTGCTGTTCTTTAACGAGCACCCCGAGCGGTTTTTTCCCGCCACCCAGATTGACGTGGTGTATTTTCCCGATGGTGCCGGCGGTGACCGCTTTGAAGAAAAGATTTTTACTGGCCCGCTGGGGCAGATCACGCGTCATGCGCTGGATTACATTGCCCGCAACTATCTGAAAGAGGTGGTAATCAAGCACCCGGACCGGCCGGAGGCGGAGCGTTTCTGGAATTACCCGCTGGCGGCCATTGAAGAGGCCGTGGTCAATGCGGTGTATCATCGCTCCTACGAAATCCGCGAACCGGTGGAAGTACGCATTACCCCGCAAGAGCTGGTAGTGCTGAGCTTTCCCGGCACGGATCGTTCCATTCGTCTGCCGGAGCTGCAGGCGGGCAGCCGCCGCTATCGCAATCGGCGCATTGGCGAGTTTCTCAAAGAGCTGGATTTAACCGAGGGCCGCTCCACCGGTGTGCCCAAGATCCTGCGGGTGATGCAGGCCAATGGTTCACCGGCCCCAGAATTTGAAACCGACGAAGAACGCAGTTATTTTTTGGCTCGCCTGCCGGTGCATGCCGGTTTTGCCGCCACCGAGGCGGTTACCCCCGAAGCTACCCCCGAAATGATGCGTCTGCTGGCGGCACTGCAGGGAGAGATGGGCCGGGCGGAGCTGATGGCCGTATTGGAGCTGAAAGACGAAAAGCATTTCAGAAAACACTATCAGCAGGCCGCCATCGGGCTGGGTCCGGTAGAGATGACCATTCCGGACAAACCCCGCAGTCCGCTGCAAAAATACCGTTTAACTGACTCAGGCAGGCAAGTGCTTGCCGGCAAGGACAAGAATTCATGAATACCGCTTCCATCATTTCCCGGGTCTGGGGCTTTTGTACCACGCTGCGTGACGACGGCGTGGGCTATGGCGACTATCTGGAGCAGCTGACCTATCTTATCTTCCTGAAAATGGCTGACGAGTACTCCCGGCCGCCCCGTAATCGCGGTGTGGGCATTCCGCCCCAATACAGCTGGCGGGCGTTGACCGGCAAAAAGGGCGCCGGGCTGGAAGTGCTGTATGTGGAGCTGTTGCGGGAGCTGGGCAAGCATAAGGGCATGCTCGGTCAGATCTTTACCAAGGCGCAGAACAAAATTCAGGATCCGGCCAAGCTGTCCCGGCTCATTGACATGATCGACAGCACCAGCTGGCTGGTGATGGATGCCGATGTCAAAGGCGACATTTACGAAGGGCTGCTGGAGCGCAACGCAGAAGACACCAAGTCCGATGCCGGCCAGTACTTTACGCCGCGCGCGCTTATTCGCGCCATGGTGAAATGCGTGCGGCCCGAGCCGGGCAAAACCATTGCCGATCCTTCATGTGGCACCGGGTTTTTTTTCTCGCCGCCTATGACTTTCTGACCAACCCTGAGAATCATCAGCTCGACAAGGAGCAGAAGGTATTTCTCAAACACTGCACTTTTTACGGCAATGAAATTGTGGCCAATACCCGCCGTTTGTGTCTGATGAAAATGTTTCTGCACAACATCGGCGAAATGGACGGCGACAGTCAGGTGTCGCCCAATGATGCGCTAATCGCCCCCAGCCCGGTGAGTGTGGATTACGTGCTGGCCAATCCGCCCTTTGGCAAGAAAAGCTCCAGTTACCATCTCAACGGCAAATACTGAGCAAAGTATAAGGGAATCACGATATTGGTTTGCTCTAGCGCCGAAGAGCCTTGTGTGCCAGTTAATTTGAATGTTTTGTTCGGTGCGCATTTTTCAATGTAGGATGTCAGCGATTTAGCCCGCGTGCGTTTTCCGCTTTTTACTTCGACTGGGACGATATCACCTTCATCCGTTGCCAGGATAAATTCAATTTCAGCGCGGGCATCATTCCATGAGTAACTGGGATCAATGCCAATGGCGGTCAGTTCTTGCTGAACAAAATTTTCTGCCACATATCCCTTGTACTCATAGCTTTGTTGCTTGATCTCTTTGTAACTACTGCCCAGCATATGATTGAGCAGGCCCACATCAAACAGAAACAGCTTGACCATATTTTCTTTTTTATATGCCGCCAGAGGCGATTTCGGCTGCCCTTCAACAGGATAGTTCGCCAAGGCCAAGCGGCAACACGTTAGCCAATGGATTGCGGTTTCAAAATCGCTGTAACGAGACTTGCGCTCATGAACATTTTTAAATTTAAAGCGTTTAACGGACTCATCGCTTACAAGCGATAGTTGTGACGGAATGCTATTAAATACCGATTCAATCACTGTTGCATCGACCTTGCCTGCGTACTTACCAAAATCGCGACGATAGCCTTCGACTAAGTCAGCATGAATTTTAGAGACCTTTTCAATGCGTTCTAAAATGCTCGATTCTTTATATTGATACCAAGCAGCAACTGCTTCAGGCATGCCACCAGTAAAAAAGTAGTCCGTCAGTTTATCCATTAATTTAGTGTGTGCTGCCGGTGTATTTGCTTGACTATCAAAGGCTTTGATCAGAGCCTGTTCCTTTGATGCATAAATAAACTCTTGGAAGGTTAATGGACGTAAATTGTATTGTTCCACTTTGCCCACAGGGAAAGTGTTTAACAAACCAATGTTCGAGCCACTGGCCGCCACAAAATATGACGGTGCTTTTTCGGCAAAATACTTTAACGAGGTAACAGCCCGTTCACATTCACCAATCTCATCCAAGATCAGCAGATCAGTTGCTGGATTGAACTCCTGGTTGGTCAGCAGCTCAATGTTCATCAGCAGTTCGTCAGGTGATAGTGAGCCTTCGAATGCTTCTTTGTAAGCAGGATTTTCCAGAAAGTCGATACGAAGGATGTTGGCAAAGGTGTTGCCAAACAACTCTTGCAGCAGGAAGGTTTTACCCGTTTGCCTGGCACCATCGATCAACAAGGGTTTGCGCATGGGTTGCGTTTTCCAAGCTATTAAAGCCTTGAGTAAGGTGCGCTGCATCGTCTTGTCCTGCCTGTAAGGTCGTTAACTGGTCAATATTATAACTCACCTTACACTTTTATGCGCATAAAAGTGTAGAATGAAACATTTTTATGCGCGTAAAAGTGATTAAAAGATCATTTATATGCGCATGATAATGTTTTTGGCTGGCTTTTTACGCACATAAAGGTGGTGTGAGGCGGTGATGAAACAGCTGCCAACTGGTTTGGACGGAGAAAATAAAAAAGCTCTGTATTTACAATGAAATAACAGAGCTTTAAGACATTCCTAGACGGGTAGAAAATTTACTCGATGTTCTGGATCTGCTCGTTGAGTGTGATAATTGATTTATTAAAAATCAATGCCTTATCATTATCTATGAATGCTTTTAAAGGTGTTCACTAACCATCTCACTCACCAGATGGCCAAAGTTAACCCTGTTGCTCCAAGTCATAGTTCACCTGCATGGCGAACTAGGCTCGGGCGATACTGAAACCGGCTATTTCCAGATCCGCACATGTGGGATGAAAATAAAGTCTTATCATGGGATGTGAAAAAAGCAGCTAAATTTGTAGTCTTTTTGTTCACATAAAGGGCTAAAATATCATCCTGAGCCAGAGGTCAGCGAGCCCATGGGAACAAAGACCCTGTTGTAATCTATCGATTTTCTGATGTGCATTTGGCCTTGTCCATAGGCTTCTCATCTCAAGGCAGAATCTTTCAGAGGATGTGGGAGACAACTGCCTCGCAGGCCTTGAAATTTATTTCATCTAGGATGCGACTATCAGCCGCTTAGTGTGTCCGTTCCCGCTTACGGATACAGCATAAAATTGCTGCCCTCATGCCACTGACATGGATTGATCTCCGAAACATCCAGCCCGTAAGTACGTAACAGCCAACGTGTCTGTCCACCATACTCCTTGCCGACCTCGCTACGACCATGCAACGCGATGCGGTTATTCACCAGAGCGATGTCGCCCGGCTCGAGAGGTACAGGAATCGCACAGTCAGTACACGCATCCTTCAGGGCATCCATCGCCTCTTGGGCGGATTTTTTGTCGGTTTCGGCAATTAGCGTGGAGCTGTGGCTAAACCGGATCCACCAGCCTCCATTCCTGGAGAAGAGCAACTGGGCATCATCGACGATGAGCTCCTCGCCGAGTATGTCAACCATTCCATAGCGGAAAGTCAGCTGTGAACCAATGATGTACTGGGGTTTTTGTAGTTCATCAATGTGCTCTTGGCTCAGACGCGCCATTAGTTGGTCAAGGGGCATGACCGTCGTGGGCACTTGATTTGGGTTGCGCAGAGCGGATAAACAGACGAAGTCAGGAGAGGGTGCAATGCGGTCATTCTCAGGATCACGGTGGCCCCGCAGCGGGAAGACCACACCGTCCGTGTGTCCACTCATCTTGCTTGCCGATTTGTCGGTGAGTGTACCTCGACCAGGCGGGAACACCACGAGGTTGACGAACAGGTCCCCCTCGTTTTCGGAGCCGTAGGAAACCGCAGCGGAATCGATCGTCGCAAGACAAGCGATTGCAGTGATCTGAGCAAGCATTGTTCCCTCCACCTCAGGGACTGGGCGAAAATCAGTCGGGGTGTCCGGAAGCTCTAGTGGCTCGAAAACAGCCTCCAGTTTCAGGAGGGGCTGAGCCCAAGCAAAAGCTTTTACATCGGCACGGCTGCAACCTAGATTGTTCAACTCACGTTCAATCGCTGGCAACAGCTCAAGACCCAAATCTCCAGGGCATTCCAGAGCTTTGAGCATTTGCTCCGAGGTCACGTTCGCCCGCCACTCAGCAACTGCGGCACGCACTGCTTTTGAAAAAGTTACCTCGATCAATTGTGTATCTTCCTTCGTGAGTGATATAAAATTGATATACGTCAGCGTGACTCCACGCACGATTCTACCAGTGATCAATCTTGTATATGAAAACACCGAAGCTTCAGACTGCTGATTATCTCCAAGGATGCGCTAGTTTCCTAGCTTGCCTTAAACCATTCATGTGTTTGCGGGAAACGCCCCAAGGTATTGAGTGTGAGATGACTCTGGCTAATGGCCAGCCGGTGGTGGTCACTGGCAAGGACACGCCGCATTTGCTGCTCAGCCTGATGTCTATGCTGGTGGAACTAATACCTGAAGTCCACACTGACGAACAGCCAGCGATGGCACCTGTCTCACGCACAGCGCCTGTAGATGAGCAGGCTTTGGAGGCGACCATGCAACCTACGGCTACCAACCAAGACACGGGTGAGCGAACTCGAGCTGCGCGCTTACAGATTGGGGTGACTACCAAGGTCTCCCAGCACGAGTTGGTAAAGAAAGTAGCAAAAAAGCGTGGAGTATCAGTGTCGATCGCCGCGCGGGATTTGCTGCAAGAGGGGTTGGCCAGGTTCGACAAGGAATCGAGGACGATAAGCCCTTCAGAGCTGTTGACCGATTACGAACGCAAGGCTCACGATTACGAAGGTGCGGAATCTGAAAGCTGGGTAATCCGGGCCGACCGACGCTTGGTGATGAAAACCCGGTTACGGGCTGGGGAGTATGCGCATTCGCTTTCGTCATTCACCAATTACATCCTCGCCGACGCGTTGAGCCATTGTCCTCATGCTGCTGCTGTGCGTGCTGAATCTTCTGGATCGATTATTACGGATGAGGCTGTTAATGAGGCGGTCCGGGCAATTGAGCAGACCAGTGGAGTCAAGGCGCGGACTCTAGCTCCTCAGATAGATCTGGGGGAACAACGCGTGCTGACCAACATGATCTTGGGCGGTACGGTGCTGGCGCCCGCACGAGTACTTGCAAAGCTGGCTACCGTATTGAAGCTTCCTCTGGATGTATTGTCGGTTGCTCTGGAGCGCCGGTTTGCCACTCAGGCGGTGCCAGCGTTCAAAGCAACTGATGGGAAACCCACTATACAAATAGAACGAAAGGCTTGGAGTGTTGCAGTCAAAGAGCTTCAGCTGCCAGCTGATGAGCAAGAGCGTCTCCTAGAGCTGGAGGGCTAAGTGTGAATCCATTTGACCGGGCGCGTCGGCAAGCATTCGAAACCCGAGAAGCCCTCGTCGGATTAGCGGCCTCTCTCGAAAGTGTAAGCTCCACTGCATTATTGGCCCAGGTTGAAGACAAACTCGAAATTGCTATCGAACGATTGCCTTTCGGTCATTCTGAGCTGGGTGGCGGCAGCGGTGTACTGAAGCGAGAAATTCAAACCGTCTATATTCGTAACGATGTGTCCCCCGGCGAAACGGCCTATCTCATCGCCCATGAGTTGGGTCATTGGTACCTGGACGGCGACCACCCTGCCCAGACCATTGCTCATTTGAGCAGCATAACGGACTCCTATGGGAGCCAGGCAACTGTCGCGGTCGAGGCTTATGGCGCACGGGAGCGCTTGGAGCTTCAAGCCAACGTCTTTGCCCGCGAGCTGCTACTACCGCGTGGCGTCGCAAGCCAGTTGTTTAAAAGCGGTATGGGCGCCACGACTATCGCGGCCAACTTACAGGTGCCGCTGGAGATCGTTCGCCTTCAGCTGTTCGACGGGATTTTGCTCCCTATTTTGCATCCGGACCCACCTCCGCTCCTGCCGCTTATGACGCAGGGACAGCACGATGCCGCTACTGCTTCAGAGACTTTCGTCAACGTCGTCGCCGGGCCTGGTACGGGTAAAACGACTACGCTGATACATCGTATCAAGTACCTGGTTGAGCGAGGTGTACCTCCCAGCCAGATCCTCGTGTTGACCTTCACCAACAAGGCCGCCTACGAGTTGGTAGAGCGTCTTAAGGTTTCTGGCATTGACGGGGCTTCCGATGTTTGGGCCGGAACGTTTCATGCCTTCGGGCTCGAATTCCTTCGTAAATACCATCAGATTTTTGATCTGCCGTCCGATGTTCGGATCGCAGACCCGCTGATGCAAATCCGCCTCATGGTGAGCACGCTGCCCAAGGTACAGCTCAAGTACTATCTGAGACTTCAAAACCCCTACGATTGGCTCCCTGGTGTCTTAAGGCATATCAAGCGACTCAAGGAGGAATGCCTTTCTGTCGCCGATTACCAAGCACGGCTGGCTGCACTGCCTCCCTGTCCCCCGGATGTGGCCAATGAGCGCGAAGACATTGCCACTCTGTTCGAAGCTTACGAAGCGGCCATGCGCGCAGAGCGTCTGGTCGACTATGTTGACCTGATTGCCTTCCCTTCAGCCCAGGCCAAGCGGAACCGAACATCCGTTGCCCAGTACATCGATCATTTCTCGCATGTGCTGGTGGATGAGTACCAAGACGTCACCGAGGTGATGGTCGATCTTCTCCGCCAATTGGCGCTGAACGCGCAGTCATTCTGGGTTGTTGGCGATGTGCGCCAAGCCATACACCATTGGCGAGGTGCTTCGATCAGAAGTTTGATGAATTTCGGTTCCACTTTCCGCAGTACCATTCCAGATGCCACTGTGCGGTCTTACACCTTGGATCTGAACCGGCGAAACACCCCAGAGATTCTGGAGCTATTTTCATGCGCAGGTATCCATCACGCCTTGAACGACCGAATGGCGCTTGAGCACGTCAGTGCACATCGTCCGTCGATCGGGGTTGTGCCTACCCTGTATGAATGCGACTCCAAACTGTCCCAGGCCGCCACGATCGCCCAGCGCATTCATGGGCTGGTGCAGAGAGGGGTCCCCTACAAGGATCAAGTCGTCATCAGTCGCAAATCTGTAAACGTTGAGCAAATTGTGGAAGCGCTTGAAAATTTGAATGTGCCGGTGCTGTACATTGGCGATGTTTGCCAGCGACCCGAGATAAAACGATTGCTATGCCTGATGGAACTATTGTGCATGCGTCAGCCGCGCTCTTTAGTGGGATTGATGTCGGAACCAGCGTTTCGCATGTCACCTCAGGATATCGAACACCTCATGTTCCTGACGCGCAAAGGCGCTGGCTCAAGCATGCAGCGGGGACGGTGGCTATGGTTGCCCACACCCGGCCTCTCGCCGGCTGGCCAGAAAGCTAAGGCAAACCTCGCTCTGCTTTTGATGGGACTCAAAAGGAGTTCTAGGCCATGGGATTTTGTATCTAGGGTACTGCTCGACCAGTGTTACGGGCTACCAAACCACAGTGACCAAACGATTCAAGCACATACCCAGCGCCTAGCGCTCTGGCTGTTCGTTTACGCCGTCCGTAATGGTGATGGCGATATCCGCCAGGCACGACTTTCCCAGTTCCTGCTTCGTGAGGAGCTGCGCCGCAGAATCGGTGAAAAGCTAGGAGATCGTGGTTTGCCCCCAGAGGCGCGAGTTTTAGATGCGGTGAGTGTCATGACTGTGCATTCGAGCAAGGGGCTCGAGTATCCAGCCGTCCACGTGACCGATGTTGATGACGTGTCTTACGGTGCTAATCGACCCTATGCGTACGATGTGCGGGGGCTGGAGCTCATACCTCCTGAGGTGCTGAACAGCACTGAGTCGGAGTTCATGTTCGAGGAGCGAGTGGAGCGCAATAACCTTTTGTATGTCGCTCTTTCTCGTGCCCGTGACTACCTCTATCTGTATGAGATCAGCGGGTGGCAACGTCCCGAGCCGCTGAAACGCGCCTCTGCTGCGGCCCTAGTCAAGCGTGCTGGGGTAAAGGTATTGCCTCCTGTGCTAGTGAGGCCAATACCGTTAGCCAGTACAGTGGTACCCACGGTAAGCTATGATGCGTTCCAGGCTTACATGAACTGCCCCCTGCAGTTTCACTATCGTCATGAACTTTCGCTCACTGCCGAACAAAACATCGACGTATCGATACGAGCCCGCTGGGCCATCATGGACATGCTATTAGCCGTGGCGAGAGATGGAGTTGTTCCTGCGACGGCATTCCAAGCTGAGTGGGATTCTCATGGTCTACCGAGCAACAAGGAAGATCCTGGCTTGATGGGCGATGCAATAGCTGCCGCCAAGCGCGGGCTTGCGGTAGTTAGAAAAGTCAGCGGCACCGTCGAAGAGGGCATGGTTTCCGAAGTCAATGGCGTACGCATTGAACTCCCCTGGATGCTCGTTCACAAGGGCCAATTGCACTGGATCCGGGCACAAACGGGGATTCAGTATACTCTAAAGCACCTACGCCCTATGATGTTGGATATAAATGGGATGCGGAGGCTAAGAGCAAATATCTACTCTGTCATTACCGACCAGCAGGTTGCGGACGGGCCTTCTAGGAGAGCCGAGAGCACGTCTGTCTACAAGATGGCCCAGCGCTTTGCGGCAGGTGATCGGTCTGCTTCCAAAGGTCGGCATTGCCATCACTGCGCTTATCTGAGTATTTGTCCCAGTATCCTCTGACTGTTATTTAGACACTTTGATAGGGCGATAAGCTTCACCTCGCCATGAGGAGTTCTTGTTACTGTCTGGATTTAGTACGCCTATGGATCTGAATCAACAGGGTACAAACCTGGTATAGCTAGGTCAGGAACTCTCAACCTATTTGGCAGGGGGGGGATTTTTATCCATGGAATCGGAGGGTAACTCATTGCCACACTCGTAGGTAGGTTTGTGGTTGAGAAAAATGAAGCAATCCAAGCCAGCATGAACTGCCAGCCATATCCGCTCGGCATGTGACCAGAACCCCGACCCGCCACCCCCAATAGTTGTGCATGCACAACTATTGGGGGTGGCTGCGGCAGCGCGGGCCTTCCCCTCTTGCGGGGTCACTGCTGGGGCTGCGGCCTGGCCGATGCGTTTTGTTGTGCATGCACAACATTTTCGGTGTGGCTGCTGCGGTGCAGGCCTTCCCCCCTCTTGCGGGATCGCTGTCGTGTCTGCGGCCTAGCCGATGCGTTTTGTTGTGCATGCACAACATTTTCGGTGTGGCTGCTGCGGTGCAGGCCTTCCCCCCTCTTGCGGGATCGCTGTCGTGTCTGCGGCCTAGCCGATGCGTTTTGTTGTGCATGCACAACATTTTCGGTGTGGCTGCTGCGGTGCAGGCCTTCCCCCCTCTTGCGGGATCGCTGTCGTGTCTGCGGCCTAGCCGATGCGTTTTGTTGTGCATGCACAACATTTTCGGTGTGGCTGCTGCGTGCAGGCCTTCCCCCTCCTGCGGGATCGCTGTCGTGTCTGCGGTCTGGCCGATGCATTTTGTTGTGCATGCACAACACTTTCGGTGTGGCTGTGGTAGTGCAGGCCACCCCCTCACCATTTATTTCCCAATCAATGTCGCTGTTTCCGCCCAAAATTGGCTGTTAGCCGTGCGTATGTGAGATATCAAGCGGGAGATAATAAGGGAAACCAAGAGCGCAAAAGGGGAAATAAATGGGCGGCGAAATAGATATTAAATCTCTTATTCAACGACTTACTATTCCACAAAAAGAGGTTATGACGATTAATGATTGTTCCGCTTATACCGGGCTTTCTGTTTCTTACATATATAAATTAACATCTAGAAAAACGATACCTCACTATAAACCGCGAGGGAGAAGACTCTATTTTAAACGAGAGGAAATAGAGCAGTGGTTGCTAAGAAACAAACGAGGTGAAATATGACTAATAGAGCAAAGCGTATTTATTTGCCCCCACCTTTAAACTCTCGTGGTGAGTATTTACAGGCCTATGGCGAAACAGAACGGCTTATTACGGAAAGAGAGCGCGCTTGTGTCACCTCAATCAGTCGTACCACCTGGTGGCGGCTAGAACAGGATGGAGTAGTTCCCCCCAGTAAAAAAATAGGAGGGCGAACAGTATGGCTACTCTCCGATATTTTGGTCTGGATGCATTGTGGTTTGTCACGAACAGACAAAGGTGAAAGAATGTCCCAGCGTGACAATTCATCCCCTGAGGAGCAACGATATCCCTAACCCAGCGGGTCTCGGAAAAGACCCGAACGTAGTATCAGTTCGGGCGTTGACTGTTTAGGTGTGTTCAGAGAGACTTTTTGGAGACCCAATGTTTGATGATAGTCAATTACTACAGTTAACAAAGTGCTTAGCGAGACCTTTTGGAGACCCTGTGTCTAATGATAGCAAATTACTATAGTTAACAAAGTCCCTAAAGAGACCTTTTGAAGACCTTATATATCCTGCACAGATGGTTTGTCACGAACGCACAAAAATCTTATTGTTAGAGGTGGAGAGGTAGTTATGCACGATAGAGTAAATGGAGTTATTATTTTAATCGTAACGGCGCTCGTTGCATTTGATGTCATCGGAATTAGCTTGCTGGAGCAGGCCAGCAAAGTAGTCAGCGCTATTTTAATTTCTGGATTTTCTTGATTTGTCGTGAGAAAATAAAAATAGGTAGGTAGCTGGCCTCTGAAAATAAACAGCATTTTAAATGGTTATTTATTAATTCTCTTCTGGTTTTTTAGAACAGAAGCCTCACTATTAACCTAGATTTATGGATCCCGATTAATAGGATGAACAGTCCGGTAAGCGGAATTTTCCGCCGCGAGTCCATGCCGTTAGGCATGGGCGGCTCCATGGGGCATCTATTCGATGGCCCGTGGCGCTTTTGCGTCTCGCCAATAACCCCCATCACCCGGCACGGATGGGGCCGAGTGCTGTAACAGCCGCGAGCGCAGTGCCTCAACATAAAGTTGAGGTTTGTCATGAGCGAACAAATCACCATCACCGCTCCCAATAGCAAAATAACAGGAAAAACCGCACTGACCCAGAGAGAACAAAAATTGGTCGATGCGGGAATGAAAATTAAACAAAATGACCCTGGAAACCATGATCTGACATATATGCACTCGATCATGTGCCAGATAGGCCTGCCACGCTCTCGGGTGGACGGCCTGGAGTTTGAACGAACGTGCGGAAATGCTGGCTTGTACGTCCGGGCTGGCAAGCTATGGGACGGCAAAAAGTTCGTTCAGCAGCCGCTCCCCTACGGCCCTATGCCGCGCCTGGTCATGGCGTACCTGAACACCCAGGCACTACGCTGCAAGTCACCAGAAATCGACGTAGGCAACAGCGCGAGCGCCTTTCTCAAAAAGCTAGGCAAAGACGCGACCGGAGGCAAGACTGGGAGCTATACCAATTTTAGAAAGCAGATCATGGCCCTGTCAGCGTGTAGCATGACGCTGGGCTTCACCACGGCCACCACCGCGATCACCTATGACGGCAAACCGATTCAGCGGTTCGAGGCTTGGATAGGCAACCACGACGACCAGGGCGCACTCGCACTATGGCCCGGCGTTATCACCTTTTCCCAGGAATACTTCCAGACCCTGACCGAACACGCGGTTCCGCTGGACTTGCGAGCTTTGAACGCACTCACCGGCAGCGCCTTGGCAATGGACATTTACGCCATGCTGGCCGACCGGCTTCACAGGATCAACGGCCGCCCCCTGGTGCTGCACTGGCGAAACCTACGGGAACAGTTCGGCCAAGAGTACGGAGGCGCGGAAGCTGACAAGAACTTCAAAAAGGTCTTTTTGCCAGCACTCCAGAAGGCTCTGGCCGTGTACCCCCAGGCGAAGATCAAGCAGGTTACTGGCGGCATTCTGATGATGCAAAGCCCCCCGCCTATCCCCTACCGTTACCCTCAAGCCTAACACTCTTCCAGAAGACCCGGTCACCGCGCCGGGTTTTTTTGTGCCTAGAGCCAGAGACCAGACCGCCAAACTTACGAATAATCAGCCCCCGCTGTGGAAAACCCTGTTAATTCAGAAAGTTATCCACGCATAATCGCCCCCCCCTTGGTACGCATAATCGCCCCCCCCTTGGCCTAAAATCCACGCATAATCGCCCCCCCTTGGTACGCATAATCACCCCCCCCCTAAACCTATAGGTCTTTTCCTATAGTTTTTTCCTTTATATATATCCTGTAGTTAGCGGCACGCCCGCCGTGGACAACTCGATAACATCAACATAGCGGACGTTGGCTTTGGATGAAACTCTATTTTCATACCATAGGCGACAGGGTCTTTGGCCCTTTGCCACAGCAAGGGCGGCCGCATCGAGACAGGTTTTTTACAATATCGTTTTTTGGATGTTTTAGCTTTGGTTCTCAAACCCAATCCCAGCTCATTACCGATGCAAAAATACCCACCTATTAACAATAAATGTTGTGCATACACAAGATTCCTTCCTTATGCACCCAAAAAGGGCTGAAACACAGTCGTTGCTCGCCGAAGCCATATGCCACTATATATCCGCACGAGAAAACTGTAAAAAATGGATTTTAAGTTTAATTAGAGGTTGCGTATGTCTGCTAAAAATATGACGAGAAAAATTTGTTGCGTGTCAGGCGCGGCGTTAATCCTAGCGGGTTGTTCCATTACTCCAAATCAGGGACTTAGTTTGGTGGAAGAAAATGTGTCGAAAAAAGAAAAATACGATGGTTATCATTACGTGTTTAGCAATGGTGCTACTGTTTGCAGGGTGAAATATCATGAGGATATGCATGATGATATCTATGACATTATCGCTACGGTTGATTATGCCGTGAGATCCGAAAAGCTTAAAGAAAAGTGCGACTTTATTGAGGTTGGCAGAGACAGGGAAGATGAAGGAGGGCAGCCATTATATATGTATTATTATGATAGAGCTAGCTATCCCAAGTCGTTATTTAATGAGGTTTTTAGCGCGAGTGATGATACGTCATCAATGACACCAATTTGTGGTATGTCTCCTGATAATGTGCTCCACTCCTATGGTGGTGAACTGAAAAGACACCCTGAAGATATTTTCGGTTGTGATTACGTTTCTATCAGCCAGTTTAATGCCATCACTGTTAAGTCTTCATTGGTTTTCTCAGAGCCTGGACAATTGGCACCCAGTCGCCTTGAAACTCTTGTATATCATTTCTGAGGCACTTGTCATGAATAATGCTTTTAGTTTTTCTAGGGGAAGTCCTCATACATGCTCTCACTGTTGTGGTAGCACATATTTGAGAATCATTGAAGAAGCGGCTGAAGCGAACTCGCCGGAAAACGCCATAGATATTATGACTGTTCGCCTTGCTATTTTGGGTGAAAAACGTCGTGAATATTCTATCAAAATGCTTTCGGAAAAATTCGCCGATATGCTGGAGTCCACCCCGAGCCTGGCGGCTCGGGGACCCCATGATGGTAAAGAAAAATCAGCTCTTCGCGCCGATTTTTCTACACACCCCACTCACCGCGAGTGGGCTGCCCCATCCGGCGCGGTTGCGCCAGATGAGGGGACTCCCTGCCCCCCTGAAGGTTCAGGGTCACAGGGGAGTCAGACACGAAACAATCAGCATTAAAGGGGACGCCAATGGGAGTCAACAAGGCATATCGAGTGCAAGTATATCCACCTCGTGCGGTACATCTGTTGTTGAAAGAATTGGCCCAAGAAACGGGCCAAACTGTTAGCAAAACAGCTGTCTCATTAATCGAGCAGGCCCTAAACAGTGAGTCTGTATTAAGCGAGATTCGCCGCATAAATGGAAATCAAAAAGATATTTACGAGCAGCTTATAAATCTTTTGTCAATCAATGTTGCGACAGTTGATTACCTGCTTAAAAAGAATTGCTCTTCAGAGGAAATGGTTGAAGCCAAACAAGTAATTTCGGAACGAACTAATGCTCTTCGTAACCACTTCGTTGGAGGTGATAGAAATGCCAGAGATTAGGAAGGGAAGCGTTGGTGATTTTATTCGTGGAGCTGACACATGGCTCCACGGCCAGCAAATGTTAATTTTTAGTCTGACATGGCTGGTTTTTCTGGGTATTGTAGTTTCTGCAATTGCTACTTTCGTTTATGTTGGGCTGCTTGTAAGTAATTGTGACTTGAATAATGCAGGTGTTTATTATTGGTCACATTTAAAAAGTCTAACACAGCCATTTTCTCAGGTTTTTATTGGAGAGTGCTCTCCAATTGTTGGTGTCGGTGTATTACCATCGGCAGTTATAATTAAGGAGCCTTTGTTTAAAGATGTAGCCAGTTTCGTCACTGGTGAACTTTGGTGGTCATTTTTTGTGTCGTTCATCGCCTACTCTCCACTAGGCGCATACCTAGCAGTCAAGGCGACTAGGCGAGGAAAGGAAATTAAAGAAGATAAATATATACGAGGTGCAAGGTTGTTGTCGGCTGATGAGCTAAGAAGTGAGGTTATAAAAAAACATGGTATCTCTAATCTAACGATCGGGAGTTTCCCTCTTCCTTCGGGTTTTTCAAAAAAGCATACGCTTATCTGTGGTACAACTGGGGCTGGTAAATCTACAGCCCTAATTCATTTACTCAAAGCGATTCGTGCTCGTGGTGAACGTGCGGTAATTTACGACAAAAAAGGTGAGTTCATAGAGATGTTCTATCGGGACAATATAGATCACATATTGAACCCATCAGACAATCGATCACACCAGTGGAGTCCTTGGGAAGAGATGGCATCTCCATTTGATGCTGACTGGATCGCCGAAACACTGTTCCCTAACACCACCAATAGTGGTGGTAATGAAAAATTTTTTATCAATGCGGCTCGTAATACAGTATCAGCAGCACTCCAAACGCTCTACCTTGATGGGCCAAGATCTCTACTTTCTTTGCTTCAGGCCACTGCCTGGAACGATATTGAGCTGCTCAGGTCATTGGTTGCCGGAACACCCGCAGAAGCTTATTTCAATGCGGATAATGAGCGAACATTGGAGAGTATCCGCTCCACAATCGTGGATGGTATTCGACCATTCAGGCTTCTGATGGAGGATGATACCCGTGGGTTTTTTTCCATCCGTGACTGGATAGAGCAGGGGGATGCGCCAGATGCGGATGATTCCTGGCTGTTCCTACCAGTTCGGGAGTCAGACATAGAGATACAAAAGCCTCTGATTTCTACGTGGATTCAGTCTGTTGCTAAAGGATTGATGGCTCGTGGTGTCGATAATGATCGAATTCTTTGGCTCATCATTGATGAGCTACCCAGCCTCAAAAAGATACCAGCACTATCTTCCCTAATGGCCGAAGGGCGTGGCTTCGGAGCTGCTGTTGTATTAGGAATTCAAGAAATTAATCAGCTAGAGGAAGAGTTTGGAAAAAATGTATCCAGAACCATTTTAGGATTGTGCTCTACACATCTTCACTTCCGGCTCAATAACGCGGATACCGCAGAATGGGTCTCGAAAGTAATGGGCGACGCCGAGCGAGAAGAAATTGATGAAGATTTGAATTACAGCTCTGATGATATACGTGATGGTGTTCGTGTCAGCAGCAAGCGTCAGAGCCGAAAAATAGTTCTGCCGAGTGAAATCATGGATCTTCCCGATCTATCGTGCTTTGTAAAAGTTTGGGGTGTAGAGGCCAAGGCTCTCATCAACGTCCCTTTCTTGAGATTGCCGAAAATTACCGATGGATTTGTGCATGCAGACGAAAGCAAATCTGTGGGGATGCGCCTGTTGAGTATGGCTCGTGCTAATCAAGCTATGCCAGAGGGTGGCTTTGTCACGACCGGACAATCGCCATCTACAGCGTTGGAGGCCGTGAACGAAAGTCCCGACAGTACAGAGAATGGTAATCAGGTGCAAACGGTTGAGTCTGTTCTGGAATCTGCGGGGATGAACGATGACTACCTCTTTGACCTTTTAGGAGGCAAAAAATCATGATGTCAGTCTCTTCGATCAAGAGTGCCGATGGAGCGAGCCATTACTTTGAGCAGGATGACTATTATGTAGATGGACTGTCGCCGTCTGAATGGTTCGGTTCCGGTGCGGCTACATTGGGCTTGGTCGGGAATGTTGATCGTGACGCTTTCAGGTCAGTTCTCGATGGTACTCTCCCGGATGGTACACGTGTAGGTACTGTTCGCGACGGTGAGTGGAAGCATCAGCCAGGCACAGATCTAACCTTTTCTGCACCCAAAAGTGTTTCGATTCTCGCAGAAGTTGCGGGAGACCAAAGGCTCTTGAGTGCTCATGATCGGGCGGTGCACGCTGTTCTTGCTCATATAGAGCAGGAGTACATCGTTACACGGAACCGGTGCCGGGCGACAGATACGGTTGAATATGAGAAAACCGGCTCAATGGTGGCTGCGACTTTTCAGCATACAACCAGTCGTGCTTTAGATCCGCAGTTACACACCCACGCTGTTGTCATGAACCTCACCCAGCGGGCAGATGGTGAGTGGAGATCGACTGAAAACAAGCCAGTCTTCATCGATCAGAAGCATCTCGGTTTGGTCTACCGGCAGTACTTGGCCGAAGAAGTGCAGGCTTTGGGTTATCGCCTTGACCATGGAAGGGACGGTACCTGGGAGATCTCTGGGCTCGACAAGGATGTGCTACGAGAGTTCTCCAAGCGTTCAGAAGTGATAGCTGATGCTTTGGGGGCTCGGGGAAAAAATCGTGATACAGCGACAGCAGCAGAGAAGGAGACTGCCACGCTGGCTACTCGTGACCGAAAAGTAGCAGCTGAGCGTGGAGAGCTCTTAGACCGCTGGCACAACGAAATCGGCTCAGAAAAGCTATCCGAGCTCCAGGATCTAGCTAAGCAGTCCCAGTCCCAGAGTCACGCTGCAACTCAGGAACAACGTTCAGAAGCATTGCTGTCTCGGATAGAGGTTGCCAACCAGTCAGTCATGTGGGCGGCTGAACATCTAGGAGAGCGCGACACCTCATGGTCTCGCCATGAATTACTGAAAGAAGCCAGTCGCTACGCAGGGTCGCGAGCGGTTCTCACTGATATCCAGAATGCTATTGATGCCGCAGCCGGTGAGGGCCAGCTCATCAAAAAGAGCGTTCGGATCTACGACAGAGTGAGCAAGCAGGAGATGGATGTTACTGGTTACACTTCTAAAACTGCAATCGGCATTGAGGATGACATGCTCAAGGAAGAGTATCTGGGCCGGAACAGAAGCAATGCTCTTTGTGACTTTGAGGCAGCACGAAATGTGATTGGGGAAGCGGAACAGAAGGCGGTTGTACAAGGCTATAGTTGGAACGCTGATCAGAAAAGAGCAGCAGTAGGGATCTTGACCTCTGAAAATCGTATCGTCGGCATTCAGGGATTGGCCGGTACGGCGAAAACCAATTCTGTCCTTCGGACGCTTTCTGAAACTGCGGAAAATTTGGGCTATGAGGTCAAGGGACTCACGCCAACCAACTCAGCGGCCCAAAGTCTGGCTGAAGGCGCTGGCATCCAGACCAGCACTATCCAGAGCTTTCTAGCACAGAGCCGGAACGAGTGGGTCCAGGAAAAGAAGAGTAGGGTACAAATCGAAAAAATTGATCGACGGCTGGAGCAGATTGATCAGCAGTTGGCGAATCCTGGGGTAGATCTCCACACCGGGCTACAGATCCCGGAGAGCTCACCTTTGTTTAAAAAGCGGCTCGATGAACTTCGTTACAAACGAACAGAGTTGGAAGGAGAGCGGGAAGGGTTGGCCAAGAGCTTGGAAAAGAATCCCCAGCTCTGGGTCGTAGATGAAGCAAGCATGGTTGGAACCAAGCTGATGCGCGACCTATTACAGCGGGCTGGCCAAGTGAATGCCCGCGTGATTTTGACAGGTGATATCCGGCAGTTGGCTTCCGTCGAGGCTGGAGCAGCATTTCGGCAACTACAGGCTCATGGGATGGAAACCTATCACTTGGAGGAAATCGTGCGTCAGACCAACCGGGGCACTCGTGATGCTGTCTATCTATCGCTGATGCGCAAAGCCAAAGATGCGCTGGCCCGGATTCAGGAAAGCGGTAGTGTAATTCGAGAAATTAACGAGCAGAACAAGGCAGGTAAGATTGATTACCAGAAAAGTGGTGATGCACGGAGGCAAGCGTTGGTGCAGGACTACATGCAGTTGCCAGCGAACGACCGTCAGCAAAGCATTATTCTGGAACCCAGCCGTGAGGGACGCAGCAGCACCAACGAGATGGTGAGGGAAGCTCTCAAACAGGAGGGCAGTCTTGGTGAGGAGATCCGAGTAAAAAGGCTTGCCTCAGTCGATGCCACTGAAGCAGAGAAACGGATCGTCGTTACCTACAAAAACGGGCAGATTGCTCGTTTTGCGAGGAGCCTCAAGCGTGAAGGTATTAAAAAAGACACCTACTACGAGATCGTTGGTCGGGAAGGTAGGGATGTTCTGATGCGACAGTTTGGTTCGGGTGAACAGACTGAGATCATACGCTACTCTCCAGAAAGTCATTCCGCAAAGAACGTGCAGATTTATAGTCATACTGAAAGTGGTATGGCTGTTGGTGAGAAGATCGTATGGCGTGACAACGATAAGAACTCTGGAAGGATCAATAACGACCAGGCAATAGTAGAAAAAATAGAAGGTTCTATTGTTACTTTTCGACTCGCTAGTGGTAATACTGGTGATTTTGATATGGCTCAACTGAGTAACGCTCACTGGGATCATGGTTATGCCATGACAGTCCACGCAGCCCAAGGTAAAACAGCACAGAATGTTTTCGTTCACGCAGAGACGAAACGAGAGATGTTACTGAATACGGAGCAGTTCTACGTGCAATTATCACGAGCTAAGGACAGTGTTTATCTATACACCGACTCACGGGATGGGCTTATTCGAGCAGTGGAACAACGCTCAGGACAGAAGCAATCTGCAAGAGAGAGACAATATCAGCCGTTAGCATCTCTTGATCACCTCATGGATAAATTATGGAAAACAGAACAGAGAGAGGGCTTGAAGGAAGTTGTATCGCACTCACAAGGAGAGCGAAGTTTTGGTGTTCAGGAACTTTCTCGTTAAGTAGTTTTTGTTTGAAGGGGCCCAAAGGCCCCTGAAATTATTACTTGTGATTACCCATTTCCAGAAGTGAGCGGGGATAAACAACGGGGCATTGAGAGAGGTCAGCATTATCATATCTGCTATAGTTAGCTACACCATCTGAACACATGAATGCATCCCTACGACCAGCAGCCACCATTACCTCTTCACGTTTATCAAAAGCTTTGTTCAACGAGTCCAAGGTCTCGCATGCTGGATAGCTCCAACTAGTGAATATTCCCTTTAGGCCAGAGTTGCTTACGGCATAATCCGCACATGCGCCTTGTTTATGCGTAGTATTGTATTTTTGGGAGCTAAATTGACTGCTATTATATCTTGCTGACTGATGTGGGCCAGGATATGCCCAGTAGGGAACTTTATAATTGCTTGAAAAAATGGGATATTGCTTCATAAATTGGCGGAATAATTTAGATTCAGTCACAAGCATATCGGAAACCTGCTCCCAATTGTAATCGCTCCAAGTCAAGCAATGCCAGCCGCGGTCGTTATGTTGGGACTCAAAACCAAGAGCGCTGGCAATTTCATCCATGCCAATAATATCATCATCACTATTGCTATTAGGTTTTTCTCCAAAGGGGGAGCACATTCCACCTAAGTGCCTAGGGAGGATGCCTTCAGCACTACCGATATACGCCGGACGTGCATTTTCAGGAGCCGCCCATTGCCCAGACCATGAAGTTTCCCATAGTGCCGAAGAGATAGAGTTCATTTGGCCAACCTGCTGTCTCATGGCATTTATAGCCATGTTGTTTGCAGCGCGGGAGCCAACACGGTCAATGACTGATGCGTAAAGGGAACCAAACACGTCCTTGAAGTGTACGTTCAGAATATAGTGGGCATGAGCTGTGGGAGTGTATATGGCACATGAGTCACTGTACTCCTTCAATGCATTAGAACGAATGCTAGGATACATGTCGGGATATTTCTCTACTTGAGTTTCCGCGTACTCACTCCAAGTCAATCTCCTTCCTGCCTTGGTATTCTCTGTACTCCAAGTGTATAACGCAGTATTTGGTGCGGCTACGCCACCTGCTTGCCTGCGAACCTCAAGGTCCGCAAAGCTACTTTCTGATCTTACGTTGCCTGATTCATCAAAGCAGCTAACAGGTATCATGTTTTTTCTTATTATGTCCTCTTCTTCTTTGGTAAATTCGTGACTATCTAGTACACCTAAGTTAGTTATTCTACTTCCTGAACCTATCCTATAATGGAGATAAAGGTCCTTTCTAACCTCATCTGTTTTTTTTACTTTTTTTATAAGATTTGTTTTTTCTTCTAATATCTCTCCTGACCATGTGTCAAAATCATGCCACTCAGCACCAAATGCCGCTAACATACTAGCGGCAGAACGCATCGCAGCCAGTGAACCAAAGTCATTTTCAGTAAAACCTGCTGACCTAAGAGTAACCATAGCGCCATCTATATCAATGCTTGCGGTCCTCTCGTGTGTATCCCTGCTAGAGGTAAGTTTGCCAGTTATACCATCTTGCATGCTTTCCATGCTGGTCTGTAATGTCTTGCAACCAGATAGCGTGACAATAGATGTAGAAAAAATTAATGCTAGTGTGATACGATTTACTTTTGTCATTATTATCCCTCCGTTATTATTTTCTATATTCTCATTGGTTAATAAAAAGTCAAGAGTAAGTATGTGAATTTATAGTGAGGATGAAGAAGATTTTTCTACTACATCCACATCGAGATGACTAGGCGCATAAAATAAGTACCAGCCACCAAACTCTGTAGTTTGTTCACCTATAACAGAACCAGTCTTTTTGTCTACAAGGGCAACCCGTATGCCGTCTTTTTCCAACTGGCCCTCAACCTCGCGAACTTCAGAGAGTGGGAGTCGTAGGTGATTTATCCCTCCTCTAGTCAGGGGACCAGATTCGATCACTTTGTATCGAGGGGATAAACCAAAATCTTCAGAAAGCTGTACTTTGTACTGACGGTACGGAGTGAGTGAGTCAATGATGGCGGGTGTGACTACCATATGATCCCCCAGGCGAACGGTTATACCAGTTACTTCTGGCTCATTGTCTTGGCACACTCCGTCAGCATTAACGTCACGACACGTGGATAAATCCAGTGTGGCCCGATTTTGTTGAGGGATACGTCCAAATCCGTTTCGCCCAAATGTGCCAGAAATGGACAGCGAAAAAGAGTCATCTCCCGATGTTGAGCGGCTGGCTGCAAGCGATATAGTTGCATGTTCCCACTGCCATATGTCAGCACGTAAGACCTTTTGCTGAGTCGTCCACCCGTACCCATAGTCTATGGATGAATGACGGTAAGTCAGGCGTCCAATTGGAAAACGTTTTGACAACTCGCCCTCAAATCGATGAATAGCATCAATGCCTGATGTGTCTCTATTTTCTTCTTGGTAGGCTGCCACAGCCTGCCAACCAGTTGGTATGTTGGCTAACAGCCGACCACCGATAACATCTGAATTTATCCCATTGTGCTCATGTATGGCATAATATGGTGATATAGCTATAGATGTACGTAGTTGAGAGAGGTATGCATGGTGATACGTACGTAAGCTTGTCTTTGTCACGCTGATGTTATTTTGTTGACGAGAATTGTATTGGATAGATGGACGAAATGCATTTTGATATGAAAGAATGAATGATTGTTGCTGGTAATTATTAATGTCACTAACTCTCCCAACTAATGATATAGAGTCATTCTGCCAGTTACCATCAGCTGACCATCCAGCACTTCCGTACCAAGTAGACTCAAAAGAAAGATTGTTCCGAACGATCAAAGATGAAAGGAATGGTGTTTCTTCCTCATTTTGTCCGGCAAAAAAAGAGATTTCAGGAGTCACCCCATAGGATAGGTAACCGATCAACTTGTCGCTGTCTGAGTTTGGTTCCTGACCTGCTGCTACGCGGTAATTTAATTTTCCAACAGGGGTCAATCGTCCTGAGATAGCCCGCTCTACAGCTCGCTTATCTATGCGGCCATCTGGCAAAATGGCCCGAAATTCATATTTGTTATTTGCATAGCTCATCTCAATTTTATAAGGGTAAGGCTCGCTATCTATAGTAACAGATTCGATATAAGTACCATTGCGATATACATCTACGCGTGTGTCTACAGGCCAAAATAACTCAACCTGGTCAGTGGCGAATGTTCCTGCAGCTAGAGATCTTTCATTATTTAACCCTACACCATCAAGACCATGGCGCTGTACTCGACCTAGTTCAATATCTCTCACATAGCTATTGCTCTCATCGTGCCATTGCGCAGAAAAGAAAGATTCTTGGCTACCCACGCCAGCTCTTATATCAAGATCAAACTCTCCGGCTCGTCCAGTGCCGATGATGCTACCAGAAATCCAATCATCTGAGTTACTGTGATGTGTCAAAAAATAATCAAATGATTTGGCTGTCAGAGTGGAGGCTGATGGCTTAATTATAACTTCTGGCTCAATTGTAGCTGTCTCATTGTCAATTTTGTCCGGATAAAAATAAATAAGTTGTGATGACCAAATAGTTTTGACAGTGCCTAACCCCCTTAGGCGCTCTAGTGGAAGAGCTTCATTCGTATTTACACCGACGACTTGCCACAGGGAAGACTCTGCGGTAACGTATTCACCATTTTTAGAAACAATAAATTCGCCTTTGTTTTCTCCGTTTACCACAAAACTCATTAAGTAGTCATCGGCTAGCGCAGGAATTGAAGGTAATGTCATGACTGCAATAAGAACTGATGTTTTAAGATGCGAGTTTTTTGTTGTCATGACTTCACCTCGCTAACAGTTAGACGCAATGTTACCCTTGCATGAGAGCCGCTAGCTTCTATCTCAGGTGCGTAGGAAAATCCCATTCGGGCTTTATCATCTAGGTCCCCAATAAGCCTGATCTTTATTTTTTGCCGCTCTCCGGGCATAAGTCGAACTCTTCGTGGAAAAATTTGCACGCCATTTGGTGGAGTTATTTTTATAATGATTGGGTATGAGTGAGCATTTGATAGTGGTATTTCAGTTGTTTTCATTCTCTTTATCTCAATCGCATGCTGCCTTAGCTCAAATGAATAAGCGGGCAGAGATAAGAGCAAGGTGGTGATTATGGATATGAAAAGCTTCATTATTAACCCCAAACAAAAGAGGGCCGACCGAAGTTAGCCCCTAAATCAGCTATTTATTGGTAGTTAATCTCAAAATCAACAGTTCCAGAATAAATGCCTTCTTCCCAGCTGTTAATTTTCATCCCTCCCGTGTTATATGTTGGACGATCATATTGCCATGCCAGAAATATTTGACCTGATGCAGACGTAGTGGCAGTCACTGGAGTACCGTTAGGGCTAACAACAGTGCCAGAGGCAGCAATAGCATCGGAGCAATCTACTCCAGATGTTTTTACAGAAAACTTGGGTGTGCCGTTGAAAGTAATGTCAGCTCCGCCCGGCGCGACAAGGGGTGTATAGGCCGACACTATAATCTCCAGAGTTTTAGATGTATCACCGGCAATCCGGATACATCCAGGCCGAACACTATCTTCTGGGTTTCGATCTAGGTGAGTTGGCCATGCGCTGAGTAGAAAACCTGATGAGATTATTGTTCCAGCTTTTCTGCTCAACTGCATCTGATACGGCTGAACTTCTTCAATTATCAGTGCTGGAGGGGTAGCAGACACTTCGGCTGTAGCTGAACCTGTTTCAGCCATTGCTGCTGCTGTCATTATTGAAGTGGATGATAAAAGAAGAGACCAAATAGCACGCTTTTTCATTACACGCTCCTGTTATAGTTAATGTCAGGAGTGATAATGGCATGAGTCTATTTTAGGGAACGCACGTCTAACAGCCAAATTTGGCCGTAAACAAAGATAGGGATTGATTGGCCTTTCAGTAGTCTCCCGGTTCTCCCTCTCTGATAATTCTATAGCGTTCGCCAGGTTTTTGCTCTGGAGCTATAGACCTCAACTGTTTTAGATGAGTAGCAGTTTTATCCGGACAGGTGATTTTCGCCAAGGTGATCCAGCGGCCTCCGACCAGCTCCTGTACAACAAAACGGCGTAAAATCATGGTTTTCCCCTCTCATCTCGTTATTACGATAATTACTGTAATTTATCATTTGATGGGTAATATAAATACTGTTCCATTTTTTATAATTTAAAAATATCCATCTGATTTGACGTGGTACTACTGCCAGTTGTCAATTTTCGGGGTGACTGCGGCAGCGCGGGTCCCCCACTCCTGCGGGGTCACTGCTAGGGCTATGGCCAGGCCGATGCCTTTTATTGTGCATGCACAACATTTTCGTGGTGACTGCGGCTGTACGGCTTTCCCCCTACTGCGGGGTCACTGCCAGGGCTATGGCCAGGCCGATGCATTTTGTTGTGCATGCACAACATTTTCGTGGTGACTGCGGCTGTACGGCTTTCCCCCTACTGCGGGGTCACTGCCAGGGCTATGGTCAGGCCGATGCATTTTGTTGTGCATGCACAACATTTTCGTGGTGGCTGCGGCAGTACGGGTTTTCTCCCTACCGAGGGTATCTGTCGTGTCTACGGTCTGGCCGATGTCTTTTGTTGTGCATGCACAACATTTTCGTGGCTGCTGCGGCAGT
>AZIJ01017569.1_pt1 | contig 40448 bp, 34 predicted proteins | sample 359151 | NCBI WGS metagenome assembly AZIJ01 (sample SAMN02429718, study PRJNA222666) | marine sediment metagenome | biome: Sediment sample; isolation source: enrichment culture of sample MGS-ElMAX(UA) from oil contaminated site at the... | place: Egypt: El Max | collected 2013-01-23 | depth 9.22 m m | reverse complement strand
CCGGGGTTCGAATCCCCGTAGGGACGCCAAATTCAAAAAAGCCGCTGCATTGACAGTGGCTTTTTTATTATTCGTTTCCAATTCCAACTTGAACTTCTAGGCGGCCAGATTGCACGCGTAAACCACGAATTTCAAATTGATCAACCAATTGCTGTACTAGCTCACGACTTTCTTGCAGGATATTCAAACCCGGCAGAATACTAAAATCGGTGAGGTTTAATAATTTATCTACCATCCAAGAACGGTTGTTAATAAAATCAATAAAACCTGCTTCTTCAAGGTCGATATACCACAAACGATGCCCTTCTTTTTGAATTCCCGGCACGTCACGAATAAGGTGATTGATGAGAAAAGGAATCGGTAATGAGTTAATCACTTCAAAGCTGACATTTCCAACTCTACGCGTCGCCCAATTGGTCAGTGTCCCACCATGACGAATTTGCAAATCAAGGTGTTCATCGACTTGCCGCAAACGTAAATATTTTTCCTGACCAATACGGCATTCAAGCACATTAAACTCTAAAGAGAGTCGGTAGAGGAAACGGCGATAATGTCCATCAAGTTCGATGTGAAAGCGATCATTGCCACATTCAATTTTGATATCATCAATCTCGGAGCGATCCATGCGCTTACGAATCTGATTATTGAGCAGCATTTCAGGTAAATATAAGGTCAGAGAGCCTTTCCCAAGTGATGCTCTTGCCATTGCAAGTGCAACTTGTCGTGCAGCCTCACTGGTTTCTGAGACCATATCACGAACAGAGTTTCTCACCCCTTCAACGCCACGTTTGGTATGGTGAGTCACTTGATCCAGTGCACCCAATGCTGCATCAGCAACACCTGCAATATTGCGAGAGGTATCACTTGCAAATTCAACAGCATCTTGTGCGTGCTGTAACGTTTTATAGATTAGTCGACGTGATAAAGATGGTTTATCCGTTGCGTCTTCATCTGCAGGCATAATATCGAACATTGCCTTTTTATCATCTTGTCGATTCAAGATGCTCTCCCTCTTCCCTTTCTTACTGGCTCACTTCTTATGAGCTGCGATCTGCTTTCTGAACTTATTAGATGTTTTTATGTAGATTAGCATGCAACGCATCGCCGTTTGCGTCTTTTTGTTGCAAAGCTTCAAATTATTTAAACACTAAATTGCTCTTATTTTGTTCATAAAATATTACTTTTCAAGTTTCTCTTGCTCGACCTGTTCGTGTAGAAAAATCTGTTGGTCACGTATGCTTTTATATTCTGCAAATTTCTGCTGTATCGATTGAACACGCGTTATAAGAGAATCATCATCAAAATATCTCGCCTCTCTTAAAGCGACCCATGCAGCCTGCATTTTTTCAAAATCATTACCTTTTTCTAGCTTCGGCTTCATCCAATCAAATAAAGCTTGCACACGCTGGTAATGTTCAAATTGATAAGCAAATAATCCGCTGGAGAGTGCAATTTCTGGTAACTGCCCAATCAAAAGCTTTCTCACCTGTTGTAACTGTAAGTTCTGTTGCTCAAGATAAATTTCAACAATATCTCGATAAAACCATACCGCAAAATCGATCATCTGCTGGACAATTTCATCCCGACATTCATATAAGTGATGCCGTTCAGGATGCTGTTTATTTAAACGACCTTCACCAAGATAAGCACTTAGACCTTGCTCCAAGATCAATTGTAATTGTCCCAAATCCAGAGCTTGCTGTTCTATCGGCTCAATTTTAGAAAGTGATTGAATGAGATGTGCTGAATCAATAGGAGGCTGCAATGATTTTAAAATATCTGGATCTTGCTGGATTGAAATCCACAGGAGTTTAAGTAATCGTTCAGAGCTGTCAATTTCACTCGAGCTTAATAGTCGCTGCAATGCAGACTGCATCGCTTGAGATTGGCTAAGGCTCTCAAACACATCATGATCATGTAATAGTTGAGGCGCACTCGCAATAAGTTCTTTGCTATAAGGAATATAGAAATCTCTCGCACCAAAAATTCCACCTAAGGATTTCCCCAGCGAGTTTAATCCTCGACCAACATCGGATAATACATTGGTTTCAACAGCCCGCGTTTGCAGCAGTTGTTGCGGTAATAATGCGGTGATTGCACGATCTAATAATTTTTTATAGCTCTTCTGATCAATAGGCTTGTCATATTTGCACAATAAATCAAGCGCATATTCCACATCACTCACATGCGCTTTGTATTCACCTTGGCGACGATTAAGCAAACATTCGATATAGCCGTAAAAAGCGACTTCATTGGGCTGCGCAGACTGTCTCTGTGCCCATTCGTATTGTTGGATAGCTTGATCATATTGCCGAGCACCTGCGTAGGCTTTTGCAAGAGCAATCGCATGTTGGGCTGTCGGATATTTTTGCAAGAAATAGTGAAGCAATTCAATTTTAGGCAGTTGATCTAGACACTGATCTAAATGACGCAAAAAAACATTAATTTGCTGTTGGGTGGGTTCTGGTGTGATGAAGTTCAATCTATAGATTAAACACTGCTCATACCAAGCATGTTTCCGTGCATGAAACTCATACGCTGGAATAAACTCATCTTCAATCAGTTGAATAAGCTGGGTGTTATAAAAAATATCTTCCTCAGTTTCATGTTGGAACTTCCACTGTTTTGGCAAGGTCATTTTGAATAGTCTTAAAATAAAATTCGCACTCAAGTCAGGACTATCCATACTCACCAACATCAATTTATCTTGTGTTGATAAATGCTCTTTCCCCTTTTCAATCCGAGACAAACGCAATTTTAAAATTTTAGTGCTTAACATGCGTTTCCTTTCACACCATTCAAAAAATCCTAAAATCAAATTAGCATGACTCGTAACAGCATGGCGACTAGCTTTAGACGAGCTGTATAAATGCTTTTTTGATTCAAAATCCAGAGATGGGCTTACAGATCAAAGTTCAAAATAAGTGAATTTATGTATTTGAATAACTCATAATTTTAGCTTTTGCATAATTTTAGCTAAAATAGCCAAAACACAATAGGAAACCTTTATGCAATACCGTTGCCCTAAATGTCAAAGCGTCAAAATAATGCCTGTCAGTCAGGGTACAAATAGCCCTCGTCCCAACGTTCCAAAAAGCTTGGTTCTTTTGGTGCCTGCGATTTTTATTCTATTGATCTTGGTTGTGATCAGTATCGGGATGTGGATTTTCGGTAATGGTGCAGGTCAAACACTGCAAATTTCGACTGTGGTCGTCTTTGCTGTCTGTGTGATTGCAGGTGTTCTTTTCTGGCGTGATTTACCTGATTTCAAAATCTCAATGCAAGCTTTTATGCAAGCACAAAAGCATTGGAAATGCCGTGACTGCAATCATGAATGGCAAAACTAATACGACATTTCACTTTCGATCTGCTCACATTAACTTAATGCTGATGTGAGTGTTCTGGTTCAGCAATTTCATCATGTTGATGGCTATGCTGACAATTCATTTCTGCATCATCTTCAATCTGCAAGGTCACCTCAGCAATCCCATGCTCATGTGATAGCATTTCTGTTGCTGCACGATGTAACTGATTACGATCAGCATTCGGTGCGAAAAGATGGACGGTTAAATGAATATTTTTCGATGTAATTGCCCAAACTTTTAATTGGTGAATGCTTTCTACACCATCCAACGAGAGTAAATCACTTCGCAATTTTTCAATATCAACTTCTTCGGGTACACCTTCCAATAAAATATTAATACTCTGTCTGAGTAATATCCACGTTCTCGGCAATACCCAGAAACCAATGGCAACCGCAATAATCGTATCGACCCAATACCAGTTGGTATAATAAATCACAATCGCACCAATGATCACACCGACAGAACCGAGCGCATCACTCAGAACTTCCAAATAAGCGCCTTTCATATTTAGGCTTTCTGCAGCACTCGACATTAAAATCTTCATCGAGATTAGATTAACCACCAGCCCTAACGATGCCACAATCAACATACCAACACTTTGAATCTCTGGTGGTTGAGTAAAACGCTGATACGCTTCGTAGAGAATGTAAATCGCGACAAAAAATAACATCGCCGCATTAAATAATGCTGCCAAAATTTCAAAACGCTGATAACCAAATGTACGTTTATCATCGGCTGGGCGTTTTGCAATTTTAATCGCAACTAAGGCAATCGCTAATGCAGCAGCATCGGTAAACATATGTGCCGCATCAGAAAGTAATGCCAAACTTTGCGTGATTAAACCTGCAACCACCTCAACAATTAAAAAAGTTGAGGTCAAAACTAAAGCGATTGTCAGCTTTTTGGCGTTGCCTTCGGTGACAACTGCATGACTATGGTCATGCCCTTGATGTCCACTCATGTTGGACTCCTTATAATTGTGCAAGAAAGTGTATTTCTTTTCTTGCTTACACTGCCTCTAATTGAGAATTAAATCAAATGCTATATGTACAGCTACCCTTTGCTTTCAGCGATCCATTTTCACGCCATAAAGTCGAGGGTAGAATTCTTGCTTAGACTAGGTCAGCTCTGACCTAGTCTAAGACTCTTTTTAAAGCAAGGCTGAATTGATCAATAGCGCTATCAGCAGCATCCATGCCGCCTAGCTAGCGCGTACAAATGCTAAGCTTCAATATGATGACGATCTAACTTAGTTTTAGCTTCATTCATCCAACGATATACGACAGGTAAGATCAACAAGGTCAGCAATGTAGAGGAAATGATTCCTCCAATCACCACAGTTGCCAACGGACGCTGCACTTCTGCACCCGTACCTGTTGCGATCGCCATTGGAATGAATCCTAAAGAAGCCACGAATGCAGTCATCAAAACTGGACGTAAACGGAGAATCGCCCCCTGCCATGTTGCAACATGCAGATCAAATTGCTCTCGAAGTTCTTTAATAAAGCTCAGCATCACCAAACCATTCAGCACAGCAACACCTGAAAGTGCAATAAACCCAACACCTGCAGACATTGATAATGGAATGTCACGCAACCATAACGCAACTAAACCACCTGATAACGCAAATGGCACACCACTAAAGACCAGTAAACTCTCTTTAAAGTTATGGAATACCGCCATCAATAAAATAAAGATGGTGATTAAAGCCAGTGGAATCACAATCTGCATACGTGCTGCCGCAGAGGCTAAGTTTTCAAACTGACCGCCATACTCCAACCAATAACCTGCTGGTAAAGGCTGTTGCTTCAATGTGGCTTGTAACTCTTGAACAAATGATCCTAGATCACGCCCTTCAACATTGGTCGTCACAATGACACGACGTTTACCATTTTCACGACCGACTTGATTCATACCTGAAATGGTTTCAACTTTGGCAACATCTTGCAGCTGAATTAAACCGCCATTTGGTAATTGTATCGGAAGTTGAGCTAAGTTTTGTGCGGTGCGCTGATCGTCTGGCAAACGAATTTCAAAATCAAAACGACGATCACCTTGTAAGATTTGTCCTACATTCTGACCACCGACACTCGCTGCAACCACATCTTGAATGCCTTTAACCGATAAGCCATATTGCGCCGCTAAAGCGTGATTAATATCGACATTCAACACAGGTAAACCACTGGTTTGTTCAACTTTTACCGCAGTTGCACCTGAGATTTTTTGTACTTTCTGCGCGATTGCCTGTGCCTGCGTATTGAGCACATTCATATCATCACCAAAGATTTTGATTCCGACATCACTTCGTACACCTGAAATCAATTCATTAAAACGAAGTTCAATTGGTTGTGAAAATTCACTGTTATTACCAGGAATCTTCTCCAAAAATTCCTGCATCCGTGTCCTTAGTTCATCAATGGTTTCTTTCGGATTTGACCATTCGCCACGCGGCTTAAGTAAGATCACAGCATCAGAAATGTTCGGCGGCATCACATCGGTTGCTACTTCAGCCGTCCCTGTTCTGGCAAAGATAGCCTTCACTTCAGGGAAATTCTTGAGAATTAACTTTTCCGTATTCTCCTGCATACGCAAGGACTGCTCTAAGCCCGTACTTGGTGAACGCATTTGTTGTAAAGCAAAATCGCCTTCACTCAGTTGAGGTGCAAATTCACTACCAATTTTCGTGGTTAACACCCCTGTAAGCACTAAAATACTCGCCGCCAAAGTCACCACAACCATTCTAAATTGATAAGCCCAATCCAAAATGCGTTGATATTTTGTTTTTAATGCCTGCATCCAACGAGATTCTTTTTCCTTCACCTCACCGGTGATAAATAAAGCCACAGCAGCAGGAACAAAGGTCACAGATAAAATCATTGCACCAAGCAATGCCATCACAACGGTGGCTGCCATTGGGTGGAACATTTTTGCCTCTACACCAGAGAGAGCAAAAATTGGCAAATAGACGACCATGATAATCGCTTGCCCAAAAATTAGTGGGCGACGGGCTTGTTTCGCTGCAAGGAAAACTTCTTTAAATCGCTCCTGACGTGTTAATAAACGGCCTGCTTGATGCTGTGCTTCAGCCAAGCGTCGAATACAGTTTTCAACAATAACGACTGCCCCATCCACAATAATCCCGAAATCTAGCGCCCCTAAACTCATTAAGTTGGCACTAATATTTTGTTCAGTCATTCCTGTCAGGGTAAATAACATGGAAAGCGGAATCACACAGGCAGTAATTAAGGCGGCACGGAAATTTCCAAGAAAAACAAACAGAATGACGATAACAAGAATTGCACCTTCAACAAGGTTCTTCTGAACAGTTTTAATCGCTTTATTGACTAGATCGGTACGATCATAAACCGTTTCAATCTCAACGCCTTTCGGCAAAGTCGACTGAATTTCTTGAATCTTTGCATCGACTGCCTGAGCAACGCTACGGCTATTTTCACCGAGCATCATCATGGCAATCCCCAACACGGTTTCCTCACCATTGTAAGTTGCAGCGCCTGTCCTTAAATCATGTCCAATGGCGACTGTGGCTATATCTGAGACACGGATCGGTAAACCATTTTTAACGCTCACAGTCACATTTTGAATATCTTCAACTGTACTCAACATGCCCGGCACACGTACCGTTAACTGTTGCCCATTTTCTTCGATAAAACCAGCACCGCGATTTTCATTGTTTTCCTGTAAAGCCGTTTGGAACTCAGCAAGGGAAATTTGAAGCTGTTGTAAGCGTTTTAAATCAGGAGAAACAATATAGGTTTTATTGTAGCCACCAATACTATTGATCTCTGCCACACCTTTTACACGTTGCAATTGAGGACGCACAATCCAATCTTGGATTTCTCGTAAATCCATTGCTGTATAAGGCGTACCATCTTCTTTTTTAGCATCAGGTTTGGCTTTAACCACCCATTGATAAATTTCACCGAGACCTGTTGAAATTGGAGACATGAGTGGATCAACCGAATCAGGCAATTGTCCATCAGCCTCTTGCAAGCGCTGATTGATCATTTGTCTCGCCCAATAGATGTCCGTACCGTCTTTGAAAATAATCGTGACTTGTGACAAACCATAACGTGAAATCGAACGGGTTTGTTCCAGATTTGGAATCCCTGCCATCGCCGTTTCAATTGGATAAGTAATCCGTTGCTCAACCTCCAAAGCAGTATAGCCATTGGCCTGAGTGTTAATTTGGACTTGGGTATTGGTAATGTCTGGAACTGCATCAATAGGGAGTTTTTGATAACTCCAAACACCGACAGCAATCCAAGTCATAACAAACAGCATGACCCAGATCGCATTGCTAATCGCGAACTGAATAATGCGATCAAACAGCCCTTCTGGTTTTGGAAGTTGAGAAGCGTTAGTGCCCATGTTCAGCTTCTCCTTTCTCAAGTTCAGATTTCAGCAAGAAACTGCCCTCTGCAACATAAGATTGTCCTGAGGTTAAACCTTGTTTGATTTCAACCCATTGTCCATCTTGGGTACGTTGCCCAATTTGTACAGGTACAGCTTCAAAATCAAAACCTTTTTGCTGATTTGCTTTGGCTGCAAAAACGACATCTTTGCCTTCAACTTGCTGGATCGCAGCAGCACTTACTCGAATAACAGACTGTTTAGATGTCGCTTGCAATTCAACATTAACCATTAGATTTGGACGTAATTCAGCCGCATTTGACAACACTTTGGCACGTACTTGTAAACGACCTGTTTGTGCATCAGCTTCTGTTGTTAAACTTTGAACTTGTGCATTAAATGTGTTCCCTGTTTGCAGAGATTTGAAACGAATTTGTTGATTCGGCTGTACCCCAATATTTGCCATCGTTGGTAGAACAAATTCCAACCAAAGTTGATCGAGTTGATCAATGGTAAATAACTGATCTGCAAGCTGAACATTTTCACCAATCACGATGTCTTTATTACTGATCACCCCATTAATTGGTGCGGTTAAGGTATAGCGCCCACTTGAACCCGAACCAGCACCAAATGCAGATAAACGAGATCTAGCAGCTTGGACTTGAATCTGTGCTTGTCGATAGGCATTGTAAGCACGTTGATAATCCTGCTTTGCTGAAATACCTTGAGACCAAAGACTCCGCTCGCGATCATAATCTTGCTTCGCCAACTCTAAATTGGTTTGCGCAATTTGTAGATTCGCCTGTTGGTCTACCAAGTCTGGTACCAGTAAATTTGCCAAAGCCTGACCACGTTTCACCTGTTGCCCCAGTTCCACATAAACAGACTCCACACGACCTGCCAAGCTCGGTGATACATGCGCTTGACGGTCTGTATTCACCACTAGCTTTGCTGGAAAAGTTTGGCTCTCATTCACTTCACCGACTGAGACTTTTGCCAATTTGACATTTTGCTGCTGCATTTGCTCCGAAGTCAGTGCAAGTTTTTCTTCTTCAGCATGATCATCTCCTTCTTCAGCACCAACTTTTTCATTTTCCTGATGTGCATGAGCCTGTTCACCTTGCTCAGCATCACCCGTCGTTTTTGCTTTGTTATTCCAAAGCAGCAATGATGCTAATACACCCGTGACCACCACAATCATCGCAACCCAAACCCACTGAGAACGCTTTTTTAATCTGATACTCATTTCGTTATTCTCCTAGTTGGTTTGGAAATGCATTGCTTTGTTGCCATACACGTTGATTGAGTTGCATCAACGCATCTTTAGCTGTGATCTGTTCTACAGGAAGCCCCATACGTGCACTTTGTACTTCTACACTGAGTTGCCATGCTTGTTTCAATAATTGAACCTTACGCAGGCGAACATCTTGCAGTTGAACTGTTGCCTGCTGTACGTCTGTCACAGCAAACTTACCCAAGCGAAAACCTTGCAAGGTTTTTTGCTGCACTTGAGTTGCTAATGGAATTTGTTGGTTATTCAGCTGTTGAAATTGTGCTTGTAAACCTTTTAACTCAGCGAGACGAATCTCGATATCCATCTGATTTTGCTGACGGTAGAAACGTTGCTGCTGTTGAATGAGCGTTTGTTTTGCCTCAGCAATTTGAATTCCATATTTCTGTTTATTAAAAATATTTAAGGGAATTTCCACACCTAAACGCAGCTGATTTTCAGTATTTTGATCAACTGAACGTGTGCGATTTACTCCGAGTGTCATTGTCGGCTGAGGACGTGATTTTGCCTTAAGTTGTTCAATACTGGCTTGTTGTCGCTGAGTCTCAAGCTGTAAACTTCGTTCAAATAGATTTTCAATTTGTTCTTGATCGACTTTCACCTGTGTTGCACGAGACCATAGTTCATTGACACTGGGTGAAATGCGGAACTGATTTGAATCACTTCCCCAAAAGCTAGCCAACTGCTGTTGAGCCACTTGCAGTTGTAGATCAGCTTGTTGATAAATACGCTGATTTTCCAAATGTGCGATTCGAACTCGCTCTACATCGACCTGCGCAATACTTCCTGCTTGATAGCGCTTTTCAGTTGCTTCGAGGTTTTGCTGACTGACTTGTAACTGCTCAGCTATTAGAGTTTTTTCTAGTTGCCATAACGCAACTTGTGACCATGCATATTGCACAATCAAAGCCAATTCTGCGTTATAACGCTGCTGCTCTAAATCAACTTGATTTGCAGATAACTTCGCCACTTTCTGCGCAGCTTTACGCTGCCCAAACAAATCAAGCGGCTGAGAAATCCCGATTGCTAACTCTTGATCCTGATTGCTTTGCAATCCTGTCTGTTCGATCGAAATACTTGGATTTGCCCATAACCCACTCTGTTTGAGTTGGGCACTCGCCATATTTTGCTGAGTCTGCCAGCTAGATTGATTGGCTTGGTAAGTGCGAATCTGCTCTAAAATCTGTTCAAAACTAGAACGATCTTGGATCTCTCTCACTGTGGGCTGATTAGCCGTCAATAGAGACTCAGCAGAAACGGATTGCCCAAACACTGCCGTGGTTAAAGCAATCGATAACATCGACCATTTTATCGATAAAAAATGGGAGGATTTTTTTAGCGCACGATTCTGAGATAAATTGGTACGCTGATTTAAACGTAAAGACATATAAAGCCCCGCAAAGAAAATGAAATTGCGGTGGGCTATTTTTCGGCTACCCCACCTATAGCGGGGTCAATACAGGCGGTGGATTCAGTTCAAATAAATGAGGAGACTGGTAAGAGTTAGACCAGTAATATTTTTGTTCTAATTCATGTGTTGTTAAAATAGGGTCATCAAGCTGATGCTGAGCCTCAGTCACCACCACATGGAAACATGAAGGTAAATGATCATGATGATCTTGCAAGCTTAATGGCATAGGTAAATCAGCATCTTGGTCATTAACCAAAGTAGATTGTGTATCAACATGCTGATTTTCAGGAATATGATGACCAAAATGAGTTAATACTGAAGTTTTTGCATTGATATTTTCATGGCCGCAATACGCCGCTGCCACATTCCACAAACTTTGGAATATGAACAAACTGAGTAAGACGGTGATAAAAATACTAAAACGGCGCAAAAATTTCTCTTTAGACAAAAATTGCTCAGGTGACACTATAGCAACTAAACTTGATGTAATAAAATTACATTGTTCGACTAAGCAATAAAAAATAATATGACTTCATAGCGCAAGGCTTATTCAGTCAGCATACAAAACATAGGTACATCATCAGATAGAAACCAGCAACAGAAGTTACTGGTTTCCAAACCTACTAGCCATCATTAACACTTATGCTGAGCAGTCGTATGATGACTCTTTTTCTCCACTTGAGCCTTTGTTTCCTTCTGAGCATTAAGATTTTTTTCTAAGAAAATCAAACCACCATCGGCCTTTGCAACAGTCGCAGAAAGAAGTAAAACAACCAACAATACTTTTGCATTTAATTGACTAAACATAATCTTCACCTTATCTAAGAGAAGCTCTGTTCAATGAAACTTTTGGGTTAAGTACCCAAATAAAATGAACAAAGCGACATATATTTATGAATTCAGTCCTACTTTAAAAATAAAAAAATCATTTTCTAGAGCAGACTCAAAACACCAAACTGTTATTCCTTAAAACAAACTAAATACAGATGGAATAACACCAAATAATCTCAGCTCTTCAAATAGCTGAACGAAAGCCGCGATCCAGAGAAACCAGACCACTTGTACTAAGAAAATACGAAAATGTTTGGGCGAAACTTGATAATATTCAGGCTCTTTATAACTCTTGAGACTGGGAATAAAACGAGATATTTGATTGCAATAATCTAAATATTCGCTCCCATATTTTTTACTCAAAAATTTTTCTTCTTGGCGTATCACATAATGGTAATAGCACAAGAAATATAGAGAGAATATCACTGGGAAGAAGAACGTCTCCGTTAGAAACATGATGCCGAGACCACCTAAATAACTAAATAGATAAAGTGGATTTCGACAGAGTGAATACGGCCCTTGAGTGACTAATCGGCTATTCTTATAGCCAGAAATGTAAATGCTGCACCAGATTCTTCCCATTATCCCCAAACCAACAAAGAGCCACCCAAAAAACCATAGAATGTGTTCTACAAATGGGGCTTGGAAATGCCATTCACTAAAGCTCATCGCGACAATAACAGCCAAAGCCAAACCGATGATTCTGGAACTCATTGTTCTTACGCGAGGCGCAAATAAAATATTCATTTTATTTACCCTCAATCGGGACAGGATCGAAATCTAGATCAGCGCTAATCTGCCGATGCCATTTTTTAAATATGGCAATAGGCACATAAACATCGCGCATTTTTAAGAAATTTTTATGCATGGAATAACCCTTTGAAATAGATTTATTTCTGGTGGGTTATTTTGCAGCTACCCCACCTATAGCAGGGTTAAAACAGGCGGTGGGTTTAATCCCGTTAAATATGGAGACTGATAAAAATTAGACCAGTCATATTGTTGTTTTAATTCATGTTCATACAAAATCGGTTGATTCAACTGTTGCTCTGCTGCCAAAACAACGACATGAAAACAAGAAGGCAAATGATCATGATGATCTTGTGAACTCAGTAAAGTTGTATCATCAGCGAGATCTTGTTTAAGATCCGTTTTCACTCGCTCTTGTGTATCGTCTAATGAGTGATGTCCGAAATGATTCACCGTTGCTATTAGTTGCTTGCTTGTATTTTCATGACCGCAATAAGCAGCTGCCACGTTCCAAATACTTTGGAACATGAACAAACTCAATAAGACTGTCATCAATACAGCAGAACGTCGCAACAGAACACCTTCACAGGAAATTGCATAACAGGACTATAGCAGGCAAGATTGATGTAATAAAATTACACTCACTAATAAGTTTGTTTTAATAAAGTTAATTATTTGTTAAATTGAATTTTTTTAAATGATGACTCTGGTTTAAGCATATTATTTAAGTCATAACTTTTTAAAAGAGTAAAAAGACTTTCGAGAAAGCCTTTTTACTCAGCTAGATAGTTATTGCTGTTTTTGCAAATCATAAGTAAAACGAATCACAACATCATCGACAACTTTATTAAATGCCTCATTAATCGTCATCGGTTGTACATTTTCAACTGGCGCTTTTTTATTTCCAACAGTCGATAAAATCATATGTGGATAGCGCTGAGAAGTTTCTTTGCCCTGAGCATCAATATATTTAAATTTAAATTCATATTTATCAGTGACGGCATTCCCTACCGCACCGAAAGTTAAACCTGTTAAAGCACCTTTGCCCGCTGCTTCACCCAAATCGGCTACGTTATTTGCAGTGACATGTAGCTTTGCTTGATTCACAACATTCGACTGTGCTGCTGGCGAGAATACACCTGTAGCTCTTAGACTACGATCAACGATTGATTGTAGCTCTTTACCAGCTTTCGGAATCACAACACCATTTCTTTGAAATTCAGTCACCACCGTGACTGGAATTGGCTGGCTTGGTCTTTCAATATTTGAATAACCAATCGTTTTATAAGCTGGATCAACATATGATTTTACTGAGAGACACCCTGTAAGTTGCGTGGCAACAGCCACACTTACCGCAATTGAGAAAAGTTTAATTTTTTTCATGATTTTCCAATAAGGTATATTTACCATTTAATATATTGAATGCTGATATTAATCTGTATAAATTAAAAATATAAGTATAAATTCACGGCCTTTAAATAATTTTCTTTCATACCTCTAATTACTATTATTATTGATCACTTTTAAAATCTTTAAATAGGATACAAATAAAAAAACCAGCCCTAAGGCTGGTTTTAAAGTTACAGAAAATTAACCTGTAATCTTTTTATATTTAGAGCGTTTTTGCGTTGCATCTTCGCCTAAACGAGACTGGCGATAAGCTTCGTATTCTGCATAGTTACCAGTGTAGAATTCTGGCTGTTCGTTTTCAAATGACAAAATATGCGTTGCAATACGGTCAAGGAACCAACGGTCATGCGATACCACCATCACTGTACCTGGGAATACAAGAATTGCATCCTCAAGCGCACGTAAAGTTTCGATATCCAAGTCGTTCGATGGCTCATCCAGTAAGATTACGTTTGCGCCCATCTGTAAGATTTTCGCAAGTTGTAAACGGTTACGTTCACCACCAGACAATTCACCGACGCGTTTTTGCTGATCTTGGCCTTTGAAGTTAAAACGACCGATATAAGCACGTGACGCGATTTCGTAATCACCAATTTTTAGGATATCTAAACCGCCAGAAACTTCTTCCCAAACCGTTTTGTTATTATCCAATGTGTCACGAATCTGACCCACGTAAGCCACTTTAACTGACTCACCTAAAGTCACAGTACCTGTATCAGGTTGCTGCTCGCCCGTCATCATACGGAATAAAGTGGTTTTACCCGCACCGTTTGGACCTACGATACCGACAATCGCTGTAGGAGGTACAGTGAAAGTTAGGTTTTCATAAAGTAAGCGACCATCAAATGATTTACTGATACCTTCCACTTCCACAACTTTGTTCCCCAAACGTGGACCAGGTGGAATGTAGATTTCAGACGTTTCATTACGCTGTTGGAATTCTTTAGAGTTAAGCTCTTCAAAACGTTCCATACGCGCTTTGTTTTTCTTTTGCTGACCTTTGGCATTTGAACGAACCCATTCAAGTTCTTTTTTCAATGCTTTAGCAAAAGATTCTTCTTGTTTCTGTTCTTGCTCTAAACGCGCATTCTTTTGTTCTAACCAAGAAGAATAGTTACCTTGATAAGGAATACCATGTCCTCGGTCAAGTTCAAGAATCCACTCAGCAACGTTATCCAAGAAATAACGGTCATGCGTAATCGCAACGATCGTGCCTGGGAAGTCTTTCAAGAAACGTTCTAACCAAGATACTGATTCAGCATCTAAATGGTTCGTCGGTTCGTCGAGAAGCAACATATCAGGCTTAGAAAGCAATAAACGGCATAATGCAACACGACGACGCTCACCACCTGAAAGTAATGATACATCAGCATCCCAAGCAGGAAGGTTCAATGCATCAGCAGCAATTTCAAGTTGGTTATTAAGATTGTGTGCATCCCATGCATGGATGATTGATTCTAATTTTTCTTGCTCTTTCGCAAGCGCGTCAAAATCAGCATCTGGTTCAGCATATTCAGCAAAAACCTGATCAAGACGTTCTAAAGCATCAAGTGCTTCACGTACGCCATCTTCAACGTTACCACGAACATCTTTGGTTGGATCTAAAGGCGGTTCTTGTTCTAGATAGCCGATTTTGATTCCTGGTTGTGCACGAGCTTCACCTGAGAAATCTTTATCTACGCCAGCCATAATACGGAGTAGGGTTGACTTACCTGCACCGTTTAAACCAAGTACACCAATTTTTGCACCTGGGAAAAATGATAAAGAGATGTCTTTCAGGATTTCGCGCTTTGGCGGAACCATTTTAGACACTCGGTTCATCGTATAAATATATTGGGCCACGCAGGACTCCTCAATTGAAAAACCAATACATCGCTAATCAGAATAAGCGAAAAATAATCGGACGTATTATACGCTGAAAAGCCCCTTAACTTGAAGTTAAGTTGAGATTTGTTTGTTTGCTTTAAAAGGATTTTCTTTTTCAAGACATTACACGATCAGCTCAATCACAGCAGGTCTCTGGATAAATGCAATTTTATTAAGATTGATATGAATAAAACTGCTAAAAATCGCATCATTTATGCACCATTTTGGATAGCTTTTAAGCTACACTCGCTTATTATTTAACTCACGTAGATGATGTAATTATGACCTATAAAGATGAAACTTTAGCCATTCATGCGGGATATTCACCAGAGGCAACTACAAAAGCTGTTGCTGTGCCGATTTATCAAACCACATCTTATGCCTTTGATAATACACAACATGGTGCGGATTTATTTGATCTAAAAGTACAAGGCAATATCTATACACGGATTATGAATCCAACCACTGCGGTCCTTGAACAACGTATCGCAGCACTGGAAGGTGGGATTGGTGCATTGGCTTTAGCATCAGGTATGGCTGCCATCACTTATGCAATTCAAACGATTGCCGAAGCTGGCGACAACATTGCATCAGTTTCCACGTTATATGGCGGTACCTATAATTTATTTGCGCACACTTTGCCAAAGCAAGGCGTTGAAGTTCGTTTTTTTGATTATCAAAACCCTGAAGCGTTACGCTCAATTATTGATGAAAAAACCAAATTGGTGTTTGTTGAATCAATTGGTAACCCGCTCGGCAATATCATCGACCTAGAAGTGATTGCTCAGATTGCACATGAATATGGTGTACCTGTGATCGTGGATAATACGGTTGCAACACCTGCTCTGCTCAAGCCGTTTGAGTTTGGTGCAGATATCGTAATTCACTCACTCACTAAATATATTGGTGGTCATGGCAATAGCATTGGCGGCATCATTGTCGATAGCGGTAAATTCCCTTGGGGTAAATATCCAGAACGCTTTACAGCCTTAAATACACCTGATCCAAGTTATCACGGCGTGAACTATGTTGAAGTATTGGGTGAAACTGCGTTTATCGCGCGTGCGCGTGTCGTTCCTTTACGCAATACAGGGGCTGCAATTAGCCCACTCAGTGTATTCCTCATTTTACAGGGATTGGAAACACTGAATCTACGCATGGAGCGCCATACTGAAAATGCCATTAAAGTTGCAGAATATTTAAAACAACATCCAAAAGTAAAATGGGTAAATTACGCAGGATTAAAAGACCATCCACAGCATAATCTGGCTCAAAAATATGTGAAAGGTAAACCTTCTGCGATCCTTTCTTTCGGTGTGGAGGATGGTCGTGAAGGTGGCACACGCTTTATTGATGCATTACAGCTATTTACACGTCTAGTAAATATTGGTGATGCAAAAAGCTTGGCATGTCATCCAGCAACAACAACACATCGTCAATTGAACGAAGAAGAGCTCAAATCAGCAGGTGTCAGTGAAGACCTCGTGCGCTTGTCTATTGGGATTGAGCATGTTGATGACCTGATTGCTGACCTCGAACAAGCCCTTGCTCAAGTTTAATTTTAATGAAATCAATAAGCCTCCTGAGTGAGGCTTATTTTTTGTTCAAACCTCAAAAAATATTATTGCTTTTTCAACTATTACAATACTTTGTTTTAGAGTTTTTACTCTAAAAAAATTATTATTTTTCAAATATTTACACTGGACAAACAAAAAATATCGGTTAATATACATACAAAATAAAGTGCAATGTTTAATCGCAATAAGAAGACATTGCAAACAACAGCTTGATTAATGTAGGTAACTTACATGAACGGAAAACTCAAAAAACTTTTTCAGCAAAAAGTCGACGGTAAAACAATCATTGTCACAGGTGCATCAAGTGGCATTGGTCTAACGGTTTCAAAGTATCTTGCTCAAGCTGGCGCACATGTCTTACTACTTGCTCGTACCAAGGAAAAATTAGACGAAGTTAAAGCAGAGATCGAAGCAGAAGGCGGTAAAGCATCTGTTTTCCCATGTGATCTAAATGACATGGATTCGATTGATGCGGTTTCTAAAGAGATTCTTGCAGCAGTAGATCATATTGATATTTTGGTCAACAATGCAGGTCGCTCTATTCGTCGTGCGGTGCATGAATCGATTGATCGTTTCCATGATTTTGAACGTACCATGCAGTTGAATTACTTCGGTGCAGTTCGTTTAGTTCTCAATGTATTACCGCACATGATGCAACGCAAAGATGGTCAAATCATTAACATCAGTTCGATTGGTGTATTGGCAAATGCAACCCGCTTCTCGGCTTATGTCGCATCGAAAGCTGCGCTTGATGCATTTAGCCGTTGCTTATCGGCAGAAGTTCATTCGCACAAAATTGCAATTACTTCGATTTATATGCCTTTAGTGCGCACACCAATGATCGCACCAACTAAGATTTATAAATATGTACCAACGCTTTCTCCAGAAGAAGCGGCTGATTTGATTGCTTATGCAATCGTAAAACGTCCGAAGAAAATCGCGACAAACCTTGGTCGTCTTGCATCGATTACTTACGCGGTTGCACCTGACATTAACAACATTTTAATGTCGATTGGTTTTAACTTGTTCCCTAGCTCAACAGCTTCAATCGGTAAACAAGAAAAACTTAATCTTGTGCAACGTGCTTATGCCCGTTTGTTCCCAGGCGAACACTGGTAATCTTGAATGACATAAAAAACCTCCCTTAATGGGAGGTTTTTTATTATTTAATTACAGAAACTTGGTTGGTATTGATATACAAACTGGGTTTTGGTGGCTGTTGAGCTCGGTGCGTTATATTGCGTTAAACCCTTTAAAGCACTAAAGCTTAAAGCTGCCCGTGCCACGACTTTTTTGGTGTAATCCGCATTTGCATCTGCGTACTTAAATGACATCTCAACCACAGCAGGCTTCAATCCTGTATAAGGCATCTGGGTATACCACAAGCTCATTTCCAAATCGGCATCGAACTCGCCCAAATCAATGGTTGCGCCATCATATTTACGTTCATAAATAGTTAAACCACCAACCTGTTGTAAGCTCTGACTGTTGCTAAAGGTGTAATTGTTTTTAAAGCCCGTAAATAAAGTATTAATGTCTTCAAAATCATTGATCGTTCTTGACGTTGGAACTGTCGTAGACTTGCTTGCAACCACAAGAAAACTCAAATTATCTTTACGGGTAATATCATCTTCAAGCTTGGTTTTCGCACCTGACACACTACTGCTCATATCTTCAAAATCAGTAATATAATGATCATAACCACGATATTTTAAAGTAACTTCCTTCGCGCCATTTTCGATACGCTCTCTAAAACTATAGCCCATATTATTCAATGGGCAACTTCCTTGAGTATCATAAAAGCGGACTTCACGTTGCGTATCGAGACTCATATTCCCTGTGACATTACGGCTAATTTTATTTTCAATGGCTGTTTTCGACTGACTAAAATAGCTATTTACATTATTTGCTTCATTACCATAACTAAAATTGTTGGGATCTAATAATAATTTGTATTCGCGAGAAGTCACTTTAGGTGAAGCGTAGCTAAGCGATGGCAACACAATAACAGTGAGTAAAGTCAACAAGGTCAGTTTATTTATTTTCATCTTGGTTCTTCTTAAAAAGAGTGAATTAAAAAAGCCCAAAAGTTTTTGCTTTTGGGCTTCAAGTCTTGTTATGGATTGAACAGATTCAGCTTATCAACGACGTATAAGGTTGGCGTATCGACACGCATACGTGCGTTATCTAGATATTTTTGCTCTAGCCCGTTGTCATTTCTCCAAAGCCCCATATCATCATCATTCAGCACTCCTAGATGCTGCTGATCAATCAGCCACAAACCTTCCATTTTGTCATGTGCATAACTCACTCGTTTGCCCATATCTAAGACCAAGGTTTTGCTGACAGGTTGAATATTTAAGGCTTGTAAACCTTCCCATCCTTGCGCCAAAACATACTGTTCTAGTGTTTTGCCTGCGATGGTCAAACCTAACTTTGAATCTTGCTGTAAGTCACCTTGAGCAGTGATATTTTCTAGGTTAGTGGCATCCTTGAGATCAATACGATACACATGTTTCATGATATTCGGATCATCTTTGAGGAAGTTTCCATCACGTTCAAGCACCAAAAACTCATGATCATTAATCGCGACAATCGCTGAGTTTGAGTTCGCTGCAATTTCTTGGCGATAAAGATATTGAGCAACCTTACCTGTCACTAGGTTGATCGTCACAATACGGGTCAGCGTTGATTTATTGACTGCCTTGGTTGGCAGATTCATGGTGGATTGCATAATTCCAACCAATGTTTTTTGGTCAGGCGTAATCGTTAAACCTTCCATTCCACGATTGGCACGGCGATAGCTAAACTCTTGTGGCAAGGTAAACCCATTACGAGCATCATTCGCAAAAGGATTGATACGGCCAATTTCTTTACCGTTAGCATCATAATGAACAATATGAGGCCCATATTCATCACTGACCCAAAATGTGCCATCTTTCAATGCAGCCAAACCTTCACTATCAAGACCATAGTCATCCAGCTTGATCGGATTCGTCACAGGATCATAAGGCTTGCTTGAATCTACGGTAATCACGTGACCATTGATGTCATAAGGAGTTTCACCAGTACCACCGAGTGCAGCAGTATTGGGTAAGCCCGTGATATTTTTCCCATTACGATCTTTCAATAAAATCGTTTTGATCAGTTTGACTGAACCATCATCTTGCGCCTCAAACAAACCAATTTTAGGAACATAATCTGGAAGTGGGAAAATCTTACCCGCACCATGAACACCATCATCATAGTCAGCATTTGGACCACGATCGGTAATCGCATAAAACTGTTTTTTATTCGTGGGATGTGCCGCAGCGTCAGAACCAAAACCACCTTGTCGAAGCGAAAATGGACTATCAATCGTTGTACCATTTGGCTGAAAGCTCGCTAAAATTTCATAAGGTAATGCAATGCCTTCTGCAAATAAGTTGGCACCACACTGTACCGAACTTTGCTCGATTTCATTGGCATCCAATTGACCATTTTTGTTTTTATCCAGACCACTTTCAATACGTGTTCCAGCGCTCCAGCAATCATCATTACCCAACGCTAAAGGCGTTTGTTGAATCAAGCTGTTTAATCCATTTTGACCATTATCCCCATCAGAACATGCAGTCAATACAACCATCGAAGCCAATAAAGCCAAAGTGAGCGAAGTTTTTTTCATTGTTTACAAACATCATTGCCAAAGAGCCTTCATGCTAAGAAGCAAAAATGACAATCCCATGAACAAAAGATCACCAATCTATGACAACCGACGATGTGAATAAGTTTAAACTTATCCACAACTTGCCGCTTTTATCATTGGGTTAAGGTTGTTGATAAACCCAAAGACTGGTTTTTTCCAAAGCTTTTCTTAAGTCCGTTTCTTGAATATCCCACTTTTGGGTGAGTTGAGTTAACTGTGAGGTATTCAATGGTTCTGTTCGAATGAAGTCCAGCATTTCTGCGGACATCTCTAATTTTTTTGCCAACCATTTCCATCTTAAAATCACTCTTAGTACAGACAATGGCACAAATTGCGTAGGTGCTTTTTGCTGCACCTGCGCGGCGATAATATTCAACATTTCGGGAAGGACAAATCGCTGTTGATGCGCGACCAAGAGCTCACGCTGCGCTAAACTCGGCTCTACGGCAGCATGACTGATCACTCGAACAAGATAGTCCACGGTCACGAGCGGTAAGTAATGTTGTGGTGTCGCAGGAATGGCACTCATTTTTTTACGTTTTAATAAATCGACCATATGCGCCATCGGTTGATTTGCAGGGATTTCGCCTGTGCTTGCATCTCCAACAACCGTTGCAGGATGAATAATCGTCCAATCTAAGTTCAACTGATTGGCTTGTGAAATCCATGCATAATGTGCCTCTATTTTCGAAGCCTCATAAGCGCCTTGACGGGCATAAATCTGTTCCCAGTTACTTTGCTCAGGTGATGCTGAATCTATCCCGATCTGCTGCAAATGTTGCTCCAAAGTCAGCATAAACCCTGAAACATGAACAACACGTCGTAACTGACAATGTTGCTGCATACAACGCAGTAAATTTACAGCACCTTCAACATTCACAGCGCGGGCTTGTTGCATACTGAGATTCCATGCAAATAAAGCACTTCCATTGTAAAGCGTATTGACGGTACTCAATTTCTGCCAATCAGACTTGGATATTGCAAGGTCTGGTTGGGTAACATCGCCTTGAATGCAAGTGAGCTTTTCTAAAGAAACTTTTCGTTGAATGAGCCATGTCTCTAGCTCAGCTTGTTGTTTCAATTTTTGACGTAATAATGCAAAAACCTGATGTCCTTGCTGCAACAATTCAGCAATTAAAAAACGTCCGATAAAACCTGTAGCACCTGCAACAAAAGCAATCTGTGTCTGTTGCTGATTTGAATCTTTATTTTCCATTGTGAATGACTCATTTTTATTGAATGTAGGAATAGGCTAAAGGATGGAGTACACTCAATGGTCAAGATGTTTTTTTAAACAAATAATAAAAAGGTGATGAAATGTTGATTGGTGAACTTGCGAAACAAACTGATCTCAGTCGAGATACCATTCGTTTCTATGAAAAAATGCAGTTGATTCATTCAATTACCCGCAATAATGGTTATAAAGATTATCCTGAACAAACACTTCAGCAAGTTCAATTAATTCGTACAGCAAAAAACCTTGGTTTCTCACTCCATGAAATTAAGCAAATCTTAGCAATGACGGCGCAACAAGAAATTCCCGCAGATCAAGTACACACCATCTTCCAAGAGAAACTCGATGTGATTGACGAAAAAATTGCTCAACTAAATCAAATTAAACTGATGCTGAGCCGATTTACTCAAGGAGAGCCTTGTCCGTTAAGAAAAGATTGTCCTATTCCTGAATTAAATTAACTATTTTTCATAAAATTAACTTTTCCATATTGACCCTTCTGCCCAGCCTTATGTTTTTTAAATAATTATTAAAAAATGCTCTGATTCTCTCTATCTAAAAATCTAGTCATAAAAAGCATACAAAATAGTGTCATTTTCATGCTTTTTTAGCGGTATATAACATTCTGCAAGATTCAGTTACAGCATCTTGCTTAGTCGAGAAAGGAACATACATATATGAGTCAGACATATAGCAAGGAAGAAAGAACGAGTCGCATCAAAGGCATTGTGGGTGCGGCATCAGGGAATTTAGTGGAATGGTTCGATTTTTATATTTATGCCGTTTTTGCTGCCTATTTTACTCATGCACTGACTGCTCCAGATATGGAGCCAACCACCAAAGCGATTTATGTGTGGGGTGTATTCGCCGCTAGCTTCTTTATGCGCCCGATTGGGAGTTGGTTATTTGGACGAATTGCCGACCGACATGGTCGTAAGAAGTCTATGGTGATCTCTATTTGCTTGATGGCACTCAGTTCATTTCTATTTGCGGCATTACCAACTTATGATCAAGTCGGCATGCTTGCGCCATTCTTATTGCTTATGGTTCGTTTGTTACAAGGTCTATCCGTAGGTGGTGAATATGGTGCCGTTGCAACTTACATGAGTGAACTCGGTTTGAAAGGGCAACGTGGTTTTTTTGCCTCGTTCCAATACGTAACACTGTCAGGCGGTCAGTTGCTTGCCAGCTTGCTAGGCGTTATTTTGCTGGGCTTTATGACGGAACAGCAGCTGAATGATGGTGGTTGGCGTATTCCATTCGTGATCGGCGGGATCGCAGCACTCTTGTCTTTAGCTGCTCGAAGCCGCTTAGAAGAGACCTTATCGCATGAAGATGCTGAGCGTGAAGAATCAGGTAGTCTGGTCGCGTTATTAAAGCAACACTGGAAGACATTCCTCTTGGTGGTTGGTTATACCTCAGCAGGTTCACTGACTTTTTACGTTGTGACGGTCTACTCTAAAACCTATCTCACCAATATCGGGATTGAAGGTAAAACCGTTGGCTTTATCATGACTGCGGCATTATTCGTATTTATGGTTGCTCAGCCATTCTTTGGTATGTTGTCAGATCGAATTGGTCGTCGTGCGTCGATGTTGTCATTTAGCTTATTGAGCGCAATCTTTATCTATCCTGTCATGGTAATCGGTATGCGCAGTTTTGTTGATTCGCCAGTGATTATTGCCTTGTTACTGATCTTCTTAATGATGCTGCTAAGTTTCTACACCTCGATCAGTGGCTTGGTCAAAGCAGAGATGTTCCCGCCTCATGTCAGAGCCTTAGGGGTCGGATTCTCTTATGCAGTCGGTAATGCCTTGTTTGGCGGTTCAGCACCTTCCGTTGCCTTGTTATTTAAAGATGCAGGAATTGAAAATACCTTCTTCGTTTATGTGATTATCATGCTCATAATCTGTTTCTTCTGTAGTTTGGCGCTGCCGAAAAAACCTGCCTATTTAGAACATGATCACTAAATAAATTCTGCCCTCATGCAAACCACTTTTGCTCGACAAAGGTGGTTTTTTATTGTCCCGCTTTTTCCAGATATGGATTGAGATTGACTAAATGCTTAAAGCCACTCTGAACGAGCATTGCCGTACGAGACTGAGGACGTGTAAATGCTTCATGCTGGGTAAATTCGATCATGTGTTGATTGAAGTCTAAACGTGGATATTGTTGAAATAACTGTTGTCTCAACTGGGGCGAAAATTCAAAACCTCGGCTTCCAATCACATCACAACTTGCTGCTTGTTGGAGTAAATGTGCTTCAACGCCATCATCAACGGCCACATAAGGATTCATGTGCATACTAATCGCATCAAACAACTGATCAGCACGCGGTATCTCCCAACCTTGCTCAATGGACCAATCCTTAGCAGCATAAGCGCCCTGCCCAGCAAAACAACGACAAGTTTCATGATGTTGATAATGTTGTTGGGTCATCCCTAAATCATGTAATAAACAAGACACCGCCAACAACTCATGATCATGTTTTAAATCATGCATCTTGGCAAAGGCTACTGCGTAGTGCCATGTGCGCAAACAGTGATTTTGTAAGGCGATTGAGCTACATGATTGCATTTTTTCAATCGCGTGTTTTACATCATTGCTATCTGGCAAAAGTAGATCGTCTAAGCTCAACCCCAACCGAGCATTTGGCTGAGTTCGACCTGCTAAGGCATACATTTTTATGCTCTGTTTAAGGACTGGAAATAAGCTATGACTCAATAGCTGCATCCGATCCTTTAAGGATAAGTCACCTAAAGTCTGTGCCATCCATGATTGTCTGCCAATGTGCATTTTTATCACCCATAAAATTAGAGTAATTACTCTAATTTTAGTTTTTACTGTAAATCGCATCAGTTGTCAAAACATTAAAGGATCATTCTAGCAATGGACAGAAAGCTCACTTTTCAGCAGATCATTAAGCCAATCAATGAAGTCCTGAAAATATTCTGGACGATATTGACGGTCTGTAAGCAAAATATTGACAGGTAATTCCGAGCTAGGAATGTGTTCAAATAAGCGCTGTAATCGACCTTGTTGTACATAATTTTTCGCATCAAACGCTGGAATCTGGATTATTCCCAACCCGTTTAAACCCGCTTGAATATAGGCTTCTGTATTTTCAATCAATAAACGATATGGCATTTTGACGCGATGATTTTTGAATACTAATTCGCTCAGCTCTCGATAATGCTTGGCAACATGATAATCAACGGCAAAATGCTGTTGCAGCTCATCAAAATCTTTAGGAATGCCAAACTCAGTCAAATATTGCGGCGCAGCCAATTTCCAAATTTCAGTTTGGCAAATCGGTTTGATCAGTAAATATTCATCCTGTACCTGCCCGACTCGAACTACACAATCAAGTTGTTGTTCAATTAAATTTGAAAAATCATCACTGCCATTAATCAGAACTTTCACTTTTGGATAACGTTGATAAAACGCTTTTAAATTTGGAATCAAAACTTGAGTGGCTAAACGTTTCGGCATCCCAATGCTGATTTTACCTTCCTGACTGCGTACCTGCGTTTTAAAACGATTGAGCTCTTTTAATTGTGAAACCAAACGCATTGCTTCGTCATAAAACAAACTGCCCTCATGCGTGAGAGCCACCTTACGAGTCGTGCGATAAAACAACAGCACTTCATATTCCTTTTCTAGCGCTTGGATCGCATAGGTCACATTGGAGCGTGGTAAGCCTAATTGCACTGCGGCTTGTGCAAACGATTGCTTTTCTGCCACCAAACAGAAGATTTTTAAACGGTCTATTTTATCCATTTTATTATTCAACTTTTCTGCACAATCAGTTCAATACTAACAACTATTTCAGACAAATAAATTCCATTAGCATCATTTCATACACAACAAAATGAGGAAGAATAAATGTCACAACATCATCTCAAAGGCAAAACCGTACTAATCACTGGCGGCGCAAAAAATTTAGGTGGTTTAATTTCACGTAAATTTGCTGAACAAGGTGCAAACTTATTAATTCATTACAATAGCACTGCAACCCAAGCAGATGCCGAGGAAACACTAAAAGCAGTCCAAGCATTCGGGATCAAAGCGATTTTGGTTCAAGCTGATTTATCCAATATTCAAAATATCGAACAACTTTTTATACGAGCTAAAGCAGAGTTTGGTGGTGTGGATATCGCGATTAATACCGTCGGACGTGTCCTTAAAAAACCATATTTAGATACCACTGAGCAAGAGTTTGATGGAATGAATGACATCAACAATAAAATTGCTTATTTCTTTATCCAATCAGCAGGCCGACATCTCAATCCAAATGGAAAAATTTGTACCATCGTCACCAGTCTATTGGCAGCCTACACAGGACTATACTCAACCTATGAGGGTTTAAAAGCGCCAGTCGAACACTACACTCGTGCCGCATCTAAAGAGTTTGGTGAGCGTGGTATTTCAGTCACTGCTGTTGCCCCAGGCCCAATGGATACACCGTTCTTCTATGGTCAAGAAGCACCTGAAGCCGTGGCTTATCATAAATCGGCTTCTGCATTAGGCGGATTGACTAAAATTGAAGATATTGAACCATTGGTGCGCTTCTTAGTGACGGATGGATGGTGGATCACAGGACAAACTATTTTTGCCAATGGTGGTTATACCACACGCTAAGAGGTGCAAATTTAAAGCTTGGGTTCATGCCACTCATGACCCAAGTTTTTTTAATTCAACCAAAAGACCAAAGCGTAGAAACATGCCAAACTGAGAATAATCGTCGCTAAGGTATGTCGTACCGTATAAGCAATTCCGATTGTTAAGACTGTGGCAAGAAAATAAGGATTTAGTAATGTCGAACGAAATACGCCTTGCTCATCCATAAAGACAATCGGGGTCGCAATTGCGGTGAGTAAACAAGGTGCAGAATATTGCAATGATTGCTGAAACCACTTCGGTAAACGTAAAGGAATATTCGGTTCAAGCAAAATATAGCGATTCATAAATACCACGAGCGCTAGAATAACTAGAAGAAACCAATTCATGTCGCACGCTCCCGAAGATTCTGCAAACAAGTCGCGGTCAGCATCCCAATGACACCCGCTAAAATTGCCGCACTTTTAATTCCTAGACTCAAAAACACAATCGTAAGTACTACAGACACCATCACGCCAACGAGCGTATTAAGGTTCTTAATAAACGGAATCACAATGGCAATAAAAGTTGCAACGATCGAAAAATCTAAATGATATTGATCTAAATTTGGTACAGATGCCGCAAGCAACACACCACAAATACTGAACAATACCCAACACAGATAAAAACAAATACCTGCACCCAATAAATAATAAATATAGTGTTGCTGTTTTTTGATACTGACCGCAAATAACTCATCTGTGAGTAAAAAACCAAGCATAAGTCGATGCTTTAACGGCTGCTTAGAAATATCATCGCGCAAATACAACGCATATAAATAATGCTGTGTCGTAATCAGAAACACCGAAATAATAATCGTCAACGCAGGTGTACCCACCATCACTAAACCTAGCGTCATCAATTGCGCTGCGCCTGCAAAAACCAATGCCGACATGCCGATTGCTTGCAGCGTGGTTAGCCCAGCTTGAATCGCCATTGAACCCGCCAATAATCCCCAAGGTAAAACGGCAAAACACAGGGGGAGAATTTTGATCACACCATTGAGAAATGCCTTGGATTGAGACATTGGGGTGTCATCTATGCTTTCAGTTAACATCAAAATCACAATTACTCGTCGAACAGATCATGACTATGCCAAATTTCGATGCATTCGAATTGTATAAAATTGCTGTTTTATTTGAGGTAAGCGATATAACCGCCCGGTGTAATACCGAAAGTTTGACGGAAATGACGACTAAAATGACTTTGATCAGAAAAGCCACACTGTTGAGAGACCTCTGATAAATTTAGTCCTTGCCTCAATAACTTTTGTGACTTCTGTAAACGTGCTTGGATTAACCATGCATGGGGTGAGAGTCCAACATGCTTTTTAAACTGACGTAGAAAATGCCACTGACTGAGATTTGCCATTTCCGCAAGTTCAGCCAATGAAAACTCCTGTTCAGGCATACTTGCCATTAATTCTTTGATATTTAATATACGTTGCTTCGCATTACTCAGATCAGCAGCCGTTGGACGTACTTGACTATATTTAGAAACAAGCCATGCTATTGTTGATAAAAATAAAGTTTGTTTGAGCAAAGTATTACTCGGCTGTTCAAGCAGATCGAAAAGCAAACGAAACTGTTGTGCCAAACCTTCATCATGTAAGACCGCCTCTCTAAACCACGGTGCTGTCCCATGAATCGTGGTGAGATCTCGTGTTAGCTCGTGGAAAACTTCTGGCGTTGGATAAATCGCTCGATAACGCCAACCCGTTTCTACCGCAGATGATCCCGTATGAACCTCATCGGCATTGACTAAAATAATATCGCCTTGTGGTGCGACATGGTTGCCACCTGTACGGTAAAAGCGTTGTGCGCCCTCTTCAATCACACCAATACAAAAACCTTCATGAACATGGCGAGAGAACTCCTGTTGAAAGTAACTGGCTTTCAACATTTCTAAACCACCGAGTTCTTCAAGGTGTAAATAATCCACTTGTTCTCGAGGTCTACGCGACATCACGACCTCCAAAGGCTAATATGCATCATTGCAGGTTAACGCGATTGCATGAAACTTATAGAATAAAATTGCTGTTTTTCAAAATCCAGTACATTCAACTCATCCCCAAGCTCATCATACTGGTATATTATCCCGATAGGTTTATTCAACCATCAATATATTTTTAAACAATAATATTTATTACATTCCAATATAAATAAATGCTTTTATTTTAAATGATTAAAAAATTATTTTAATTTTAGATAAAAATATTTTAGAATCCGCTGATAATTTATTCAATAAATTGTAATAAAACGAATAGCTAAAATATTGTGAGAATTTCATGTTAAATCAGTTACAACCGAAAAAATTAACCTCTTTGAGTTATGCAATTGCATTAAGTCTGTCTATGCTAGGTGTGGCTTCAGCGCCAAGTTATTCATTTGCTTCAGCATCAACAGAAGAAACAATTGTGAATAATACCCAAACTCAACAAGCTGAAGAAAACCCAATGTCAAAACTAGACTGGCATTTAGGTCCTAAAAAAGAAAATGTTGCCAATGTCGCGACATTAAATACGCTCAAAGATGAAGGATTTTTAGATCCAGTTAACTCCGATAAATTTCTAGAATTAACAGGGAATCTTACCAGTGGTAGCACAAATATTCTTGTTGCTCCAGATAATTCATGGTGGGCCACATTTGATTTTGATCCAGCTGGTTATGTAAAAGATGATGAAAAAATAGATGCAGATGCATTATTAGAGCAGCTTAAAGCCTCAGATGAGCCATCTAATAAAGAACGTGAACGTTTAGGCTTTCCAAAGCTTTATACAGTGGGTTGGGCGGTGCCGCCACATTATGACAATCAAACCAAACGTTTAGAATGGGCACTGAAAATTCGTGATGATAATAATTCAGAAGCAATCAATTACACCATTCGTATCTTAGGTCGTACGGGTGTAACTAGTGCGACACTTGTTTCCGATGAGGAAGGACTAAATCAAAATATTGATGCCTTTAAATCAAGTTTAAAAGGATTCGAATATAACTTTGGTGAGAAATATTCTGAATATCGTGAAGGTGATAAAGTTGCAGAATATGGCTTAGCCGCTTTAATTGCGGGTGGTGCAGCCGTTGTAGCAACTAAGAAAGGCTTCTGGGCAGCAATTGCAGCCTTTTTTGCAGCAGCATGGAAATTTGTTGCTGTGGGTGTGGTTGCTTTGGGTGGATGGATTAGCTCTTTATTCAAGCGAAATAAATCATAAATGCATTTACCCTTAGAAATACTGATCATTATCGGGTTATATGGATTTTATCTTTATGACTCTGCTCGTCTGTATTTTTTTAATGAATTCAATGTGACTAAGGGTATTCGCTCAAGCTTTAAATTCCAACACATTACGAAATCATTTAGTTTTTTGAGTAAGTATTTATTTATTCCTAATATGTTTTTTTCGTATCAATTGATATTTAGATGTGCTTGGAAAATAAAACAATCAATACCATCAGATCAGTCCACAGATGTTGACTCTATTCTATTGATTAGCAAAACATTGAGACCACTACAATGGACTAATATGTTGATATCATTATTAACACTGGTCTTACTCCCTCTGTTGTTACTACTCAAATTAAGTTATTTACCTTTAGCAATCACAATTATTACGATCTATATTCTTAATATCTCATCTTTACTTTTTGTTATTTTAAAACGGAAATCATTACAACTATCTTGGACTAAAATTTTCCAGTTTTCCCTCGATATATTGTTATGCCCGCCTTTCGCGTTAAACCTATTACGCAAAATTGGCTTAAATTATCACGTTCAAATGGAAGGGATTGCTCTTGCAGAAAAGCTGCTAAACTCTTCAGATTACCAAGTGCTTTTAGAACAGATTGTTTTAGATATTAATCATTTAAAAACATCAACCAATGATGAAAATTTAACGTACTTATTGTCCAAAGAACAGCTTGTACGTTCATCACTCAACGCCAATAAAGAATAAAAAACCTTCCCGAAGGAAGGTTTTTTAGGAACTCAATTAAATTACTTAGAGCCTTTGATTCCCGCTTGTAATAACAAAGCACCTAAACCACCGATTTTCTGCTCTTGTGGTTTTTCAGTTTTTGGTTTGTTATTTTGCGGACGCTTAAAGTCGCCCTCTTTACGTGGTGGGCGTTGACCTTGTGGTTTACGCTCAGTACGGTCTTGCTGTGGACGTTGTTGACGCGGTGCTTTTGCTGGAGCAGCACCTTCAGCACGCATACTGAGGTTCACACGGTTACGTTCCACATCGACCTGCATCACACGTACTTGTACGATTTGACCCGGTTTTACCACTTTATGCGGATCAGAGACAAACTCGTTTGCAAGTTCAGAGATATGCACAAGACCATCTTGATGTACACCCACATCAACGAATGCACCAAAGTTCGTCACATTGGTTACGACACCTTCAAGCTGCATACCTTCAGTCAATTGCGCAACTTCAGTAATGTCTTCACGGAACTTCGCAGTACGGAACTCAGGACGTGGATCACGACCTGGTTTTTCCAATTCTGCTAAAACGTCTTGAATCGTCGGCAAACCAAATTTGTCATCAACAAACTCATCTGCTTTAACCTGACGAATAATCTCAGTATTGCCAATAATGTCTTTAACCGTAGTTGCTTTCGCTGCAACAATTTTTTCTACCAGACCATAACTTTCAGGGTGAACAGCTGATGCATCCAATGGTTCAGAACCATCTTGAACACGTAAGAAACCTGCCGATTGTTCAAAAGTACGCTCACCTAAACGTGGCACTTTCTTCAACGATTGACGGTTATCAAAACGACCATTTTCTTTACGGTATTCAACGATCTGCTGTGCGATTGATTTATTTAAACCAGCAATATAAGCCAAAATCGCAGGTGAAGCTGTATTCACATCTACACCAACAGCATTCACACAGTCTTCAACTACTGCATCCAAAGTTTTTGCTAGACCCGTCTGGTTCACATCGTGTTGATACTGACCAACACCAATTGATTTTGGATCAATTTTAACGAGTTCAGCCAATGGATCTTGTAAACGACGTGCAATCGAAACTGCACCACGAATCGATACATCAAGATCAGGAAGCTCTTGCGCAGCAAGCTCACTCGCCGAATAAACCGATGCGCCTGCCTCGCTGACAGTTACACGCGTCAATTGCAGATCCGTATTCGCAGCCATCATTTCAGCAACAACGGCTTCTGTTTCACGACTCGCAGTACCATTACCAATCGCAATAAGTTCCACGTGGAACTCTCGACATAAACGTGCGAGTTCAGCAATCGAACCTTCTTTATCTTCTTTCGGTGCAAATGGATAAATCGTGCTATGTGCCAACACATCACCCGCATCATTTACAACAGCGAGTTTCACGCCAGTACGAATACCAGGATCAACACCTAGAGTTGTACGACCACCCGCAGGTGCAGAAAGTAATAAATGACGTAAATTTTCCGCAAAAACATCCATTGCTTCAGCTTCCGCAGCCAAGCGCTTATCCGTCAGCAATGAATGCTCAATCTGAGGACGAATCTTACCTAACCAAAATAATTTTGCAGTTTGTTTTAAATAATCTTGACGGCTTTGTGGTTGAATTTGTTCCAGATTATATTCAACTTCAATACGAGCCAATGGAGCTTCATCTTCGCCATCTACTTTTAAACCAAGTACATTTTCTTGACGACCACGTAACATTGCCAATAAGCGATGAGAAGGAACTTTATTCAGATTTTCAGAAAATTCGAAATAATCACGGAACTTCTTGCCGACTTCTTTCTTTTCATCAGAAGCAACTGCACTTTTTAGAACCGCAGTTTTTGCAAAAGTTTGTTTTAATTCAGTCGTTAAGGCAATATTTTGTGCCCAGTCATCGATCAAAATATGTTGGATTGCATCTAATTGGCTCTCAACATCAGGATAATCTTCATGGCTAAAACCAGCCAAAGCTTCTGTTGGATCAACTTGTTCTGCAATCATCTTTTCAGCAATTGGACCCAAGCCCGCTTCTTTTGCTTTAAATGATTTACTCGTACGTTTCGGACGATACGGTGCGTAAATTTCTTCTAATGCATTTTTAGTTTCTGCTGCATTTACACGCGCCAATAAGTCATCGCTTAATTTATCTTGTTCTGTTAAAGATTGGATCACTTTCTCACGACGCTCGTATAAATCACGTAAATAAGCTAAACGTGTATCGAGTTGACGTAATTGAGTATCGTCTAAGCCTTGCGTGACCTCTTTACGGTAACGTGCGATAAAAGGAACACTAGCGCCTTCATCAATTAAACGAATAGCAGCTTCTACTTGGTTTGGACGTACGGCAAGTTCATTTGCCAACTGCTGAACTAAGTCAGTCATCGTGATTGATTCCACAAGGGTTAAGTCTAAAAGCACTGATTATAAAGTCCACGGCTATAAAATCCACCATTGTTTTTTTGAATATTTTGCGAGTATTTTTTGCAAATTGATGAATGTTTATAAAATATCGACATTTTTTGCTCTAAATATTGAAAAATAGATTGTTTGTCATAATTTTACCTGTATATATTTGGTATCTATCTCTTGATTTTATTGGCAATATTTGTTGCTTTATAACATAGCCAAACCTGTGCAATGAATCGTATACTCCCAAGCATTGCATAATGACGATGACAATAAACGATAAAGGAGCACATCATGAGTTTAGTTGTACCTGCTGAATCGACGGAAACCGTACACCATGAGACAGATCGTGTCGAACGCATTTTAGTGGTCGATGACGATGTGCGTTTGCGTACGCTTTTACAACGTTTCCTAGAAGATAAAGGTTTCGTCGTAAAAACTGCTCATGATGCAACACAGATGGATCGTTTATTACAACGTGAGTTGTTCTCGCTGATCGTCCTCGACTTTATGCTCCCTGTAGAAGATGGTTTAAGTATCTGTCGTCGTTTGCGTCAATCAAATATTGATACCCCGATTATTATGCTAACTGCACGTGGTAGTGACTCTGACCGTATCGCGGGTCTTGAGGCAGGTGCAGATGACTATTTACCAAAACCATTTAACCCAAATGAATTGTTAGCGCGTATTCGTGCCGTATTACGTCGCCAAGTACGTGAAGTACCAGGCGCACCAAGTCAACAAGTTGAAGTGGTCAGCTTTGGTCCTTGGGCGTTAGACCTTTCTACCCGTACTTTAACCCGTGAAGGTCAAGTGGTTACACTTACGACGGGCGAATTTGCTGTATTAAAAGCGCTTGTGCAGCATCCACGTGAGCCATTAACTCGCGACAAACTGATGAATTTAGCACGTGGTCGTGAATGGGGAGCAATGGAGCGTTCCATTGACGTTCAAGTTTCTCGTTTACGTCGTCTGATTGAAGACAACCCTGCCCGTGCGCGTTACATCCAAACTGTTTGGGGTGTAGGTTACGTTTTTGTTCCAGATGGCGCGGAATAAAATCAGGAATCTAAACCTTGAAACTTGAACCAATTGATCCACAAGCATTTACAGATTTTGTTTCGTATTCTGAAAGACCACGAACAAAGTGGGAACGGTTTTTAGATAAAATCAAACCACGTTCCGCCGCAATGCGTACCACGATTTTGGTACTCTTTATGGTGTTTTTCAGCCTCTTTATGTCTTTGTGGTTCTTTTGGCGAACACTTTATTTACCTGAATTACAGCAACACGCTCGCTACCTCGCCATTGAATTAGAACTGGTCAACAATCCTGATATTCGTATTTTGCATCGTGACACAGAAGTCGATGTTGATACGTGGCTTAAAAATAGGATTGGGATTGAGTACATTACTGATCCCAAAGAATTTCCAAAAGTCGAAGATAAATTTTTAGCAGAGTTATTTACCAACCAAATCGAAAAAAAATTGGCGAAAGAACTTGGTGTTGATAATGCTGACAATGTGACGGTTTATTTCAAATTTAAACCAATCCCTCGTATCTGGATTCAAACACCAGAAATGAATGGCAATTGGGTTCGAGAACCCTTAAAAACCTACACCAACTATAGCGTTGAGTTGATCGCAACATGGCTATTTGGTGTACCCATTTTATCTTCAATTATTATTTTAATTTTGGTTCGTCAAATGAATCGACCACTACGTCGATTACAGAATGCGGCCAACAATTATAGTAAAACAGGTAAAGCCCCTTACCTTGATACCAATCACGGCCCTTTAGAAATCCGTCAAGTGAACCAAGCGTTTAACCATATGGTGTATACATTGGAACAGACAGAGCGTGATCGCCAAATTATGTTGGCAGGGATTTCTCATGATTTACGTACTCCGTTAACTCGAATTCGATTAACTGCAGAAATGCTCCCAGATGAGTTTCTACGTGAAGGCTTGGTATACGATGTCGATGATATGGATGCGATTCTGAACCAATTCATTTCATACATGCGGGATGGTTCGGATGAGGAATTAACCGATACCAATATCAATACTTTATTACAAGAATTAGTAATCCAGTTTAAGCCGCTCGACATTCGCTTTGAGATGCAAGAATTACCGATTATTCCTGCACGTAGCTTGTCTCTAAAACGCTTAATTGCCAATTTAATTAACAATGCCAAGCGTTATGGTGCTGAACCAATTGAACTGTCAGCCAGTTATGTTGATGAACATATTTTAATTACTGTGGCAGATCACGGTGAAGGTATTCCACCTGATCAGGTTGAAGAGCTAATGCAACCCTTTGTTCGAGGTAATTCTGCACGAACAGTCCAAGGAAGCGGTTTAGGCTTAGCGATCGTAAAACGCATCGTGGATATTCACCAAGGACAAATCAATATTCGTAATCGTGAGCAAGGTGGTTTAGAAGTGGTCATCTCACTTCCGATCTCAACTCAAGAGCCTGAAGAAAACCCGAGCAATACGATTGGCAAGATTAAACAAACACTTACAGGGCATTTTTAAACTGATTTTTGCTCATTAAAAATGCCACTTATTTCTAGTCAAAAATCATCTTCTATTTCACATATTAGACCTTAGCAGTAGTCCAATTCACTTTTGCACTTTTAGCGCTAAAATCCATATCTAATGAAAAAGCAATATTGAGAATGGATGATGTCTTTAAGTCGTATTCGCCTTGCATCTCTTCACGACAAAGTGATGAGTGCTGAGCAGGCAGCTCGCTTTATTGAAAATGATATGACGGTTGGTATGAGTGGCTTTACACGTGCAGGGGAAGCAAAAGCAGTCCCACAAGCACTGGTTGAACAAGCTAAAAAAAATCCGTTAAAAATCACGTTAATTACGGGCGCTAGCCTTGGAAACGACTTAGACAAACAACTGACTGAAGCTGGTGTTCTTGCGCGTCGTATGCCATTCCAAGTTGACAACACTTTACGTCGTGCAATTAACAATGGCGAAGTGATGTTTATTGACCAACATTTATCTGAAACTGTTGAGCAAATGCGTAACCAGCAGCTCAAGCGTCCTGATGTAGCCGTGATTGAGGCTGTTGCGATCACAGAAGAAGGTCATATTGTTCCAACAACATCTGTAGGGAACTCTGCGAGCTTCGCGATCTTCGCTGAAAAAGTGATTGTAGAAATCAATACGTCTTTAAGTGAAAACTTCGAAGGTTTGCATGACATTTACATCCCAACTTACCGTCCAACACGTACACCTGTACCTTTGACGAAAGTTGATGATCGTATCGGTTCGGCTGCAATTCAAATTGATCCTGCGAAAATTGTTGGTATCGTGTTTAACGATACAGCGGACTCGCCATCGACTGTAACTGCACCTGATGCTGAGACTCAAGGTATCGCAAATCACCTAATTGCCTTCTTTGAAAAAGAAGTTGCTGCAGGTCGTTTGGCGAAAAACTTAGGTCCTTTACAAGCAGGTATTGGTTCGATTGCCAATGCCGTATTAACAGGTCTAAAAGATTCTAATTTTGAAGATCTAGTCATGTATTCTGAAGTACTTCAAGACTGTACTTTTGAATTAATCGATGCAGGTAAAATGAAATTTGCTTCAGGCAGTTCTATTACGTTATCAGCACAATGTGGCGAACGCGTTTTTGGAAATCTGGAAAAATACAAAGACAAATTGGTGTTACGCCCTCAAGAAATTTCCAATCACCCTGAACTTGTTCGTCGTTTAGGAATTATCGGTATCAACACTGCCCTTGAGTTTGATATCTACGGCAACGTGAACTCAACGCATGTGTGTGGCACAAAGATGATGAATGGTATTGGTGGTTCAGGTGATTTTGCTCGTAATGCGCATTTAGCCATCTTCGTGACTAAATCAATTGCCAAAGGTGGTGACATTTCATCAATCGTTCCAATGGTCAGCCACGTTGACCACAATGAACATGATGTTGATATTTTAGTGACTGAAGTCGGTCTTGCTGATTTACGCGGTTTAGCGCCTCGTGAGCGTGCCCGTGTCATTATTGATAATTGTGTACATCCACTGTATCAAGGTGCGTTAAATGACTACTTTGAGCGTGCTTGTGAACGTGGTGGACATACGCCTCACATTTTACGTGAAGCATTGTCATGGCATGCAAACTTTGAAGAAACAGGTCAAATGCTTGTTGCTGACTCACTTGCAAAGACTGCATAAATACACAGAATTTTTTGATGTGAAAAAAGCTGAATCTTTATGATTCAGCTTTTTTATTGTTAAAACTTCACACCATACGAAAGACCCAGAATATGTTGATCCATCTCAATATTTGCTTCTCCACCACCAAATGCTGTTGGAATCGATTGATTCCCTTTAACGGTTTCTTTTAAACCATAAGTATAAGCAACACTCAGCTCTTGTGCTCGATCAATATTCCATGTTGCTCCAACACTAACGTGATCTTTAATAACACCAGGTGCCAAAATATTTAAAAAAGTCTGACTTTCAGCAATAGGCTGATCATTATGGCTATATCCTGCACGTAGAGTAAGTTGTGGATTCAATTGATAACTTACACCCACTTTATAAACATTAATATCTTTCCAACCAAAACCCTGCCCCTTTTCAGAACCAAAAGCATTGCCCGCCATTAATGAATCAAAACCAAAGGTGTTGCCGACAGAATCCACATCCGAATAGTTGATACGCTGCACATCCGCTAACAGTGTGAGTGTAGGACTAGCTTTTACACTAACCCCTACACCATAGCTTTCAGGAACATCAAAACTGCCTGCCTGAGCAAATAAGCCACGATACTGATCAAACTTGTCTGCTTTAATTTTCGATGAGTAATTTGCACCGATAGTCACTGCATCATTTAATTTAGCACTCCAACCCACGCGGACACCAATCCCTGTCGATGAGTCTTTGCCTTGATTACTTAAATGCTCACCATCTGTAGAAAATGGTGCAAAACTGGAAATTCCTTTTGCTTCAAAACGCTGGTAGAGAAAATTCGTTGCAACACCGATAGACTGATTTTCGCTGTACCGCCAAGCTACAGACGGAGAAACAAAGATCTGTGTTAAATCCACACCTGCTTCACCTGTATTACCAAAAGCAGCATAAGGATTATTCTGATATGACGTATTCATCCCGCCATTACCATAAACTGCTAGACCTAGAGCAACACTGTCATTTACCTTCTTATTGATCGCAATTTCAGGTAAAACAAAGTATTCACGACCATTCGCACTATATTGTCCGTTCGCACCCGCTAGATTGCCTACAATCTCGCTAGAGCGCTTCGGGTTGAATAAGGTTGCACCAACATCCACGCGGCTATCTATCCATGCTAGACCCGATGGGTTACTCGCAATCGTTAAAGCATCGTTAAATGCCGCTATGGAGGCTCCTGCGTTTCCCTGCGCCTTTACCCCATAGCCATGCATGAAATAGCCTGTAGTTGCGAAACTATGTTGAGATAGCGTAGATAAAATGAGAACTGGTAAAACAACCCCGAGAGACTTTTGCATAGTTTATCTGCATTAAAGATAATATATATCAAAGTATATTGTTTTTCTTTTATTCATATAACTAAGTAAAATTGAAGTACATATTCTTTTTATTCATAAGTTATTAATAGGCACTTAACGAGAGCAATAGTGTAAAAATAATGAATAGGTCTATTTTGAAGTATAAAAAAAGCCCCAAACTTAAGTTTGAGGCTTTTTGAATATGGTGGGTGACCCTCAACCGAATTGAAGCCTGTAACCATTATGCAGCAAGGCTTTTATGTTTTCCGATTTCATTTATACCAACAAAAATACCAACAATACGCAAAAGTACCCTGTTTTTTGGCAGCCTTTAGCGGCGGCTATTATAAACGCTTGCGCCGTGCCATTTCGACAAAATCGCAAAAAATCGACATGAGGATGCTAACGTGTCGATGCTATAAATATATGCATGTAGACATGTCGATAAAAAGGCAATTTATAAACATGAGCTTATGCCTGTGCGTTTTGTTATTTAGCATTACTGCCTTTTGCCGTGTTTAAATATCCAACTTCGGTAAACTTCTAACTATCTTCATGGTTTCCAAACTCACGGTAATAACACGCAAGAACAACTCTAGCGGATACGCCGCGTTGTTCATGGTTTCATTTGCCCAGTCGTTTGCATCGTTTACTATGCCGCTGTCCTTATGTGTAGATACGCACTGACGCTCCATTACCCACTCAAGGGCAGGCTTACCGTTCACCACGTATTCATACGCCTCTACAGGGATGTCCTTGATCGTGATGCGCTTGTTGTAAATGACCGTGCCTTTTTCGCCTTTCTTAGCAAACTTCATCTTTTCGACATAAAAGTCTTCTGCACTTAGGCTGTTATATGCCGTGCTGCCTGTGTCTAAAGTGGCTGGATATTTATCTACAGTTTCGTAGTTCAAGTGCCAATGTGCAAGCTCACGTCCTGCTTTAGAAAACGCCCAAAAGTCTTCAGCTTTCTTCACACATGGAATACGTGGCAATTCTTTGGTCAGGTTGTCCGCATAGCGTGTACGGTATTCTTCGCTATGGAGTAAACCGTAGGTGTAATAGAAGACGTCTTCTTTGGTGATTTGCTCGTTAGGATACGCCGTTTGGAAGTGCTGTAAGCCTTCATCACTAATGCCATCTTTACGCTCGTACTTGGTTTCTGTAACAGTTAAGTCAAGTGATTCATCGAATAAGTCACCTGAGCCGACATTCTTCTCTTGAGTGACTTCTTCATATAGATAAAGTGGGAAACCTTGCCCGCCTGAATGCTCAAGATTTAGATCAGGAGTTAAGTCGACGATAAGAGTCGTGAAAGCCTTTCCACCATTACCAACCCCACTAATATAAATAACCTTGTTTTCCGAATTTCCTGTTGGGAAATATTGTGGTATTAGATGCCTTGTCCAATTCCAATTTTTATTTGCATAGACCCATTGCTTAGAAAAAGGACGATAAATTGCTTGAATAATATCTTCTTTATTGACTGTATACTTTTTACCTTTTACTAGATCTGATTGGATATCAGTAGTCCACTTAATTTTAGATTTATCTCTGTTTAAATTTAGCTCTATTTCTTCCTTTGTTTGACCTGAAAGACGATCGACTTCCAAGTTGTAGAAATTAATACTCGATGCTAGGATGCTCTCTAATTTCTTTTGGCTATATTGGTATACCCACTCATCTCGATTAGTTTTGATGCCCATCGAATAAGATTCAAATAGCTTAGGTATATTTTTTTCTTTCTTCTCACCTAATTTAAGAAATTGATAAAAACTATCATCGCGTTGATTCAACCAATCGCCGTGAATATCGGGGGTTAAAACTTGCCAAGCACCATTATCTTCAATACCTTTAATTGATTTGAAATCTGCGATTATTTCAAGTTTTTGCTCACGGGTTAAATAGTCACCGATATCTGAGAAATATATTTTTCCATTTTCGGTAGAGTTTGGATTTTTCACAAGAATTGATATTGCTATCGGAGTTCGACTTCCACTACCAAAAATTTTACCACCCTCTTTCCGCGATCTTTCACCTACAGTTCTTTGATTACCTCTTAAATGAAAAGGGGCTTAGGAAGTTAAGCATATCTTAAAGTATGGTAACTT
>AZIJ01023220.1_pt1 | contig 40654 bp, 62 predicted proteins | sample 359151 | NCBI WGS metagenome assembly AZIJ01 (sample SAMN02429718, study PRJNA222666) | marine sediment metagenome | biome: Sediment sample; isolation source: enrichment culture of sample MGS-ElMAX(UA) from oil contaminated site at the... | place: Egypt: El Max | collected 2013-01-23 | depth 9.22 m m | reverse complement strand
GGGATATTGAGGTAACAAGTTTTCCAAAGGCGGTTATGGCGGGAACTTCAATGGCGGACGTAGTGAACGATTATTATCCCGATTGGGGAAAGATATTTGATGACCTTAGAATACACGATATTGAACTTATGATAAACGAACACGATATATCAACGGTGCGAATGGACAAGCCTTATTATTTTGAACAAGAGGGGGCGTTCTATATTCTCAACCGATTACCATACGAAAGCGGAAAGACCGTTATCGGGGAATTTTTAAAGATTAAGGCATAGCGGAAGCCGAAAAGCTAAAGAGTAGGCAATATATTAATACACACACATTATGTACACATTAAGATTATTTAAAGACGTTGGAGAAATAGACCGAACACAAATCTATTTAGGGGATTCTTACAGAGTAGTAGGAGCGAACAAGGAAGACCAAGAACTTAAAATAAAATACAGAGTTTTTGGTAATTGGGATAAAGTTACCAGTGATGGTATATGTATCTTTGAAGATGACCACGCTTATATTATGACTGCTATTGGTTTGACTTTTGAAACATTAAATAGACCAAAAAATTAATTAATTACAATCGCCTCTATTAATTTAGGGGCGATTTAAAAAAAAGATAATGGCAAACGTAGATTTAGGAACATTCTCTTTTGATGCTCAGGCAGTAGATGACCAGTTATCCAAACTGCGCAATCAAATGGCACTGCTTCGTGATGAAAAGAAGAAATACACCGACCAAGAGAAAGACTATAATAAAGTGATTGATGCGACCATTAAAACGCAGGAGGAACTAATTGCACAAGGCAAAGAGGAAAGTGCCGAAATGAAGGTTGCAAATAAATTGCTGGCAGATCTGCGTAAGGAACGCCAAGCGGTTTTTAATAAAAACAAAGAACTTTCTGAACAACAAAAAAAGCTGAATACAGAATATCGGGAAGCATCCAAACTTATAAACTCTTTGACCGATGCGGAGGGCAACCGTGTTACTTCGGTAGAGGCTATTAACGTAGCCTTAAACAAAGAAGTTAAAAGTATTGCCGATGCGAGGGCGAGCAATAAAGAACTTTTGGCTTTACGGAATCAACTTGATATTGCCGATGAAAATAACGCTGATAGCCTTGCCGAACTTAACGCAGCATTGGATAAGAACAACGCCTTTATAAAAGAGAATGTAAGTGCCTACGAACAACAAAAGATAGGAATAGGGGATTATCAAACGGCTATTGAAAATGCTTTGGGTGGTACTAAATTGTTTGGCGTTAGTTTAGGTGATGTAAAATCCCAGCTTCAAAACTTTGCACCTGTTCTAAAAACCATTCAGGGGGAATTAACTTCAATAAAAACAAGTTTCCAAACCGCCACACAATCGACACAGGGATTTAGCGCAGCACAAAAAGCAATGGCAGTTACAACGGCTGCAACTTCGGGTGCATTGAAACTTCTAAGGGTCGCACTTATCGCAACTGGAATAGGGGCGATAGTGGTTGTATTGGGTAGTCTTATAGCGTTCTTAGCTTCAACTCAAAAGGGAATTGATTTGGTAACGAGCGTTACACGTCCTTTGAGTGCCGTGTTTGGTACATTGGTGGGGATATTGCAGGAGGTAGGGGAGTTTCTTTTCGAGGCGTTCAGCAACCCACAAAAAACCATTAAAGAAGTTTATGATTTTGTAAAGAATAATGTAATTGCGCAATTCAAGGCGTTCGCCAAGATACTTGAAGGAATATTTACAATGGATTTTGGGCTTCTTAAAGAAGGATTTTCAGACCTTGCAGATAATGCAAAAAAGAATTTTGATATAGTTGCGGGTGCGGTCGGGAAAGTTGCAGAAAGAATGCAGGAAGCATACGCAAGGGGGCAAGAAGTAGATAGGCTTATGAAACAGTTATCGAGGTCGGAAGCTGATTTTATAACGAACCAAGCGCAATTAAAGGAAAACCTAAAGCAACAAAACCTAATTGCCGAAGACCAAACAAAGACTTTAGCCGAAAGAGAGGCGGCAGCGGTAAAATCCATTCAGATAGCCAAAGAAGTTAACGCCCTACAAAGGGATAGATTAGAGATTGAACGCCAAATATTAGAACTCAATACACAAAACAACGACACGTCCGATGCTGAAAAGGCAGAAGTGGCTAAAAAGATAGCTGAAATAAACGAAGCTAACGCACAGTTATTAGAGATTGAAACCACACAACAAAACAAGTTAAATGGCATAAGAAAAGAAGCGGCTGCAAAAGCACTTGAAAATCTAAAGAAACAACAGGACGATGCAATAAAACTCAATCAAGAAGCTTTGGATTTATTCATAGCCGAGCAAGGGTTTAGAAAAAAATCCAGTGAGGAGCAATTAGAAATAGCACGTGAAACAAGGGATAGGGAAATTGAGATATTAAAGCAGGAGCTTGAATTTAAAAAGATAACACGTGAAAAGTATTTAGCAGAGGTCTTAAACATCCAAAACGAATACCTACAAACCGAAAGGGATTTGGTAATTGAAAACGCCGAGATTGAAAGGGATTTATTGCTTGCCAATATTGAGCAACGGAAAACAGACTATGCAGCGTTCACCGAAGAAAAATTACAGATTGATATTGCAGCAAGTCAGGATAGGTTATTAGCCGAACAGGAATTTGCAGAACTTCAATTGGAGCAGGGGATAATCAACCAAGAGGAGTTCGACAACCAAATATTTGAACTTAAAGAAGAAGCAAGGTTAAGAGAGCAAGAAGCCCAATTAGCCTATGAAGAAGCCAATAAAGAACGTCTTTTAATAGATGAAGAAAACAGGCGTATTCTTGCCGAGCAGAAATACACCGATGAATTTGAGTTAAAGAAATTCCAATTAGAGCAACAAAGACTTGCAGAAGTTGCGGCTGCCGAAAAGACGGGGGCGGATGTAACATTAATAAATGCCAAATACGCCAAACAGCAAGAAGATATTGAACGTATAAAAAATGAAAATAAGGTTCAATTAGCTTCAGATGCATTTGGTAATTTAGCATCAATATTAGGGAAGGAAACAGCGGCAGGAAAGGCGGCAGCGATAGCACAGACCACGATTGATACTTATAGTTCAGCAACAAAAGCCTTTAATTCACTTGCAAATATTCCTATTGTCGGTACTGTTTTAGGAGCATTAGCGGCAGCGGCAGCAGTTGCGGCTGGACTTTCAAACGTTAAAAAGATTGTATCTACACCTAAACCACAAATACCAACAAAAGCCGAGCGAGGGATGCGAGTTCCCAAATGGGGAACGCTGTTAAAAGGACGTTCACATAAGCAAGGGGGAATACCTATTGAAGCAGAGGGAGGCGAAGCGATAATAAACAAAAGAAGTACCGCAATGTTTCCCGGTCTATTATCAATGATTAACGTCGCTGGCGGTGGTATTCCATTGGCAGCACGTGGAGCGGTAGTTGGTAATGTGGCAAGCCGTAACGCAAACATTCAAAGTAGATTGCTGAACGATGTTAATAATAATGCAATGGCAGAATCGGTGGCAAACGCTGTAAGGGAAGGCGCAATGGAGGGTTCGATGGTAGGCAGCCAACAAGGTAGCCAATCGGGATTGATAGGACTAAGCGAGAATAGAGAAGTACAACGTAATTCGGCATTTTAAATGGGAAAACTAAAAACAATATTGAACAATCCAAAACAGACCGCAGATGCCTTTAGGGAGGGTGTTAAAAATTATAATAATCCTAAACCCGAAATAGAAAATCTTGCTTTAAGAAGATTAGAAATATGCAAGGGCTGCCCGCACTTCCAAAAAGAACCAATATCGTTTTTGAGAATAAAGGACGAACGTTTGACTGATGCAAATGAAATGATGTGCGGGGATTGTGGATGTGAACTTCCATATAAATTAAGACAATCAAAAAGCGTATGCAAGAAATGGGAAATGTAGCGGAATATATTACAAAGAATTTTTTGATATTCGAGAAACTGTTAAAGGTCGGCAAGGTTTCTTTGACCGTAAAACAGGAGTATGAAATATACCAATACTACCAAACTACCAAACATATAAAATCCACTATGCAACGTTACCAAAACACAGCCGATGCAATGGGTGTAAGTGAGATTACCGTTAGGCGGGCGGTTGCCGAAATGAAAAAGGTTATATGAAAATAGGAATAGGTTTAACTACTTTTAATAGAAATTCAGTATTAGATAAAACACTTTCAAAGATAAAAGATTTTGCACACCCTAATTCAGAAATTGTTATAGTTGACGATGGAAGCGCAATACCATATCCTAACGCAGATTTTAGATTTCCAAAAAACCAAGGCACGCCAATAGCAAAGAACAAATGTTTAGAACTACTTTATAACCGTGGTTGCGATGAAATATTCCTTTTCGATAGTGATTGCTATCCCGTTGTAAAAGGTTGGGAAAAGCCATATATCCAAAGCAAAGAGCCACACTTAAATTTTACGTTTAAATATCCATTTGAGATTAAGAATGGATTGCGTGTCCTACAAAATCCAAACGGCTGTATGATGTACATTAACCGAAGCGTACTCGATGCCGTTGGTGGTTTCGATACAGGTTTTATAAAATACGGATATTGGCACGGGGCTTTTTCAAATCGGGTCTTTAATGCCGGACTAACTTCAAATCCCTTTATGGATGTTATCGGTAGCGAAAAGCTATTTGTTTCGATGGATCAAAAGAGAACAGTTAGAACTTCAAGAAATGACAGGGGGCGTTATCTGCCAGCCAATAAAAAAAGGTATTTCGAAAAATTAAACTCAAAAGAATTTATACCATTTACAGCAAATCCAAAAATTTGGTATTCAAACCCTTATTCCACTTCAAAAAATATAGGACGTGCCTTGAATGAATTTTGTGAACTTGTGCCGGACGGGGATTGGATTTGTTTACAGGATGGGGATATGATGTATTTAACGCCCGATTGGGGCGTGCAAGTTGAAAAAGCGGTTATAGACTACGGTGATAAATATAGTTTGATTGGATGCGTTACAAATCGTTTAGGACGTTCAATACAATTGGCTAAAGGAGTTGACTATAATAACCACGACATCAAATATCATTATGAAATTGCAAACGAATTAAAGCAGGAGCATTGGGGGGAGGTTGTTGATATAACCCGAACTCGTTATGTAGCAGGGTTATTTATGCTATTCCCGAAATCGGTATGGCAGAAATATAAGTTTAAGGAAAACTGTATTTCCTTTGATGACGAATTTTCAAAGTCAATTATTAAAGGGCGTGGAAAGTTGGGATTGATGACTGGGCTTTATGTTTATCACGCTTACAGGATATGGTCGGATAAACCTAAAGGGGATAGGGGGCATTTAATTTAGTTTATAGAATTTATTTCATTTTTAACCTCTTCCCAATAATCATCTATACCGTAACAAGTGCCTTCCATATCACCGAATTGGTTCATAATTTCTTCTACTATTTCGCCTAAAAAATAAACGGCTATATCTTTTTTATTTCTTTCATTTATATCCCCATTAACTTCATAGTCTATTCTTTTAAGAATTTCCTTAGCCTTTTCTTTCGGTGGTGTATTCATAACATTTTATTTAGTTCATCTTCAAACTCCTTATACTCCTTAGTTTTCTTCAACACTTCATTTTCATAGGCTTTATCCAAATCCCAAAGCATTAAGGCGCACGCCCGAATGAAATGGTATATAAAATTAAGGACTGCAAAAACTATGAAGCCAAAGAATGTAAATAAGTGATATAGGATTAGGTATTTCAATAATCAAATATACAAATTTTGTTCAAATTATTGAACAACAACTTAGGTATTTGTTGCTTTATTTTTACAAGCAATGAATGGAAACATATATATCAACGGTAGTATAGGCACTTTCTTAGATGCGGATGGTAACATTGCGGAAAAAGGAGTGGAGCTTATCGATGTTATTATGCAGGTAAAAAACCAGCCTAAAGCAACTTCATTTACCGTTTATATTAATTCCCCAGGTGGTTACGTAGATACGGGATTTGATATTTACGATTATCTAAAATCACTAAACAAGCCAATAAAAACAGTAGGACAGGGAATGGTAGCAAGTATAGCCACTGTTATCTATATGGCAGGGGAGCAAAGAATGCTACGACCCAATACTGAATTTATGATACACTTGCCTTCGGGAGGTGTTGAGGGTACTGCTTCGGAAATCGAGGGATATTCAAAGTACCTAAAGGAAACCGAGAAACGTATTTTAAAGTTTTACGAGACAACCGCAGGACTTACAGAAAATGAAATATTGCCTTTGCTTAGGAATGAAACATATCTAAACAATGACGAGGCTTATAAATTAGGATTTGCTACTGAAAAATCTGTAAAGGTTGAACCCGTGGCAAGATTCCACACCGATAACAAACAAAAACCAAATAAACAAATGAGCAAAGAAAAAGGCATACTTGCCAAAATTAAGGCAATCTTTTCGGAGTTGCCAGTAACAAACAAAGTCGTATTCGATGCCGAGGGCAAAGAGTTAGACTTTTACGAACTTGAAGACGGTGCTACAATCGAAACAGGGGCGAAAGCCAACTATGACGGTAAGGCTGCCGAAGGGGAATATCTGGTGCAATCGGAAGAAGACCCTGAAATCGTATTCACATACGTTTTTGAAGCGGGTGTTCTTATTGAGATTAAAGAACCTGTAGCGGAAGCAGAACCAGACGAAACCGAGGAAGAAATGACTGCTTTAAAAGCAGAAGTTGAAACCTTGAAAACACAACTTCAGGAAATTACTGCCAAAAAAGGCGAGTTGGAAGAAGAAAACAAGACTTTCAAAAAAGCTATAAAGGCTATTAAAAAACTTGAAACGGAGAAAGCACCCGAAACCACAACCAAACAACCAGTACCAAACAGAACAACAGAAACTAAAAACGAAACTTCAATTGCTGTTGAAAATTGGAGAAAAAACAAACAACTTAAAACAAAAAAATAAATGGCACTACAAGGAAATTTTGCAACAGCCGTAGCCGATTTAGTCGATAGCTTAGTAGCTGCCGACAAGGTTAACATTAACGAGGCTATTTTTCAATCTACATTTACGGTTGGAAACTTCGCCCAAGCGCACACGCTTTTAACGGAAGTTAGAGACGGAAAGGTACAACCGATACTTTTATCAAACGATTATTATGGCGCAATGCCAGCAGGAGACGAAACATCGTGCGACCTTAACTCTTGTGATTTGACGCCTAACTATTCTGCAAAGACTTGGTGCTTGTCGGAATACAATTGCAGACGTGAAATCTGTATGAGGTCATTCGATGAAAACTTCTTGGTTTTCTGGAATATGTACCGACAAAGACTTGAAGACCCAACAACCGAACCAGACGCACAAGCGTTTTTGGATTATATCACTGATATAGTAGAAAAACAATTACTTGGAACTCAATGGAGAGTAGGATATTGGGGCGACACCGCAGAAACTGAAAACGACCTGATTAATGGTTGTGATGGTTTCTTTGTTCAGGCGGAAGCAGGAAGCGGAGAAAAAATTGATTTAACCTATGAAGGAACAGAACCAACAGCCGAGGAAATTTACGCAGGTTTAACCGAAGCATACGAATACGCATCAACTCAAACAACTTGGGGGATGGAATCAGACCTTGTTTGGAAAATGAGTTATGCTGCCGCTTCAAAGATGGTTTCTTTCCTTAACACAAGAGCAGACCTTTCAATGTACAATTGTGATTGCGTTAACCCAGATGCGATTGTTGCCGGACGTAGATTTAGTATAGACGGACTTAGAATTTTCGGAATACCAGTTGAAGCACACAGAGAAATTGACCTTTCTATGACAGCAGCTGGAAAAACAGGAAATGACAAATACCAGATACTTTTAGCAAGAAAATCAAACCTTTTGGTAGGCACGAACACTTCCGATAAATTGGAAGGATTTGATTTGTTCTTTGACAAGGTTACAAGAAAAATCTACATAGATGCGATGATTTACTTAGGTGTAATGATTCCACTTGACGAGTATGTTTACATAACAGCGCCTTCAGGCTCTTAAAAAATAAAAAGATATGGCAGTAATACCATTATGTGCAAGATTATTGAGCGGTCAGGATGCGTCCTGTACGCCTCTTAAAAGACGATACTTCCAACAAGCGGTAATTATAAACAAGACCGATATTGAGGACTATACTATTAACCTAACAGACTTTGACAGCGAGACACCTACTTGTGCCTACAACGTAGAGTTTACCCTTAAAGAGGGAACTACAGGCTACAGGTTTTCGGGAGGGGAGAACGGTTCTACTTTCTTTGGAAGGTACAACAAAACACTTTCAGAACTCGGTGGGCTTCCACAATATGCGCACGAAGTGCAAATGTTGGTTGTCGGTGCTGATGAGGCTGCGAAATGTATCCTTTCGGGACTTGATAAAGGTAGTTATGTAGTTGCCCTTCAATTTTCAGATGGAACTGTTGAAATCTACGGAATGGAAAACGGAATTTCCACAGGGGATTATACCTATTCAATCCAAGAGAACGGAGGTGGAACGGCTATAATCTTAGCATCAAACGAAACAACCCCAGAAGGGACTTTGCCACTTGTTTACAAGTCCGCAGTACCGGGTGAAGAGGGAGCGGATTTTGACGCAGCATTTGCAAACACAGGATCATAACCCGATGAAATGACAAGACAGGAGTTAATCCTAATAGGTGGGGATAAGGTTCGCAGAGATGAAAGCCTTATCCTTTCTTATTTACAAGAGTTTCAAAAGCTTTTTGGATATAAACCAAAATGCACTGGGTGTACATTCACAAAAGATTGGAAAAAATTCGTAAATTACAGCCAACAAACAAAAGCAAAAACAATCACAATGAAAACAGATAAGACATTTATATTAAAGCGAGGACAAAAATCCCTTATACATACTTATAAGATTGGAAACAGACCACGCAGGAGTTATGGAAATACAATGACAGAGGAGTTTGCCATTGCATTTTTGACAAACGGCACAAAAGAGCAGATTGCCGAAAGAAAGAAAATCTTTGAAGTATTGCCACAAATCGAAAGCGAATTGGCTATTGATGTTAACGGTGAACAAATATTGCTTTCAGAAACTACACACAAACAATTGAACGCCTATGCGGAAGCAAATGGAATTGATTTTGGCGATGCTACAAAAGTAGCTGAAAAGCGTGAAGTAATAGCACAAACTCTATAAGATGGCAAAGGACGTTGTAGGGAAGATTAGGGCAACGCTTGTTGAACTATACACCCGTGTTATTAAGGTAGATGACAAAAATAATAACATCTATCTTAATGGCGAGGACAATCTATATCCCTACGAGATTGAACGCTTTATAAACAACTCTCCAACGGCTACACGAGCCACCGATATAATGCAGCGTTTTATTGCCGGGCAGGGCGTGGTTAATGATCTTATCGTAAACGCAAAGAAAAACTATCTACTTTCCGATATTGTTGATATGGTTGCTGAAGATGTTTCGGAGCAAAACGGTGCTTTTATTTGGATAGGTTATGGTTTTGACCCCACCAAAGGAAAGAATCCTATTCCAAACAAATTAGATACTTTGGACTATTCCAATTGTCGTATATCTAAAGAAGATGACAACGAGTATAAGGGAAAGATTTATGTAAAGGATTACCAAAAGAAAAAAGGCTTTGGGCTTCGTTCAGAAAATAAAGAAACTTGCTATTATCCCTACAATCCAAACCCCGATGTTATCATTGCGCAAATGAAAGCCGATGCAAGGGCAGGATTAAAGCGTAAAAAAGACGAAGATGTAACCATTGATGAAATGGTAAGGCATTACAGGGGGCAAGTATTTTATCTTAATATGACCCGAAAGTACAAATACGCTCTTTCAAAATTCGATAGCGTGGTAAATGATGCGGATTCGGAGTTTCGTTTTTCCCTTTTCGTTAACCGTGAAATGCGTACTGGATTTTTAGGTAAGGTTATCGCTATTTTAAAGGGTGAAGATGAAAACGATACAGTTCAGAATGATTTAAAAACCCTTTTAGGTGCTGAAAATGTAGGTAGTATGCTACTTTTAAAGGCAGAATCCAATGAAGAAATTGATAAAGTCCTTAAAATCGAGCAATTAAAAGCCCAAATAGACGATAAAATGTTTGTTGAACAAGATAAACGTATAAGGAGAAATATTTTAGGGGCTGCGAACAACCTTCCAGAACCTTTAATTTATGCTGGTGAAGGTGCTTTGTTCGGTACATCGGGAGATACATACCGTGAAATGAAGCTATTTTGCCAAGAGCAGACACAAAGGGAAAGAAAAGCAATAGAAAGAGCCTTAACAATGATAGGTTTTGAAACTAAAATTATACCTTTAGTGGATGAAAAATCAATTGTTCAAGATGAAAATGCAGAGAATACACCAAGCGAAGAAACTTTACAGGCACAAGCTAATTTAAGGGGTTCAGTAGGTGGTGTTCAGGGTATTTTAGGAATACAACAATCAGTTAGTCAGGGATTAACAGATTTTGAGAGTGCAATAACTATATTGCAAGAGATTTACGGATTTACACGTAGCGTAAGTGCTGCATTATTAGGACAACCAGAAATAAAAGAAGATGCCAATACTAATTAGAACAGACTTTACGGGAATTGGCGATATTGCCAACCATTGCGACCTTAACAAGCTGAATATCGCTATAAACGAGGCTTCGGAATTTGATATGGATGGGTTGCTTTGTGATTTTTGGGATGATGTTCTCGATAATTGGGATGATGATGCCTATTCTGATTTGATTAACGGTGGCGAATATGAGGGTTGTGGTGGCAAAACTCGAAAGTTTGCCGGACTTAAAAAGGTTTGGGTTTATTTTGCTTATGCACGATATGTTATTCTTAACGGCTACAACGATACCCCTAATGGAATGGTGGCAAAGACAAATAGTTTTTCCATTCCAACGCCTCTAAAAGAATTGCAAGCCATTTCAGATAAATACAGGGATATGGCTAAAGTAACCTATAATAAAACTATGGGCTATCTTTGCAAGAATACCGAAACATTTACAAACTTCAATAGTTACGACTGCAAAGGTGGTTGTGGTTGCGGTTCAAACGATTGTTCTGAAAGAAAAACAAATACAAGAGGGTACGGAATTTCAACTTCTATAATAAGAAAAACATTATGAGTTGTGCAAGGCTTTATAGAGGTCAGGATTTAAGTTGTTCTACTTTTTATAAAAAGTATTACCAACAGGTTGTGCTTGTGAATAAAGCAGATGTAAGGGATTTTGTGATTAGCTCAACTATGGCGGTAACGCCTGAGGGCGGTATGATTGGCGATTTTAAAAACAGGGTTCGTTTTTCATTGTTTCCGCAAAGATCGGGGTATTTGTTTAGGGGGCAGCAAAACGGAAATTCATTCTTTGCTACATTCTCAAAGGAGATTGACGAAAACATACCGCAATATATCCATTCGGTTCAACTACCAATATTTGGCGCACTTGAAAGCACAAAGGTTTTATTAAAGACTTTGGATTTGGCTAAGTACTTCGCTGCCATTCAGTATATGGATGGAACGGTTGAGATTTACGGATTTGAAAACGGACTTACAACCGATGACTATGATTTTGATTTACAGGGAAATTTTGGAGGCAGTACGATAACTTTGGTAAGTCCAGAAAACGGATTGGAGGACGATCCTCCGTATGTTTACTTTCCAATTGAGGGAACGGCAAACGAGGATTTTAACAACTTGTTTGTAGATATTCCAGATGTTACATTAGGTAGCTTTAATTCAGATTTTAATTCAGATTTTGACATTACATAAATGAGCGCAATAGACGATGCAATAGAACAGATAGAACTTGCCATAATAGCCAATGGCAATGAAGAAATAACGGCAGACGTATTACGTCCTCTTTTGGTAGGTCTGGCGCAAGCCGTTAAAGAAGAAATTGGAAACCCAGCGGTACTTGACACAACCGCTACCGATGTTGTATTGGCTATAAACGAGGTTAAGGAAATAGCAGAAAATGCGACGGGGGTTGTAATTTTAACAGGAAACACAGATCCAAACGTAACGCCACCAATTGGCTATTCACTTGGAAATTATTATAGTTGGTATGTAGATGCCACCTTAATAGGATTTTATCAATACAACGGTTATGAATGGGTAGAAATAAAAACGCCCGAAGAAGGTTCTTAAATTATGACATTAGACGAAGTAATTACATTAATCCAAACTTGGATAATTGAAAACGGTAACGAGGAGATTACAGCGGACGTATTACGCCCTATATTGGTGTCAATGGTACAACAGCCAAATGATTTGATTGGCGATTTAGACGACCTTACAACTACCTACCAAGATGATTTGGTGGGTGCTATAAACGAAATAAATTCATTATTAGATACTTCGGGATTGGTTATTTATACAGGTAGTGATTTGCCCGATGACCATTCTTTTCCAACCGTGTTAACACCTGCTGATTTCTACGTTCAATTTGACGGCTCAACCGTTTTGGGAATGTGGACTTACAATGGGAATGAATGGGTTGCACAAGTGCCACAGAGGACACGTACCGCATTAAAATTCGTTTCCCTTGTTGGCGTTACGATTGGAAATAAGAAGCAGGTAGAGTGGATGGCAGAGGCTATCAATTTGAATATTTCAAATGGTGCGGTATATGAATGCGAACCGGGCGACATAATTGATTTTTATGTTAATTTAATTGATAGTGTAGGTTCAGGAAGTCAAATAATTAGCCGTGTATTTACAAGGCTTTTAACGGGTGCTACTTCGGTAACGAGTGTTACTGCAAATGATTTAATGCCTGATGGAAGTGAAGAAATTATTATTGATTCAGAATTAATAGTTGAGTTGGGGGATATTGGAAGCGACGATGTTTGGACTGCTTTTAACGCAGACCCCGACCAACCTTTTGATATGACCGATGAAATGTTTGTTTCCGCTGTACAGGATAGCGAACCTAAACTATGGCAATGGATAGGCGGTGCGGGCAGTTTTGGAAGTACGGGAACGCCAGCCACCGAGGATGACTTTTTGGACTTGACTTTACAGCCCGAAGTTATATCGTATGAAAACAATATAATATCAATAAAAACCGTACTTGACGATGATTTGGATACGGTGGATGCCGAAGGACTTGCAACCTATTATAATGCCTTAACTCCTTCCGTATTAAAGCAGGGATATGAAAGTTGGCGCATTAATATAGTAGATGAATTTGATGCAGTTTTAAAGACATTTGATTTGGTTAACAGAGGGAAAGGATTGATAGGCTCTACTTCTGATTTGCCCGAACTTGAAGCCAGTAATTTCTTTGAGATTAATGTAGATGGCGGAACACAAAACCTCCAACAAGTAACAGACGAAGGAAACGAAACTACTAATGCTGTAATATTTAAAAATTCAGACCCATTTTCAACTGAATTAATTACTATCGCATCAACTGGTATTAGTTATAAAAATATTGATGGACACACATCCTCTTTTAGGAATGCTTTAGGAACTTCTGACAATATAATTGATTTACCAGATTCATCAGGTCAATTAGTTACTGACGTTGAAGTAGATGGAACAGCTTATGCAAGGAAAGACCGTGAATGGGTAGAGATTCCGGGTGGTATTATTTTCTCCAACCCCTACGCCAATACAGCGGCAATGATAGCCGACCAAGCAAACCAAGACGAACAGACTATTTTGGTTGTAACAGATGCTTCGGATGATAGCAATATAACCTTCCCAATAAGCGAAACGAGGTTACAGGCTTACTACCAATATAAAGGCACAACCAATGGGAATATGACCGATTACAGATTGGTTAGTGCGCCTTATGCTGGAGGTTCAATAAGTCCTAATATATTGTTCGCAACAGATTACGGCACAAGCGATGCAGATATTTCTTTAGGTTCAACTTCATTTGGAACGGATAGCCTAACAGGATTGCAGGAAATGTTAGACGAAGCCTTGACCCGTCCTATCCTTATTTATTGGGATGGAAAATTTAGTGTTAGCGGTGCTTTGGAAGTACATAGCAATACCACTATTATAGCACTTGCAGGGTGTGGGGTTATACTTCGCAACGCTTCAAACTCTTACCTACTTAAAAACAAAAATACAGTTGACCCTTCTGCAACGGGTGGATGGAACTCAAATATTGTAGATGAAAATATTATTATTGAAAACCTTATTCTTAATGGAAACGGTTATAATACGGGGCCGGGCGGTAGTGATATTTTTGATGTTGCAAATAATGGAAGTCCAGTTAATGGTAGCGCACAAACAAAAAGAAACCAAATAATTGATTTTACAGGGGTTAAAAATTTCCATTTAAAGAATGTTCAATTACTTGGCGGTAGGTATTGGGCTGCTCATTTTGCAAACGTAAAGGATTCGTTTATTGAGGATATTCTTATTGATTTTGGAGCATCTTCTGATAGGGATAGTGCAAATTATGACGGCTTGCATTTTAAAGGAGGTAGTGATAATATTAAAATAAAAAATGTTATTTGCAGAAACACAAAGGATGATAATATTGCATTTAACGCTTATAGCCAATTAGTAATATATACCGATCAACGTGGCCCAATCACAAATATACAGGTAGATGGGGTTCATTTGGAATCTAAAACAATGGGTATAGGCATCTATTCTGAAACTTCACTTTCAACAGTTGATAATATTTGGATTAAAAACGTAACAGGAACAACGCAATCCCATTGGATGCGGATTACAAATGGGGAAGATGGAACTGATGATGGCGTTGGTTTTATCGGTTCAATAATAGTTGAAAATGTGAATGTTGATGTTTTAAACGGAAGCACTTTACAGGATTTTGACGGGCTAATTAATATTAGGGCTAATATTGAAAAATTGATTTTAAGAAATATTGTCCGTTCAGATTTTGAAAAGAATAACGCTTATATCTGTTTAAGTCAATCTGATAGTGAAATCCGAGAACTCATTATAGATGGTGTTCAAATGGAAACGACTGGAGGTACTTGGAATAAACCGTTTTTAAAGGTTGATGCTGGAAAAATTTACAGATGTATAATTGATAATTATATACATAACGAAATAACATCTTATATTGACTCTCCAGTTGTAGAGGTAAACGGTGGGGAATTTAGAAAACTTATACTTTCCAATATTAATTGCACAAATGTAAATTCAGTTCTAAAACATACAGGCGGTATTTTACAGGGTATTGTTGCAAATAATATAGGAAATTTCGATAGTCCAGAATATGGTTTTGGCACAACAACCGAGGTCGATAGAATATTTCTTTCAAACTATGACGGAACATATCCATTACAGGGTACGTTTAACTCTAAAAAAGGAAGCGCACTGGATTATTTGGGGCAGTTTCTTTTTGCAGATTTACCAAATGCAGCAGATTACGCTGGGTCAATGGTTTCTATTACAGACGAAACAGATGGGTTTACAAGAGCGTATAGTAATGGCGTTAATTGGTTAAGGGTTTATGATAACGCTATTGCAACAGGGGCAACTCCTGTATTTGATTTTACCACTGATTTAGTTCTATATACAAAATTTGACGGTAACAGTAATGACGATAGCGGAAACGGTTATAATGGCTCTGATACATCAATGAGCTATGTGGCTGGTCAAGTTGGTAATTGCGCCCAGTTTGGAAGCGGATATATTGAATTTGGTGATGAAGATGATTTTAGTTTCTGCGATGGCTCTACAGATATACCCTTTACAATAAGATTTGGATTTTTCTTTAATCCCGGAAGTGGTTCAACCGATGAAGATATGTTTGGAAAAAGAGGGCTTACAACGGATAGGGAATATTTCTGCCGTTATGATGATTTAACTGGTGATATAATAAACTTTAGGCTTCTATCCCCAACATCTTCACCTAATAATTATATAAACGTAGGTTTATCCACAACAGGATTAACACCAAACACTTGGAATCACGTTGTGTTTACATACGATGGAAGCGGAACGGCAGCAGGGCTCAAAGGCTACTTAAACGATGGTATAGCGGTTAATGGTGTAATGACTGGGAGTTATACTAAAATGACCCCTTCAACTTCACAGCTTGTAATGGGCTGCTCAAGTTGGGATATTCCTAATGGAAAATATCAAGGCAGAATAGATGACAATGCTTGGTATAAAAACCGTGTTTGGACAACTGATGAAATAGCAGAAGCAAGAGCGAGATTTGTTGCTGGAACATCTCTAATACCTTAACTATGAAAAACAAACTAATATTTTCGGGAATCTTAACTTTGATACAATGAAGACAAAAGACATAATATACATAATAGCAGCAATAGGAGCGGTAGTCCTTTTTGTAATGGACAAAGACCTTGAATATGTATCGGGGGCGATATTGATAATACTTTTGATTGCTTCAAAGTTTGAAGAAAAACAAGCTGAAAGCAAGGCGAGCAATCTAAAAGAAGAAAACAAGGCGTTAAGGGTAATGCACAAGGCAGAATTTAGGAAGAACCAATTAAACACTAACACAATGGTAACAAACGCACACTTAGAGATTTTACAAGGTCAGGCAGAATGGGTAAGAAACTATTCAGGAACGCACCCAGAAGAGGCAGCACAAGTAATTGAACAACAGATTGCAAACATCAATCTGTTAAAGGGAAGTACTATTAACCCGACACTTACGCCTCCCCCACCAAATCCATAATGGAAAAAACTATTAGAACCATAATATTGATTAGTTGCCTTGTTCTGTTTATCGGAATGAGCAACTTTTTGTTGTGGCTATATCCCGAAGCCCCAAATAGCTATGAAGTGTTTTTAAAGCACTACTATTTGGAAGAAAGGCTGAACGAGGTTTTATTCTGTTTGCTTTTCCTTTATGCGTTCCTAAAGTCAACGGGAATAAGAAAGGGATTTGCTTGTTTTGGATTTGTGGTTACCTTTGGGAGTGTAGTTGACAAGGTTTTTTTTGGAGTTTACCACTACCTTTCAACTGATATAATAATCCTAATATTCGCTACAATAATTGGGTACGTAGCTTATAAAAGACAATAACAATATGCTTGAAAAGATCCCCGAAGAAATTGAAAACCTACTAATAAAAATTATAATTCCCGCACTTGTGGCAATATCAATTAAATTAGCGGTTCAAAGCAGGGCAGGAAAAATGTCCTTATTCACTACTATAATGTCAATTATTATAGGGGTGGGGTGTGCCTATCTTTCTTCTGGTTGGGTACTAAAGACTTTTAGTGATGAAACAATGCCGATAGCGGTGGGGGTTATTACCATAGCAGGGGAAAAGATAGCGTATTGGCTAATATTCAAATTCAACTTTGATATTATAGGGGATGCGTTCATCGATTATTTAATCAACAAATATAAAGGGAACAAATGAAACTTCCATTCTTTTATTGGCTAAGGAAATACCTTAACACACAAGTATTAACTAATACACCACCTATGAAAACAGCTTTAGTTATCGGACACCACGCAAAGGACGGGGGCGCATATTCGGAATATCTGAAAATGAGTGAATTCAATTTTTATTCAATGGTTTCCAAAAAGATTAAGGGAGTTACCATATTTGAACACAACTCAAATATAAGCGGTTATACTTCACGAATTAAGGACACCTCTAAAAGATTGGACGATGGTAATTTTGACCTGGTTATCGAGTGCCATTTCAATTCAGCTACACCGCAGGCCAACGGATGCGAAACACTTTTTTACTTCAAGAGTGCAAAAGGACGTGAATATGCACAAAAATTCTCAAATCTTGTGCATAACAGGACGGGAATAAAATTAAGGAACGGTGGATTAAAACCTTTGGTATCTGCAAGTGATAGAGGTTTTGCGAGCGTATTTTATCCAAAAGCACCCGTTATTTTGATTGAACCGTTTTTTGGGAGCAATGAAAGCGACTGTGAAATGATTGGCGGCGTAGATAATATGGCAAGTATTATTCAGGAATTTGTAAACGGTTTATGAAGCTTGCCACCATATTATTCAAGGCATTAGTGCTTGCATTATTGATCCTTTTGATTTACGTTACCTTTGGGATATAAAAAAACCCCGAACCTATGGGGGAGTCGGGGTTAACTTTTAACTAAAAAAAATTATTAATTATGAAGTTACTAAAGTAAACTATTATTTTGGATTGTGCAAATAAATTATTCCCTATGAAACCACAAACAATAATCCCATATATTTTAGCCGTTGGTTTTCTTGCCTTATTCCTTAACACTTGCCGAGAAAAAAAAGAACTGCAAAGAGAAGCGTCAAATAACGTTGATTTTCTAAATGACAGCATAAGATACTATAAAAACAGTTTAGGGCAGGAAATAGCGGTTAAAACGGCTCTAAATGGAGAAAAGAACGCTTTAGAAGTTCTATTATCAAAACAGATAGACAGTACCGGACAATTAAAAAGACTGGTTTCAAAGTTTAGGAACGTGGACGCTGCGGGAAATATAACCACAATCACTAAAATAGACACCATTAAAATAGGGTTTGAAGTTCCAATACCTTGTGAGTTCCATCGGGAGTGGGAAAAGGCAAGCGAGTTCTATTCAATATCGGGTGAAAGCGATCAAAACGGAATTACAATAAATTCTTTGAGCGTTCCCAATACTTTAAGTTTTGCAATAGGCAAACGTAAAAAAGGATGGTTTAATTCCGAATATGTGATTGAGGCGGTAAATTCAAATCCAAATATCACTACTATTGGATTGGACAGCTATTCGCTTAAAGTGCCTCAAAAGCGTTTCGGTATTTCATTATTTGCTGGATACGGAATGTCGAGCGATGGGTTAAGTCCTTTGATTGGGATTGGCGTTGGTTATAATCTTATTGAGTTTTAGAATAAATGATAACCAATAAATAGCCATATAAATATTATTACCATTGCAGAAAATCCCTTTGCATCTTTACTATATTCAGTTTTATTACTTAGTCCATCAATATAATTAACTATTGATATTGAAACAGGAAATAATACCATCCATAATATAAAATCTAAATGTTTCATAATTTACTTAGTTGTTTCTTATTTTAGGAAAACGCTTAATCCTTTGGGGTGGTTAAAATAGCTTTTTCTTTGCAAATATTTAAAAAATTAATCAAAGAATCTATTCCATCAATATCTAACCAAAGAGGTAGATAATCGCCTGTTTTATCCATTATATTATCTGTAAATGATATTTCTATTCCTTCACTTTCTCCTTCCGATGAAGGTCTAATATCCATTTGAACAAAACCAGAATTATCTCCTTTTCCTTTAAAAAATCCATCCTCAATAAGAGTAAACCTATCAACTGTATTTTCTCCAATATCAACTTTATCTATTACTATCATAATCTATTTATTTATACGTTAATGCTTTTGGGTGGTTGGGTTAAAATAATCAATTATTTTTTTTGGACATTGCCAATTAAGTTTATATAAAATACCATCTACCTTTTCGTAATTAGGATGGTCTGAAATAAGTTTTTGAATTTCTATTCTTGCGTCCATTATTTTGTTGTCTGCAATCTTATATAGGTTTTCTCTTGTTTTTTTGCTTGCTTTTGGCATACTATTAATTTTAAGTTATTCCCTTGTAGGGGTGTTGATTGTTATTTAATAATATCATCAATAGCAAGTTCAAAAAGAGTTAATGCTAATTCTTTATTTTTATGGTTTTGACGGTGACAACCTATAATTATCTCTATACCTAAATCTTCGTGAGAAAGAATAACTGGATATACAGGTATTCCACATTGTTGTCCGCCTGTTTCTTTAGGTCTTTTTGAATCCCATTTAATGCCCTCAATTAACTTTGATTTTATTTCCTTTAATTCCTTCGCTTCCATTGTTTCTATTTTGGTTTGGTTATTTAACGTGATTTTCTAATTTAGTGAATGAAAATAAATAAGTATTTTCGTTGCATATAAAAGTTGAATTTATATGGCTTTCAAGTCCAAGAGATAAAAACACTTTCAATATTTCTTTGCCTATCTTTTCGTTAAACTCCAGTAAAAACGCTCTCTTTTCTTCTTCTGAAATTCCAGACAAATCAATATATTCATTTTCGCCTAAGTTTAATTTCTTTTGTTTATTCATATCTCATCCGAGTATTTAAAAGGTTTAATCTTAGTTGTCATTTCCCTAACCTGTATGGGTGTCTTTGGCTTACCTGCTACCCGATAATAAAAGTTTTTTCTTTTCCCAAATGGTTTTAAAGAAATCTCTTTTAACGGATAGTTGCGCCCGCTTTTAAAGATAGGCAACCTATAAAGGGTGTTTCCCTTCCATCCGTAGGTGAAGCCGTTTATTTCAAATCCTTTTTTGAATGTGTGTTGCATAGGTTTATTTTTAATTATTAAAATACTTGACATCCCGAACCACAATCGCCTTCCATATCAAACAAATCATTTTCATAGATATATTCATCTGTTGCTCTTGTAAATGGTTGTTCTGCCATTTTTACTAAATCTTCAATGGTGTTGTAACCTCTATAAAAGGTTTGTAAACCATTGTTTTGTTCCATTAATTCGTTATAACTTGGTTTTCCATCAATAGGTATAGAGCCATAAGTATTAATCATTTTATCCCACCAAAAGCCTTTATTTGGTTCTTCTTTTAAAATGGTCATTAACTTTCTATTGGATTTAGCAAAACAAACATCACAATTTCCTTTATATGCAGGTATTGTGATTTTTATTGGTTGGTCTTTCCAAAATCTATTTCTATCATTGCTACTTATTCCACGATCCATTAAAGGATAAAACACATTATTAGTTTTATAGTCTTTTCTAACCCTATCCATTTCATCAGCACGTAACCCAACTGCAACAGAATAATTGTCTTTACCAAAAACACTATCAGCATATTTACGCAACACTTCAAGTTTCATATCTCTATTGCACCATTTATTTTCTTTGTTTGGTATTCCGTGCTTTTTTATACCTTCTTCAAATATTTCACCATTGCGTTTTAAGTTTTCATAAGTAACTATTTTAGGAGTAACACCTACACCTTTTTCGTGAAACTCTGCTTCAATCCAAACTAAATTTAATTTATAGTGCTTATCACATTTATTCATAAAATGCAAACTTTCCTCACGCTCCTTAGAAGTGTTTGCCATTCCATAAATTATATTGTGGTCTGGATACCATTCTTTTAATTTAATAGCCATTAGAACGCTCGAATATCCTGCGGAAATTGATGCAAATATATTTTTATTGTCTTTTAATTCCATACTTCAAAAATACATCTTTTTCCTTTAACTGTAACAAAATGTAAAACTTTAACACTTTTTTATTTGGTGGTTAAACAGTATATGCTATATTTGCTGTATAGAAATTAACCTTTAAAAATTAGAATTATGACAAATGAAGAAATAATAACAGACTTAAAAGAGCAAATAATACAACTTTATAATTGTACTGATGACCCAGTAATGAAAGCCAAGTTAAAAAGAATATCAAGTGGGAGTATTGTGTTAAGGTGTAAATGCCCTAATTGTGGAGAAAAGTTTGAGCCTGAAAATGGAATGAAATTATCCGAAAGAATACTTTAAGCTATGAAACCCACATTTAAACAACTAACCGCCTTCTTAGAAACAACCGAGAGCAAACTCGACCTTACCGACTTCTCAAAGTGTATAGCCTATCTATACGATAGTGAAGGGGGCGAAATAGCATCAAGCGACTTTGAAAACGAAATACACCTCTGCAATGATACCATTTGGATAGGGGATGACGAATATACTCTTAGCGATGTTCAAAAGGATTTGGTATTGGAATATTTAAACGATGAAATACAGGACGATTTGCAGACTTGGAACGAAATGAAAAACGATACCTATAATGTTAGGGACGATCAATATTAACTTAAATAAAAATAGAAATTATGAAAAAACAATTGAAAGAATTACAGGATTTGATTATTGAAATGATTAAAAATGAAGAGTATAAAGTTTTGGAAACGTCAATATCCGGGGATTATTTCGGTATAAAAATCGAAATAGAAGGGACTGCGTTTCATTACTCGATACCTTCAGGCCAAAACTACTTGTGCGAGCATTCAAACGTGGTTATACTGGAAGAAGAAACTGGGGATCGAAAAGATGTTGCCAAAATACTTTACAAGCGCCATCTTGAACCGGTTAGAAATCAAAAAATACAAGAACAAATCGCCGAACTTCAAAAGCAGTTGAAATGAACCACGTCCAACAACACTTAGGAACTATCCACAACAAATACCGTGGAACGATAATAACACGCATTAAGCACGGAAACTGCATTAGCATAACCGTTAAGAGCGATAACTTTGAAAATAGTAACTATTATAAACCTTTAAGGAAATGAAATTTGAAATAACATTTAAGGACGGGCGTTGGCTCGTCGATAACAAAAGATGGGAGCAATTGAACCTTGACGAACGCAACCACTTAGACAATTTTTTCAGGGAATATAAAACTTTAAACGAAGATAATTAAACTGTTAAAAGATTAGTATATGCTTGTTTATTAAAAAGTATATACTTATATTTACAAACTCAAAAACACTATGAAACCATACAACAAGATACTAAAAGACCATAAACTCGAAGATAAGGATATTGCAGAAATGTTTGGTTACAAAAACACCGTTTCCTTTAAGAACTCCAGCGCAAGGGGGCGGTACGAAAAAGGACTGGAGCGATTTTATAACAGGGTTAAAAATTAACCCAAACCCCAAATCAAATGACCTACCTACAAAAAAGCCTCAACGAGGGCGCAATGGATATTATGATAAATGATGCCATTGCAGAATTAAATTATTTTAACTATTATAAAGATTATGAAAACCGAAATCCTGACATTAGAATCAAAAGAAGATGCGTTAATAAACCTTAAAGCGCAACTATGCCGACCTGAAATAGCAATAGTACATTGTTCTTATTTCTACGACCAGATAGACGAAAAACACAAGGTTATACTTTGTTGTTATTATTAAAAAAAACCGTATCTTTAGGTACAAATAGAGCCGAAGCGCTTACGGCAAGATTAAGCGTAATTTAAAACTATTTACATTATGAGTTGGTTAGACAGACCCGAAAAAACAAGTACCAATCCCGCAAAAAAATTCCTTGAATGGAAGAGCGAGGAGAAATGTTTCTCTTACTACGACAAAGAGAAAAAAGAAAACGTAAAAGTGGAGCTTCCATTTTCATTCGTTATCTTAGAGCACTACCACACCGTTAAGGGATGGAACGACAAAAGCGAAAGCGGTATCTATTCAAATGAGGTTTTCTCCATTGGGAGCGAAAAGATGGACGTAAAGGCTTTTAAAGGCGGTTCAATTGCATCCGGATTTTACAAGGACATTAAGGAAAACGTAAAAAATGCGGGTGGCCATTATAGCCGTTCCATTTATGCGGTTACAAATGATTTAGAAATTGTAAACATTTCATTAAAAGGATCTGCGGTTTCCGCTTATTCCGATTTTGTTAAACTTATTGGCGACAATAATTTTGATAAGAATTGGGTAACGGTAAAAGGGGCGGAGCAACTTAAAAAAGGGAAGGTTAATTATTCCATTCCCGTAATTGAAAAGGGTGCTGAAATAAAGGACAAATCAAAACTTGCCCCTTTTGCACAGGAACTTCAGGAATATATGAATGCTTATATGTCCAACGATAAGCCTACCCGTGAAAATTCCGCAGTCGATAAACATTTCGATTCCAAAGAGGAAGAGGACGATCTTGCATTTTAAAAATGGAGGGAGCTAAGGAGTATTTCCTTAGGTTGCGGGAGGAGGAATATTTTGACCTCCCGCAACATTTAAGGGAAAAGGCGGAAGTGTACTACAATGATTATGCACTTTACAAAGATGATCCATTATTCAAAGGTCTTTATAAAAACTATAAGGATGCAAAGACCGAACTTGAAAAGTATAAATTTGATAAAAGACATCCTTGAATAATTTTATCCCCAGTTAATTTGAAACCCCTTGCAGAAATGTGAGGGGTTTTTTTATTGATACACATACAACACATTACCGACCCCCTATATACCCCCCCTGTGGTGGAAAACTGAAATCTAAGAGGGGGGTGTCAAAATCGTTTTCAATGTGTATAACGTGTTGCGTTCAATGTTTTCTAAGGGTAAAAGCTGAATTATCTATTTTTAACATTATTTCAATGTGTTGCATAAAAAATATATCAAGATAATATTAATAAATAAATAAAAAAGTGTTATATTTACATTTCAAAACTTGAGTTATGGATTTAAAACAAAGAATAAAAGACAAGGGTATTAAGATTGTTTGGCTTGCTGAAAAAATTGGGGTATCTCAACCGTTTTTGTCTATGTGCCTTAATGGGGATAGAACCCTTTCAAGGGATAAAATGGAGAAGCTAAAAGAGTTGCTTAACTAAATTTTTTTTCCCTAAACTGAAATACTTATATAACTATGGTTACCGTATTTAAAGACCTTTTTAAGACTTCGGACGTTCCTTTTATCGTTCCAATTGATAAAATAATTAAGCGTATAAAACAGGGTTCGTCAAAAAAATTGATAGAACAAATACGGGCATCAACAAACAAAGATGAACGGGATAGGCTTAAAAAGAAATTGCCAGCTATTCTATTTGCGGGGGAATTTTCAGAGCGTAATAAAGAAGGTCTTTTAAACCATTCGGGATTAATGGTTACCGACTTCGATAATTTCCCAGATGAAGATGTTTACAATGAAATGTTTTCAAAGATAACACAAAACCCTTTTGTTATTTTCGCTTTTCGTGGCCCAAGTGGCAATGGAATAAAAGCGGTGGTAAAAATACCCCAATGTGATAAGTTTGACCACGAGCGTTATTTTAAGGCGTTTAAAAAGGAATTTGATTTTGAATATTTTGACCAGAGCAATTGTGATGTTAGCCGTGTTTGTTTTGAAAGCTATGATCCCGAAGCATTTGTTAATTTGGATGCTGAAACATATTCTCCTAAATTAATTGATGACGGTTACCAGTTTAAAGAATACGTTTCTTATACCCCACTTTTAGACGAGGATAAAATTATTGAAAGGATAATGCAATGGAATTGGAAAAAGGATTTTGTTGAGGGGGAAAGGAATAGTTTCATTTTTGATATTGCTGGTGCTTTTTGTGAGTTTGGAATTTCCGAAAGTACGGCAGTAGGGTATATTTTAAATAATGTGGTAATAGGGGAATTTTCTGAAAGTGAAGCAAAGACCACTATTAAAAACGTTTATAAAAAGCGTTCCTTCAATTCACGTTTTTTTGAGGATTACACCAAAAAGGAAAAACTGAATAAGGATTTAAAGACCAAGAAAAAAGAAGAAATACAAAAGGAGTACGACCTTACCGAAGAACAATATGACGAGGTTAAGGATAAGGCAGACCACGAGGCATTTTGGTATTTTGAACTTGACTCAAAAGGAAAGTACAAAACAAAAATAGATCCTCTTAAATATAAATATTTCTTAGAGCGTAGCGGATTTAAAAAATTCTTCCACAATGATAGCCAAAAGCCGACTTGGGTTAAAATTGAAAGCAATAAAGTTAGTGAAACATCAACGGAAAAAATAAAGGATTTTGTTTTGGACTATCTTTTAAAAAATAAGTACTTAAAGGTTTGGAGTTACTGCGTAAATTATAGCACCATATTTTCTGAAAATTTCCTTTTGATGTTGGAAACGGTTGACCTTATGATGCTGGAAGATAAAAAATACAAATCCTTCATAGCTTATGAAAATGGCATTTTGGAAGTAACAAAAGACAAAGCGGAACTTGTGGATTATATTGATGTTGATGGGTACATTTGGAAAAGCCAGATTATAAAGAGGGATTTTGAGCCGGTAAGCAAAAACGACAATGAGTATAAAACTTTCATTTCAAATATATCTAATAACGAACCCGAACCGATGGAAGCGGTCATAGGATACCTTTTGTCCACCTATAAAAATAAAATGAATAACAAGGCTATAATCTTAAATGACGAGGTTATAAGCGAAAACCCCGAAGGTGGTACTGGAAAGGGGTTGTTTATTCAAGGACTTCGGCAAATACGGAAAGTATCAATTTTAGATGGAAAGACATTTGACGACAAAAAATCATTTCCTTATCAAACTGTTAGTCAGGAAACCCAAATTTTAGTATTTGATGACGTTAAAAAGAATTGGGATTTTGAAACAAAGTTTTCCCTTGTTACCGAGGGAATGACTTTAGAGCGAAAGAATAAAGATGCTATTAAATTGACGGTTGAAGAAAGCCCTAAAATGGTTGTAAGTACAAATTATGCGATTAAAGGCGAGGGAAACAGCCACGATAGAAGAAGGCACGAAATTGAGATAGCACAATATTACGGAAAGGACTTGACCCCTTATGACGAATTTGGAAAACAGTTGTTTGATGACTGGACTGAAGATGAATTTAATGCCTTTGATAACTATATGGTTTATTGCCTTCAATTATATCTTTCAAAGGGATTGGTTAAGCAAAATGCAAAGAATTTGGATATGCGTAAATTCATTGCTGAAACAGCAATGGAGTTTAATGAATGGATTTCAGACAGTGAACACTTCCCAATTAATTCAAGAAATAATAAAGTTGAATATTTTGAGAACTTTATAAATGAATATCCAGATTTTAAGAAGTGGCTTACACGAAAGCGTTTTAATATTTGGGTTCAAAAATACGCCTCTTTCAAAAATTATACATTCGAACAGGGAAATACCAATGGGATAAGATGGTTCCAGATTACTGATGTAACAAGAGAAATTGAAGTAGTTGACGACATAGATTTTTAAGATATGAAAGCACTTGAAACAGAATACAAAGGGATATTATTTAGAAGTAGATTGGAAGCGAGATGGGCAATTTTATTCGATGCTTTAAAATTGGAATACATTTATGAGCCTGATTGCTTTGTATTGTCAAACGGTCAAAAATATACTCCAGATTTTTATTTGCCAAGGTATAAATTATATATTGAAATTAAACCAAATTTTGATTGGATGGATATTAAATATCATACGGAAAGATATGAATTGTTTTCAAAAACATTAGTAGTATTATCGGGAGGCTATCCATCATTTGAAAATATAAACTATTCAAATAATTGCGATGGCGGAGTTATATTTTGTCCTAATAGAAAATACGAACCTCTTTTTTATTCAGGATTAAATGTTGGGGATAAAAGCGATATGTTTACTAATGAAGATTATCGGAGTGAATTACAAATAGTAAAATCATATAGATTTTGGAAATAAGACCCCACCAAACTCAAAAGGCAAACGAACTTTTAACCGTTCTTAATAAGTATAAATGTGCTTATTTAAGAGGTGAGGTAAGAAGCGGGAAAACAATTACAGTACTGGAAACCGCTAAAAATTACGGTGCTAATGATGTTCTTTTTATTACTAAGAAAAAAGCTATTTCAAGTATTTCAAGTGATTACGAAAAAATTGGATATGTTTTTAATTTGACCGTTACAAATTATGAAAGCATCCATAAAGAGAATGGTAAATTTGATTTAATAATTTATGATGAGTGTCATACATTGGGGGGGGTTCCAAAACCCGCAAAGAGGGTTAAAGAAATTAAAAAGCGATTTTCAAAAACGCCTTGTATTTGGTTGACGGGAACTCCCGCAGCGGAAAGCTATTCGCAATTCTTTCATCAATTTTTTGTAAGCGATTTTTCACCGTTCAAAGAATATATTAATTTTTATAAATGGGCTTATAACTTTGTTATAGTTTCTAAAAAACGCATAGGAACTCACGAGGTCAACGACTATACAAATGCGAAGGTAAGTGATATTGAAAGGCTTATTTCGCCATACACCGTTACAATGACACAAGAGGATGCTGGTTTTGATGTCGATATAAATGAAATGATATTGATAGTAGAAACACCTAAAAAAATACATTTATTAGCGCAAAAACTTATAAAGGATCGGGCAGTTGAGGGCAAGTCAGGTTTTATAATGGCCGAACTTCCGGCTAAACTTCAAAGTAAGGTGCATCAAATTTATAATGGAACGGTAATAATCGACACGCACGAGGGTGAAAGTGCTTCGGTTATCCTTAGCAATTACAAAGCTGAATTTATAAAAGAAAAATTTAAGGGCAAAAAAATTGCTATTATGTATTACTATCAAAAGGAACTTGAAGTACTGAAACAAACTTTTGGTGAAGGAATTACAACGTGTTTGGAAACCTTCAATAGTACCGATAAGAATTTCGCTATTCAACAATCTTCTTGTGAAGGGATTAATCTATCAAAAGCTGATTGTTTGGTTTATTATAATTTAGGGTTTTCTGGCAAAAATTTTATTCAGTCAAGAGATAGAATGACTGTAAAATATAGGTTGAACAACAATATTTATTTTATACTTGAGAGCGGTGGTATTACAGAAAAAATATATCAACGGGTTAGGCTTAAAAAAGATTATAATAGTCGTTATTTTATGAAAGATTTTGTATCTTAGCATTGTAGAGTCGTCGCTACAATAAAGAATTTTATACAAATTCCCACACCGATAAAGACGACGACCTTTTGAAGTGTGGGTTTTTACGTTTATGGAAGTTTGGAAAGACATAAAAGGGTATGAGGGATTATACCAAGTAAGCAATATTGGTAGGGTTAAGAGTATTGAAAGAAAAATAAAAAGAGGTAATCATTTTTTATCTGTTAAAGAAAAAATATTAAAACACGCTCCTAATCTTCACGGATATTTAACTGTTAGTTTATGGAAAAATAATAAGGGCAAAACCCATAGCATACATGTTTTAGTTGCCATTGCTTTTTTAAATCATAAGCCAAATAAATATAAAGTAGTGGTAGATCATAAAAACAATATTAGAACTGATAATAGTGATACAAATCTTCAATTAATATCTAATAGGAAAAATTGCACTAAAGATTTAAAAGGTCATTCAAGCGATTATGTAGGTGTTCATTGGCACAAAGTTTATAAAAAATGGCAGTCAATGATAACTATAAATGGAAAATATAAATATTTAGGCAGATTTGAATATGAATACGATGCTCACTTAGCCTATCAAAATGCATTAAAAAATTTATGAGCAACCACAAACAAAAATTAAAGGATAAATGGACAAAAGATGGGTATCTGGTAATTAACCTTATCAATATTACCCCTGTTGGATTGCCGGATTACTTATGTTTAAAGCCAAACCACGTTTGTTTTGTGGAAAGCAAAGAGGGTAGGGATATTTTGTCACCACTTCAAAAAATATGGTTGAAAAAACTTATTGCCTTTGGATTTGACTGTTATATTAACGATGAACTTTATAGGTTATGATGCCCCTAAACCCACACATAACATACACCAGCCCAAAAGGGCGCGAATATAGAGTCAGTGGAATAGAGAAGATTCCCGAAACTTCCAAATGGGTAGGGAAGATTGAAAAACATCATTGGATAGTTACCGTTCGTTTTTTGGACGACAATAGTTTTGGAAGATTGTATTTTGACCACAATGATATTCATTATAAAACAACGCTTTAAATAAATACAGATGAAAATAAGCATCAAAGAAAAATATACAATTAGAAGTATTGATACGGAGCAATGTAAAGAATGGCTTTTATATAAACATTATGCAGGTCGAATACCACCTATTGAATACTCTTTTGGATTATTTGATAACGATAACATATTAAGCGGAATTATAACCTTTGGAACTCCCGTAAGCAATACATTAAGAAACCTTTGGAAAAATGAATATAAATTAATGGAATTAAATAGGCTTGTGATTAATGAAGGATTGGAAAAAAATGTATTAAGTTGGTTTGTTTCAAAAGGTCTTAATATGTTGCCTAAACCACTTGTATTGGTTTCTTATGCAGATACAAGTCAAAACCATCACGGATATATTTATCAAGCTACTAATTGGATTTATACAGGGTTAAGCGTGAAATTTAAAGATTACTACATAAAAGGAAAAGAACATTTACACAATGGAACTATAATGGATTTAAGTAGAGGTCAAGAAAATAGGGTGCAATGGTTACGTGAAAAATTCGGAAGCGATTTAATAATGATAGATAGGCCGAGAAAACATAGATATTTCTTTTTTGTTGGAAATAAAACGGATAAAAAAATAATGCTTAAAATGTTACCATATCAAAAACAACCATACCCAAAAGGAGAAAATAAAAGATATGATGCAAGCTATTCACCAACAATACAAACATCACTATTTAACATTTAAACCCCTTGCCAATTAAAAAGTATTTACTATATTTGAAAAGTCTTTGGAGGACAACCGAAAAACATTCACCCCCGCTTTAATTGTATTCCCCAGTCCTCCAAGACATATACGATTATTTGCGGGGGTTTAATTTAACTAAAGCTATGATAAAAATAACCAATGAATGCAATATGGAGTTAATGGCAAGGTATCCCGATAATTATTTTGAACTTGCTATTGTTGATCCGCCTTATGGGATTGATATTAAAACACGTGTTTTTGATGATGGTAAAAAATGGGATTCTGAAATACCAAACGAAAAATATTTTACTGAATTATTTAGAGTGTCTAAAAATCAAATTATATGGGGTGGAAATTACTTTTTAAATTATTTAAAACCAACGCCTTGTTTTTTGATTTGGGATAAAAAAATGACAGATAAACATTTAATGTCTATGAGTGAATTTGCTTGGACTTCATTTAGTTCAAAAAATTTAATATTTAGACAGCCGCCTGTAGGCGATAGGGGTTTTTATAACATTGACGGAACAAGGATTCATCCTACACAAAAAAGCATTAAGTTATATGAATGGCAATTATTAAATTTTGCCAAACCAAACGACAAGATTCTCGATACCCATCTTGGTTCTGGCTCAATAGCGATAGCTTGCCATAATTTAGGCTTTGACCTTACCGCTTGTGAATTGGATGAAGATTACTTCAAAGCATCCTTAAAACGCCTTAAAGAACATCAATCCCAAACAACACTATTCTAAAATGAACACAGAAACAATACATAGAGAGTGCAATCGGGAAAAGACAGATTTAACAATCATACGTGAGATAGTTGAAAAAGCCTTTGATGTGGATTTAAGGTCTAAATCACGGAAAAGAGAAATAGCCGACAAACGCATACTTTATTCCCACTTCGCCAAAGAAAAAACGGTTAACAGCTTTGAGTCTATCGGGAATGAGATAAACAAAAACCACGCTACGATAATGCACCACGTTAGGCAATTTGAATCACTAATAAAAACAGATAAATATTTTAGGCGGGATTATATGCTTTGCGAGAAACTTATGCCAAACGTAAAAGTATTTGATGACACACCAACAAGGGTATTGAAAGTAAGGCTAAAGCACCACCACGCAATGGTATATAGGCTAAAGAAAGAAATTAAGAAACGTCAAGACCACAAGACTGATACCGTTCCTTAAAATGAATGGTAGTAAATGTTAAAGTTTAATATTTTTGTAATACGTATTAAATAAATAGTTATATTTGCTTATAACTTAAAACAAAGGAATTATGAAAACTTTAAAAACAGAATCAGACTACAAAAAACACAACTTCAAATTAAGTTTTGCGGTTTTAACAAAAAAAAATATAGTAATGAGTGCCGGATTTATAAATAAAAAAGAAGCTGAAGACTTCAGGGATAATGCTTTTTTTGGATATTACAAAGATTGCATTGTTAAAATGGTTAGAACGAATTAATAAATAAACACCTAAGCAAGTGTAAAAACTGCTTAATTAATTATGACAATTACAGTAATTGACAAAGCAAACGAGCTAATTCAAACAGTTGGAAAAGAAAAAGCAATAGAGTTTTTTCAGATAAGAATTGATGAAATAGGAACGCCAAATTTTTTTCAAGACGTTTGTAATATTAGCGGAAATGAAATCGCAATTAATTATATTAAATCAAAATAGCTATGCAAAAACCAGTAACAATAACATTAACCCCCGAACAAAAGAGGCGGGGCGCAATATTAGCAAAGGAAAAATATAACCGTGAGCGTATGTTCTCCTTCTTTTTGGGGGATATGATAGATACGCTTTGGGAGGGGAGGGAGAAATGATTTGTAACGGGCAATAATAAATACAGTAGCGATTATGAAAGAAGAAATTGAAAGAATACTCAGAAGCCGATTTACGAGAGGTGACATCCAAACAGCCACAAACGAGTTATTGGATTTATTTAATGTTAGCCTTTCGTTGACGGAATCAGAGGAAGAATACGAGCCTTACTTCGGGTGGTGCAATGTAGAAGGTTGTGAAAACGAAGGTGCAAATGGTGGCGGTTGCTGGCGTGAAACTGGATATTGGACAGTATGTAGTAAACACTCTCAGGAGTATCGAGAAGGAAAACCACAGCCACCAATGAAGCAATCAGCTATTGAGAGAGAAAAAAGGCGAGGTGCAGACGGTGTGTTAGTCAATGAAGGCTAACACCGATCTAAAAGACGTTTTAATGGCTTTTTAGCGACTGTTGTAAAGCGTTTAAATAAATTAACTTAAATAATAAAGATTATGAAAACACTACTATTAATACTATTCACACTTCCAATATTTGCACAGAACGCAGTAGGAATACAGGTAAGCCAAGACAATCGTTTATTTTTACTTGGCGACAACCACGGAAACGATCCGTTAACGCCAGATATGCAATTTAAAATAGTATTGCAAGGGAATGATACCGAAACAGGCTATCTAATGGTAGCACCTAAATACGAATGGGCTCAATTAGCGGGAGGGGATTATTCAAGATTTGGTGCTGAATTGGGCTATGCGTTCCACACGTACATTTTAAAAATAGACATTGCGCCAAGTATAGGCTATGGATATATGTTCCGCCACGGTAGCCGTACCGAAAGTTGGGAATTTTCAACGGAAATAAAAATACCATTAACAAAAAATCTAAGCGTAATAAGCCTTGTGAACGTAAACCAACGGCACGACCTAAAATATGCCCCGTGGAGGTACAATGTAGGCACAGGATTGAGATTTGACATATCTACGGACTATATATCAAGACAGGCTCAAAAAGGAACTAGGTTTTAACTATTAAAAATAATAACAATGAGTTTAAATGTTTACTTAGAAGGGAAAAAGAAAAAAGTTATGTGCTATGCATGTGGTAGAGAGCATAAAGAAAGAGAAGAAATTTATTCAAGAAACATAACCCACAACTTAGGAAAAATGGCAAGTGAAGCAGGAATTTATGAAATACTTTGGCGACCCGAAGAAGTTGGTGTTAAAACAGCTGAAGATATTGCTTACAAATTAGACTTAGGTATTCAAGAATTAAAAAGAAATCCCGAAAAATATAAAAAATTTAGTGCCGAAAATGGGTGGGGAACTTACGAACAATTTATCCCGTGGCTCGAAGATTATTTAGAAGCATTAAAAGAAAATCCAAAAGCAAGAATTAGAGTTTCAAGGTAACTATTGATTAATCAAAAATAATTTAATATATTTACACGATGAAAGACCCTAAAGAAATAACAGTAGTTGATGCCATCATAGAAAAAGCCACTTTTGATATGGATCAAAAATGGTATGAGTACTTTTTGGAAGGACTGAAAAGAAAAGGTTTTGAATTTGATAATCCATTGGAAGCTCAGTATTTTGTTAAGGCTAATTGTAAAGCCGTAGAAGACCACAACGGAAACCGAACATATTACGTAAACGGCATTCCTTTTTTCTACTTCAAGCCATCTAATACAATGGATATTGATAAAGATTTTAGTAAACCAGATATTGTTTTCACTGCCTCAATAGGCGAATATTCTTATCTATGACAAAAACAATCCACCGTTCAGCAGAAACTGGAAAGATAGTAACAGAGGAGTTTGCTAAACAAAATCCCGATACTACCGTTAAAGAAACGATATTGAACCACAGGGATATTTTAAAGGACTTCTGCGACTTCTTAGAAGAACAAGGCAGACCAATAGACTATAGTTTAATTGATGAATATTTGAAGGGGAATTAATGGCATTGTTACAATTTACACAACAAGAATCAAAAGGCAAAACCAATATTTGGCAAGTTGGATGCAATGATGCTTATTTAGGGATAATTAAATGGTATTCAGCTTGGAGAAGATATACATTCTTTCCCGAATCAAATACATTGTTTGATGCTAACTGCCTCAAAGAAATAACATCGTTTATCAATGAACAAATGACGATTAGAAAAGATGGGCGCACCTAAAGGAAATGAATACTATTTGATTAGAGAAAAGGACGGTAGGGATAAAACCTATACGCCAGATGCTTTGTTATTAATAGCTAATGAATACTTTAATTGGTGCTTAAATAATCCATTAATACAAGCCGTTGTTCAAAAGAGAAAGATTAACAGGGATGAAGAAATAATAGAGCTTGTGGACTGCCCAAAGATGAGGGCTTTTTCTTTACAGGGCTTTTGTAACTTCGCTAATATCTGTTTGAATACCTTTAAGAATTATGAGGGTGATGATGATTTTTTGACAGTCACAACACGCATACGTGGAATAATCGAGGGACAACAGTTTGAGGGCGCGGCATCTGGTTTCCTTAATCCTAATATCATTGCACGTAAGTTAGGATTAGCCGATCAAAAAGAAATTAAAGGCAATATATCGGTACAACAGATTACGGGAATGGAAATTAAATGAAAATAACCTTTGACACCAATAACAACCTTAAGCAAAAAGAGGTTTGCCGTTATTGGGTTGACCCTTTAATAAAAGATATTGTCTATGGTGGTTCAAAAGGGTCTGGAAAGTCTTATTTGGGAGCATCACTAATCTTTGGGGATGCTTTAATATATCCAGAAACACATTACTTTATAGCACGTAAAAAGCTAAACGACCTTAGAAAATTTACCCTTCCAACAATTAATGAAGTCTTTTCAAATTGGGGGCTTACACAAGATTACTACAAATACAACGGTCAAGATAATTACTTTCAGCTTTACAATGGTTCTAAAGTGTTTCTATTGGAAGCAAAATACCTGCCATCCGACCCTCAATATATGCGGTTTGGTTCTATGCAAATGACAAGGGGATGGATAGAAGAAGCAGGGGAGTTTGAAACCGATGCAAAAGAAAATTTAGAAGCATCAATCGGAAGATGGAAAAATGATGTTTACGGTATTGAAGGAAAGTTATTACAGACCTGTAACCCATCAAAGAACTATCTCTACAAAGAATACTATAAAAAGCATAAGACAGGCGAACTGGACAACCGAAAACGTTTTGTACAGGCTTTGCCGGAAGATAACAAGATGCTTGATAAAGGCTATTTAGAGAACCTTAACCGCATTTTATCCAAAAACGCAAGGGAAAGACTATTAAAAGGGAATTGGGAGTATGACGACGACCCTACAGCTTTATGTGATTATGAAAATATAATAGACATCTTTACAAATATCCCACAAGAAGGGGATAAATATATTACAGCCGACATTGCACGACTTGGAAGCGATAAGGCAGTTATTAAAGTTTGGAACGGTTGGGATGTTATTGAAATAGTAGAGTTTGCTATTAGTAAAACAACCGAAATACAAATGGCTATCAATAGCCTAAGGGCGAAATACAAGATACCAACAAGCCAATGTATCGCAGATGAGGACGGTGTAGGCGGTGGAGTTGTGGATAACTGTAAGATAAAAGGCTTTGTTAACAATTCAAAGGCTTTGAACAATGAGAATTATAATAACCTTCAGTCCCAATGCGCCTATAAATTAGCGGACAGGATTAACGATAGTACTCTATCCATTTCTGCAGAACTTACACCAAAACAACAAGAAGAAATTATAGAGGAACTGGAGCAGTTAAAAACGTGGAAAGAAGATAGCGAAAACAAGTTACAGATTTTGCCAAAGCAAAACATTAAAGAAAATATAGGTCGTTCACCAGATTACAGGGATGCACTTTTGATGCGTGTTTGGTTTGATCTAAACCCCAAAACAAAAATCCGTTCAAGCGGTGTGATGTAATGGGGCTTAACAATGACATACTATCCATTCCTGCAAAGGACTTCAAGAAGCTATTGAAGTACGGCAGGCGTTCCGATACCTTTGGAAAGTACAAGGCGAAGGAGCTTATTTACTACCCTTACAGGTTCGTAAAGGAAACATTGCCGAACCATTTGAGCAGTGGGGAATTTGAAGAAATATTAACTTTTCTTTTCAAAATTCGTAATCCGCATAAGATTAAACCACAAAAAGTATTACCTTTGATACTTTGGCTGTATGATGGTCTTAAAAGAATTGGGGAATTTGAAAAAGAAACCTTATCTTCGACACCAGAGCCTGATATGGTTAATGCGGGTATTGAAACGCTTAATGAGATAGGTGAATATAATGTAGTTGATATGTTAGTTAAGGAGTGGGGCGTTTATACCCACGAGGAAATATGGGAAATGCAGTATGAAAAGGTTTGGATAAAACAGCGTAAAATGAAACTTGAAAACGATGTACAAAAGAATCTATTGAGGATTCAAAAGGATAAAGCTAAAAGGAGGTAGTTATGGAAGAAAATAAAAAGACTATTGAATATGGAATGGTTACTAAACAAGATTTAGAAGCCTTTGAAAAAAACAGAAATGAAGTCGATGAAAACGGTTTTGTTATTTCTGAAATATCAATAGAAAATAACAATATGACACCATACCCAAAAGCAACCATTGTTTATGAAAAGCAATATAAAAACTGTAACCATTGGACGTAGTTAAGTTTTGGAAAGACCAAGTAGAGAAATGGCAAGAGGACGAGAAATGTGGCTTTTGCTGGTCTTTTAGCGCCCCACTATTCGACAACGCAACAAACATCCAACAAACAGAAGAAGCGTGTTGCACTTATGTATTCCTAACCAAACTAACCCGAAACAGGATACCACAATTTTCCAGCAATACGGGATTTGTTAACAGGAAATTCTGCGATTATTCATTTATCTTGCACGTGGTTAGGAAGGGGGATTTGGGAACTAACAACTATAACGAGATTGCTGGACACCCGATAGAAGAAAGCAGATGGAACGAAATATACAAGCCGATTGCAGACTGTTTGGATTGTGATTTAATGCTGGATTTCTGCGAGTTTGTAGGATTGAAAGTTGATGAAATGACGTGGAGGGAAGAAATGGAGCAGGCTTATATGGATAATAATTATTACGGGTGGCGAATAACCGCTACCTTTAGAGTGGAATCTTAAACTAAACTATGGATACAAAAACCTTTAATAGTGTATTAGCTGAATTAGATGAAGCAATAACATTTTTTATTGTAGGCAACCACGTAGACGCCAGAATATCAATGCCAGATTATTTCATTGATTTATTAATTAGTGAATTTGAAAAAAAATTAAATATAAAACTTGCTAAAGGCAATGGGTTAAATTATAGGGGTGTTAATATTATTCCTTCATACGAAAATAAGATAGTTGTTTTTACTCTCGACAGTCCTATTCATAAAAACTATAAAGTAATTGAATTACAATGACTAAAACCCAATACATATTAGCATCAATAGTAGCCGTTATAATACTAACGGCTTTTGCCATTCACGTGGTAAGGTTCTTTAAACTTAACTCACTGCAAAAGAAAAGGGATGAATGTGATTTGACAACGGCAAGAGGCAGGAGCTTAGCGAACGAATACAACAAGAAGATTAATCGGTTAATGAATTATGCTGAAAGAAAATGACATAAACCAAATAATGCAGGAGGTTATCGATAAGTTTCTTATTCCAAAGTTCAATGAATTGGATATGAACGCCACGGGTCAATGGCTTGAAAGTTTAGAAACCGAAGCAAGACAGAATGTAGGGATTATTAGGGGGCAGGATTATTCAGAGTTTTTGGCACGTGGGAGAAGACCCGGCAACCGACCACCGATTGCACCGATTGAAAGATGGGTTAACGCAAAACTTGGAATAGGAGGAAACCAAGCGAGGGGCGTAGCTTTTGCAGTAGCCACAAAGATAGCCAACGAAGGTACAAGCTGGTATCAACAGGGCGGTACTGATTTATTGGAAGTATTGGAAAGTCCCGAGTGTGTGGATTACGTTAGAAGTAGGTTTGCAGGATTAATGCAATTGGAAGTAAAGAACTCATTTGAAAGAATGGTTAAAGAGGTTTTTGTATGACAGTAACAGGATTAAATTCAGACCTATACTATTCGGATAATCCGATATATTTAACCTTTGGCGAAATTTCAGCAAATACAAAGTATATTGAAATATTCCCGATGGGGGTTGGAATAGACCCTTTAAGGCTTTACGTAAAAGGGCGCACCGAAATAACAATAGATATTTCTTCAATGGTGAAACTTTGTTTTCCCGATGTTTCTCACAATACGGACTACACGACCTTAACTCCTTTTGTAGTTGCTAACAATTGGGTTAAGATTACCTTCGTTATGAAGTACGTACAAAACAACGGACACCCCTTTAACCTTCCAAACCTTGTAAAGACATTCGTTAAGGGCGGTAAAAGGACATATCAATCAAATCAAAACACGTCGAGCATAACGCCATTGATACCAACGGAAAAAATACCGCAATGGGGAGGTTATCCGATTGACTATTATTACTTCAATAGTAATAAGCAAATGACTAAGTCAAATGTTATACCTGAAAGTTTAAAGGAATTGCGAAAGATAAAGGGGTGCGATCCGTTATATGTCAAGTTCAAAAATCTAAAGGGTGGTTATTCCTATTGGCTTTTTGAGAACTGGAGAAACGATGACGGAAATAAGAATCTTGGAACGATTGCTCAAAGGAATAGATTAATTGATCTCGGCAACACCCTTGATCCATCGATAGAGGCAATATCAAAAGTACCTAAACGCTTCTTTCCGATTATTCAGGATTTGATAGCCAGTAATGAGATTTACATTTATACGCCACCAATTAACCCGATGCTCGATACACTTGGTATTTGGGAGCAGGTTACGTCCGACAACAACAAGACAAGCCAGAACCTATTTAATGAAAATGAAAAGGTAAAACTTAAATTTCAAAGACACCACAGGTTAAACCCTACTTTGCTATGGTCGAACTCATAATAAATGGACAATATGTAGAGCTTAAAAACCCTTCGGTTAAATACGTGAAGCAAGTGAACGACCTTGCAGATGTAACAACCGTTAACACTTCTTATTCCTATTCATTAATTGTTCCAAAGACACCGATAACTACAAAGATATTTAAAGGTCTTGGAATTGTTGGCGACACTTCGAAAATACCATATACAAAGAACGTTACCCAATTGATTGACAACGGGGCTATGATAGTCAGCAATGGAGTATCGACTGTTAAAGAAACTGGAGACACTTATAAAGTGATTGTACAAGATGGTATAATAGACTTCTTTAGGGCTATTGAGAATAAGACCATAGGAGGGGATTTGGACTTGTCCGAACTTTCACATACAAAAAATGCAGCCAATATAGTAGCATCGTTTACAAATCCCGATTATAGGTATCTTATTTCAGAGTATAATGGAAAAACGATTAAGGACGGTGCGTTAAACCCCGATTACCAAGTGCCGAGCATTAATCAAGAATATATATTCGATAAGATAATGGCGTATGCTGGTTATACCTATGAAGGAATGCCAGATATTAGCGGGGAATGGACAACTTTCCCAACGCCCCCAACTATCCCAACGGATGAAGAAATATTGCGCTTTGATGGATTTGCCAGCCAAATCGAAGCGGTAACGCCCTATGCAGATTGGAGGGATGAATTTATACCGACTTGGGATAGTTACCCAACGTATGACACCGATTTTTTAACGTTAATCAATAATTGGAAATTAAAGATATTACAGACGGGGAATTATAGGGCGGTGTATGATATTAATGGTAGTATGTTCTATGTCTATTTGGTTGGCAATCAAATGAAGACGTTCACCCTTCCAATGAAGATAGTACTCTATAAGAACGGTGATGAGATTTCTTCCAAGATTTCGGGGGGTGGGGGTTTCACTACAAAGGATTTTAATGGAGGCGCAACCGATGTTATACATTTCTACCCACAACCATTGTCAAGGCAGGAGGCAGAGGATATAGGCTTTTCAGATGAGGATGCTTTGGATAGATTGGAAAGCGGGGAATACTATATTTTTACCGTTACAATGTCAGCACTTAATGCAGACATAAGCACAATGGGAGTAGAAATATTTGATTTTGGCGATGCGTTCAAAGATTATTCGATGACGGATTTTATAAAAGAAGTGATGTTCCGAAAATCATTGACCCCCTTTCCCGATGTAAACGATAAACATATTAAATTCCTTACATTGTCGCAAAGGGTCGATGTTTCAAGTTATATTGATTGGAGCAAAAAATACGCTGGCAGGAAAAAAGAGGAGTATTCTTTTGGAAGTTACGCAAAGCAGAACGCACTTGTAATGAAGCACGACAATGACGAAGATACTTTTGGAAACGGCACTTTGAATATAAACAATGACAATCTAAAGGACAATGCTACTTTGTTACAATCCCGCTACTTTGCACCTTCGGGGAATCTAAAATTGATAACAGGGATAGGTGGCGAGTTTTTCTTAGAGATTAAGTTTTGGGATAGGGAGGTAAAGGATGATGACGGGGTGCAGACAATCGAATACAAACCTTTATCCAATAGGTTCTTTTTATTGAAAGAGCAAATAGTTAATAAGACAATCGAGATTGGGGATATTGAGGTAACAAGTTTTCCAAAGGCGGTTATGGCGGG
>AZIJ01018913.1_pt1 | contig 41646 bp, 38 predicted proteins | sample 359151 | NCBI WGS metagenome assembly AZIJ01 (sample SAMN02429718, study PRJNA222666) | marine sediment metagenome | biome: Sediment sample; isolation source: enrichment culture of sample MGS-ElMAX(UA) from oil contaminated site at the... | place: Egypt: El Max | collected 2013-01-23 | depth 9.22 m m | reverse complement strand
AGCGCCGTTTCCGCAACACAGCGGCACCGCCGGCGCGCTGCTGGGAGGCTGTGCCAATCTGGGGGGAGGCCTGTTCCTGCTGGGGCAGGGAGCGCTGCCGCAAATGAGCCAGCCGGTTTTGGGTGGCCTGCTGCTGGCCTGCGCCGGGTTGGTGGTGTGGTTCCTGCTGCCTGCCGAGGCAGCCCTGCCCGAACCCGGGATATAAGCACGAATAAAAAAACGGCCGTCAGGCCGTTTTTTTATTGCGCGTGGTGCAGCAGCACGAACTTGTCCCACAACTGCTCGTCGGTTTCCCGGTGTTCGGGATGATCGATAATGCAGTCGATGGGGCAGACGCTGATGCAGGTCGGCTTGTCGTAATGCCCTACGCATTCGGTGCACAGGGCCGGATCGATTTCATAGATTTCCGGCCCGTAATAAATGGCGCCATTCGGGCATTCCGGCTCGCACATGTCGCAGTTGATGCAGTTATCCTTGATTAACAGCGCCATGAGCTTGCTCCGCGTGGGGGTTGCGGGTGTCCTGCTGCTCGCCCAGGTTGCGCATCAGAATGCCATAAGTCACATCAATGCCGGCATCGATGGGAATGTACATGACATGACCGTTGCCCGGTGCCACCTCTACCTGCTCGCCCTTGCGGTTTTTCATTTGCTCCAGGGTGAAGGTCAGGTTGCCCTTGGGAGTCATCAGCTCCAGGCTGTTGCCCACCAGGAACTTGTTTTTGACTTCCACTTCCACCCAGTCGCCGTCGCGGCCGGTGATTTCCCCCACAAACTGCTGGCTGGTGGACACGGAATAGCCGTAGTCGTAATTCTGGTAGTCACCGTGGGCGTGACGCTTCAAAAAGCCCTCGGTATAGCCCCGGTGCGCCAGGTTTTCCAGGGTGCTCATCAGGGTGGCATCGAAGGGCCGGCCGGCCACGGCGTCGTCAATGGCCTTGCGATAGACCTGGGCGGTGCGGGCCACGTAATAGAAGGACTTGGTACGGCCTTCGATCTTGAGGGAGTGCACGCCCATTTGGGTCAGCCGCTCCACATACTGCACCGCGCGCAGATCCTTGGAGTTCATGATGTAGGTGCCGTGCTCGTCTTCATAGGCGGCCATGTACTCACCGGGGCGGTTGCTTTCTTCCAGCAGTACCGGCTGATCGTGGGGGGCGCCGGCGCCCAGGGTGGGCTCCACCATCTGCACGGCGGCGGGCTCAACCGGCTGCACCAGTATCGGCTCCTGCTTGTGCACGATCTGGCCGGTATCGTCTTCCTTGGCCTCGTGCACCTTGTATTCCCAGCGGCAGGCATTGGTACAGGTGCCCTGGTTGGGGTCGCGCTTGTTGATGTAGCCCGACAGCAGGCAGCGACCGGAGTAGGCCATGCACAGGGCGCCGTGCACGAACACTTCCAGCTCGATGGTGGGGCAGTGTTGGCGAATTTCTTCAATCTCTTCCAGGGACAGCTCCCGGGACAAAATCACCCGCTCGATGCCGTAGTTCTGCCAGAACTTGACCGAGGCCCAGTTGACGGCGTTGGCCTGCACCGACAGGTGAATGGGCATGTGCGGAAAATGCTCGCGCACCAGCATGATGAGGCCGGGATCGGACATTATCAGCGCGTCGGGCTGCATGTCCACCACCGGCTTCATGTCCCGCAGAAAGGTTTTCAGCTTGGCGTTGTGGGGCTGAATGTTGACCACCACGTAGAACTTCTTGCCCAGGGCATGGGCTTCGTTAATGCCAATCTGCAGGTTCTCGTGGTTGAATTCGTTGTTGCGCACCCGCAGGGAGTAGCGGGGCTGGCCGGCATACACGGCGTCGGCGCCATAGGCAAAGGCGTAACGCATGTTCTTGAGGGAGCCGGCGGGGGAGAGTAATTCGGGTACAAACATGGGAGTCTCGTCTGATGTCAGGTCAGCAGGCCACCACCTGATGGCGGCCGGGGCCGGCATTTTACTCCCATGTGCCGGTGATTTCGAGCTTAGGGTGTGTTCCGGTACCGGAACACACCCTATCGCCCGGCCGGCCGTACCCGTTCCACCTCCAGCATGACCCGGCGTTTGTCCCGCTCCACCTCGGCCCATAACAGCAGCCGGTCGCGGCGGTGCCGGCGCAGTGTGCGCCAGTGGTCGTCGTCCATTTCCACTTTGATGGTGCCGGTGCCATCGCGAAACAGATATTCGTCGTCGTCCAGCCGCCGGACGATATGGCCCGAGAGAATAATGCGGCTGTCGTCGGCCAGGCGGCGGGCCTCGGCCACCGTGGTAATGGGCAAATTATTATTGCGGCGGTATTCGCTGCGATACTCACCACGGTAGTCCCGTTCATATTCATGGCGGTGCCAGCGGCTGTCATCATGGGCCGAGGCGGAGCCGGCGGCCAGCCACAACAGACCCACCAGACCGGCAAGAGAAAAGTAACGCATGGGCAAGCTCCCTTCACGAAAGATGGCAGCACCATAGTGCCCACCCGCGAAGGAAACCGTCGCTGTCGCCGATAACAGGCGAATACGTGCTGAAAAACGAAAACCGTGGGACAGCTTTGGTCATATGAGGGGCAGCAATGCGAAGCAACAGCAGGGTTGCCTTCTTCGACACGCTTCAAGCCCCACCATGGGTCGCTCGGCACATGCCATCCGTGGCATGTGACGGTCGAATCTGGCAATCCCTGCTGCTGCTTCGTGAAATTTTGGCGTTGCCCGTTGAAGGCTGTCTGACAACTGGATTGCGGGTAAGAGGGAAGGGTAAAGGTAACAGCGCCACCGACCCTCTGCGCCAGGGAGGGCGCAGCGGAGCCTCCAGGGATGGATTTACGGCGTGTCGGGGGAGCAGTTGCCTTTACCCGAGTTGCAGCGGGCGTTCAGATGACTCTGTTAACGGCTTTCCTCGCCGCCCATGGCCTCAATCAGCTCGGGAATAAAGCGGGACAGCTCGCCGGTAACCAGGGCGAAGTCGGCGTCAAAGCGGGCGGCGGCATCTTCGCTGGTCACGTCGTCATTCTGCTCGCGCAGCTCTTCCGAGAACTTGAGCCGCTTGATGCTCATGTCGTCACCCAGAATAAAGCTGATGGTGTCGCTCCAGTTCAGCGCCAGCTTGGTTACCAGCTTGTCGGCATCGAGGTGGGCCTTCATCTCGTCGCTCAGCAGATCCTGCTGCTTGGCGCGAATAATACCACCGTGCTCCAGGGCCGAACGCAGCTCGGCTTCGTCTTCCAGGGCAAAGCCGGCGGGGGCCGCACCTTCCTTCAGCCAGTCGGTCAGGGTCAGCTCCGGCGGCGTGGTCATGGCCAGGGGCACCACCGGCAGGCTGCCGATGCACTTGCGCAGCAGTGCCAGCAGATCTTCGGCGCGTTTGGCGGAGCTGGCGTCCACGGCGATGAAGCCGTCTTCCGGGTTGATCCAGGCCCAGGTCTGCTGAAACCGGCTGAAGGCCCGGGGCAAAAGGCTTACGATCACCTCTTCCTTGATGGCGTCCTTTTCCTTTTTCTTCAGCGCCCGGCCCTGCTCGGCTTCCAGCTGCTCTACCTTGTCGGCCACTTCATCGTTAACCACCGATCCCGGCAGCATTTTTTCTTCCTTCTTGGCGCACAGCAAAATCTGGTTGCCGGCACTGTGGATCAGGGCCTGGCCCTGTTTGCCCAGGGGAGAAATCCAGCCGAATTTGGCCTGCTCCTGGCTGCCGCAGGGGCTGAAGGTCATGGCTTCAAGCTGTTTTTCCAGCTCTTCCAGACTGAGCTCAAAGGGGCGGGTAAAACGGTAAACTTGCAGATTCTTAAACCACATGGCGTCCTCGGTCACGAGCCGAAAAACGGGCATTGTACTGCAATCCGACTTTGTGATCAGTGGGTCATTCTCGAATGATAAAGGCGGATCCCGCTCACAGAGGCGCACAAATCCCCGCTCAGCCACGGTCTGGGTCCATACAATGACCTCATCAGACAGTCAGGGGAGAAGGCGAATGATACGACAGGCCAGGCCGGAAGATACCGACGCCATTCTGGACGTCTGGCTGCTGGCGTCGCTGCAGGCCCATGATTTTGTGCCCGCCGCCTACTGGTGGCGCCACCAGGAGCAGATGCGAGCCCGTTACCTGCCCTCGGCGGAGGTCTGGGTATGTGAGCGGGAAGGGGAGATACAGGGCTTTATTGCCCTGGCGGAGGATTACCTGGCGGCGCTGTTCGTGCGTCCCGACTGCCAGCAACAGGGCATTGGCAAGGCATTGATGGCCACCGCCAAGCGCCAGCGGCGGCATTTGTCGCTCAAGGTGTACTGTGAAAATGACATTGCGGTGAACTTTTACCGCCGGCACGGTTTTGCCATTACCGACGAAAGCGTGGATCCGGGCACCGGCCAGCCCCAGTTGTGCATGGGCTTTGATACCGCCTGAGGCGTGAGCGCCGGTGGGGTATGCAGGTGCAACCTTTACGTCATGTTTTCATAAAAATGTCATACTCGCTTCCAATAATGGGGTAAAAGCGACAAGACCCATACCGAGAGGCTGTTGAAGAATGACACGGAAAATACTGGTGGTTGAGGATGAAGCGCCCATTCGGGAAATGTTGTGTTTCGTGCTGGAACAAAAAGGCTTTGCCACCCAGGAGGCGGAAGATTACGACCAGGCCCTGGAGATGATCAAGGAGCCCTACCCGGAGCTTATTCTGCTCGACTGGATGCTGCCCGGCGGCAGCGGTATTCAGTTGATCAAGCACCTCAAGCAGGACGAGCTCACCCGCCAGATCCCGGTGATCATGCTCACCGCCCGTGCCGAGGAAGAAGACAAGATCAAGGGCCTGGACGTGGGCGCCGACGACTACATCACCAAGCCATTTTCGCCCAAGGAGCTGACCTCCCGGCTGAAGGCGGTGCTGCGCCGGGTGGCGCCCACCTCGGTGGAAGACATCATCGAAGTGCAGGGCCTGCGCCTGGATCCGCTCAGCCACAGAGTGAGCGCCGACAGCCAGCAGCTCGACATGGGGCCTACCGAATTCAAGCTGCTGCATTTCTTTATGACCCACCCGGAGCGGGTATACAGCCGCGAGCAGTTGCTCAATAATGTGTGGGGCACCAATGTGTTTGTGGAAGATCGCACCGTGGATGTGCATATTCGCCGGCTGCGCAAGGCCATTTCGGCCACCGGGCACGACAAGCTGATACAGACGGTGCGGGGTGCCGGCTACCGTTTTTCCGTTCGCCTATGAGGCTTTCATGCAGCAACAGAATTCCAACCGGGGCAAATGGTGGCGTCTGGGCCTGTTTTACTCGGCCTTCGGGCTGGGCGGCCTGCTGGCGGGCAACCTGGCCTGGGGGCTGCTGGCGGGCACGCTGATCCAGCTGTTTGTGCAATACCGTTACCAGTACAAGCTGTCGGTGTGGTTGTGGCAGGATCGCAGCCTGACCCCGCCCGAGGGCAAGGGCAGCTGGGAAGGTATTTTCAACGGCATTTACCGGCTGCAGCAGCGCCAGCGTGCCCGGCGCCGGGAGCTGGCCAATCTGGTGCGCCGCTTTCGTGAAGGGGCCGAGGCCCTGCCCGATGCCGCCGTGGTCATTCGCCGGGATGGCAGCATCATCTGGTGCAACAAGCTGGCCCAGCAACTGCTGGGCTTTCGCTGGCCCGATGATGCCGGCCAGCACATTGCCAACCTGATCCGTACACCGGTATTTATCGCCTACATGAAGCGGGGCGATTTTCGCGAGCCACTGGAAATGCCGTCACCGCTCAGCGAGGAGCGGCTGCTGGAATGCCGCATCATGCCCTACACTGAAGATCAGGCGTTGCTGGTGGTGCGGGATGTCACCCGGCTGCGCAGCCTGGAGCAGGTGCGCAAGTCCTTTGTGGCTAACGTTTCCCATGAACTGCGTACGCCCCTGACGGTGCTCAAGGGCTACCTGGAAATGCTGGAAGATCCGCCTTCCGAGGCCATGTGGCGCAAAACCCAGAAAGTGCTGCTGGAGCAGACCCAGCGCATGGACGCCCTGGTCAACCAGCTGATGACCCTGACCCGTTATGAGGCCGCTCCCGACTCCGACTTTACCAAGGTGGTGGACCTGCCCGCCATGTTGCAGATGCTGGAGCAGGAGGCGCTGGCGCTCAGTGGCGAGCGCGGGCACCGTTTCAGCTTTGTGGTGGAAGCCGGGCTGCGGGTGCGGGGCGAGCCGGAGCAACTGCGCAGTGCCGTCTCCAACCTGGTGTACAACGCCGTACGCCACACCCCGCCGGGCAGTCATATTCGTGTGGAGTGGGGCCGCCAGGGTGAATTCGGCCGTTTTGCGGTGAGCGATGACGGTGAGGGCATTGCCCCGGAGCACATCGCCCGGCTGACCGAGCGTTTCTACCGGGTCGACAAGGCTCGCAGCCGCCAGACCGGCGGCTCCGGCCTGGGCCTAGCCATCGTCAAGCACGCCCTCGGACATCACGACAGCCACCTGGAAATAGAGAGTCGCCCGGGCAAGGGCAGTTGTTTCAGTTTCCGCCTGCCTGCCCGCCTGCTGGTGGCCGACACCGGTGTTCAGCAGAGCGCCTGAGCCTTTTTGCCGACCTGCGGCCTCCACTCCTGTGGAGGCCGTTTTGTTGATGACGGTTGCGGTTTATGACGGAAGCAAAACCACGGGGCAGGTTGTCATAAAAGCGTCACCTGCGGGTCATATAGTTGTCATTGCCGGCAGCAATACTGGCTGCGTCTTGAATGACCGAACCCGAATTGGAGATTAAGGATGAAACTGAACAAACTGGCAAGTGCACTGGGACTGACCGTGGCCATGGCCGCCACCTCCGCCTTCGCGGCCGTAGACGCCTCCCTGGCTGATTATCAAAAAGTCAGCGGCGTTTCCGGTAACGTGTCTTCCGTGGGCTCTGACACCCTGGCCAACATGATGACCCTGTGGGCCGAAGAGTTCAAACGTCAGTATCCCAACGTCAACGTGCAGATCCAGGCCGCCGGCTCGTCCACTGCGCCGCCCGCCCTGACCGAAGGCACTTCCCAGTTCGGCCCCATGAGCCGTGCCATGAAGAGCAATGAAATCGAAGCCTTTGAAAAGCGCTACGGCTACAAGCCGACCCCGGTACGGGTGGCCATCGATGCCCTGGCGGTGTTCGTGCACAAGGACAACCCCATTCAGGGCCTGAGCATGGATCAGGTGGATGCCATCTTCTCCAGCACCCTGGCCTGCGGCATGGCCGAGCAGATCACCCAGTGGGGCCAGACCGGCCTGGACGGCGACTGGAGCAACCGCGATATTCAGCTCTACGGTCGTAACTCGGTCTCCGGCACCTACGGCTACTTCAAGGACGAGGCCCTGTGCAAGGGTGACTTCAAGAACAACGTGAACGAGCAGCCCGGCTCCGCCTCCGTGGTGCAGTCCGTGTCCTCTTCCCTGAACGCCATCGGTTACTCCGGTCTGGGCTACAGCACCTCCAGCGTGCGCGCCGTGCCCTTGGCCGAAGTCGGCTCTACCGACTTTGTGGAAGCCAACGCCGAGAACGCCATCAGCGGTGAATACCCGCTGTCCCGCTTCCTGTACGTGTACGTGAACAAGCACCCCAACAAGCCGCTGGGCCCGATGGAAGCCGAATTCGTCAAGCTGATGCTGTCCAAGCAGGGTCAGCAGATCGTCGACAAGGACGGCTACGTGCCGGTGCCCGCCGCCGTGGTGGACGCCGACCTCAAGAAGCTGGGTCTGAAGTAATACCGCCATACTGTCTTGGTTGTGTTGGCCCCGGGGGATACCCCGGGGCTTTTTTACGTTTAATGGCCAAGTTGGCCGCGGTTTTCGCCACCAGACGTGTAAAAACCGCGCTCACCGGCCAAACCCGGCGGAAAAGCCACTTTTTTATTGCCGGTAACTGTGGCTATATAGGGGGAAGCACAGCACGCAGTATGTGAAGCAGGAGCAATTATGGAAATCAGGAAGATCCGCAGTGGTGAAACGGGCAGTATCTGGCAGTTGTTCCACGATACCGTGCACCGGATCAACCAGGCCGATTACAGTGAAAGTGAGCTGGCGGTATGGGCACCTGAGGAGTATGACGAACCACGCTGGGTCAGTCGTTTTATTCGTACCCGGCCGCTGGTGGCGATGGAAGGGAAACGGCTGCTCGGCTTTGCCGAGCTGGATGATGATGGCCGCATCGATTTGTTTTATGTGCACCATGAGCGCCAGGGAGAGGGCATTGGCCGGGCGCTGATGCAGCGGCTCAAGGCCGAGGCGGCGTCGAGGGGCCTGTACCGGTTATATTGCGATGCCAGCATCAATGCCCGGCCGTTTTTCGAGGCCATGGGCTTTACCGAGGTGGAGCAGCGCCGGCGGTCGCGGCATGGCCAGTCGATAGAAGTGCTGCTGATGGAGTACAAGGCGTAAGGGACGAGGTGCTCCCGCGAAGGCGGGAGCACCTACACACTGCCGGTACATACCTGACGAAGATAAGCGTGTGTTAAACGCAAAAAGCCCACCGTAAGGTGGGCTTTTTGAGGATGATTTGGTCGGCGTGAGAGGATTTGAACCTCCGACCCCTGACACCCCATGACAGTGCGCTACCAGGCTGCGCTACACGCCGAATTGGCAGCAACTATAAAGACCCGGCCGGTTTGCTGCAAGTCCCTTTTTGGTGTTTTGTGTTCGTTTGGCGCTTTATTGTTCGTGATGGCGGTTTTTTCGGCCTTTTTCCGCTTTGCTTGCAGCGAGGCCGGCTTTTGCCATAATAGCCGCCTTCAGGAGGCGGTGAATGAACGAGCAAGACGAATACTGGATGCGCCGGGCCATGGCACTGGCGGCCCGGGCCGAGCAGGAAGGGGAAGTGCCGGTGGGCGCCCTGGTGGTCTATCACGGCGACTGTGTGGGCGAGGGCTGGAACCGCTCCATCGGTCATCACGATGCCACCGCCCACGCCGAGATCATGGCCCTGCGCCAGGCCGGTGCGCACCTGGGCAACTACCGCCTGCTGGAGTGCACCCTCTACGTGACCCTGGAGCCGTGCATGATGTGTGCCGGCGCCATGGTGCACAGCCGCATTCAGCGGCTGGTGTATGGTGCCAGTGACGCCAAGACCGGCGCCGTGGACTCGGTACTGCAGCTGCTGGCCACCCCCGGGCTCAATCACCGGGTTGACTGGCGCGCCGGGGTGCTGGCCGACGCCTGCTCGGCCCAGCTCAGTGACTTTTTCAGGCGCCGCCGGGCGGAAAAAAAGGCCGCCAGAAAGCAGGCGGCGGGCTGACTGCTCCTTCCCAATGGCCGTTCCGGCCTTTACCGGCCCGAGATCATGATCGGGCCAGTGTCAGTTTCCAGCCCACCTTGTCCTGATAGGCCTGCTCCCGCTCCAGGGTAGCGAGCAGCAGGGGATTGCCGTCGCACCAGGTGGCGGGCAGGCTCAGGCGCAGTTCATCATCGGCGCCGGCACTCAACACCAGCGGTGGCAGTATGTCGTCCTGGCGGCGGCGGTTCAGGGCCACCGCCAGCCGCAGCAGCCGAATCAGGCGCCATAACGGCTGCTCCGGCAACTGGTTCAGCGGCTCCAGCTCCGCCAGCTTAAGCGCCTTGCGGTGAAAGCGTACCAGGGCCGCCAGGGCTTTTTGCTGCTCCTGAGTAAAACCGGGCAGGTCGGCATTGCCGACGATATAGGCGGAATGGCGGTGGACGCCGGTAAAGTTGATGTGCAGGCCGATCTCGTGCAGCCAGGCGGCATGTTCCAGCAGCTTGCCCAGGTCTGGCTCAAGCTGCCAGGCGTCGCACACCTGGGCGAACAGTTGCCCGGCGGTGTCCTGTACGCGGCCGGCCTGGCGCGCGTCGATGTGGTATTCCCGGCCAAGGGCCTGCAGGGTATTGCGCTGAATATCACTGTGCCTGACTCGGCCGAAGCAGGTATGCAGCAGGCCTTCGCGCAGGGCGCCGTCGGAAAAGCCCATGTGTTCGAGGTTGAAGCTGCGGTAGATGCCGAGCAGGATGGACAGGCCGGCGGCGATCAGCGGTTTGCGCTCTTCGCTCAGGCCGGGAATGTCCAGTTGTTCGACATGGCCGGCCTGCACCAGCCGCTGCCTGATGTGCAGCAACCCGGGCAGGTCGATCACCGGCTCATGGGTAACGGCGGTGCACATTTCCAGCAGGGTCTTGATGGTGCCGGAGCTGCCGAGCACCTGATCCCAGCCCAGCGCCAGGTAGCGGCCGAGCACCGGGGCCAGCTGGTATTCGGCGGCGGCGATGGCCTGGGCAAAACGTGCCTCGCTGAGCTCGCCGTCGGCGAAATACTGGCGGGTAAAACTGACGCAGCCCATGCGGCGGCTGGAGACCTGCCGGCACTCGAAGTCCTCACCGATAATCAGCTCGGTACTGCCGCCGCCGATGTCGATCACCAGCACACGGCCCTGGGTCTGCTGGGTATGGGCCACGCCCTGGTAGATAAGGCGGGCCTCTTCGTTGCCGCTGACGATGTCGATGGGAAAGCCCAGCACCTGCCGGGCCCGGCGCAGGAATTCCTGGGCATTGACGGCCGTCCGCAGGGTGTGGGTGCCCGCCACCCGTACCTGGCTGGTATGAAAGCCCCTGAGCCGCTCACCGAACAGCCCGAGGCAGGCCAGGCCGCGCTCCATGGCCTCCTGGCTGAGCAGATTGGCATCGTCCAGGCCGTCGGCCAGGCGTACCCGTTGTTTCAGCCGGTCGATGATGCGCAGGCCGTCGCCGTGACGGCGGGCGATCACCATGTGAAAGCTGTTGGATCCAAGGTCAATGGTGGCAACGTACTGATCGGTCATGGGCGCTTATGCCTCCAGCGCTTTAAGGTAGTCGTAAGTGGCGGTTTGTGAGCGGATCTTGCGCCGGTTGCCCCGCTGCACATAGCGGTTGCTCTGGCGGGCGTCCAGAATGCGGGCCTTGCTGGTGTCGCTCAGCTGCAATTCGAGCAGGTCGATGATGCGCTGGCGCAGCTCGGGCGCCAGTATGGGGGTGGCCACCTCGACCCGAAAATCCATGTTGCGGGTCATCCAGTCCGCCGAGGAGATAAACACCCTGGGCTGTCCGTTGTTGTGAAACACCATCACCCTGGGATGCTCCAGAAAGCGGTCGATCACGCTGATGGCGCGAATGCGTTCGCTGATCCCCGGGACGCCCGGCATCAGCGAGCACATGCCGCGAATGATCAGATCGATCTCCACCCCCGCCTGGCTGGCGGCATAGAGCCGGTGAATCAGCCCCTTGTCCACCAGATTGTTGAGCTTGAGCACCATGCGGGCCGGCAGCCCCTGGCGGGCGTTGGCGATCTCGGCGTCGATCATGGCGTAAAGCCCGCGCCGGTGATTGAGGGGGGAGACCAATAAATGCTGAAACTTGGTGCGGTGGTAGGGCTGGCGAATAAAGTCGAACACCGCCGCTACCTCGCTGGTGATCTCCGGATTGGCGGTAAGCAGGGAGAAGTCGGTATAGATATTGGCGGTTTTTTCGTTGAAGTTGCCGGTGCCGATATGGGCATACTGCACCAGCCGGCCTTCTTCCCGCCGGGTGACCAGGCACAGCTTGGAGTGAACCTTGAGGCTGGGCACGCCGAACTCCACGCTAATGCCGGCCTCGGTCAGCTGTTTGGCCCATTCGATGTTGGCCGCTTCGTCAAACCGGGCGCGCAGTTCAATCACCACGGTCACCTTTTTGCCGTTGCTGGCGGCGTCCATCAGCGAATACATGATGCGCGACAGTGAGGCCACCCGGTACACGTTCATTCTGATGCCGACCACGGCCGGGTCAAAAGACGCCTGGCGCACGAACTCGGTCACATGGCTGAAACTATGGTAGGGAAAATACAGCAGAATGTCGCGCCGGCGAATGGCGTCAAAGGACGAGGGGCTGTCGCAAAACTCCCGGCACCTAAGCGGCGGCAGGGGCGGGTTGACCAGGTGTTTGCGGCCGACGTTGGGAAAGCCGATAAAGTCCTTGAAATTGTGGTAGCGGCCGCCGGGCATGATGGTGTCGTGGCCCTGAATGCGGAGTTTGCGCACCAGTCCCTGTACCATTTCGGGGGGCATGTCGCGGTCGTGCACAAAGCGCACCGGCAGGGCGGTCAGCCGTTGCTTGAGGCCATCGCTCATTTTTTCCAGCAGGCTCTGATCGAGCTGATCCGACAGATCGTATTCCGCATCCCGGGTCATCTTGAAGGAGTAGGCGTGAATGTCGTCGTACTCGAAAAAGCCGGCGAACAGTTCGTTCAGGCACAGGCGAATGACGTTATCCATGATGATGATGCTTTTCTTGCGCCGGCTTTTGCCCGGTGGCAGCACCACGAAACGGGGCAGCACATCGGTGGGAATTTCCACCAGGGCATAATGATGGCGCGCCTGTTTGCTCATGCCCACACACAGATAGGTGTTTTCATCTTTCAGAAAACGCACCGGATCGATGCCCTCAGCCATGATGATGGGGGCGAGGTAGGCGCGCACCTCACTCTCGAAATAACGCCGCACCCAGCGTTCCTGCTCGGGGTCGAGCTGGGATTCGTTCAGCAGAAAGATGTTCTGCCGGGCCAGGGTGACAATCAGCTCCTTGTAAACCTCGTCAAAGGTGGTACCGAGATGCACCACCTTTTGCTGAATTTGCTGCAGCAGCGAGGCGGCGCCGTTGGTTTTGCCCTGATCGGCGTCTATCATCACCCGCTGTTTGACGTCGGCCACACGAACCCTGAAAAATTCATCCTGGTTGTTGGAGAAAATGCCCAGAAAGCGTACCCGCTCTACCAGCGGGACGCTTTTGTCCATGGCTTCCTGCAATACCCGCTCATTGAATGACAGCCAGCTGAGTTCCTTTTCCAGGTACCATTTTTCCGTGCCCATTGTGTTCCCGTTATGCAGTGAATGCGTCGCTTTTGGGAACGTTTTATGACAAAGAACTATGACATTTTAATGACGGCTCACAGCAGCTCGATATCCACCACCAGGTCGTCGCTCAGGGCTTCCAGCCGGCTTTGCAGATCGCCCAGGGTCTGGCCGTGGGGCAGGGTCAGGGTGCTCTGGGCCTCGAACAGGGCAATGCCGGTAATGGGCGCCGGATGGCTGTGGGTCTTCAGGCTTTTCACGCTGATATTGAGGCTGTCGAGAATGTCGGTGACCTCCTGGATGATGCCGAGCCGGTCATTGGCGGTGACCGTCAGCCGCAGTTGCTGCCCCTGCAGCGTGGGGCCCTTGCCTTCCACCAGCTGTACCTGAAACTCGGGCAGGGACTTCAGCGCCCGTTCCAGCTTGTCGCTGTGCTCGGCGGGCACCTGTATTTCCACAATGCCGGCGAAATAACCGGCCAGCTCGCTCATGGCGCTGCCTTGCCAACTGCCGTGGTGCTGATGAATAAGGGCAGCGAGTTGTTTGACCAGGCCGGTTTTGTCGGGGCCAATCAGGGTGGCAACCAGGGTTTTCATGGGCTCTCTCCTTGAATAATGAAACCAGTGCACCGTTCAAGATACACGCCGCCGGCATTTTTGACAGGAGCACTTGCGGCTTTTGTGGCATGTAACAAAATTGTCATTTAAACGCCATAGAATGCAGGCAATTGCAAAGCCAACGGAGTGACGGAATGTCAACCCAGACTCAAACCATGGCCCTGAGCGGCAGCCGCAAGCGCTGGCTTAAGGACAGGGCCGCCCAAATGGGCGTGACCGCCGGCGGCATTATCGTGCTGGTGGCACTGCTGCTGATCTTTTTCTACCTGTTGTATGTGGTCAAACCCATCTTCAACGGCGCCGGCGTCGAGCCGTCCAGACAGCTTGATCTGGCCGGCAGCGCGGCGCCGCTGCTGCTGGGGGTGGAAGAGCAGAACGAACAGGCCTTTACCTTTTCCGGTAACGGCACCGTGCACTTTTATTCCCTGGTGGACGGGGGCGCGCTGCTGGCCAGCGAGTCGCTAAGCGGTGACATCACCACGGCGGCCGCCAACGACGGCAAGCCGATGGCGGCCTATGGCCGGCGCGACGGCACCATGCAGGTGCTGGCGCCCAAGTTTGATGTCAGCTATCCGGACAATGTGCGCACCATTACCCCCGGCCTGACCTATCCCTTTGGCGAGGCACCACTGCAGGTGGACGAGCAGGGCCGGTCGCTGGAGCGGCTGAGCTTTGCCAGCAACGGTGAGGATCTGCTGGCGGCGGCGGTGGTGGCCGGCGGCGATATCGTGCTGACCCGCTTCTCCGGCAAGGAAAACTTCCTGACCGGAGAGATTGAGCTCACACCCACCCAGGTGGCCATTCCCGGTTTGCCGGCGCAGGTGGATCAGGTCTTGGTGACCCCCAGCCTGCGGTTCATGTTTGTGCGCAGCGGCAACGAGGTGTCGGTGTATGACGTGCGCAACATCAACCAGGTGCGGTTGCGCTCGGTCATTCCGATGAATGCGCAGGGAGGCAACATCACCACCATGATACTGCTGTCCGGCGGTAACTCGCTGATGGTGGGTAACGACAACGGCGTGGTGTCCCAGTGGTTTGAGGTGGCGAGCAACGGCAAGCGCGAATTTACCTTTATTCGCCAGTTCGAGGCCAGCGGCCCAGTGGTGCACATCGCCAACGAAGTGAACCGCAAGGGCTTTGTCACCGTCAGCCGGGGCGGCGAGGTGGATATTTTTCACACCACCGGCGGCAGCCACCTTTATTCCGGCAAGCTGGCAGGGGAGCAGGTATCGGCGCTGGCGCTGTCACCGCGCAACAACCTGTTGCTGGTGGCCGAAAATGGCCGTCTGTCCACCTTTGAGGTGGACAATGAGCACCCGGAAGTGACCTGGAAGGCGCTGTGGACCAAGGTCTGGTACGAAGGCTATCCCGAGCCCCAGTATGTGTGGCAGTCCACCTCCGGCAGCAGCGACTTTGAGGCCAAGCTGAGTCTGGTGCCGATCTCCTTTGGTACCCTCAAGGCGGCCTTCTACGCCCTGCTGTTTGCGGTGCCAATCGCCATTGCCGGCGCCGTCTATACCGCCTATTTCATGTCGCCGGGGCTGCGCAAGGTGGTCAAGCCGACGGTGGAGATCATGGAAGCCCTGCCCACGGTGATCCTGGGTTTTCTGGCCGGCTTGTGGCTGGCGCCGCTGATTGAGTCTCACCTTCCCGGCGTGGTGCTGGTGCTGGTGCTGCTGCCGGCGTCGGTACTGCTCACCGCCTTTGCCTGGCATCACCTGCCCAAGCGCCTGCGCAACGCCGTGCCCGAGGGCTGGCAGAGCCTGGTGCTGTTGCCGGTGGTGGTGCTGGTGGGCTGGGCCTGCTTTGCCTTCAGCCCGGCGGTGGAAAACGCCTTTTTCGGCGGTGATGCCCGAGGGTTTCTGACCAACGAGCTGGGCATCGGCTTTGACCAACGCAACTCCTTGGTGGTGGGCATCGCCATGGGCTTTGCGGTCATTCCCACCATTTTTTCCATCGCCGAAGACGCCGTGTTCTCGGTGCCCCGTCACCTGACCAACGGCTCTCTGGCCCTGGGCGCCACGCCCTGGCAGACCCTGACCCGGGTGGTGATGCTCACCGCCAGCCCCGGCATTTTCTCGGCGGTGATGATGGGCCTGGGCCGGGCCGTGGGCGAGACCATGATAGTGCTGATGGCCACCGGCAATACCCCGGTGATGGACTTCAGTATCTTCAACGGTATGCGCACCCTCGCCGCCAACATTGCGGTGGAAATGCCGGAAGCGGAAGTGAACAGCTCTCACTACCGGGTACTGTTCCTGGCGGCCTTTGTGCTCTTTGTGTTCACCTTCCTGTTCAACACGGTTGCGGAGTTCGTGCGTCAGCGGCTGCGTGACAAATACAGCTCAATGTAAGGGGCGAGACGATGAGTAAATGGTTCAAATCGGGTACGCCCTGGATCTGGATGACCGGCGGGGCGGTGAGCCTCAGCCTGGTGGCGGTGCTGGGTCTGCTGCTGATGATCGGCTGGCGCGGCCTCACCTACTTCTGGCCGCACACCATTTATGAGTGGCAGCTGAGCACGCCGGAAGGTGAACGTTATACCGTGATCGGTGAAATTCACGACCGGGAAGCGGTGCCCGTGGCCCAGTTGCGCGGTGCCGGCCTGACGCTGGAAGGCGTGAGTGCCGATACCCTGACCCGCTACCTGGTGAAAACCGGCAACCGGGAGTTTGTGCCCCTGGACTTTCGCTGGATCCTGGAAACCGACATTGTGTCCCGCAGCGAGCCTATGAACCTGGCGGTGATCGAGCGCTCCCACAACGGCAATTTCTACGGCTATGTGGAGCAGGTGCAGGAGAACGGCCAGGCGGTGGGCGGTGACGTGCGGGAGCAGTTGCTGGCGCGCATCGAACGGGTGGAAGCACTCAGCGAGCGCATGAACGAGCTGCAGCGGGGCGAGATTGGCAGCATCAACCACCAGCTTGAGCGACTGCGCCTCAAGCAGCGCAGCCTGGAGCTCAACGGCGAGCTGACCGACGCGGCCCTGGCCGCCATTCAGGCCGAACAGCAGCAGCTGCGCGCCGATTATCAGGTGCTGGAGAAGGAGCTGTTTGCCCTGCGGGAAGAGGCCCGCCGGGACAGCGTGGTGGTGCGCGACATGCGCGGTCAGGAAGTGACCCTGTCCCTGGGCGAGGTGCTGGACGTGGCCTGGCCCAACGACATGAGCTGGCTGGCCCAGACCGGTCACTGGTTTGGCGCCATGGGCAAGTTCATCACCGGCGAGCCGCGGGAAGCCAACACCGAGGGCGGGGTGTTCCCGGCCATTTTCGGCACCGTGTTCATGGTGATCCTGATGGCCATTATCGTCACGCCCCTGGGGGTGGTGGCCGCCATTTACCTGCATGAATACGCGGGCAAGAGCAACCTGACCAAGATCATCCGCATTGCGGTGATCAACCTGGCGGGGGTGCCCTCCATTGTGTACGGCGTGTTTGGCCTGGGCTTTTTCGTGTACATGCTGGGCGGCTCCCTCGACAAGCTGTTCTACCCCGAGGCGCTGCCGAGCCCCACCTTTGGCTCGCCCGGGGTGCTGTGGTCGGCGCTGACCCTGGCCATTCTCACCCTGCCGGTGGTGATCGTGTCCACCGAGGAAGGGCTGTCACGCATTCCCGCCTCGGTACGCCAGGGCTCGCTGGCGCTCGGCGCCACCAAGGCCGAAACCCTGTGGCGCATTATTATTCCCATGGCCAGCCCCGCCATCATGACCGGCCTGATCCTGGCCATCGCCCGGGCCGCGGGCGAGGTGGCGCCGCTGATGCTGGTAGGGGTGGTGAAACTGGCGCCCAACCTGCCGGTAGACGGCAACTTCCCCTACCTGCACCTGGAGCGCAAGTTCATGCACCTGGGCTTTCATATTTACGACGTGGGCTTCCAGAGCCCCAATGTGGAGGCGGCGCGGCCCCTGGTGTATGCCACCTCCTTTTTGCTGGTCACGGTGATCGTGGGCCTGAACCTGACCGCCATCGGCATTCGTAATCACCTGCGTGAAAAATTCCGCTCGCTGGAACAGTGATCCGGCCGGCACGATTTAGAGGTATAGACACATGATTAACGTAGCGACCCCCCTGACTCAGGACAGCACCTTGGATCTTGGCCGCCTGAGCGATGAGCAGACCGCCCTGGAAGTACGCGGACTCAACCTGTATTACGGCGCCAAGCAGGCGCTGTTCAACGTGGACATGAAAATTGCCAAGGGCCAGGTGACCGCCTTTATCGGCCCCTCGGGCTGCGGCAAGTCCACCCTGTTGCGCTGCATCAACCGCATGAACGATCTGGTGGAAACCTGTCGTATCGAGGGTGAAATTCTGCTGCACAACCAGAACATCTATGGCAAGGAAGTGGACGTGGCGGCGCTGCGCCGCCGGGTGGGCATGGTGTTCCAGCGTCCCAATCCCTTTCCCAAGTCCATTTATGAAAACGTGGTTTACGGCCTGCGCCTTCAGGGCATCAATGACCGCCGCCGGCTGGATGAGGCGGTGGAGCGCTCCCTGCGCGGCGCGGCGCTGTGGGAAGAGGTCAAGGACCGGCTGCACGACAACGCCTTTGGTCTGTCCGGCGGTCAGCAGCAGCGTCTGGTGATCGCCCGGGCCATCGCTATCGAGCCGGAGGTGCTGCTGCTCGACGAGCCCACCTCGGCGCTGGATCCCATCTCCACCCTGGTGATCGAAGAGCTGATCAATACCCTGAAAGAGCAGTACACTGTGGTGATCGTGACCCATAACATGCAGCAGGCGGCCCGGGTCTCGGATCAGACCGCCTTTATGTACATGGGCGAGCTGATTGAATACGCCGACACCAATACCCTGTTTACCACCCCGAGCAAGAAAAAGACCGAAGACTACATTACCGGTCGCTACGGCTAAGGAGCTCCGCGAAAATGGACAAGCTGAATCTCAACAAACACATCTCCGGCCAGTTCAATGCCGAGCTGGAAGGGGTGCTCAACCAGGTGCTGGTGATGGGCGGGCTGGTGGAGCAGCAGCTCACCGACGCCATTACCGCCATTCACGAGCAGAACATGGATCTGGCCCGCCAGATCGTGGCCACGGATCACAAGGTCAACGCCCTGGAAGTACAGATCGACGAGGAATGCACCCGCATTATCGCCAAGCGCCAGCCCGCGGCGTCCGATCTGCGGCTGGTACTGGCCATTATCAAGACCATCACCGATCTGGAGCGTATCGGCGATGTGGCCAAGCGCATCGGCATGATGCTGCTCGACAATGCCAACAAGAAGCAGCCGCCGCTGGTGTCGATGGAAAACATGGGCCGGCGCACCGTGCGTATGCTGCACGACGCCCTCGACGCCTTTGCCCGCATGGACGTGGAATCGGCCATTGAGGTGCACAAGGAAGACGACAAGGTAGACAGGGAGTACGAGTCCATCATTCGCGAGCTGATGACCTTCATGATGGAGGATCCCCGCTCCATTCCCCATGTGCTCAACGTGCTCTGGTGTGCCCGCTCCCTGGAGCGGGTAGGGGACCGGGTGCAGCATATCTGCGAATACATCATTTACTTCGTCAAGGGCAAGGACGTGCGTCATACCAGTGATGAAGACATTCACAGCATGCTGGACTGAGCCCGGCCCCAATTCGGGTGAATAAAAACGCGCTTCGGCGCGTTTTTTGGTTTTCCGGCCCCCTAAAAGACCGGGTTCCGGCGGCCGGCACAGCCGGATCGTGGCAGGATCCTGTCCAATCCTGAAGCAGGGTGCCCCTGGCCGAGTGGGGTGCTTATATCATTGATTTATATCAAATATCACAATTGTACTGGCTTTTTATGCACAATTTGTGAAGATCCTGTGACCATATATTGCAATTCGACTTTGCCTCCACCGGCCTTCGCGGGTAAACTATCGCTCCCAAGCGATTAGGGTTAGTGATCGGTCGGATTGAACACTACTGACAACTAGAATAGAAGAAGCAACTATGACGGAACGTACTCACCTCGGCACTTTGCAAGTCGCTACCGTTCTACATGATCTGGTAGTAAATGAAATCATTCCCGGTACCGGCGTTGAGCCTGCCGCGTTCTGGAATGGCATGGAGCAGATCGTCAACGATCTGGCCCCCAAGAACCGCGCCCTGCTGGAAAAGCGCGATGCCCTGCAGCAACAGATTGATGAATGGCACCGGGCCAACGCCGGCAAGCCTCACGATGCCGTTGCCTACAAGCAGTTCCTGACCGACATCGGCTACCTGGTGCCGGTGGTGGAAGACTATCAAATCACCACCACCAATGTTGATGCCGAGCTGGCCACCCTGGCCGGTCCGCAGCTGGTGGTACCGGTGAACAACGCCCGTTACTGCCTGAACGCCGCCAACGCGCGCTGGGGCAGCCTGTACGATGCGCTGTACGGCAGCGACGCCATTCCCGAGACCGACGGCGCCGAAAAGACCAAGTCCCTGAACCCGCGCCGCGCCGAAAAGGTGATCGCCTGGGGACGCAACCTGCTGGATCAGGCCGCGCCGCTGGCTGCCGGCAGCCATGCCGATGCCACCGCCTATAAAGTGGAAAACGGCCAGCTGCTCATCACCCTGGAAAACGGTGACACCACCACCCTGGCCGATGCCGACAAGTTCGCCGGCTACAAGGGTGACACCGCGGCTCCCAGCGCCGTGCTGGTACGCAACAACGGCCTGCACATTGAACTGCAGTTCGACGCCGCCAACCCGGTTGCCCAGCTCGACAAGGCCGGCATCAAGGATCTGGTGGTGGAAGCCGCCCTGTCCACCATCATGGACTGCGAAGACTCCGTGGCGGCCGTGGACGCCGAAGACAAGGTCGGTGTCTACCGCAACTGGCTGGGCCTGATGAAGGGTACCCTGAGCCAGAAGGTGAAAAAGGGCGACAAGGAAATCATCCGCACCCTGAACCCGGATCGCGAATACCTGAATCCCCAGGGCGAAGCCTTTATCCTGCACGGCCGCAGCCTGTTGTTCGTTCGTAACGTGGGTCACCTGATGACCAACGAAGCGGTACTGGACAAGGACGGCAACGAGGTGCCGGAAGGCATCATCGACGGTCTGGTGACCTGCCTCATCGCCATTCACGATCTCAAGGGCAACGGCAAGTACCGCAACTCCCGTACCGGCAGCGTGTATATCGTCAAGCCCAAGATGCACGGCCCGGAAGAAGTGGCCTTTGCCGTCGAGCTGTTCAGCCGCATCGAAAACGTGCTGGGCCTGGCCGAAAACACCCTGAAAGTGGGCATCATGGACGAAGAGCGCCGCACCAGCGCCAACCTGAAGTCCGCCATCTACGAAGCCCGTGACCGTGTGGTGTTCATCAACACCGGTTTCCTGGATCGGACCGGTGACGAAATCCACACCAGCATGGAAGCCGGCGCCGTGGTGCGCAAGGGCAACATGAGAATGCAACCCTGGATCAGCGCCTACGAAAACAACAACGTGGACGTGGGTCTGGCCGCCGGCCTGCAGGGCAAGGCACAAATCGGCAAGGGCATGTGGGCCATTCCCGATAACATGGCCACCATGCTGGAAACTAAAATCGTACACCCCCTGGCCGGTGCCAACACCGCCTGGGTGCCGTCGCCGACCGCGGCCGTACTGCACGCCACCCATTACCATCAGGTGAACGTGAAAGAGCGTCAGGACGAGCTGAAGTCGCGCAAGCCGGCCAAGCTGGACGATCTGCTGACCATTCCGCTGCTGACCCAGGCCGACCGTGATGCCCTGACCGCAGAAGAGATCCAGAACGAGCTGGACAACAACGCCCAGGGCATTCTGGGTTATGTGGTTCGCTGGATTGACCAGGGGGTGGGTTGCTCCAAGGTGCCCGACATCAACAACGTGGGCCTGATGGAAGACCGCGCCACCCTGCGCATCTCTGCTCAGCACATCGCCAACTGGCTGCGCCACGGCATCCTGAGCAAGGAGCAGGTGATGGAGTCCATGAAGCGCATGGCCGCCATCGTGGACCAGCAAAACGCCGGTGACCCGTTGTACCGCAACATGGCGCCCAACTTCGACGGCATTGCCTTTGAAGCGGCCTGTGCCCTGGTGTTTGAAGGCACCACCCAGCCCAGCGGTTACACCGAGCCGCTGCTGCACGCCTACCGTCGCAAGCTGAAAGCCCAGGGCTAAGCGCGCGCCTTTGGCGAAGTAAAACCCCCGGCCTCAGGCCGGGGGTTTTTGTTTGGACAAGAAAAGTGATCCACTCCCGATATTGAACGGTCAAGGCTTGTTCAGGGCCGCCCTATGCTGTCAATCTGAGCGTCTTTCTTTTTCGTTCAGACTGCCGCCATCATGATAAAACGCCTGGTCATTTCCCTGTCTTCGCTGATCTTCAGCGTGTTTCTGCTGATGGGAGGCAACACCTTTGTGATGACCCTGCTCGGGGTCAACCTGGGGCTGAAACAGGTGGAGCCGACCCTGATCGGCAGCATCATGGTGTGTTACTCGGTGGGCTTTGTGCTCGGCTCCCTGTACGGTCCCGGGGTGATCAAGCGGGTGGGGCACATTCGCGCCTTTGCGGTGTTCAGCGCCGTACTGGCCAGCTCCACTCTGATTTTTCCGCTGACCGACAGCATCATCATCTGGGCCCTGCTGCGGGCGCTGAGCGGCATTGCGGTGGCCGGCAGTTTTGTGGTGATTGAGAGCTGGTTCAGTGCCGTGGCCACCAGCGACAACCGTGCCACCCTGTTTTTTGCCTACCAGATCTGTGCCTACCTGGCGGCCACCGCCGGCCAGCTGCTGATTGGCTTTACCGATCCGGCCGCCTTCGTGCCTTTTACTCTTGGCGCCATTTTGCTGACGGCCGCCCTGGTGCCCCTGTCGCTGACCCGAATGGAGGCGCCCACGGTGGAGCACAGCGAGCGCATCAGCCTGAAGTCCATCGTGCGCAGCGCCCCGGTGGGGCTGCTGGCGGCGCTGTGCAGCGGCGTGCTGATCAGCAGCTTTTACGCCATGGCCCCGGTTTATGCCATTCAGCTGGGCCTGCCGGTGGATCAGCTGTCGTATTTTATGGCGGCGTCTGTTTTTACCTTTATTCTGTTTGCCTGGCCGCTGGGGCGGTTGTGTGACCGGCTCGACCGGGGCCGGATCATGGTCGCCATTAACCTGGTGATCGTGCTGAGCGCCGCCGGGGTGATCGCCGGCGGCGGTGTTCATCTGGGTATTCTGATTGGTTTTTCCGCCCTCTATATGGGCATGGTGGCGTCCATCTACCCGGTGGCGGTGGCCATTACCAACGACCGCATGGAGGCCCATCATATCGTGGCTGCCAGTACCACCCTGCTGCTGAGCTATGGTCTGGGCAGCTCCCTGGGGCCGCTGTTCAGCTCCGCCATGATGACCTGGCTCGGGCCCCAGGGCCTGTACATCGGCTGCGGCGGCGTCGCCTTGTTGCTGGGCAGTTACACCTGGTGGTGGCAGTGGCGCACGCCGGCGGTGCCGGTGGCGGAGCAGGCGGCCTATATTGCCACCCCGGTGGATACCGCCGGTGTTATTACCGAGCTTGACCCCCGGAACGAGGAGTTTGTGGACCTGCCCATGGAGGAGGTATTTCCCGACCTGGAGGAAGAAGCCATTGCCGAGGCCCAGGCGGGCCAGATGGAGCTGGATTTGAGCGAGCCGGAGCCGCTGAGGGAAGAGGACGCCATGGTGCAGCAGCCCTAGGTTGCAGCCTGCTCGAGTGGATCCGGCCTCAATTGGCCTTTGCTGGTTAAACCCTGTACTGTCATCAAACCGTCAATCGGGACGGTTAACCTGAGTGCGGTTTCATCAGCGAGGACAGATCCATTGAATAATGTATCGCGTATGAGTGCTGTCTCCACCCCGTCGCCCTGCATCTGGTCGGCGGACGACACTTACCCGGCGACCGTACTGTGCTGGCTACAGCAGCAGGCGGAACTGGTCGAGACGGTCGCAGTGGTCACCGAGCCGGAGCCCGAGCTGGAAGTTGTCTGAATTTTGCCCCGTTATTGCCGTCCCGGCCGAGCCAATGGCCGGGATTTTCCTTTTTAGGGCTCCATCACTGCCTTCGCCATTCCCCTTGCTTTCAATCCTCGCTAGACTTGGGCCTGAATTCTGATACCGGGCTCACGCCCTCAGCCCTGCAGGAAACAGACAGCAATGATTCGACTCGCCATTAATGGTTATGGCCGCATCGGCCGCAGCGTGCTGCGTGCTTTCTATGAGCGTGGCCTGCACCGGCGCATGAAAATCGTGGCCATCAACGAGCTGGCCGAGCCCGAGGCCATGGCCCATCTGACCCGCTATGACTCCAGCCACGGCCGGTTTGGCCATACGGTCAGCCTGGACAACGGGAACATGTGCATTGGCGACGATACCATTCGCCTGTGCCACGAGCCCGATGCGGCCAGGCTGCCCTGGGCCGAGCTGGCGGTGGATCTGGTGCTGGACTGTACCGGGGTCTTTTCGAGCCGGGCCGATGCGGGCCGGCATATGGCGGCCGGGGCGGCCAGGGTGCTGTTTTCCCATCCGGCCGACAGCGACGTGGACGCCACCATCGTCTACGGCGTGAATCATCACCAGCTCACCGGTCATGAGACCATCGTCTCCAATGCCTCCTGCACCACCAACTGCGTGGTGCCGGTGATCGAAACCCTGCACCGGGTGTTCCATATCAAGTGTGGCAACATTACCACCATTCACTCGGCCATGAACGATCAGCAGGTGATCGACGCCTATCATGCCGATCTGCGCCGCACCCGGGCCGCCAGCCAGTCCATCATTCCGGTGGACACCAAGCTGGCCAAGGGGGTTGAGCGCATACTGCCGCACTTTGCCGGCAAGTTCGAGGCCATTTCCGTGCGGGTGCCCACCATTAACGTCACCGCCATGGATCTTAGCGTGATCGTGGAACGGCACGCCTCCGTCGACGAGGTGAACCGGGTGCTGCGCGAGGCCGCCCAGGGCCCGCTGAAAGGCATTCTCGATTATACCGAGGCGCCGCTGGTGTCGGTGGACTTCAACCACGATCCCCATTCTTCCATCATCGACGGTACCCAGACCCGGGTGAGCGATGCCAATCTTATCAAGATGCTGATGTGGTGCGACAACGAGTGGGGCTTTGCCAACCGCATGCTGGACACCAGCCTGGCCTGGCTGGCGGCGAGCGAGTCGGTGTAACCGTTTCGATTTAACAACAGTACTGCCAATGTAGAGGACGTATTATGTCTGTCATCAAAATGAATGAACTCGATCTGTCCGGCAAGCGGGTGCTGATCCGCGCCGACCTGAATGTGCCGGTGAAAAACGGCAAGGTCGGCTCCGACGCCCGCATCCTGGCCTCGCTGCCCACCATTGAGGCGGCCCTGGCCAAGGGTGCCAGGGTGATGGTGACCTCCCACCTGGGCCGGCCCACCGAAGGGGAATACGCCGACGAGTTCTCTCTGCAACCGGTGGTGGACTACCTGGCCGGCAAGCTGAGCGTGCCGGTGCGTCTGGCAACCGATTACCTCAACGGCCTGGATATTGCCGAGGGTGAGTTGGTGGTGCTGGAAAACGTGCGCTTCAACAAGGGCGAAAAGAAGGACGACGAGACCCTATCCCGCCAGTATGCCGCCCTGTGTGACGTGTTCGTGATGGATGCCTTCGGTACCGCCCACCGGGCCCAGGCCTCTACCCATGGTGTGGCCAAATACGCCCCCGTCGCCTGTGCCGGCCCCTTGCTGTCTGCCGAGCTGGAAGCCCTGGCCAAGGCCATGGACAAGCCCGCCCGCCCCATGGTGGCCATTGTGGGCGGCTCCAAGGTATCCACCAAGCTGACCGTGCTGGAGTCCCTGTCCAAGGTGGCGGATCAGCTGGTGGTGGGGGGCGGTATCGCCAACACCTTTATCGCCGCCGCCGGCCATTCGGTAGGCAAATCGCTCTATGAGCCCGAGCTGCTCGACACCGCGAAAAAGCTGGCCGCCGAGTGTGCCATTCCCCTGGCCACCGACGTGGTGGTGGGCACCGAGTTTTCCGAGCAGGCCGAGGCCGCCACCAAACCGGTGAATGAGGTGGACGCCGACGACATGATCTTCGATCTGGGTCCCGACTCCGCCGAGGCCCTGGCCAAGATCCTGAAAGAGGCCAAAACCATTCTGTGGAACGGTCCGGTGGGCGTGTTTGAGTTCGACCAGTTCGCTCACGGCACCGAGGTGGTGGCCCGGGCCATCGCCGAGAGTGACGCCTTCTCCATCGCCGGCGGCGGCGACACCCTGGCGGCCATCGACAAGTTCGGCATCAAGGACAAGGTATCCTACATTTCCACCGGCGGCGGTGCCTTCCTGGAGTTTGTGGAAGGCAAGACCCTGCCGGCGGTGGCCATCCTCGAGCAGCGCGCCCAGGGCTGAGCCCACCCTATTTATTTAACATGGCCCGTGCAATGACGCCGGCCGTGGTCAAGCATACAGGAGCAAAAAATGTCCCAGAAAATTTCCGACGTGGTCAAGCCGGGTGTGGTCAGCGGCGATGACATGCAGAAGATCTTCGCCATCGCCAAGGCCAACCAGTTCGCCCTGCCGGCGGTCAACGTGGTGGGGACCGACTCGGTCAATGCGGTGATGGAAGCCGCCGCCAAGGTGAAGGCGCCGGTGATCGTGCAGTTTTCCAACGGCGGCGCCGCCTACTTTGCCGGCAAGGGCCTGAAGCTGGAAGGTCACCAGGCCGCCATTCTGGGTGCCATTTCCGGTGCCCGTCACGTCCATGCCCTGGCCGAAGCCTACGGCATTCCGGTGATCCTGCACACCGACCACGCCGCCAAGAAGCTGCTGCCCTGGATTGACGGCCTGCTGGATGCCGGCGAACAGCACTTTGCCGAAACCGGCAAGCCGCTGTTCAGCTCCCACATGATTGACCTGTCCGAAGAGAGCCTGGAAGAGAACATCGAGATCTGTGCCCAGTACCTGGCGCGCATGAGCAAGATCGGCATGACCCTGGAAATCGAGCTGGGCTGCACCGGCGGTGAGGAAGACGGCGTCGACAACACCGGCATGGACAGCTCCCTGCTCTATACCCAGCCGGAAGACGTGGCCTATGCCTACGAGAAGCTGAGTGCCATCAGCGACAAGTTCACCATTGCGGCTTCCTTCGGCAACGTGCACGGCGTGTACAAGCCGGGCAACGTCAAGCTGACCCCGAAAATTCTGGATAACTCCCAGAAGTATGTGTCCGAGAAGTTCGGCCTGGCCCCCAAGTCCCTGGACTTTGTGTTCCATGGCGGCTCCGGCTCCTCTGCCGAGGAGATTAAGGAGTCCATCGGCTACGGTGTGGTCAAGATGAACATCGACACCGACACCCAGTGGGCCACCTGGGCCGGGGTGATGAACTACTACAAGGAAAAGGAAGCCTATCTGCAGGGCCAGATCGGCAACCCGGACGGCGACGACAAGCCCAACAAGAAGTACTACGATCCGCGGGTCTGGCTGCGCGAAGGCCAGCTCAGCATGATTGCCCGTCTGGAGCAGGCGTTCCGCGAGCTGAACGCCGTCAACGTGCTGTAAGGCATTAATTGCATGAATAAAAATACCGGCCAGTTGGCCGGTATTTTTTTAGATGTTGTCTGGAGCGCAGGCTGCCAGCCTGCATTAGCGCCGCAGGCGCTCCAAAGATTTACCCTTCCAGCTCGCCGCAGAAGCGGTAGCCTTCGCCATGAATGGTGGCGATGATCTCGGGGGTATCCGGCACCGACTCGAAATGCTTGCGAATGCGGCGAATGGTCACGTCCACGGTGCGGTCGTGGGGCTTGAGCTCGCGGCCGGTCATTTTCTTCAGCAGCTCGGCGCGGCTCTGGATCTGACCCGGGTGCTCGCAGAAGTGCACCATGGCACGAAACTCGCTGCGGGGCAGCTTGAATACCTCGCCGCTGGGGCTGACCAGAGCGCGGCTGTTGATGTCCAGGGTCCAGCCGTTGAAGCGGTAGGCGTCCACCTGCTTGTCATCTTCCTGGGCATCGGGCGCCTGCATGGTGCGGCCCAGCAGGTTGCGGGCGCGAATGGTCAGCTCACGGGGGTTGAACGGCTTGGTGATGTAGTCATCGGCGCCAATTTCCAGGCCGAGGATCTTGTCGACCTCGTTGTCGCGGCCGGTGAGGAACATCAGCGCCAGGTTGTGCTGCTCGCGCAGCTCCCGGGCTAGCAGCAGGCCGTTTTTGCCGGGCAGGTTGATGTCCATGATCACCAGGTTCACCTTGTGATCGGACAGGGCCTTGTACATTTCCTCACCGTCGGTGGCTTCCAGCACGGTGTAACCTTCCGCCTCAAAAATGCCTTTAAGGGTGTTACGGGTGACCAGTTCGTCTTCAACGATAAGAATGTGTGGAGTCTGCATGAGCTTACCTGTTCTCTGAATGTAAAAATACTGTCATCGGCACCACGGTTCAAAAGCCGGCCGTCCAGGCGGGGTTTGTGTAACAAACTTACGTATGCAAGCCGTTCACGCTGCCGAAGCCTGTCCGTTTTGTGGTGCTGTTATTGTTTTTATATGCATCCCATGCAGTTACTGCATCATACCCAACAGATTTCAAACGGGAAGAACAGAGGTCCTTTTGCCAAATTGGTGTTATTTTAACAGTTAACAGGGGCATAACAACAGTTTGCAACGGATATTGTTAAATAGTTTTATGAAGGGGCTTGATCCAGGTCAAGTGCCAATTTAACAACATCGGCGTCGGTGCAAGCCCTGATGTCGTTGTTGGAAACCCGGACCTTTGCCAAAGACGAAGGCCGAAAAATCTGTGCAGAAAACGGAGGATAGAATGCTCGATTTGTTGCCGGACTTGTGTGATGAACATGCCGATCTGGTCAGGGTGCTGGACCCGGTATTTCGCGATTTTGGAGGGGAATCCCTGTTCTGGGGCCAGGCGGTAACGGTGCGCTGTTACGAAGACAACTCCCGGGTACGGGAGCTGGTATCCGAGCCCGGCACCGGCAAGGTGCTGGTGGTGGACGGCGGCGGCCTGCTGCGCTGTGCCCTGATGGGCGACATGCTGGCGGAAAAGGCGCTGGAAAACGGCTGGGAAGGCATCGTCATTCACGGTGCCATTCGCGATGCCGGCACCCTGGGTGAGCTGGCGTTGGGCATCAAGGCCCTGGCGGCCTGCCCCATCCGTTCGGAAAAACGCGGTGAAGGCGTGGTGGACGTACCGGTGACCTTTGCCGGCGTGACCATTTACCCGGGAGACTACATCTACTCGGACTTGAACGGCGTGCTGGTGTCCCGCGAGCCCCTGAGCCACCCGCAGCTGTAACATGGAGCGCAGGCTGCCAGCCTGCATTAGCGCCGCAGGTGCTTTTTAAGTTGCCGCACGGCGGCAAGTTGCGGGCTGGCAGCCCGCGCTCCAACAGGCGATGTGATTTCCTTCACTTCTCACCCCTTTCCGTCTTCCCATCCAACGTCTCCCCGTACTTATATTTAAACCGCTGCCGCCGGCGGTAGGGGAAGATGTCTTCCACCCGGCCCTGCTCAATGTTGTGCTGCAGTTGTCGCCAGTAACCGGCGGTAAACAGCTCCAGGTGCCGCGGGTCAAAGGCGGCCCGAATGCGCGGTTTGTACAGCAGAAAGGTTTTGAACTCTTGCGGAAACACATCGTTCGGCCCCACCGAGTACCAGGGCTCGGGGCTGAGTTGATCCTGCAGGTGGTCGGTTGTGGGAATATCGCGAAAATGGCACTCGGTCATGTAGGCGATTTCGTCGTAGTCGTAGAAGATCACTCGGCCGTGGCGGGTGACGCCAAAGTTTTTGAACAGCATGTCACCGGGAAAAATATTGGCGGCGGCCAGCTGTTTCAGGGCATTGGCGTATTCATCCAGGGCATGTCTGAGCTGGTCGTCGTCGGCCTGCTCCAGATACATATTCAGGGGCGTCATGCGCCGCTCGGTATACAGATGATGAATGATCAACCGGTCGTCCTTTTGGGTGAGCAGGGACGGCACTTCCCGTTGCAGCTCTTCCAGCAAGGCCGGGCTGATGCGGTGCAGCGGCAGTTCAAAGTTGGTGAACTCCATGGTGTCGGCCATGCGGCCCACCCGGTCGTGCTGCTTGACCAGCCGATATTTGGCCTTGACGGTATCCCGGTCCACGGTTTTGGGCGGAGTAAAGCGGTCCTTGATCACCTTGAACACCACGTCAAGTGAAGGCAGGGTAAACACGCACATCACCATGCCCTTGATGCCGGCGGCGGGCACGAACTGATCCCGTGACTGCTGCAAATGCTGCAGAAAGTCCCGATAAAAGATGGTCTTGCCGTGCTTTTGCCAGCCGATGGCGTTGTAGATTTCATAGTCCGACTTGTTGGGCAGCAGCGGCCGCAGAAACTGCACCAGCAGCGAGGGCCTCGGGCACCACACCATAAAGTAGGCCCGGGCAAAGCCGAATAGAATGGAGGCGTCGTCCCGGCTGAGCAGCAGGGTGTCGATGATCAGGCCACCGTTCTCGTGCAGTATGGGCAAAATAAAGGGCAGGGGGCCTTCCGGGCGCTCCAGCCGGCCAATGAGATAAGCGCCCTTGTTGCGGTAGAACAGGGTGTTGATCACGGTCAGTTGCAGGGGCTCTCCGGCCAGTCCCTGCTCGGCCAGGGTGCGCTGCACATGATTTAAATCCCGCTCCAGCCGCAGAAAGGGCAGCTCCAGCCCCAGGCGCGCCAGCAGGCCTGGCAGTATGGTGCCCAGCTCACCGGGAGCAAGGTGGTAGTGCCAGCTAACGGGGCCGAGATCCTGCTCGCCGGGCTGGGGAACAAAGGGGTGCACATAGAGGTTTTCGGCGCGAATGCTGCGATGGCGGGTGGAGCGGCGATATACCGAGTTGTAAAAGGACTCGGCCATGTCCGCATTGGGATGGGTGAGCAGCAGATCGTTAAAGGCCTGCTTGAGCGCCTTCAGCTCCTGATGGCGCAGCGGCCCCCGGTTATAGTCGAGCACGGCACGCACCGTATTGTTGACGTGCTCGTCGTAAAGCCAGATGCGCCGGCGCGAGGCCAGTTGCACCCCGCTCCAGTCCTGGGCTTCAAAGCGGGCCTTGGCCCCTTGCGTAATCACCAGAAAATAGCGATGAAAGGCGTCGAAACCGCGCATGACAATGTGCGCCATTTCCCGTGTGCGGCTGTTCATGACAAGCGGGCTCCCGTGGATGACTGGAAGCATGTTAATGAAACCAAAAGAAAAAAAGCGAAGGGGAAATGCCGGTTTTGTGGGCTGCCGCAAGCTGCGGTCTGTTCAGGCGGGAAATGTGTGAAGCAGGGCGAAGCGCGACCGCTTCGCCCCTTCAGGCTTACTTCAGCTCGTCGGTCAGCTGCACCGCGCGGCCGATGTAGCTGGCCGGGGTCAGTTGCTTGAGCTCGTCTTTTACCGACTCGGGCAGTTCCAGGGTATCGATAAAGGCACGCATGCCGGCCCCGTCCACCCGCTTGCCCCGGGTCAGCTCTTTCAGCTTCTCGTAGGGCTTTTCAATGCCGTAGCGGCGCATCACCGTCTGTACCGGCTCGGCCAGCACTTCCCAGTTCTGATCCAGATCGGCAGCCAGCGCCTGAGGATTGGCTTCCAGCTTGCTAATGCCCTTCAGGGTGGCCTGATAGGCGATGAGCGAGTAGCCCACGGCCACGCCCAGGTTACGCAGCACGGTGCTGTCGGTCAGATCCCGCTGCCAGCGGGACACCGGCAGCTTGGCAGCCAGGTGGTTGAAGATGGCGTTGGCCAGGCCCAGGTTGCCCTCGGAGTTTTCAAAGTCGATGGGGTTGACCTTGTGGGGCATGGTGCTGGAGCCGATTTCGCCGGCCACGGTTTTCTGCTTGAAGTAGCCTACCGAGATGTAGCCCCACACGTCCCGGTCGAAGTCGAGCAGTATGGTGTTGAAGCGGGCAACAGCGTCAAACAGCTCGGCGATATAGTCGTGGGGCTCAATCTGGGTGGTGTAGGGGTTCCAGGTCAGGCCCAGACCGGTCACGTACTGCTCGGAAAAAGCATGCCAGTCCACTTCCGGGTAGGCGGAGATGTGGGCGTTGTAGTTGCCCACGGCGCCGTTGATCTTGGCCAGCAGCTCCACGCTCTGAATTTGCTTGAGCTGGCGCTCCAGACGGTAGGCCACGTTGGCCATTTCCTTGCCCAGGGTGGTGGGCGAGGCGGGCTGGCCATGGGTACGGCTCAGCATGGGCAGATCGCGATACTGGGCTGCCAGGCGCTTGACTTCGTCCACCAGTTGCTGGCAGTAGGGTACCACTACCTCGTCGCGGCCGGCCTTCAGCATCAGGGCGTGGGCATTGTTGTTGATGTCTTCACTGGTGCAGGCGAAGTGAATGAATTCGCTCACCGCGGCCAGCTCAGGCAGGGCCTCGACCTTTTCCTTCAGGAAATATTCCACGGCCTTGACGTCGTGGTTGGTGGTGCGCTCAATCTCCTTGATGCGCTGGCCGTCGGCCTCGTTGAAGTTGACCACAATGGCGCCGAGCAGGGCGTTGGCCTCGGCGGAGAAGGCCGGCACTTCGGCGATGGCCGGCTCGGCGGCCAGGGCCTGCAGCCAGCGCACTTCCACCTCAACGCGAAAGCGCAGCAGGCCGAATTCGGAGAAAATGGCGCGCAGCGCCTCGGTTTTGCTGCCGTAACGGCCATCGACCGGGGAAATGGCCGTTAATGCTGACAATTCCATGAACTGAAACTCCTGAAGGTTGGGGGGTAATAACACAAAATCAGTCCCGCAAGGCGGCCTGGGCCTGGGCCACCAGTCGCTTGCGGGAAAACAGAATATGCCGGCGCTTGCCGCCGAGCTGGCGCCACAGCACACAGCTTCGAATGCCCGACAGCAGCAGGGCGCGGATCTGGTGCTGCACCACGGGCTGCTGCAAAAAGCTCGGGTTGCCGGCCACCTGAATGCGCGGCCCCAGGGGGCTGACAATGTCGCTGTAGATGCTGGCCAGGTTGGCCAGCACCTGCTCGTCGAGCAGCTCGAAGTGGTGCAGCTGGCGCTTCACCTGGCTGATGCGCTCGCCCAGCATCGACAGCAGATCCCGGCGTTTGGCCAGTTTGCGCTCCAGTGCCACCAGGCCTACCAGGTAACGGGTGAGCTCGGCGTTCTTCTTGCTGCTGTCGGGGTTAAGCTGTTCGATCAGGGTCTGGTAGCCCAGCCGCAGGTTGTGGTGACCACCATAGATGTCCGCCGACTGCTCGGCATCGGTGACCAGTATGCTGTTCAGGGTCGAGGACAGCACCGCCTTGTCTTCAATGGTGCCCTGGCGGGCCACCTGTTGCACCAGGCTCACCGCCTGGCAGATGCCGGCAAAGGCCAGGGTCTGGTTTTCGAGACTGTGACTCACGCTTGATCCTTGTTGAACCGGGTTTCAATAATGCCGCCGCCCAGGCACACCTCGCCCTGGTAGAACACCGCCGACTGGCCCGGGGTCACCGCCGCCTGAGGCTCGTCAAAGGTCACGCGAATGGTGTCGGCGTCCACCGGCTCAATGGTGCAGGGAATGTCGGTCTGGCGGTAACGGGTTTTTACGGTGCAGCGCAGGGGCTCGGTCACCGGGCGCCGATCCACCCAGTGCAGCTGGCGGGCAATCAGGCCGTCGGAATAGAGGCGGGGGTGATCCCCCTGAGCCACCACCAGCACGTTGCGCTCGACTTCTTTGTCGACCACGTACCAGGGCTCGTCGCCGGCGTTCTTCAGGCCACCGATGCCTAAGCCCTTGCGCTGCCCCAGGGTGTGGTACATCAGCCCCTGATGCTGACCGATGACCTCGCCGTTCACGGTTTCAATGTTGCCGGGCTGGGCGGGCAGGTAGCGGGCCAGAAAGTCGGTAAACTTGCGCTCGCCGATAAAGCAGATACCGGTGGAGTCCTTCTTCTTGGCGGTCACCAGCTCAAGCTGCTCGGCAATGCGGCGTACTTCGGGCTTTTCCAGCTCGCCCACCGGGAACAGGCTCTTGGCCACCTGCTGCGAGCTCAGGGTGTAGAGGAAATAGCTCTGATCCTTGTTGCCGTCGAGACCGCGCAGCAGTTTGGGCTCGTCGTCAAAGCTGCGGCGCACATAATGGCCGGTGGCGATGTAGTCGGCGCCCAGATCCTCGGCGGCGAACTCCAGAAACGCCTTGAACTTGATTTCCTTGTTGCACAGGATATCGGGATTGGGGGTGCGGCCGGCCTTGTATTCCGCCAGGAAATGTTCAAACACATTGTCCCAGTATTCGGCGGCAAAGTTGATGGTGTGCAGTTCGATGCCGAGCTTGTCGCACACGGCCTGGGCGTCGCGCAGATCTTCGGCGGCGGAGCAGTACTCGTCGGTGTCGTCTTCTTCCCAGTTCTTCATGAACAGGCCTTCCACCTGGTAGCCCTGCTGTTGCAGCAGGTACGCCGAGACCGAGGAATCCACACCGCCGGACATGCCGACAATCACTTTCAGCTGACTGTTATCGCTCATAACGCCCATTACTCGATTGCAAAACGGGCGCTATTTTACCAGACAAATGCGGTAAGGGGGAGGGAGCTTTCAGCTCTCGGGGAATTGGGATTAGGGACTGGGGATGAGTGTTTACACCAGTCCCCAGTCCCCAGTCCCCAGTCCCCAGTCCCCATTCCCTAGTCCCAGCCTTTCAACGCCGACAGCGGAAAGCGTTCACCGGCCAGGTAGTCCCGCAGGGAGGCCAAAATCAGCGGGCTGCGCAGTTGCTCGCCAAGCGCCTCGATTTCTTCAAGTGTCAGCCAGTGGCAGCGAATAATGTCACCGTCCGGATCCTGCGGGTGGGTGGCCAGGGGGGCGGCCACCTCGGTACAGAAGGTAAAACGCACAAAATGCTTGCCGTTGTCCGGTGCCGTGTACTGGTATACGCCCACTGCCTGCTCCAGGGGCAACTCCAGGCCGGTTTCTTCCCGCAGTTCACGCCTGGCCCCGTCCAGCAGGTTTTCGCCGGCTTCGAGGTGGCCGGCGGGCTGGTTGAACATCACTTGACCCTGTTGCCATTCTTCCACCATCAAAAAACGTTCACCGGCGCGCACAATCACCGCCAGGGTCACCGCATGACTCATACTTTTCTCCATTGTCCGGGTTGCAGGTCGTCGAGGGTCCAGTTGCCCACGGCGTAACGAATAAGCCGCAGGGTGGGAAAGCCGATATGGGCGGTCATGCGCCGCACCTGGCGGTTGCGCCCCTCGGTGATCTTGATTTCCAGCCAGGTGGTGGGAATGTGCTGGCGCTCGCGAATGGGCGGGTTGCGCGGCCAGACCGCCGGCTCGTCCATGCGCCTGACTTGTGCCGGCAGGGTGGGGCCGTCGTTAAGGGTAACGCCGTGGCGCAGTTTATCTAAATCGGCCTCGGTCGGGTCGCCTTCCACCTGCACCCAGTAGGTTTTCGCGGTCTTGCGCCCGGGCTGGGTCAGGCGGGCATTGAGGGCGCCGTCATTGGTCAGCACCAGCAGGCCTTCGCTGTCCCGATCGAGCCGGCCGGCGGCATAGACGCCAGGCACGTCTACATAGTCGGCCAGGGTCTCGCGGCCGTTGCCGTCGGTAAACTGGCACAGCACCATGTAGGGCTTGTTCAGCAGCAGAGTTACCGGTGGGCCTGACGGCTTTTTCGGTGCGGGCTTGCGGGGGCGGCGGCTAAGGTTGGGTTTCATGGGGTAGCTGCTTTGTTATACAGATAGGCGGATGACAAAGGTTTGCTGTCTGGACGTGCACTTCGTCGGACACAGGGCACTGTTTCGCCGGCACGCCGTGAATACGTCCATGTAGGCTCCACTGCGCCATCCATGGCGCAGAGGGCACGGCGAAACAGATGCCTTCTGCCCTCCTGGGTTTGACCTCGGAGCCGCCGGTCGTCAAACAGGCACCTCCGAGGCTTCTCGAAGCAGCAGCGGGGATTGCCGTAGCCGACCGTCAAATGCCAAGGATGGCATTTGCCGAGCGGCCCATGGATGGGCTTGAAGCGTGTCGGCGGAGCGCAACCGCGCTGCTGCTTCGCATTACAGTCAGGCGGTGATGATCCGCGGCAGGTTGTCGTCCTGGCGCAGGGTCAGCACTTCGCAGCCGGTTTCGGTGACCAGAATGGTGTGTTCATACTGGGCCGACAGGCTGCGATCCTTGGTCACCACGGTCCAGCCATCGTTCAGCATTTTGCTGTGGCGCTTGCCCACGTTGATCATGGGTTCAATGGTCAGGCACATGCCCGCCTTCAGCACTTCACCGGTGCCGGCCTTGCCATAGTGCAGCACCTGGGGTTCTTCATGGAACTCCTTGCCGATGCCGTGGCCGCAATATTCCCGCACCACAGAGTAGTTATGGGCTTCGGCATGTTTCTGAATGGCGGCGCCGATGTCGCCCAGGTGCACGCCGTCCTTGACCATTTTAATACCGAGCTCCATGCATTCCTGGGTCACCCGGCACAGGCGCTCGGCCATGATGCTCGGCTGGCCCACGGTAAACATTTTGGACGTATCGCCGTGGTAGCCATCCTTGATCACCGTGATGTCGATATTGACGATATCGCCTTCCTTGAGCTTTTTGTCCGACGGAATGCCGTGGCAGATCACGTGGTTCACCGAGGTACAGATCGACTTGGGAAAACCGTGGTAGTTCAGCGGCGCCGGAATGGCATGCTGTTCGTTCACGATATAGTCATGACAAATCCGGTTGAGTTCGTCCGTGGTCACGCCGGGCTTTACATGGGGCTCGATCATTTCCAGCACTTCGGCGGCCAGGCGGCCGGCCACGCGCATTTTTTCGATTTCTTCCGGGGTTTTTATGACTATGCTCATACTCGTCTCTGTGAAATGGCTGGGCGATTAGCGGGCGTACCCGTGAGAGGGCCAAAAGTGTACCCTTGCCGGGCACTAACTTCCAGCACCGAAATCGGTCCCGGCGCTGGTGTGGGCGGGGCAATTGTGGTATAAAGCGCGCCGTGATGGCGGGTTTCAAACATTCGGCATTGCACCAACATTCACTTTATTTAACACACACACACATCGGCACATGCTCCAGGGTGCCTGCGGGTCGGAGTCATGGGATGTGTGGAGGCCTAACCCACTACATATTTGAGGAAATCATGGCACAAGTATCTATGCGCGACATGCTGAAAGCCGGCGTTCACTTTGGTCACCAGACCCGTTTCTGGAACCCCAAGATGAAGCCTTACATTTTCGGCGCCAGCAACCGGGTTCACATCATCAACCTGGAAAAGACCGTTCCCCTGTTCAACGATGCGCTGAACTACCTGGGCAACGTGGCTTCCAAGAAAGGTAAAATCCTGTTCGTTGGTACCAAGCGCGCAGCCTCTGAAGCCGTAAAAGAAGCCGCCACCAAGTGCGACCAGTACTACGTCAACCACCGCTGGCTGGGCGGCATGCTGACCAACTGGAAAACCGTGCGTCAGTCCATCAACCGCCTGAAGGATCTGGAAGCCCAGTCTCAGGACGGTACCTTCGACAAGCTGACCAAGAAAGAGGCGCTGATGCGTACTCGCGAAATGGAAAAGCTGGAGAAGTCCCTGGGTGGTATCAAGGACATGGGCGGTCTGCCCGACGTACTGTTCGTTATCGACGCGGATCACGAGCACATCGCCATCAAGGAAGCCAACAACCTGGGCATCCCCGTGGTATCTGTAGTTGACACCAACTCCAACCCGGACAGCGTTGACTACATCATCCCCGGCAACGATGACGCCATCCGTGCCGTTCAGCTGTACCTGAACGCTGCCGCCGATGCCGTGAACACTGCCCGTGCGCAAGACCTGGCCGTGCAAGCCGAAGACAACTACGTCGTAGAAGAATAATAAAGACTGAGCCCCGCGCTCACGCCTTTATTAACCATACGCAAGTTATAGGTTAACAGGGGCCATGTGCCCCTGTTTTCTTAACAAGACCGAGGACATTACGAATGGCAAACATTACCGCCGCCCTGGTAAAAGAACTGCGCGAGCGCACTGGCGCCGGCATGATGGATTGTAAAAAAGCCCTGATCGAAGCCAACGGTGACATCGAGCAGGCCATTGAAGACATGCGCAAGTCCGGCCAGGCCAAAGCCGCCAAGAAAGCCGGCCGTATCGCTGCCGAAGGCATCATCCTGGCTCGCCAGGCCGGCAACGTTGCCGTGATGGTAGAAATGAACAGCGAAACCGACTTCGTTGCCAAGGATGCCGGCTTCCGCGCCCTGGGCGAGCAGATCGCTGACCTGGCCCTGGCCAACAAGATTGGCGACGTAGACGCCCTGAAGGCCGCCACCCTGGCCAATGGTGAAACCGTTGAAACCGCCCTGACCAACCTGATCGCCAAGATCGGTGAAAACATGAGCCTGCGTCGCGTAGTGCTGATGGAAGGCGACAACCTGATCACCTACCTGCACGGCACCCGCATTGGCGTTATCGCCAACCTGCAGGGCGGCGACGAAGAGCTGGCCAAAGACGTGGCCATGCACGTGGCCGCTTCCAGCCCGCAGTTCGTCAAGCCCGAAGACGTGTCTGCCGAAGTGGTGGCCAAAGAGCGTGAAATCCAGGTGGAAATCGCCATCAACTCCGGCAAGCCGAAAGACATCGCCGAGAAGATGGTTGAAGGCCGCATGAAGAAATTCACCGGTGAAATCTCCCTGACCGGCCAGCCCTTCGTCAAGGATCCGTCCATCTCCGTGGGCGATCTGCTCAAGCAGAACGGCGCCGACGCCCTGGGCTTCGTCCGCTTTGAAGTGGGTGAAGGTATCGAGCGTAAGGAAGAAGACTTCGCTGCCGAAGTACAGGCTCAGATCGCCGCTTCCAAGGGTTAATTCCCGCCTTTTTAATGCTATTCAGGCCGCGACATTCCGTCGCGGTCTTTCTATGACCAGGAATAGAAAGCATGAGTACCAATCCGAAACCCGCATACAGACGCATTCTTCTCAAGCTCAGCGGTGAAGCGCTGCAGGGAGAAGAAGGCTTTGGTATCGACCCCGCCGTACTGGAGCGTATGGCTCAGGAAATCAAGGAACTGGTAGAGCTGGGCGTCCAGGTGGGCCTGGTGATCGGCGGCGGCAACCTGTTCCGTGGTGCGGGCCTGGCCAAGGCGGGCATGAACCGCGTGGTGGGCGACCACATGGGTATGTTGGCCACCGTGATGAACGGCCTGGCCATGCGCGATGCCCTGCACCGTGCTTATGTGAATGCCCGTCTGATGTCTGCCATTACCCTGGAAGGCGTGTGCGACAGCTACAATTGGGCCGATGCCATCAGCCTGCTGCGCAAGGGCCGAGTGGTGATCTTCTCCGCCGGCACCGGCAACCCCTTCTTTACCACCGACTCGGCGGCCTGTCTGCGCGGCATCGAAATCGAGGCCGATGTGGTGCTCAAGGCCACCAAGGTGGATGGCGTGTTCAGCGAGGATCCGGTCAAGAATCCCGACGCCGAGCTGTATCACCATCTGGGTTACGACGACGTGCTCGATCGGGAACTCAAGGTCATGGACCTGGCGGCCTTTACCCTGGCGCGGGATCACAACCTGCCGATCCGCGTGTTCAACATGAACAAGCCGGGCGCCCTGCGTCGTGCCGTGATGGGGGAAACCGAAGGCACCCTGATCAGCAACAAGCTCTGATATTTTGTAAGGAGTGAGGGGAGAGGAGTGAGGAGTAAAACACGAACCCGACAGCCATTGCTGGTGGGTTTACGTCTTCCGCCTCACGCCTGACCCCTCACCCCTCACTCACAAAAAAGGATAACGACCGTGATAAACGACATCAAAACCGACGCCAAGACCCGCATGGAAAAAAGCGTGGAAGCGCTGAAAACCCAGATGAACAAGGTGCGCACCGGTCGTGCTCACCCCAGCCTGCTCGACAGCATTCACGTGGACTACTACGGTGCCTCCACGCCGCTCAACCAGCTGGCCAACATCACCACCGAAGACTCCCGCACCCTGGCCGTGACCGTGTTTGACCGCTCCATGATCCAGGCCGTTGAGAAGGCCATCATGACCTCCGATCTGGGCCTGAACCCGTCCAGCGCCGGCGCCATGATCCGCATTCCGCTGCCGCCGCTGACCGAAGAGCGCCGCAAGGATCTGATCAAGGTGGTGCGCAATGAGGCCGAGCAGGGCCGGGTGGCCATTCGCAACATTCGTCGCGACGCCAACAGCAGCCTGAAGGCACTGCTGAAAGAAAAAGAGATCTCCGAAGACGACGATCGTCGTGCCCAGGACGACATTCAGAAACTGACCGATCTCTTTATCAAGCAGGTGGACGATGCCCTCGCTGCCAAAGAAAAAGAGTTAATGGAAATCTGATAGTTACATCAGGTATAGTAGCCGACGCCGTGTAGCTGCCTGCACGGCGTTTGTTTTTGTGCAGGAGTGACTATGCCAGCAACGGCAGCATTTGAAGGCCAGCCGCTGCCCCGCCATGTCGCCATTATCATGGACGGCAACGGGCGTTGGGCCGAGCAGCGAGGAAAATTTCGAGTATCCGGTCACAAGGCCGGGGTGAAATCGGTACGGGCGGCGGTCAGTTTTGGCTACCGGCTCGGCCTCGATGCCCTGACCCTGTTTGCCTTTTCCAGTGAGAACTGGCGCCGTCCCGAGGACGAAGTCAGCGCCCTGATGAGCCTGTTTATCGCCGTGCTGGGCTCCGAGGTGCGCAAGCTGCACCGCAACAACATTCGGTTGCGCATCATCGGTGATCGCAGTGCCTTTGCGCCCCATCTGCAGCGAAAAATCGAGGATGCGGAACGCCTCACCGCCACCAATACCGGCCTTACCCTGAACATTGCCGCCAATTACGGTGGCCGCTGGGATATTACCCAGGCAGCGCGCATGCTGGCTGAGCAAGTGGCTCAGGGGGAGCTGGCGCCGGCGGACATCACCGAGGCGCTGCTGAATGAGTGCATTCAGCTTGCCGACCTGGCGCCGGTGGATCTGCTGATCCGCACCGGCGGCGAGCAGCGCATCAGCAATTTTTTATTGTGGCAGCTGGCCTATGCCGAGCTGTATTTTACCCCGGTGCTCTGGCCCGACTTTGGCGAAGACGCCTTCAGCGATGCCATTGCCGCCTTTGTGGGACGGGAGCGACGTTTTGGCTGCACCGGTGCCCAGATCCGCGAGCTGCTGGAGCAAAAGGCCTGACGGCGTGTGCTGTCATTCGCGCAGGCGTGACGAACATTAAGGAGTCATTCCGCAGGGGTGACGGGGGTTGGGGTGTCATTCCCGCGCAGGCGGGAATCCATCGGTGCAGCGATAACAAATAAAAACGACCAGGGTGAGCACCCGGCCTGCGGCCCTCACCCCGAGAAAGAGGACATTTCTTGCTGAAGCTTCGTATTATCACGGCCCTGTGCCTGATCCCTGTGGTGCTGGGGGCCATTTTCCTGTTGCCCCTGCCGTTTTTTGCCCTCTTTGCCACCGCCGTTTACCTGTTGGCCGGCCGGGAGTGGGGGCGTTTTATCGATACAGACAAAACCAACGTGGTCATGGTGTTTCTGGCGCTGGTGCTGGTGGCGCTGATGGCCAGCGTGCCCATCGAGCAAATCTGGGCCGACGGCCTTCATGATCTGGTGGCCGCCATACTGGGGGCCGGGGCATTGTGGTGGCTGTGCGCACTGCCTCTGGTGCTGCGTTATCCCAATAGCCGGGCGCTCTGGCAGCAGCGGCCCTGGCTCAAGGCGGTGTTTGCCTTGCTCAGTCTGGTGCCCTTTTTCTGGTCGCTGCTGACCCTGCGCAGCTATCAATATGAGCAGGATCCCCATTACGGTGCCTGGCTGCTGCTGTTTGTCATGGCCCTGGTATGGGCCGCCGACACCGGCGCCTATTTTGCCGGCAAAACGCTCGGTAAACACAAGCTCTGCCCCCAGGTCAGCCCGGGCAAAACCATTGAAGGCATGATCGGCGGGGTACTCGCCGCCTGCGCCCTGGCGCTGGTGGTGACGCTGGCCGTCGAGCTGCCCGGTCCCCAACGTAATGCGGTACTGCTGGCCTCAGTGGTGGCGGTGCTGGCGTCGGTGCTGGGCGATCTGGTGGAAAGCATGTTCAAGCGGGCGGCCGGACTCAAGGACTCGGGCAATATACTGCCCGGTCACGGCGGCATCATGGACAGGATCGACAGCCTGACCGCCGCCCTGCCGATGTTTGTGGTGGTATACCAGCTGGCGGGGCAGGGCTGATGCAACAGCTGACCATACTGGGGGCCACCGGCTCCATCGGCCAAAGCACCCTGGCGGTGGTTCGCCGCCACCCTGAGCGTTTCTCGGTGTTTGCCCTGACCGCCAGCCGTCAGGTGGAAAAAATGCTGGTCGACTGCCTGGCTTTCACCCCCCGTTACGCGGTGATGGCGGAGCCGGCGGCGGCGGCCGAGCTCGGCCG